>Ga0315286_10002005_pt1 | contig 18809 bp, 13 predicted proteins | sample YL17G10_0_MG_FD_205038 | JGI IMG/M metagenome (GOLD analysis project Ga0315286, IMG submission 205038) | Sediment microbial communities from Yellowstone Lake, YNP, Wyoming, USA - YL17G10_0 | ecosystem: Environmental > Aquatic > Freshwater > Lake > Sediment | place: USA: Wyoming | collected... | reverse complement strand
CGGTCATCTCTCCGGTTGGGCTTTTCTGTGCGTTGCGGCCGGTTCAGGGCCATGTCAGGCGAATGTATCTTGATCTATCTCCCGATAGGGGTGAGCAGATGGCGGAGGGAGTAGGATTCGAACCCATTCCCTTAACCTTTTTTGCCCTTTAAATTCAAAACCTTAGTTTCCATCTTTTCAACCTCTGTGACGGTTTTGTGACGGTCCTCTTGGAGGTCCCAAAACTTCAACAAGGCTGAAGGATGCAAATGGGCATACCGTTGAGTTGACGAAATGCAGCTATGCCCCAAGACCGCCTGGACTACCTTCAAGTCCGCCCCGGCACTTACCGCCTGGGATGCCGCCGAATGTCTGGTGCCATGATAAAGCCGAATTTTGATACCTGCCGCCTGAGTCGCCCGGCGCCAGGTCTTGTCAATCAGTTTGTGGTTAAAAGGCTTGCCCCGGAAGGTGAACACGAAGTCTTCCGGGTCCCCTTGGGTGATCGCCTTCAGCGCTTTGATTGTCTCTGGATATAAGGGGATGAGCCGATGGTCGCCTTCCTTGGTTCTGTCCTTAAAATGCTCTTCATCCATAGCGTCGCAGACCACAACCTTTTTTATTTCCCACAGGACCCGTTTCCATCTCAGAGCCCTGGCCTCCCCAGGGCGAACCGCCGTTTGGAACATAAAAATAAAGAAGGCCTTCCTTACGGGATCGCTGATCTCGGCCAGGATCTTCTCCTGGTCGTCCTTCTGAATCCAATCATAGTCAGGCTTGCCTACCGGAATTTTGGGGAACCGCGGCATACGCGGAATATCCCGGCGCACATTAAAGGCGTCCGAAAAGATTTTCTGTAAGGTGGCCATTATATTCTTAATAGTCTTGGGTCTGAGGTGTGCCGGCAGTTCATCTTTAAAGTCGTGGATAAGCCCTTCGTGGATGTCTCGGATGTCTCGTTTCTGAAAAAAAGGGATCATGTGATTCTCAATATAACTGGTGGCAGACCGTAAGTATCCCCGGGATAAGAGTTCCTGATTAACTTCTTTCTGCCGGCGCGCCACCCAGGCCATAGCATAGGTAGCGAATTCTAATTTCTTAACCTCAACCTGAATATAGTCTTTGGGGTTAAAGGTCTTCTCGTCCACCTTGGACCGCATAACGGTAAGGAAGCGGTTGGCTGCCTCATAAGAGGTAAAGATATTACCGTCCTTATCCCGGGGGACTCGAATCCGGTCACCCTTCCACCAAAAATCGATATAGTAGGTTTCCGGCCTGGCCTTACACTTAGGGCAGCGAAGCCCCTTGGAAGTCTCCTGAAACGGCTGGCAGCATTTCTCCCTGGTCCGTATTGCACCATTCATGCACAAATTATAAGTGGGAGTCTGCCAACTTGTCAATGGATTCGCCTTGATCATACCGATCTAAATCGTGATTTTGATGATTCCTGGTTCCCTAACCCCTGCCCCTTACCATTGGTCAGGTGCTTTCAGAATTTTTCCACCGGCGCAGCCCAGGGGTTTTTACGAAAGAACCTCTATTTGATCGACCGGCAAGGAGCGGATGTCGACCCATCCGGTAAGGCCAACCTGGGCAATCCTTTTGGCAACATTCACGGACCACTTTAGGGGTGCCTATCAATCGTGGCTCCTGGGCGCTCTCATGCGCCAGTTTTAGGAGTAGTTCCCATGATTTGGGCTCATTTGGTTATCGCCATGGTCCTGGGGGGCACCCTTGACGCTTCCTGCCGGACCTGCACGGCGGGCCTGCCCGAGTCATCCCCTCGCCCTTTGATGACGATCTGAATCCCCTGATTGACCGCCACGACATCCTGGGTGAGGCCGAGGATCTTGCCTATGGCGATCCAGCTGTTTAATCTGACCATTTCTGACTTTGCAGTGGTGGCCAACTTGAGAAGCCCCTGGGCGACGGAAACTTCGCCGGCCCCAACGGCCCGAAAAGTTTTTCGGTGCTCTCCTGCCTGGTTTTCATACTTCTCCACAATTTTTCTACCCAGCCGGTAAAGCGATTTCCTGTGATAGCCTTTATAACCCGCTGATTCCATTGCCTTATCAACTGTTAAATCACCTGTTAAGTAGAATTCGATGAATCTCAGTTCCATCATGGTGAGCTGACCGCTCAGGGCGAATTTCTCGTCCAAGACCGCATCTTGGAGGCCCTCGAGCTTTTCCTGTTTGGCGTTCTTATTAGGCTTGGCCTTGGGGCCTGGCTTGGTTTCCGGGGCCGTCTGACGGCGCTTTCTCAAGTCCACCATGGCGCGTTTAAGGGCATCGTCTTGGCCGGTGCAGGCCGCCACCTCGGTATCAATCTCTGGGCCTTGATCTTTTATTGCCATAACCATATCTCCCTACAGGTCTGTTTTTGTCCGTGGCTCAGCCGCTTGTAATATTCGCTGGACAACTGTTTCCTTCCACTCAACGGGGCGGACGTCAAGGGGCAGGACGCCCACCCCTATCAGTTTGGTTTGAAATTTTTTCTGTGTCATGAGTTCGCCCGATGTAAGCATCCCGGTCAGGCCATTCTCAAGAACCAAGCCCCAATTTCTGCCGTTCAGCCCGTCCGACCACCAGGTGATTTTTACGAGGGGAATGCCTAAAATTTCCGCCAGAAAATTAATGTGGTGAGTTTTATCGCTATTCATCTTTTTCTCCTTCTAAAATTCAGCAGATACTAACCAGGGGTGCCTTACACTTTCATTACACGTCCTTACACCCCAGGTGTAAGGCTAAAAGTTGCGTGGTTACTGACTCAAAAGGCCGCCTTACACTTATTACGCTTTTTCCCGAGATAACCCCACTCAGGCGCGTGCGCGTGCGTGCAGGCGCGCACCTGGGGGGGGTATATATGTCTAAAAAGAGTAATAAGAGTAAGACACCCCACAACCCCACAGCTGGCCAGCATTCCAGCATTACACTTGGGTGTAAGGATTTGTAAGGAGTGTAAGGCAAATTTAAAGGGCAAATATCCATCAAAACCTCTACCTGTCTATGTTTCTGCCAATTTCTGTGTGATGAGGCAAAGTGTAAGGCCGGCTAATCCTGCTCATTTTCCATTACCTCATCGTGCCGCATTTTCGTCACTGGTAGGTAAATAACCCGCTTAGACCCACCCTCAATCCATTTAACTTGGGTATTCTTCCCCTTTTTCTTATCCGGTTCTATGAATCCCTCCCGGGCCAGGGCCGCCAGCATATCGTTTCGGCCAAGGGCCAGGAAGTCACCTTGCCGCCGTATGGCCTCTTGCACAACACGCACGGTCGTTTCTGGCATGAGGTAAAGCATCTCGCCATCAATCCAGCCCACGAATTCAGCATTGTAGGCCAGGTCCATGCTATCCTGACCAAACCCCCGGGGTGGCGGGCCGCCGGTGGTGGATTTCGCATAAATGCGACCCTGGAGAAACAGCTCACGCAATACCGCCAGAAACTTCAAGGTGGGCCGTTGCCCCTCAATGATCCGGGAATGCTTCTCACCCAGGGCTTCAAAAACGCGCCAAGCCCTTTTTAACTTTTCATCAGATTCATCTATGGTGATAGCTCCCACGGAAACTTGAAACCTCAGTCCAAGTTCAAAGCCCACGGCCAACCATGCTTGGATTTCTGGAATGCGCGAATGATGCGCCGAATTCTGAAATGCCGTTCTGTATCCTGTCCAGAGGTACCTTATTTCATCCCGCGCATCGTCAAGCCGTGGGGCCAAACTCTCCAAATATGTCGTCATTGCCGTCGAATAAAGGTGGGCTTCCCCTTGTGCATCAGTCAGCCGGGCCTTGTCAATCGGGGTTTTTTTCGGGTCAAACTCCATCCCCAGACACCGCGCCGTGGCCGATTGCCGCTGCCCGGGGAGCAACATCTCTCCAGTGGAGAGAATCAGAGACCGCGGGTAATAGTTGGGGCGGGCTGTGAGGTCGGGTCTCAGTCGGCCCCGTGCGCTTCTGTTCCCAGCCTGGTAAATGATCCGCCCGGCGCGTTCAGCCATGGCATGCGCTTCTCGTTGGTTTGCAGGAGGGCAAAAATCATCGATGACGCAGAGCGTATCTTTCAGGATGAATGTCAATTTCTCAAGGCTATTGACGGTTGAAAACCAGCTACCAGGAAGAGTCAGCCGGGCGAAATTCCCAAAATGAGCCAGGGCCAGAGCCGCCAGGGTGCTTTTAAGGCTTCCGGTAGGCCCATAGAGCCACAAGCTGAAATCTATCTTCAGCAGGTCAGCAAAGGGTGCTAAATATGTGCAGGACCAGAGGGGGGCCGTGATCTCCCAGGGAGCGATGTCCAAAAAACGCAGACTCGCTTGAGCCGCCTCGAGCCCCCCAGGGCTTGGCAAACTATAAAGGTGGAGGTTTTCCCCAAGGTCCACCGCCACAGGTTCACCAGGTCCGATCCCCCCGCCCCCATGAAGATAACGCCAAACGCCTTTGATCTGCCGCCAGCCGGTGTGAGCATAGAGAGTTTGCCGGTTGATCCCCTGGATCCTGGAATTGGCCAAGATTGCGTTCGGAAGATGCACGGCATCATTGCGATCCGGTGTGGTGCTAGCCGCCGCCCCCCACCTATCGCGGACCCACTTCATGCCATCAAACTCTTTGGTAGGTACTTTTGCTGGCGGTAGTTGGAGGCCGTCGATATTACCAGTGACTGTGAACTCCTTGGTGACCTTCAGGCCATCATCCAGGGCAACCTCATCGGTTATCTGCGCGACGAAGTTTGCCAGGGGGGAATACTTTACTCCGTCTGAAAGATTTTTTACAAGGCAATGGCGATTCCCCGAGATAGTATAAACATGACCACATTCATTAAAAATTTCATTGGCCTTTGTTTGCTCGTTTGAAGATGCTGTGGTAGGGGCGTTCCTTAAGTCTGATATTTTTTTGCCGCCGTTGGGCGATCCGGTTGCGCCGGATCCTCCCGGTGCTCCCGCCATTTTAGACAGGTAGGCATAAACGTCCCTGGCGCCCATATAGTGGCCAGAACCTGTATCTGATATGGCCTTACAGAGGTTCACAGATAGCCAGGGCTGACCCTGTTCATCAAATTCACGGTAATAGCCCCGGAGTTCCCCCTTGCCGATATTGATAAAGGCCGTGGGGGTCTGTGTACCCGGCCTGTAAAGGGAGTAGCAGGTAATCCACCCCTCAGCATTAGGCCGGGGGTCTGCCACCCTTAAACTGCACTCCCGCTCATATGTGGCTTGAATGTCTAACTGCCCGAGGAACCGCCTGAGGACTGAATTGCTTCTCTTTGAAGCCTTAGCCCGCCCCCGGGTAGCCCTGGCTTTCTTCTTGGGCAACTCACGGGGCTGTTTCATCCCGTCCTCAATCCCACTCCTAACGGTGGCCCGAATTTCTGCCCCGGTGAGTTTGATGGACGCCGCCACGCCTGCCAGGGCCGCCTCCACGGTGCCCCTATCCAGGGCCCCGGCCGCTATAAGCTGCCCGAGAGCGAAAGCGGATTTGTTCAGTCGGTCGTTTCTATCTCCCACCGCAGCGCCGGCCAGGGTCGCAAGCTCATTTGCCAGGGCTTTTTGCCCGTAGGCCTGATAATTCCCGGTCGCCCCAGTATCTTCGGGTTCGAGATCCTTACTTAGTGCGACCTTGCAGCTGTGGCCGTTCCCGTTCCCGGAGTGTTTTTTAAAATAATCAATGATCTCCTGGGGCAAGTCTGCAACCTCAATGCTGCCGGGATCATGGCCTTCCTCCCACCGGTAATAGCCGTCAATCCCCTTATCCGGGTCATTAACGTAGGAGTCCGGGATAACATCTTGCAGCCCCGCCCCGGTGCGCAGTTGCAATTTCAATTCGTTAATGGTCAGGGGTCCGTCAAGACCGGCGGGCCGTCTGTAAAGTCTCTTGATATTCCCGGCCGCCGTGATCCATGTAACGGTTTTCGGCAACTTCCCTTCAGCTTCCCAGGTGGCGCAGAGTTCGCCCGCCGCTTTGGAGTCCGGGTCGAGAACCGCCGTATTGTCATGGCGAACCCCTTTATTACATCCGGGATTTTGTGCAATAAATTTGGCCAAGGCCTCAGGACTGAGGGTTTGCCAATTCTTCAGCAAAGGGCCTTTGCGCCCCCTGGGTATGGGAATCAAAATTAAACCGGAGCTACTCATTCTGCACCCCCCCGGTCGCCCCCGGGGATTCTTTTTTCAATCCATTTGAAAAAAGTTCGCTTGCTTCCACCTGGAAAGCCTGGGCCAAGGCTTGCACCTCATCGGGCCGGGGCTTAACCCCCCTTTCAAGCAAGGAAAGCCGATGCTGAGGGACAATGCCCCCGGTCAGGGCCGCCACGTCCGATTGGCGCAAATCCCTCTGAATTCGTGCAAGCTTTATCTTGGTGAGCATGCTAAGTTCCTCCCAATGAATAAAAAAAAGACAACCCCAAAAGGTTGCCCAAGCTTAAATCAAATTAATTTACTGGTCAAAAACTCCTAACGGGTCCCGTTATGAGTTTTGGTTTTGTCTAACTTTAAAAATAGCCACTATCCATAATATATTTGCTTATCTCGTTCGTAAGAATTTTTAAGAGCCTTTCTAATTTCATTTTTCCTCTCTTGATAGATTGGATCTTTTTCTTCTTTAATCTTACCATAAATTCCCTCATATTTGAAAAGTGGGGTTATTCCTTCCGTTAAGCATTTTTGTTGAGCAATCCTTGTTAAAATATCACCCTCTGGTTCATTTCTATTTTCCCTTTCCTCTTGGACCATCTTCCAAACTTCCATCTTCTCATAGGTATAGCTGCTATCTCTATTTCTGGGTTCGGGACGTCCAACAAGCTCATGGTGGGTGCCGGTAACTTTTAACTCTTTCCTTTTCATATCCACAAGGCCCATAATATCAGCTTCTATTTGCCTCCGGGGGTTACTTAGATCGATTTCAACAATTAAAAATCTTCCAAGCACCTTATAAGGCAGCAGATCTATAATGCTGCCTTCTTGGATTTGATTAAGCCAGATTTTGTCATCCTGGCAGTGAATCGGCCTGGCCACTGAGCCAATGAATGTGTCAGGTGGGTCATCACCGTCAGGGTCCCAAGGGTGACCAAGATTATATTGAAGACATAAGTCCTTCACTTCTTGTGACCTATCTTCGGTAAATTCTTTCCTAAAGTGAGGATCGAATCTGACATCACAATCTTCGGGGTCAAGCCCCTCAGGATACTTTCTCGTTAAATATGTTTTGAAAGCCTCGTCAAAGTCTTTTCGATATACACTGGGATTTTCTATTAAGTACCTTCGCCTTTCCTCAACTTTTTGCTTACGCTCTGCTTCAATCTGACCATGAGTCTTTGCCATCTACCACCTCCTCGTAGTGGCTCCTCAAAGAAGAATTCCCCCCAAGCCGGCCGAGGATTGCCGGCTTGTCCCATGGCTCGCGACTTCCCTGGTTAGGGGTTGGTCCAGGATGTACCAGGTGATTTAGAAAATCAAGGGCGATTTTAATAGGAGACTAAGCGGGCTTGGCCAGGGGTAAACCACCCTACGACAAGGCTGCGGACTTGTTTGGTCTGCAAGGAGCACATCCCCAGTTCGCTTCCGGGGCACCCTGGCCTTCAACCCTGGACCTCTGCCGGAGGTGCCCCTGGCGGACTCTCCTTGACCTCCACCGGGTGCCTGATGGGTTGTTCTGAGGCGTTCTCGGCGGGAGGTGCCTCCCGGGACTGAAACCTGACCCGGTGCCTGGACCTCAACCGGGGGTGCCTCTGGCCCCTCTGTCGTGGCCTCTCCTGAGGGCGTGGCCCCCCGGGTGGGGGGCCCCTGAGTTTATCCTTCACCTCCGGAGAATTGTCCGGTCACCAGCCGATGGTCTCTGCCGTAATCCTGGATGGGCCGTGCATGTTTAGGATACGCCGATGCTCTGGGAGCGGTAGCCGTGGCCTCCCGGGCGATGGCGTTCCGCTCTCGGATAAGGTCTTTATCCAATTACTGAATAGTTGAAGGCCCCTTTGCGGAGGTCCACCCGAGGAGTAATTTTTCTCGGCAGTATGGACTCTTTCCGTCAGATATTAGAGGCCACTCCCCCACAACCGCCCAGGAAAGCGCCTGAGACCGCCCTGGGTGAACGCTCAGGGCTAACTCCTGCCAGTCCCCCCCCTCCCACCTTGGTGCCGGTGTGCCGGCCTTAAGTCGAGTAGTTTTTCTGGGAAATATTGACACTTTCTGCCAGATAGGCGTATGGTAAAAATAGGGGAAATTGTCTGCCGACTACGGTCCCAAATGTGGAACTTCGACTCTACGAGGTCGAATTCCACCTGAAGGAAGCGACAACGATACTGGGAAGCAAGGAATGATATAGAGGTGCGGCAAATGAGCAGACAGTTATATGCCAAACGATTTCTGAAGGACAAACGATGAAAATCTCTACGATTCTCGACAAGGTTGATGAAAAACAGCTTTTCGTTCCCGCATTTCAACGGGAATATGTATGGAAGCGGGATGACGCTAAATCGTTGATCGATTCAATGATCAAGGAGTATCCGACAGGCACGATGCTTACGTGGGAGACGGCGCATCCGCCAGAACTAAAGGGGCCGCATAAATACGATCCGAAACAGGGGGCGGTCCGCGTCTTGTTGGACGGACAGCAGCGGGTTACGACCCTGTACATGCTGATCCGTGGGGAGATCCCCACCTACTATAAGGCAATCGAAATCACAAACGACACGCGGGGTCTGTACGTTAACATCGAAACGCTGGAGCTGTCCTATTATATGCGTACCCGGATGGACAACAACCCCCTCTGGCAAAACATCACCGATATCTTTCTGCTGAAGGTCCGAGCAAAGGACATTGTACGCGCGCTTGAAAATGCCGGTGAAGAGGTAGGGCGAGACCGCGATGACCGTATCGACGACAATGTGCAGGCGATCAAGAATATTCTTGAACGGGACTTTCCCGAGCAAACCATTCCGATCAAAGCAAGTATTCGAGAGGCCATCGACATCTTCTACAAAGTCAATGCTAGTGGGGTTGCACTGACTGAAGCCGAGTTGGCCTTGGCCCAAATATCCGGATACTGGCCACAGGCGCGGGAGAAGTTTAAGGCAAAGCTGACTGCATTAGAGAAAGAGGGCTTCGTTCTTAAGCTTGACTTCATTGTGTATGTTCTACTTGGATGCCTCTACCACATGGGTTCCGACATGCGGAAGCTCCATGGGGAAGAAAACAAGGAAAAGATTCAGGCGGCATGGGAACGACTAGATAAGCAAGTGCTCGACTACGTGGTAAATCTGCTGCGCACCAACGCCTTTGTGGACCACACGCAGGAGATCAACTCCCCTTACGCCCTCGTACCTATCATCGTTTACTGCTTCGATAAGGAAGGAAAATACCTATCGGACGCTGACATCAGCAAGATGGTGAAATGGTTCTACTACTCCCAGGTCAGAACGCGTTACACCAGTCAGCTTCCGCAGAAACTGGATCGTGACCTGCGCATCTTGACTGAGTCCCATCAGCCTTTCGATGACTTGCTCCAGGTGATCGCAGAGGAGAGTCGGCTTGAGATAATGCCGTTCGAGTTTGAAGGACGGGCGATCCAACATCCGCTTTTCGGGATGGTGCGTTGGTATCTCAAGAGCCGTGGAGCGGTTTGCCTTTCGACCGGGATTGGCCTGCATAAAAACATGGGGAGAAAATACCAATTAGAGTTGGATCACATATTTCCATACTCTCAACTTAAGAAGGCTGGCTACGGTTTTGAAAACCGAGTGAAGTACGCCCTGGCTCAGGAGTTTACCAACCGGGCCATCCTGACTCAGGTGGCCAACCGCGCCAAATCAGATACGAGTGCAGAGGATTATCTTGCTGGCGTCCAGGAGAAATTTCCTAAGGCCCTGGAGCTGCAGTGCATTCCGCAGGACCAGCGCTTATGGAAGATCGAGAACTATGAGGAGTTTCTCAAAGAGCGGCGAAAAATTCTGGCAGAACATTTGAATGCCTTCCTCACCAAGATCACGACGACAGAAGAGACTGTAGCCCCAGTATCACTGGGGGACATGATCGCCGAAGGGGAGAGTGACGAGATGGAGTTCAAATCCACCCTTCGCTGGGACATCAAGGAAGGCGTTGTTAATAAAAAGCTGGAAGAAGTGATCCTGAAGACGGTAGCGGCCTTTGCGAATTCACAGGGTGGCACACTGTTGATTGGCGTGGAGGACGATGGAACCGTTCTCGGCATCGAACAGGATTTAGTGTCGCTCGGAGACGTTGATCGAGACAAATTCGAGCTGCATCTCCGCAACCTTCTCAACCAGCAATTTGGTGCAGGATTTGTCACAAGTAAGGTGCAGATTCGGTTTCATGAAGTTGAGGGGAAAGAGGTCTGTCAGGTTGAAGTTTCCCTTGCAAAAGAACCAGTGATCCTGAAGGTAAAGGACAAGAGCGGCCAATCCGTCGAGAGGTTCTACGCACGGAGCGGTAATTCATCACAAGAGATACCACTTAGCGAAATGAATGCGTATTTGAAAGAGCGGTTTCACTGATGATCAGTTTCATCGAAGCATCGTCGGAGAATTTGCCTGCGCCTGGTAAGAGGTGATGGGTTAACGTTTTAGTATTCGACCTTAAACGTCGAACTGTCTTCGGGCCGGGGCTTGCGGTGATCGTAGAGCGAAGGATGGACGACTTGTCGAAGAAGAGCATCATCATCGCCTCCACCGAAGGCAACGTCTTCGTCCCGGACCGGCAGGAGAAGGTGGGGTTGAACGTTTACCGCACGAAGTGAGGAGAAGGTCAGGGTATGAACCGCACTCCCTTCTGCGGGGCGGGGAACCCGTATCCACTGTCCATCATGAAGGAAAAGATAGATGAACGGTTAAGGATAATTAGCCTCATGGGAGATTATCGATCCAGCCCTTAGGCTGGATGCCAGTTAGTCCATTCTTTCCAGGTTTTAGAACGATTGACGGACAACACGGCTGGGTTAGAGGGTCTGGATGCAGCCCTGACTCGAAAGTTTTTTCTCACAACCCTCATTTCTCAACCGGGGTAAAGAATTGTGAACTCTGAGAGCGAGAGGCAAACTCGCAAAAAAAGAATCGACCCCAAACTTAAAAGCCAAGGGTGGACCATTGTCCCCTTCGACCCAAAACGCCCTTTAAGCTGGTATCAAACCTGTGCCATTGAAGAATATGAGACCGCCAACGGGCCTGCCGATTATGCTCTCTGTGTTGATGGGCGGATTCTTGGCATCGTCGAGGCGAAAAAGGTAACCCTTGGGCCTCAGAATGTCCTCACCCAGGCCCAGCGGTACTCGCAGGGAGCTACTGCCAATCCCTTAAACTTCGACGGCTTTCATGTACCGTTCCTCTATTCTACTAACGGCGAGGTTCTCTGGTTCCAAGATGTTCGCCATCCCCTGAATAGATCACGAAAAATATCTCAATTCCATACTCCTGCCGCCTTGCGGGAGATGTTCAGCCGAGATTTCGAGGCGGGGTGCCATTGGTTCACTGCGCATACCGATCATCACCCTAAACTGCGTCCCTATCAAATCGAGGCCAGCCAGGCCATGGAGCAGGCAATCAGCCGGCAGAAACGCCAGATGCTGGTGGCTATGGCCACCGGAACCGGAAAAACCTTCACCCTGGTCAACCAGGCTTACCGGCTCATGAAATCCGGCGTCGCCCGGCGAATTCTCTTCCTGGTGGACCGCCGTGCTCTGGCCGCCCAGGCGGTCCGCTCTTTCGCCTCTTTCGAGCCTGAACCCGGCCTCAAGTTTGATCAGATTTATGAGGTCTATAGCCAGAGTTTTTTCCGGGATGATTTTGAAGCGGATGAGAATTTCGACCCCAAGGTCCTGCCCGCCTCATATCTGCTCAATCCTCAGCCCGGCCATGCTTTTGTTTATATCTGCACCATCCAGCGCATGACCATCAATCTATTTGGCCGTGGCTCAATTCTCGCTCCCATCGATGAGCCGAGCGAAGACGATGCCGAGAAACTTGACATCCCCATTCATGCCTTTGATGCGGTTATCGCGGACGAATGTCATCGGGGCTATACCACCGCCGAGTTATCCATCTGGCGCAATACCCTGGAGCATTTTGACGCCATCAAAATCGGGCTTACGGCCACCCCTGCGGCCCACACCACCGCCTACTTTAAAGACATCGTTTACCGCTACAACTATGAGCGGGCCGTGCGGGAAGGCTTTCTGGTAGACTACGATGTGGTCACCATCAATTCTGAGGTGCGCCTGAATGGGGTTTTTTTGCAGGAAGGCGACCAGGTGGGGACTATCGATTCGCAGACCGGCCTCGAACAACTGGATCTGCTGGAGGATGAGCGCCAGTTTGAGGCCCCGGAAGTCGAACAGAAGGTCACCGCCCCTGATTCCAACCTCAAAATCATTGAAGAAATCAGGACGTATGCCCTGAAGCATCAAGAAAGATATGGCAGATTCCCTAAAACCTTGATCTTTGCCGTCAATGATCTGCCCCACACCTCTCATGCCGACAGCTTGGTAGGCATTGCCCGAGATGTGTTCGGCCAGGGGGATTCCTTTGTCCAAAAGATCACCGCCAAGGTGGATCGGCCCCTGCAAAGAATCCGGGAGTTCCGCAATCGGGTTAACCCGGGGGTGGTGGTCACCGTGGACCTGCTGAGCACCGGGGTCGATATTCCGGATTTGGAGTTCATCGTCTTCCTGCGGCCGGTCAAGTCCCGCATCCTCTTTGAGCAGATGCTGGGCCGCGGCACCCGCAAAGGCGAAAAATTTACCGACAAGTCCCATTTCACGGTGTTCGACTGCTTCAACGGCACCCTCATGGAATATTTCAAACAGGCCACCGCCATCACTGCGGAGCCGCCTCAGACTTCCACAAAAACCATTATCCAGATCATCGACGATATCTGGCATAACCGTGACCGCGCCTACAACATCCGCTGTCTGGTCAAGCGGCTGCAACGCATTGAGAAGGAGATGTCCGGCGAGGCCCGGGAACTGTTCGCCGCTTTCATCCTGAAGGGCGATCTGGCCGGGTACGCCAATAGCCTGCCCCGTCTCCTCCAGGAAGATTTCACCGGCGCCATGGCTCTACTGCGTAATTCGGATTTTCAGAGTCTGTTACTTAACTATCCCCGGCCGCCGCGCAATTTTCTGGTGGCTTACGAAACCGTGGACACCGTTACTTCCCAATGGCTGGTCCGTAATGGGGCGGGCCAAGAATATAAGCCCGGGGATTATCTGGCCGCTTTTTCCCGTTTTGTGAGGGAGAACCCGGCGCAGATAGACGCCATCCAAATTCTCCTGGACCGTCCCCAAGACTGGGGCACCCAGCCCTTGAACGAACTTCGCCGGAAGCTGGCAGCTACCACCCAGCGCTTCACCCTGGATAACTTGCAAAAGGCCCATCAGATCACCTATCATAAAGCCCTGGTGGACATTATCTCCATGGTCAAGCACGCCGCCCGGGAAGAGGAACCGCTGTTTACCGCCGAGGAACGGGTGGCCCGGGCCTTTGACCAAGTCACGGCCGGCCGCCGGTTCACCCCCGAGCAGCAGCAATGGCTGGACCGCATCCGCGACCATTTAATCGCTAACCTGTCCATTGAGCCGAACGACTTCAACAACGTCCCGGTCTTTTTCAACGCCGGGGGCTGGGGGAAGGCCCAGCGCGTCTTTCCCGGGGAGCTGGACCGGATGATCCAGCAATTTAACGAGGCTTTGGCCGCATGAGCGACATCGTTCAGAAACTTTGGGGATTCTGCCACACCTTACGCCATGACGGCATCGACTATGGCGACTATATCGAACAGCTCACCTACCTGCTGTTCCTGAAAATGGCCGATGAGCGGGGTATCACCCTGCCTCGGGGCTGTGACTGGCCTACCCTGGTGAATCAGAGCGGCACCGACCTCACCAACCATTATATTGAGGTCCTGCGCACCCTGGGTCAGGCCCGGGGTTTGCTGGGGGATATCTTTGCCGGGGCCATGTCCCGCTTTCACAATCCCGTCAACCTCAAAAAGCTCATCGGCCTCATTGATGAGACCGAATGGACCTTGCTGGGGGTGGACGTCAAGGCCCAAGCCTTCGAGGGCCTGCTGGAAAAAGCCGCCAGCGAGGGCAAGAAAGGCGCCGGGCAGTATTTCACCCCGCGCCTGCTCATCCAGGCCATGGTCGCGGTCATCAAGCCCGACCCCCGCACCCGCCGGGACTTCACCATCGGCGACCCCGCCTGCGGCACCGGCGGTTTCCTGGTGGCTGCCCACGAATGGTTCATGGGGCAAACCAAAGGCGGCGCGGTGGACCGGGACCTGGCCAAACGCCTCAAAACCGCCACCTACTTCGGGCAGGAACTGGTGGCCCGGCCCCGGCGCCTGGCCCTCATGAACCTCTACCTCCACGGCCTGGAGCCGGAAATCACCCTGGGGGACTCCATCTATCAGGTTTACACCGGCCCCAAGTTCGACGTGGTGCTCACCAATCCCCCCTTTGGCACCAAGGGGGCCAACCAGGCCCCGGACCGGGATGATTTCACCGTCACCACCTCCAACAAGCAGTTGAATTTCCTCCAGCACCTCATGACCATCCTCAAGCCCGCGGGCCGGGCCGCGGTGGTCTTGCCGGACAACTGCCTCTTTGCTGATCAGGCGGGGGAGGTCTTCAAAATTCTTACGGAGGACTGCATCCTCCATACCGTCCTGCGCCTGCCCCGGGGCACCTTTACCCCCTATAGCCCCGGCACCAAGACCAACGTCATTTTCTTCACCAAGGGCTACCCCACCGAGAATGTCTGGATTTACGACGGCCGCACCAATGTGCCGGGCATCACCAAGAAAGACCGGCCCCTGACCGCCGAGCACTTTGCCGAGTTCGTCCGTTGCTACGGCCCGGACCCCAACGGCCGCAGCCGCCGGAATGCCGCCGACTCGGCCTCCGACCGCTGGCGGCGCTTCCACATCAGCGAGGTCCAGGCTCGGGATTTTAAGATCGACGGCCTCCGCTGGCTCAAAGACGACTCCCTGGACGACCCCGACGACCTCCCGGAACCGGAGGAACTGGTGACCGACGCCATCGCCGAGCTGGAGGGGGCTATCCAAGAATTAAACTCTATCTTGTCTTTGATCGAGAACGGCAACGGCGCTGATGCATCTCCGCTGGAGGCAGAAACACCTTGAAAGCGGTTAAGGTAGAAACACTCAACAACTTCCCTTTATCACAAAATGAAGAAAACGAGGGTCCGGATGGGTGGGCTTTTCCGAAGGTGGGAGACATCCTCGAAATCAACTATGGGAAGGGATTAATTGAGGCTAAAAGAAAGGCGGGGCTTATCCCCGTTTATGGCTCTAATGGTATCGTCGGTTATCACGATGAACCAATGACCGATGGTCAAACGATAATTTTAGGAAGAAAAGGAACTGTTGGGGCGGTGCATTTTTCCACCGGCCCTTGTTGGCCCATCGATACCACCTATTTTATTCATAATTTTCATGGCCTCAGGGCCAAATATGTTTTTTATGCGCTCGGAAGCCTTGGCCTGGCGAGTCTGGATAAATCGTCCGCCATCCCTGGTATAAACCGTGACGATATTTACAGCCAGATTATTTCCATCCCCCCGTTTGTCGAACAAGATCGCATTGTCTGCAAAGTTGACGAACTCCTTGCCGGGGTGAATTCTGCCAGGGAGCGCCTGGCCAAGGTGCCCGGCATCCTGAAGCGGTTCCGGCAGTCGGTGCTGGCCGCGGCCTGCTCCGGCCGCCTCACCGCCGATTGGCGGGAAAGGCAAAAGGACCTCGAACCCGCACCCCTGCTCCTTGAAAAAATCCTCAAAGAACGCCACCTTGAGTGGGAGAAAAATCAAATTGCTGAGTTTAGAGCCAGGGGAATAAACCCGAATGATCAGAATTGGAAGGCCAGATACAAAGAACCATTATCGTCTGATTCTGAGGATCTGCCAGAATTACCCGAAACGTGGTGTTGGGGGACTATCGAGCAGCTCGCCGCGCCAGAGCGGAACGCAATTACTGACGGCCCTTTTGGGTCTAATTTAAAAACGTCTCATTACACCAGCAGCGGGCCTCGCGTGATCAGGCTACAGAACATCGGGGAAGGAGTCTTTATCAACGAATCGGCCCATGTTTCCGCTGAACACTATGAAACCCTGGCTAAACATCGTGTCTATGCCGGCGATTTGGTAATTGCTGCCCTTGGAGCTAAGCTTCCTCGTGCCGCGATCATCCCCGCAAATTTGGGACCGGCTATTGTTAAAGCGGATTGCATCCGGTTTAAGCCCGACCCGAGTTTAACAATTGCTAACTACCTTAACTATGCTTTAAATGAAGAATCTACCCGCCAGCGCACTGCCTCAGTTGTTCATGGCGTGGCTCGACCCCGATTAAATCTCGGGGAAATTAGAGCAATCGCAGTTCCCCTTCCTCCCCTGGCCGAACAACAAGAAATCGTCCGCCGGGTGGAGGCCCTGTTCCAGTTGGCCGACGCCATCGAGGCCCGGGTGGCCGCGGGCGCGCATCGGGCTGACCTGCTCACCCAGGCGATCCTGGCCAAGGCCTTCCGGGGGGAGCTGGTGCCCACCGAGGCCGAACTTGCCCGCCGGGCAGGCCGGGACTTTGAGCCCGCCGCCGTGCTCCTGTCGCGCCTTAAAGAAGAACGCCGCCTGACCACCGCGGCCCAACCGCGCCGGCAGACCCTAAAGGGGCAAAAGCGGCAGACCGCCGGGACTTAGCCCGGGCCGGTGGGGGACAACATCACTTTCCCAGCTAATTAGACATGTTGGCGCAGAGGCTCGAATGTTAGCTATCCGTAACGGAGACGAATAGCCCCGGGTTTATGTTTTGTCAAAATTCCCCAGCCTAATCTGCTTTCATTTGGGCTCGGTGGGGTAGCCCGCTTTCTCCCATTCGCTCCAGCCGCCTTTCAGGGCCAAAACCTGCTTAAAGCCCAGGACGTTCAATTTCCTCGCCACCCGGACGATGGTGCCCTCCTTCTGGCAATAGAGGACGATATTCTTGTTCTTGGGCAGGTTGGCAGCCCAGGTGGTGACCTCATCGGGGTCCTGGCGCACCGCGCCCGGGATTTTCTTATCGCTGGGATTCCAATCTTTGGGCGCTCTGACGTCCAGAATTATTACTCCGGGGTTGGAGAGCCAGCTCTTTATGGTCTCTCGGTCCAAGAGCGGCGGTTTCTCGCCGCTGCCGCAGGACCAAGTGAACGCCAACATCAGGCTGATAGCTAACGCCATGGCACTAAACTTGGTCTTCCGCATCTTCTTCCCTTGGGGTTTATTGATACCGGATCATTGGCCTTGCGCTGAAGGCAGGGAAAGCTCGCCGAACACCCGCATAATCAGGCGGGGCCGCTTTTCCGAAGTGGTGGTCAATTCAATGACGCCGGCATAATTGCCCGCCTCCTGCCGCTTGTTGCGCACCTCCACCACGTAAATCTTGCCTGGTTGTTCGGCCCTGATGTTCACGTCGATGAATTGGGGGATATTGGTTTTAAATTCCTTGATCTCCCAGGGAACGGGGAGGTGAGAAATAAAGCGGACCTGATCGCGGAGTTCTTCGCCCGGCTTGCCCCGGAGGCGGATGATGTGGCTCGGCTGGATTTCAATGAAAGGCTTGCCGTAACCTTGCAGGGTCAGGACCACCTGGGAATGGTCCGGGTCGTTGAAAAACACCTTGGTTTTTTTGGTGAATTGCCGGAGCACCGAGTAAGGGGCGATGGTCAGGGTGATGCGGCCCTGTCCGCCGGGGGGGATGCGGCGGTCGGAGTCGGCCGCGGTGCAGGCGCAATCGGAGTCGATATCCTTGATCTCCAGCAGGGCGTCGCCGATATTTTTGATGGTGAAGGTGTGGGTCAACTTCACGTCTTCAAAGACTTCGCCGAAATCATGGGTGGTCTCGGGGACCTGAGCTTTCGGCCCGATGGTGGCCGAGGCCGCCAGCGGCGTGCAAAGCAGTAGTAATATCCCGATGAAAGCGCGGTTGACCAATTTATTGATGAACATAAATCTCTCTGCTCCTATTCAGCGTCCAGGGCCCGCCAGCCGAAGCTTTCCAGGTAGGCCTGAAGCTTTACTTGCTTTTCCCGAAACTTCTCTTCCCATAACGGAGGACAATCCTCCAGGCGAATCTCTCCTTCCCTGAGGGCCGCGGCAAAAGCCATGCAGGTGGTATAGCCGCAGGCTTTGCAGTTGGTCATTGGGAGGAGTCTTAAGATATCCATGACCTTGAGCCCGGCCTGCCCAGTGTAGCGGGGGGTGATCTCCTCCCGGCGCTCATAGACCTCGTTGATCTGCCCCTTGATCCACGCAAGCAACGCGTGGGCTTCCTCGATATCCCGGGCCCCCTTGATGGCCATCTCGTGCCGCTGCAAGGTGAATCCCTTGCCCTCGGAGAGCTTGAGCATCAAAACCTGGTTGTCCCCGTCATAATCCCACCCGCCCAGTTCGGCGTTCAGGTAGGGGAAGACCGGGGAGATGTCCGCGTCAAACGTGGCAAGGGCGTGCAGGATTTCTTTGGTATAGTCACACTTGGGCCGGAAGATCTCGTAGTTTTTAATCTGCTCCAGTAGCATCTTGCCTCCCCGGGGTTATGCCCCTGACTTAAGGGATGTCAAAATTCATCCAGGGCCCGCCAGCCGTAGCTCTGAAGATAGGCTTCGAGTTTTTCCCGCTTTTCCCGGTATTTTTCTTCCCACAGAGGCGTACAGGCCTGCAGGGAAATCTCGCCTTCCCTCAGGGCCGCGGCATAGGCCATGCAAGCTGCGTAGCCGCAGGCCTTGCAGTTGGTCATGGGCAGCAGCCTCAAGATGTCCATGACCTTGAGCCCGGCCTGGCTGGTGAAGCG
>Ga0315286_10002003_pt1 | contig 18813 bp, 15 predicted proteins | sample YL17G10_0_MG_FD_205038 | JGI IMG/M metagenome (GOLD analysis project Ga0315286, IMG submission 205038) | Sediment microbial communities from Yellowstone Lake, YNP, Wyoming, USA - YL17G10_0 | ecosystem: Environmental > Aquatic > Freshwater > Lake > Sediment | place: USA: Wyoming | collected... | reverse complement strand
CGGTCCACGCCCTCCTCAACGCCCTCAACAGGATACTCCACGATTCCACGGGCTGAAGACCGGGCGCCGGAGGGGCAGATATGGTGAAAATATTCGACACGACCCTGAGAGACGGGAGCCAGGGGGAGGGAGTCAGCTTTTCGAGCGAGGATAAGGTGAAGGTGGCCCATGCCCTCGACGAATTCGGCGTCCACTACATCGAAGGAGGGTGGCCGGGGTCCAACCCGAAAGACATCGCGTTCTTCAAAATGGCCGCAAAGGCGGGCCTGAAACACGCGAGGGTTGCCGCCTTCGGAAGCACGAGGCGGGCGCACAACAGACCCGAGGAGGACCAAAACCTCTTGGCAATCGTCGAGACGGGCGCGCCAACGGCCGCGATCTTCGGAAAATCCTGGGACCTCCACCTCTCGGACGCGCTCCGGGTGACCCGCGAGCAGAACCTCGAGATGATCTCGGACAGCGTCGCCTATCTCAAGACGCGGGGCATGGAGGTGATCTACGACGCGGAGCACTTCTTCGACGGGTACAAGCAAAACCCCGCCTACGCGCTGAAAACTCTCGAGGCGGCCCAGGAAAGCGGAGCCGAGGTCATCGTCCTCTGCGACACGAACGGCGGCACCCTTCCCCATGAAATCGGACTGATCATGGGGGAGGTGAAGAAGACTATCCGCGTTCCCCTCGGCATCCACACCCACAACGATTCCGGGTGCGCCGTCGCGGCGTCGATAGAGGCGGTCCGCCAGGGGGCCGTTCACGTTCAGGGAACCATCAACGGCTACGGCGAGCGGTGCGGCAACGCGAACCTCTGCTCGATCATCCCTATCCTGAAGCTGAAAATGGGTATCGACTGCGTTTCCGATCCGAGCCTCGCGAAGCTCACCGAGCTCTCCCACTACGTGAGCGAGCTCGCCAACATGACCCACCCGATGGCGCTCCCCTTCGTCGGCGAGAGCGCATTCGCGCACAAGGGGGGCATCCACGTCAGCGCGGTCGAGCGAAACCCGAGCACCTACGAGCACGTAACACCCGAACGGGTTGGGAACAAGAGGAGGATTCTCGTCTCCGATCTCTCGGGGAAGAGCAACGTCCGCTACAAAGCCATGCAGTTCGGCATCGACCTCGAGCGGATCGGAGATCGTTCGAGCGCCACTAAGGAGATACTGAAGCGGCTCAAGGAGCTCGAGCACTCGGGCTATCAGTTCGAGGGGGCCGAAAGCTCTTTCGAGATACTAATGAAGAAGCTTATGGGCCGGTTCAAGGATTACTTCACCCTCGAGGGTTTCAGGGTGATCACCGAGAAACGGGGCCCCAAGCAGAGCGTCCTCTCGGAGGCGACGATCAAGGTCACGGTGGACGGCGAGAAGGAGCTCACCGCGAGCGAGGGGGTGGGCCCCGTGAACGCACTCGACAAGGCGCTCAGAAAGGCGCTCCTGGTCTTTTACCCCACGTTGAGCGAAATGAAGCTCATCGACTACAAGGTCAGGGTCCTCGAGACCGATAAGGCCACGGCGGCGCAGGTGCGCGTCCTCATCGAGTCGAGCGATGGAACCGAAACGTGGGGGACAGTCGGGGTTTCGGAGAACGTCATCGAGGCAAGCTGGTTAGCCCTTGTCGACTCCATCTCATACAAGCTCATGAAGGACGAGAAGGGGGGCAGAAAGATCAGGGGGTTTGAGATCTGAGGGGTGTTTTCGCCTATTTCCCGCTCTCAAGCAGGTTGCCGTAGGGCCAGTTCCGCATCCCGCCTTCGATGCTGTACACCTTAGTGTACCCCGCTTCGAGCATAAGGCGCAGCGCATCGAGGCCGTACCCGCCGTCCTCGCTCACGAGGAAGATGTCCCTATCCCGGGGCAGGGAAGCGAAAAACGAACGGAACTCTCCGCTTGCCCAGGGGTGGTTCACGGCTCCCCTGATGCGTGCCTCGTCGAAGCGGTCCTTGTTTCGAAGATCGACGATCAAGACTCCCCCGCCCCGATCTTGCATTCTGTATACCAGCGTTTCCGGCATTGCGATCCACTCCGAAAGCTCCCGCAGGTCCGCAAGCGCGTCCGCGTCGAAAGGACCGCTTTCCTGGCCGCCGAGGGGGATCGGGGCGAAGAGAAAGATGAGGAAAGCGGTGAAAACCACCGTGGCGTGCCTCATGCGCAATAGTGGTCGGCGAAGATCTTCGAATACCGTTTTATCCACTCCTTGGCCACCAAGGCGTAATCGAGGGTCGTTTTGTACCTCCTCTCGAGCCGCGTCTTGAAGAGCTCGATCCGGACGATCTGCTCCATCATGCGCACCTTGAGGAGGTCGCTGGGTGACGTAAAGGCGATGGCGATGCCGGACTCACCCTCCCCAACCTCGTGCGTGCGCACCACCCTCCCGGAGAGAACGAAAACCCTGCGCTCTACATGAATTTCGACTTCCACCGCGGTGCCCGCGGTGATTGCGTTCTTGCAATGGAAGAGGAGGCCGCCCGCGCCGATGTCTTCCGTTTTTGAGGTAAGCTCCCCTTCGCCCGGGGGCGGCCGGTACGGGCTTCCCTGTTCCCCGTCCGCTCCGCCGACGATCCTCGTCTTTATCGGATAGCTCAGCGGGTGGCGGATAAACCGTCGTCTATCGATCTCCATCGCGGCATTCGACCCTGTAAATCATGGAATGAGATGCTACTTCTCCGGAAGCAGGTGGGTGTAGTTCTTCCCCTCCGCGAGCTCCCTGAACTGGCCGGTGAGCTCTTGGATATCGAGCACTCTTCTAAAGGTACCGCCGGTGAGGGCGGCGATCTTTCTCAAGAGCGCTTCATCGTATCCCATGAAATCGAAAGGGGAACCTACCCCTACCGTGTCAATTACGATGCGCAGGGAAGCCGCCTTTTTCGCGAGCGAGATGATTGCGGCTCGGCCCGTCGTGGTGGAGACGCCGTCGGTAAGCAGGACGACTCTCTTCATGCCGCTCGTGTTCGCGAGCAGGTCAATGGCGAGGCCCATCCCCTCGTACATGGCCGTGGCCCCGCTCGCAACCAGTGTGGCAGCCCGATTTTCGAGATGCTCGTAGTCGGTTGTGGGTTTTTCGACGACCGACGCGGACTCGCCGAAAGCGATGATCCCCACCTTGTCGTCCTGACCCATGAGGAACTTGCTCCGGATGAACTCCCTCACCGCGTTCTTCGTCGCGTCGATCTTCAAGGTCCCCGATATGTAGTCGCCCATGCTGCCCGAAGTGTCAATGAGCAGGATCAGGGCCTCCGGCGGAATGACCTCGATCTGGTCTCCGAGGGCCGCCGACAAAAGGTCGCGGGCGGCCCTGTTTGGCCGGCACGCCTCGGCTTCACCGTCGGACACGCTCGAAACTTCAACCCGCGCCCGCGCGAGCGCGTTCCCCTTTTTCAGCACCACGCGGTCGCCCCTCCCCACCCCGTATCTCTCCCTGAGGTGTCTCGTGAGGCGTACCATCGGTTCCGGGTTTCCCGCGTCTTCTTTGAACCCTTCGAGCACTTTGAGACCGGGGCTCATGAAGATCGTCGTCGGCAGGTTTTTGTTTTCCGGCTCTTCTTTTTTCCGAAAGATCCCCATGGATTACAGGTTTTTCCTCCCGAAGAGATCAAGAAACCTGTCCTCGTACTCGTGAAAAATCCTCCACCGGTCGAGCTCTTTCTTCAGCTCCCCTGCCTTCGAGATGTCCCGCGAGGCGATCTCGAACATGTACTCGATCCTGCTCCTCGCTTCGACAGGTATGCTCCTCGTTTCGACACTCTTCTTTTCTTCATGGGGGGCATCCATCTCCTCGGGTCCCGGCCCTCCCTCTTCACTGAGGAGGGACTGCTTGGTGGCCTTGCTCACCCGGTCGATTTCCTCCTCCACGTATTTCGACATCTGGACGAGCCCGTCGAGGTCCACGGTGAGGCCTGTGTACCCGAGGAACACCTTCAGAATCGCGAGGGACGATTTGGGGTTTTCGATCTTGGCGGTATAGAAGGGGATCTCGCCGAGGAGGCACATCCCCCTGATCCCCGACTCCTTGCCTGCGCCGAGGAGAAGTCCGTTGAGACCCCCGATGTGCCCGGAACCCATGATCTTCACCCCCATCACCGGCAGTTTCTGGATAAGCGGAGCGTCGGTGGTGACGCCCCACACCTCCGGCTCCACGTGGTGGGTGATGTTGACGGGAGTCGCCGCGAACGTGACGATCTCCTTGATCCTGCAGGAATTCGCGTATTCCACGACCCTTCTCGCAAGCTCGTATTCCTTCTCCATGACGGGTTGAGATTCCCCGATGAAGAGGATGAGGTCGCGGACGCCTGTTTTGTTTTTATAAAAGAAAAATTCGCTCTTGGGGAGCTCGGGGATTTCGACGAGCCCGTCCCTTATCTGGACCCCCGTCTTGTAGAAAACGTCGTTGGGGAGAATCTCCGCGCACTTCGACGCCTTGAGGTTCTCTTTCAGGTACATAGCGGCACCGTACGCCACGTTACCCATCCCGGGCCATGCAGCGACGAGGATCGGGTCCCTCGGATCTATCCGGCTCACAACCCGAATAGATGAATCCATAGAGACCCCCCTCCTGCGGCGCCTTTCCGCGGATTTGTTGAAAACCGTCGGCGGCGGTATTACTTTTGTTCCCTATTAAAATCTAATCCCAATCACCCTTTCGTTCAATCACTTTCGGGGTGTGGCAGGAGAAAGCATGGACATCCTTGTTCTCAACAGCGGAAGCTCATCCCTCAAATACGTCCTCTACCGGTGGCAGGAGAAAATGGTCATCGCGAAGGGGATCGTCGAGCGGGTCACCATGGGCCGGTCATACATCAACCACGAGGTGATCGGGCGCAAACCCGTGCGGATCGAGCGGGAATGCCCCACGCACACGGAAGCGGTAAACCTCATCATGGAGGTATTGTCGAGGTCGGAGCATGCCGTCATCACAAATACCGCCGATATCGCCGCGGTCGGTCACAGGGTCGTGCACGGGGGCGAAAAGTTCAACAAGTCGGTGATCATCGACGAACGCGCCCTGTCGACTTTCAAGGAATTGGCCGGCCTCGCCCCTCTCCACAATCCCCCGAACATAGTCGGTATCGAGGCCGCGAAAAAGGTTCTTCCGGGCATCCCTCACGTCGCGATCATGGACACCGCCTGGCACCAGACCATGCCCGAATGCGCGTACATCTACCCCCTCCCCTACGAGTGGTACTCGGAGCACTCGATCCGCAAATACGGGTTCCACGGGACCTCGCTCCTCTACGTCGCCAAGCGCGCCGCGGTGCTCCTCGGGAAGGATCCTTTCGAAACGAATCTCGTCCTCGCCCACATCGGAAACGGGGTGAGCTTCAACGCGGTGAAGAACGGGGTCTCCTTCGACACAAGCATGGGGTTCACCCCGCTCGAGGGTGCCGTGATGGGGACACGTGCGGGCGACCACGACGCCGCGATCGACTTCTACATGATGACGAAGCTCGGCCTGTCCCCCAATGAGATGAACGGAATCCTAAACAAGAAGAGCGGCCTGCTCGGAATCACGGGGAAGTACATCGACAGGAGGGACATCAGAAAAGCGGCGGAAGGCGGCGACAAGCGGGCTCAGCTCGCCGTCGAGATAGAGGCATACCGGGGCAAGAAATATGTCGGGGCCTACATGGCCGCCCTCGGGAAGGCCGATGCCCTCGTCTTCACCGCGGGGGTCGGGGAGAACAGCCCCCTTATAAGGGGAAAGATGACCGCCGGGCTCGAGAATTTCGGGATCGCCGTCGACGCGAAAAAGAACGCAGCGTCGCTCACGAGGAACGCCGAAACGGACATCACGGCGGGAGGGTCGCCCGTGAGAGTCTTCGTGATACCCACTGACGAGGAGCTCGTCATGGTCGAGGATACCGTCGCCCTCCTCGAAGGGAGATACGAGGTTCACACCAAGTTCACCTACTCCTTCCAGCGCTCCGATTACGTAAACAAGCTCCGGGAAGAACTCTTTGAGAGAGAGGCCAAGGAAAGGCCGGAGCTTCTGAAGGTGCGGGTGAAGGCTCCGCGGTGAGCGTCTGCCGAACGCGTCGGGGGCAGGGCTAGAAATTCTTCACCGTTTTCGATATCTCCTCGTTCTCCAGGCGCTGGACCTCCTGCGTGTAGTACACATGATACTCGGCGAACTTGGAGAGAAACTTGAAGGCGCTGTCGGCGAACATCGAGGAAGCCTGGCGGGGTTTTATGAGGATTTCGTACTTCCCCTCCACGACCTTGAAATAGGGGAAGTTTGCCCGCTCGCCGGGGCCGTACTTTTCGACCATCTTGTCCTTTATCGACTGTACAAGCCGGTCGAGGACGGTCTTGGACTGGTTCTCGGCGAGGGTGAACCGAACCGTGAAGGCGATGAGCTCCTTCTTTTCGTTGAAGAAGAGGAAGAGGTCCTCTTTGTAGAAGTTCAAGGCCTTTTCCGCCCGAATCGAGAACTTCCCATAGGGAGAGTTGATCTCGTCCTCCTTGACCTGGTACCCGCCGGATCGGGCCGAGCTGAGGAGAGTAGTGTAGTTCTTGTCGAAGGCCACAAAGGCGTAAACCGGAACGGACTGGTTCTGGGCCTGGGAGATCCGGTAAACCCCGAGCGCCGCGGCGGAGAAGACGGATATCATCACGAGGCATTTCATCAAAATCGGACCCTTCATTTCGACCCTTCCTCTTCCCGATCGTATGGACTGATGCCGCTCTATAAAAGTATCGGATTTTCAGGGATCCTCCTTGATACGATCCGGGAATGAAACTATACTAAAAGTACGAGGTGTCCAGGATGAAAATCGGAATCCATATCAGCCACGAGGCCGTGCAGAAGGTCGGCGGCATAGGCGCGGTCATCAGCGGCCTCTGCACGGCGGACAAGTACAAGGCGTTCTACGACGGGACGGTTCTCTACGGCCCCCTCTTTTCCACCAGTGCCGATGTCTTCTCGAGGCTTGGAAAGGGAGGCGAGGTCCTCTACTCGAGCCATGACGGGTACGACTCGGGCAAGTACCACTCCCTCTTCCACGGTCTCCTAAAGGCGTACTCGATCGAGATCGTCTTCGGCAGGAGGACGCTGGTCAACGAGTTCAACATCAACAAGAAGAACGCGGTCGACGTGATACTCATCAACGTCAACAGAATGAACGTCGAGAAGGTGAATGCCTTCAAATTCGCCCTCTGGACCCGTTTCGGGATCGAGTCGGACCGGTACAACGAATGGGATTATGAACAGTACCTCAGGATCGCGGCTCCCTACCCCGAAATCGTCCGCCTTCTCTACCCGCAGGGTAAGCTCTTCCATCATTTCGCCCACGAATACATGGGGATTCCCTCGGCGCTCGCCGTCCAGCTCCGCTTGGAGGAAACCACGCGCCTGGGGGAACGACACAAGACCATCTTCTACGCCCATGAGGTTTCCCCCTGCAGGACGGCGGTCGAAAACGATCCCGGTCACGACATCGTTTTTTACGGCAGGATGCGCGCCAACACGAAGACCGGAAGGTCATTCGAGGACGAGTACGGGCCCCAGACAGCGTCATACCGCACGGAGCTCGTCAAAAGGAGCAGCGGTTTCGACCATATCTTCGCCGTGAGCGACATTATCAGGGAGGAGTATCTCTACCTTATCCCCAAGGCCGATAAAAAAAAGGTCAAGGTGGTGTACAACGGGATCCCGGTCCGCTACGTCACCCCGGGAGAGAAGATGGAGAGCCGAAAGAGAGTCCAGGCCTATTTCAAAAACCTCTTCGCCTTCACCCCGCACATCATCTTCACCCATGTCGGGAGGCTCGTCCTCAGCAAGGGGATCTGGCGGGACATCACCTTTCTCTACATTCTCGACGAGCTTTTCAACGAACACGGAATAAAGGGGGCGTACATCCTGCTCGCGACGCTTATCGGGACGGGGCGCGAACCGGGCGACGTCGCGGGCATGGAGCGGGAGTACGGGTGGCCGGTCATTCACCGAAACGGGTGGCCCGACCTGGTGGGAGCGGAAAACGACATCTACAACTACCTGTCTCTCTTCAACGCCCGCTCGCGAAACATCAAGGGGATATTCATCAACCAGTTCGGTTTCAACCGAAGGAAGTGCGGAGTGAGGGTTCCCGAAGATGCGGATTTCACCGACCTCAGGATCGGCTCGGACGCGGAGTTCGGTTTTTCGATCTACGAGCCCTTCGGGATCGCCCAGCTCGAGACGGTCCCCTTCGGAGGGATCGCCGCGCTCTCATCGTCATGCGGGTGCGCCTCCTTCCTGGAAAAATGTTTGAGCGGTCGAAAAGACAGGAAGGATGCCTCCGACCGCGCGCCTTATGTCGTCTTCCCCTTCATCGACGGCAGGGACTTCCAAACAGGGACGCACACGCGAGAGGCGCATACCTCCCTGACAGCGGAGCAAAGATTCCAGCTCGAGCGGGAGCTGTTCCGCGAGATGGGGAAATCCTTCTTTCAAAACCTCCCGAAGAGCGACGAGGAGAGGATCGCATTACTCGAGGCGATCCAGAACGAGGCCGAGTGCCTCGGGTGGGAAAGCATCGTGGATTCTATGAATCCCGCCACTTTATAAGCTCCGGGTAAAGGGCGCGTATGTCGGGGTTCGACGGAACGAGACGGACACTCACGCTCTGGACACCCGGGAACCTGAACTGGACGTTCCCTTCGAACTTCCCGGTCTTGTCCGCGTACTTCTCGATATAGGCGAGCTTCACCGCCTCGTATCCGTCCCCGTTTTCCTGGGTGTGGAAGACCTCCACGTCGAAGAGGGCGGGGTCCGAGTCGTCCAGGTAAAGGTAGCACTCGACGTGGATCGTGTCGCCGGTGAAGAGGATCTCTTTCTTGTCGAGGTCGGTGAAGACGTCCTTTATATAAATCCGCTCCCAGAAGTCCCGCACCCTGGCGGCCTCCCCGGTGAGCGCCTTCAACTCTTTGCGCTCCCCCTCCGCGAGGCGCCTCGTTGCGGCGATCGCGGGAAGGTAGCATTTCGTGCTGTAGTCGAGGAGCATCCGGTTGATGTTGAACCCCTTGTAGACCGTGTACACCGACTCCTTCATCATCCGAACCCACTGGGCCGGGATGTCCCTCTCGTCCCGTTCGTAGTAGAGGGGCACGATCTCTTCCTCGAGGATGTCGTAGATTTGGTTCGCTTCGGCGATATCTTTCATCTCGGGGTTTGAGTAACTCTCCCCCGCGGTGATGGCCCACCCGTTCTTCCCGTTGTAGCACTCGGGCCACCACCCGTCGAGGATGCTGAGATTCAGCACCCCGTTGATCCCCGCCTTCATCCCCGAGGTGCCGGAGGCCTCGAAATACTTTGTCGGGGTGTTCAGCCACACGTCGGCGCCCTGAACGAGCTGCACTGCTATCCCCCGGTCGTAGTTCTCTATGAAGATAACCCTGTCCTCCACGCCGTATTCCCGCGCGAAGTCGAGGATCTCCTTGATCATGTTCTTGCCCGCGAGGTCGGCGGGATGGGCCTTTCCCCCGAAGATGAGCTGGACGGGCCGCTCCGCGTTCGTCAGAATCGCCTTCAGGCGCTCCTTGTCCTTTATCATGAGGTTCGGCCTCTTGTAAGGCACGAAACGCCGGGCGAACGCGACGGTCAGGTAGCCCGTGTTGAGCATCTCCTGGACTTTTCTGATTTTGAGCAGCGAGTACCCTTTCTCGCTGTAGCTCGTCTCCACGACCTTGCGGAGAAAAGCTACCATCTCGCGCTTCCGCTTGAGGTGGGCTTCCCAGATCTCCTCATCGGGGATATCGAGGATCCTTTCGAGCGTCTCATCGCTGGTCTCGTTGTAGATGAAGTCGGGCCCAAGGTAACTCTCGAAGAGGTACCGCATTTCGTTCGAGAGCCAGGAGTAGTGAACCCCGTTCGTGATGCTGAGTATGGGGATCTCGCACTTCATTTTCTGGGGGAAGAGCCCTTCCCACATTCTCCGGGAGACCTCTCCGTGGAGAGACGACACCCCGTTCACGTAACGGGCGAACCGGATGGCGAAGGCGGGGAGCCAGAACGTGGAGCCGTCATGGTGCAGGCCGAGCTTCGCGAACTGATCGAAGCCGATCCCGAGGGCCTTCACCTCCCTCTCCAGGTACTTCTTCATCATCTCGAGGGGGAAGTTCTCGTTCCCCGCCTCTATCGGAGTGTGGGTCGTAAAGACCGTGCTGTTCTTGACGACCGCGTACGCCTCCTCGAAGGAGCATTTCTGTTCGTTGATGAGCGTGCCGAGACGCCCGATTATCAGGAAGGCAGAGTGCCCCTCGTTGAGGTGGTAGATGTCGGGCTTTAGACCGATCTCTTCGAGGAGCTTGAGCCCCCCGAACCCCAGAACCATCTCCTGCATGAAACGGATATCCCTGTTCGCGTCGTAGAGGTAGTCGGTGATCTTTCGGAACTCCGGCGGGTTCTCCTCGAGGTTCGTGTCGAGCAGGAGGAGTCTCACCCTCCCCACGATTATATGCCACGCCTTCGCCCTTACGGGAGTGTTGAAGACGGGAACCGTAACGTACACGGGCTTCCCATCCGGCGTGTGGAGCTCCTTCACGGGCATGTAGTGCACCTTGTTCTCGTGATACACCTCCTCCTGGATCCCGTTGAGGTTTATCCGCTGTGAAAAATACCCGTACCGGTAAAAGAGACCGATCCCGACGATCGGGAGGCCGAGGTCGGAGGCGCCCTTCAGGTGGTCGCCTGAGAGGAGCCCCAGCCCTCCCGCGTAGCTGGGGATGGACTGGTGGAGCCCATGCTCCATCGAGAAGTACGCGACGGAGGCATCCTTGTACAGGTCCTGGCTCCGCGTGTGGTGCCTGGTGTATTGTTCATACCTGTCCCAGATGCGCTCCAGGTCATGAAGAAAGGCCTTGTCCGACACGAGGTCCTTCAGCTTCTCCTCGGGTACCTTATGGAGGAACGCGACGGGGTTTCCGTTGACCGCCCGGAAAAGGGCGGGGTTGATTCGGTAGAAGAGGCGCACCGCTTCCATGTCCCAGAGTGTCCATATGTTGGCCGAGAGATAGATCAGCTTCCTCAGCTCCTCGGGGTAACGGGGAAACACGAAAAAATTCTTCAGGTGCATGCAGGGATCCCTTCTTTCGGCTAAGCCAGCCTCTCCTCGATGTTGGTGAGGGCGTAGAGAAAATAAAGGTACGCGTTTTCCGGAGAGCTGTAGGGGGAAAAGTACTTGTGCACGTCACCGTCCTGGAAATATTTCGTGCACATGTAATAGAGATGGTCCGATGTGCTCAGGCGCCTCAGGGTGTCGACGACCTCCCGGTCGCCGCGCCCCTTCGCGCGCCGCAGGGCGTCGTAGAGGGCGCCCGCGGCGTTTCGCTGGATGTCGTTTGAGAGCCAGGCCGACAGGTCGCGCTCCGTGTCCGCCCATGAGATCGGGTACGGGATCGAGAGCTTCTCCGCCGGAGCGTCGCACCCCTCGATGACGTCGGAGGGCCACCCGAATGCGAGCGCCCCGTGGGCGAAGATCTTCTCGGGGAGGTGTTCGAGGAAATGGAATATCCCCGTGTCCTCCCACTGATGCTCGCCGAAGGTCTCGTAGTCCATGAACAGATTGAGGTAGAGGTTTCTCTTCGTCTTTTCGATGAGGGGCAGCTTTTCGACCCAATTGACGAACTTGTCGACGGTCAGCGGGTAGTCGACCCACCCCTTGTTGGAGAAACGAAACGCGATGTCGTCCGCCAGGGAGTAATATTTGCACATCAGGAAATGCCTGTCGTTCCACGTCCTGTAAGGGTAGAGCGGAGACCTCCACCTCATGATCTTGTCCGCCCCCTCGGTGAGAACCACCTTGAAGTTGCCGAGCGCCGAAACGGCTTCGGAGACGTCGTTTTCGTAGATGAGCTCGGTGTTTCTGAACACCACGGGGACCGTTCCGAACTCGCTCTTCATCAGGGCCATGTGCAGGGCAATCTGCTCCATGAACTCCTCTCTGTCGAAGAAGAAGCTGAGCGAATGGTGGTAGGTCTCCCCCAGCAGCTCGACGCACCCCGTTCGCACGAGCTCCCCGAACAATTCCATCACCTGGGGGGCGTAGCGTTTAAACTGTTCGATCGCCGTCCCCGTGATCGAGAAGGCCACCTTGAAGCGCCCTTCGAACCGCTTTATGAGCTTAAGCAGGAGCTGGTTCGTGGGAATATAACACTTGCTCGCCACTTTTTCAATGACCGAGCGGTTCAGCTCCTCGTCGAAAGGGCTCCCGACGTTCCCGACGTCGAAAACGCTGAGCCTCCTCAGCCTGTATGGCTGATGGACCTGGAAATAGAACACGATGTTCAGCATGCGCACTCCCGGTATACTTCTTTGACCGAGGTGCCCGCCTTGTCCCACCCTATCCGATCCACTTCCCGGGCGCCCGCCTGCCCTATCTCTTTCAATTTCTCGGGATTCTTGAGGAGATCGACGATAACCTCGACCATTCTGTCGATGTCCCAGAAGTCGATCTTGAAGGCGCTCTTCACCACCTCCGACACCCCCGCTTGCTTCGATATGAGCGCGACGATCCCGTAGCTCATCGCCTCCAGGGGCGCTATCCCGAAGGGTTCCGAGACGGAGGGGAGGATGAAGATGTCCGAGGAGGAGAGGATCCGCTCGACGTCCTTCCTCCGAAGAAAGCCGGTGAAGAGAAATTTCGTCTGGAGCATGTAATACGCGGACTTGTGGATGAGCTGCCGCTCCATGTCCCCCGCTCCCGCCATGATGAACTTGACGTTCGGCACCACCTCGACCACCCGCTTGGCCACTTCGAGGAAGTAGTCGGGCCCCTTCTGGAGGGTGATCCTCCCGAGGAAGAGCACCACCGGTCCCTTGAACAACCTCTTCTTCTCCCGTTGGCTCTTCGCGATCTGGTAGGCGTTGTACACGACCCTGATCTTCTCGGGGTTTATCTGGTACCTCTGAACTATCATGGACGCGGTGTACTTCGACACGGCAACGACCCTGTCGGCGTAGGTGAGCCCGGCGTACTCGATTTCGTGGATCCCCGGGTTCCCCGGCCCTCCCGCCCTGTCGAACTCGGTGGCGTGAATGTGCGTCACGAGCGGCTTTTTATAAGCCGACTTCAACAAAACGGCGGCGGGATAGGTGAGCCAGTCGTGGGCGTGGATGAGGTCGAAATCCATGTTCTTCGCGAGCTCGGTCACCCGGGCGGCGTACTCCTTCACCTGCCGAAAAACGTCGCTGTCCCCCGCCAGGCTCCGGTCGATCTTCTCCACGACATGGCGCCGGGTCTCTTCCTGCGCCCGGAGCTCACGGGCGATCACCGCCTCGTACCCATCTTCGCCGGAAAGGGACTGTTCACCGAAGAGACGGGCTTCGCCCGAGGGGCGCTCTCCGCCGGTTGGGCTTTTGTACACCTCCGGCCTGAACCGTACTCCGAGAAAGGCGAGCCTTTCCTCGAGGGTGGTGAACGTGCTCTCCACGTACTGCCTTTCGTGCTCGGTCGAGGCGAAGGAGGGAGTGAGGACGTCCGCGTCCTCGGGCTTCACAAGCCGGAAAAAGACGCGCTTCTCCGTCGGGAGGCAGAGGCACACCTCCACGCCCTGCCCCAGGAGGGCTTTCACGAGGCCGTAGCAGGCCATGCCGAGCCCCCCCACGATGAACGGAGGAAACTCCCAGGTGAGCATCAAGACCCTCATGCTCCTACCCCCCTTTCTCTATTTCATGAGGCTTATCATCTTCTCGATACAGTAGAGCGCGGCCACCGACCGCGCCTGGGCAGGGGCTCCTTTCGGCACGGACGGCTCTTCTCCGTCCCAGACTTCGGCGACCGAGGCGAGCACCCCCCGCCGGACGGCGCACCGCAGGTCGAAGACGACCCGTTCAAGCTCTTTTTTCAGCAGGGCCCTGTCGGGGGTGATCTTCGCAAGCAGCTCGGCGTAGGGCAACAGGGGCCACGTCCACACCGTGCCCTGGTGGTACGCGAGGTCACGCATCTTCTGGGTGCCGATGTACCATTTTCTGAACATCGGGGATCCCGCCCAGAGGGACCTGAGCCCGAAGGGCGTCACGAGCTGCTCCCGCGCGCAGTCGGCCCCGCTTTTCAGCTTCTCTCCGTCGGTGAAATCGAAGGGGAGCGAGAGCGCGATGACGAAGTTCGGGCGTATCTCCGGCACGGGGTTTGCACCCTCGATCCTGTCGCACCACACCCCGCCGTTATAAAACTTTCCCATACTCCTTCCGATGGCCTCGCCGGTCCGCTCGAGGTCGCCGAGGGAGATGGAGTACTCTTGCGCGGCCCAGCGGGACCCGCGCTCCACCGAACCCACCTGCGGCGCAATAGAACCCGGCGATGCCCCCTCCCCGCTCCTCAGGACCTCCCGCCCGAGTTTTCGGGCCATGGCCGCGCAGGCCTTCACGGCGCTGTGCCAGAGCCCGTTCACCTCCACCGGCTTGCCGTACCGGGGCGTTACCGGGACCCCGTAAACCTTGGCATCCATCCACGTGAGGGCGAGATTCGTGCCGCTTCGACATTCGATGAGGGAGTCTTCCCTGTCGCAGAAGAACGGAAGGTCGTTGGCGGAGAGGTAGCGGAGAACGATCTCTTCGCAGTACGAGAAGAGACGCTTCATGCTCTGCGCGGAGAGGGAATCGAAAACTTCGAATGCGCGGATGACGAACCAGAGGGAGGCGTCGACGGTGTCGAAGGCAGCGCCTTCCCCGCTTTCGCCGACCACATTCGGGATCACCCCGCCTCGCATCCGACGGCCGTACCGGTCGAGAACGCGGAACACAAAATCCTTCGGACCGTCCCGGAGGGTGAAGGCCTTCAGGGCGATCATCGTGTCCCTCCCACGGGCGGAAAACCAGGGGAAGCCCGCGATCACGTCGCTTTCGAGGCGGAAGTCGTCGAGCATGTTTTCGAGGAGCAGCAGATAGTCCCTCTCCGGCATGGCCGTTTCGGGATCGAACCGCGCGGTACCGGAGCGCGAGGCGCCTCCTTCGCTGCCTGCGCGAGCCTCGCTCGTGATGAGGGAAACTCTCTCCTCGGGTTTCATCGCAAGCGGGTGATCCGCCGGTTTCGGGAACGCCGCGTAGCGGTCGTCGATCCGCCGCAGCGCGCGCCCGGCCGCCCCATCCGGTTCTTCCCCTTCGCGGGGGGCGCGCCCCTCCGCCGCCTCGTAATCCCCGAGGCTCCGGTCCGCGAGGAGAACCTCCAGCGTTCCGCCCGGTGTGAGGTTACCGTCGTGAGTGAAGGGAGAGACCAGGTCTTCGCCGGCGTCGTACCCGCGGTTCGCCTCCTGGGAGTAAAACAGGTTCCGGAAGACGAGGAACTCCTCCTTCATCCGGCCTTGGGTCGCGTACACGTACGCTCGCGCTCCGTTGTCCCTCCTCGTCACCCATGCCCCCGCGCCGTTTCCTTGGTCGAAGAGCCCGTGCTCGAGGCGCACGCGGTCGAAGGTCCCCGGCGAGTTCACCCAGTGGTGGTCCCGGAGCGTGAACTTGTACCTGAAGAAAAAGCGGAGCGGAACCGTGCCGAGGTTCGTATACCTGAGGAGGGTGACGTTTGCGCCCTCGTCCATCATGATCTCTTTCAGGATGAGGATGTGCCCGCTGAAGGGGCTCGAGGAGAAGAGGAACGACGGGTACGGCCTGAGCCACGCGCGGACGAGGTGCGTGTACCCGTCCGGGTGGATCGTGCCCTGGTAGCTGCTCGAGTCGAGGTTCATGAACTCGCCCTTCGACCCGATCCTCTCCTCCACCGTGGACACGAGGTGAACGCGCTTCAGATCGGAGTCGGCGGCGACGAGGAGACCGTGGTACTTGCGCGTGTTGATGAGATTGCCGGGCCCGATAGCGTACCCGCCGAGCCTGTTGGACAGTATCCATTCGCTGTAAGCGTTTTCCCCGATCGAACAGCTATCCTCGTCGTACGGCACGGCTCTTCCTTCAATTCAATCCTTTATGAGTATCTTACCATCGGGGAGGGTATTTAACAAGGCGTTTTTAACGATGGCTCATTTTTTCTCTTTTGTATCTATGATGTAGTTGACGGTCCCCCGGCTGATCCCGGCTCCCGGCGCCGGGTAGAACACCATTTTCCGGACCTCGTCGAGGACGGCCGCGTCGACGTCGGCGTAACCGGACGATTTCGCCGTTAAAATGCCGGTCGTCTGCCCCTCGGGCGTCACTTCGAAGGTGACGATCACCGTCAGGTCGATCGCCGCCTCATACACCCAATTCGGGATTTTGGGAAGAGTAGCGGCTTTGAAAATTTCCCTCTGCGGCCCGTCGATTTCCCAGGTGAGGGGGGAGCCCGCGGGCGAGGCCCCCGCCCCGTCCGTGCTGGACGCTTCGCCCTGCCCCCTTTGCTTTTCGCCGGTTGCGGACTTGCCGCTCTCACTCTCCGATTGAGAAGAACCCTTCGAGCCTCCCTTGACTTTGGCGGAGGGGGACGAGTCGGCGGAAGCGACCAGTTTCGTCTTCGCGGGAGCCTCGTTATTTTTTGTGATATTGATGGAAGACGGCGACTCCGCTACCGTGGTTTTCGGCTCGAAGGGGAGCGGATTGTCCGCACTCTCCTCCATCGGGGGGAGCTTAACCAAAGGAGGCTTGTCGGGAAGGGGTTTGATCTTGAGAGGGCGTTCGGACAGCACGGGTTCAAATGTTTTCGGGACTTCCCTGCTCTCCACCACCGGACGCGGAGGTTTTGCCGCCGCCGCTGTCACCGAAGGCGATCCCGCCTCCGCACGCGGCGCCTCCGGAGGCCGGGTTTCGCTCCGGGCCGGCGGGTTCGGAACGCCGGCATCAACCTCCGCCGGTGCGGCCGGGGCGGCGGCCGCTTCGTTCTCACCGATCGTGACGGTGATGGGTCCCCCGTACTCCGGAAGGGTCTCGATCCTCAGCGGCAAAAGATACTGGACAGCCAGAAAGACGGCAGCGTGAAAGAGGAGCGCGAGAGCCGTCGCGAGCGCGAAGCGCTTGCGGTACTGTTTTTCCGCTTTCGTCATGGTGCTCCCTCTTTGACCTGCCTCGTTCGGAGGTTTACACCTTTGAAGCCGTTATTCCGGAGAATGTCGAGGACGTCGACCATGAGACTGTAGGGGACGTCACTGTCCCCTTCGATGATGATGGTCTTGACCTTCTCTTTCTCCACCTTCGAGATGGCCCGGAGCCTGCCGTCCAGCCCCCGCAGATCGTACCGCTCCTTGTTAAGATAGATCTCGCCCCTCGAGAGAATCGTCACGACGAGCCTCGTCATGGCGACCGGCTCGGACGTCGTTGACCTCGGCAGAAGGAGGCTTATCCCCGGGGTGACGATAAAGGTCGTGGCCACCATGAAGTAAATGATGAGCTGGAAGACCACGTCGATCAAGGGGACGAGGTCAAGCGTTGTCCGGAGCTGGAGTTTTCGTCTGAATCTCATGCTTGTTTCCTCCGAGGAGTATCACGAGCTCGTTCACGCGGGTCTCCATCCTGAGAATACCGTGGTTCACCCTGTTCACGAGGTAGTTGTAGAAAACGATCGCGGGTATTGCCACGACAAGCCCCCCCACGGTGGTGAGGAGCGCCTCCGCGATTCCCCGCGCGAGGAGGCCGGGGTCTCCAACCGCTCCGAGCCTGCTGATGACGCCGAAGGCCTTTATGTTCCCCGTCACCGTCCCGAGAAGACCGAGGAGCGGGGCGATGTAGGTGATCGTCCCGAGCAACGGGATGTTCCGCTCGATCTTCGGAACTTCGAGGTTTGCCGCGTCCAGGATCATGTCCTTGATCGTCTCGGGCGGAAAGTTCCGGTATTCCAGCCCGACCCTCATGAGATTCGCTATGGGCGAGGGGTTCATCTCTAAAATGGAGAGCGCCTCGTCGAAATGCCCCTTAGCGAGAACCGACTTGATCCGCCCGATCATCTTCTCCTCGTCACCCCTGATTTTCCTGAAGTAAATGAGGCGCTCGATGATGATGAGCGCGGCCACCACGGAGAGACCCATGATGATCCAGAGAATTACACCGCCTTTGTCGAGGATTTCCAGCATATCCGGCTCCTTAAAAAGTAATGAGACATTTTAACGTGAGGGTGAACCCGGCGTCCACGAAGGGATACCAGTCGTACCTCGGTCCATCCAGAAACGGGTAGAGCAGATCGTTCGCCTCGAGGGTGAAGCGCATGAAGTCGTTTGCCTGTATAAATCCGTTCACGCCCACCACCGGGGCTTGATCGGGGACCCCCGCCCCGCTGTTCACCCCGAGGAGCTGCTCGAAGGTGACCCCGCCCCCGAATCTCCCCCGCTTCTGCGCCGCCGTCCCTTCGAGGGTGAAGCGGTGACGAGGCGAGAACTCGGGCTTTTCGGCCAGCTCCCACTCCCACCCGGCTCTCGCGGAAAAAACCTCCGAAGGACTCCAACGTACGCCGAGGTCGGACCTGACCCGCAGCGCCTCCACCTGTGTGAAGGGGAAGAGGCCCGTCGTCGTGTCCGCAACGGTGTCGAAGGTGGGCATTTTGTTGTTGTCCCGGAAGGACACGCCGACGTCGAGCGTCAACCCCTGCATCGCGATCCATCCGCCGCGGGTCTCGAAGAACCACCCGTAGTTGTCGTCGAGCACCCCTGGGAACCCCATGAAGTGATAGGCGGAAAAGAGGTCGTACAGGTTCACCTCTTCGACTTTGAACCCTCCCCTGACGCTCAGAGTGAGCACGTCGCTGAATCTCCCCTCGATGCCGAGATCGAAGGGGAAGAGGTGTCCCGTGGTCTCCCCCCAGAACCATCCGATACCCCCGTCGAAACGGTACAGGTCGTTGAAATCGAATCCCGCGTACGCGCGAGCCTCGAAGCGTTCGGTCGAAAGGTCATCCCTGTTCTGGACTCCCCTGTAGCTGAACCGCGGTGAGAAGCCGATAGT
>Ga0315286_10002002_pt1 | contig 18813 bp, 17 predicted proteins | sample YL17G10_0_MG_FD_205038 | JGI IMG/M metagenome (GOLD analysis project Ga0315286, IMG submission 205038) | Sediment microbial communities from Yellowstone Lake, YNP, Wyoming, USA - YL17G10_0 | ecosystem: Environmental > Aquatic > Freshwater > Lake > Sediment | place: USA: Wyoming | collected... | reverse complement strand
CGAGGCACAGATCGAAAAGGTCGATAAGATCCAGGACATCATGAAATTCAATGTCATGATGACACCCGCCCTGGTCGTCGACGGCCAGGTCAAGAGCGCGGGGAAGGTTTTGTCGGCAGCGGATATCGAGGCGTTGTTGAAGTAGGAACCAGTTTTGACAAGGAGGATCTGATGAAGAAGATCGCGGTCGCAGCACTGTTGATGCTGGCGCTGTTCAGCGCGATTGCGTGCTCACAGGGAGATAAGAAAGCGCCTGCGGAAAAGGGGAAGCCGTCGGATAAGAAAGACGCCGCACCGATAGTCACCTTCGTAGAGATCGGCTCCGTCAAATGCATTCCGTGCAAGAAGATGCAGCCCATCATGAAGGAGATCGAGCAGGAGTATGCGGGCAAGGTCAAGGTCGTGTTCTATGACGTGTGGACGGATGCGGGCAAGCCGTACGGGAAGAAATACGGAATTCGGGTCATCCCAACGCAAGTGTTCCTCGACAAGGACGGCAAGGAATACTACCGGCACGAGGGGTACTTCCCGAAGGAAGAGCTCGTCAAGGTGCTCAAGCAGAAGGGCGTGTGACGAGAATGTCCCTCTTCGATAGCCTGACTGGAGCCCTGCAGCAAACGCCTCTTATTGCCCTGGCTGCGTCGATGGCATGGGGCGTTTTGAGCATTCTGCTGAGCCCATGCCACCTGTCGAGCATTCCACTCATCGTCGGCTTCATCGATGGGCAGGGAGTCGTTACGAAGAAGCGCGCATTCGCGCTCTCGGGGCTCTTTTCACTCGGGATACTCGCGACAATCGCCGCGATAGGCATCGTCACCGGAATGATGGGGCGCCTCATGGGAGACGTCGGCAAGGTTGGAAACTACTTCGTCGCCGCAATCTTCTTCGTCATCGGACTGCATTTGCTCGAAGTCATCACCATCCCGTTTCTGGGCGCCGCGAACCAGCCGAAAATGAAAAGGAAGGGAACCCTCGCGGCGTTTGTCATCGGACTCTTGTTCGGAGTCGCGCTCGGCCCCTGCACATTCGCGTATATGGCGCCGATGCTCGGAATCGCCTTCAGCGTCGCCTCAACCAGACCACTCCTGGCCGCCTCGCTCGTTTTGTTCTACGCAATCGGCCATTGCGCCGTGATCGTGCTGGCGGGGACCTTTACCAGCATGGTGCAGAGGTATCTCAACTGGAACGAGCGTTCAAAGGGGGCTGTCATTCTCAAGAAGGTATGCGGGGTCCTCGTCATTCTCGGTGGCGTCTATCTCATTTGGACCGTGCACTGAGAGGCGGATGACAAGGGGAACGTCAGAATGAAGAACATATCGGGTATAATGCTTGCCCTGCTCTTGGGTTACAGCGGGACCGCCGGCGCCGAAGACTGGCAACATTGGACCACATGGAGCGCGACGCACGACGTATCGGAACGGACTCAGGTTTCCATGCTCGCGGAGGCGTATTGGCGCGATCAGATGTCCGATGACTATGTCTATGACGAATACATCACCTACTCCCGCAAGCTTGGGCATGGTTTTGGCGCGATGGGTCAGGCATATTTCGAAACGGTTCAACCCGTGAACGGGGAATGGAACGGGACGCGCTCGGGCGTTGCGGGGCTGTTCTACGCCTCGGAAATCCCCGGCCTGTTTCGCTGGAGGGTCGAGGATCGTCTCTTCTACCGTCTCACTTCGCCGGCCGACTGGGATTACCACCGGCCCCGGTTTACCATTGCACGCGATCTCGGTCCGGTAATTCTCGGCGTTTCGGACGAGATGAGGGTGGATTTGAGTGGAGATCGGCCGAATGATTTCTACCGCAACCGTTTGTTCCTTTCACTGTCGGCCAAGCCGGTGTCATTTCTCCTGCTGGGCCTCGGTTATGTTCGCCAATCGGACAAGTCGGGCCCGTCATGGAACTCGGTCAATGTGCTTCAAACGATTGTGACGGTTGTGTTCTAGCCGAATGACAGGAGGATATTCAAAGTGCTTGCGAAGGGAATACTGGCATGAAGAGAGCTGTCATAATGGTGTTTGCCGCGTGTTTGTTGGGGGGACTGTCGATTGTACAGTGCTCGAAGCCCCGAACCGCGACGGACGAAAACAAGGCGGGCAAGACCGAGGGGGACACGACAGTCTATAACGAAAAGGGACGGAAGCTCGTCGCTTACTATCTTCACGGAACCTTCCGTTGCCCGACCTGCCTGTCCATCGAGAAGCAGTCGAAGGAAACCGTGGAGACGGAATTCGCCGACTTGGTCAAGGAGGGCACGGTCGTCTTTCTGCCGCTGAATTACGATGAACCGGAAAACAAGCACTTCCAAGATGATTACAAACTGACAGCACCGTCGTTGGTCTTGTCTGTGCGCGATAATGGAAAGGAAGTCACGTGGAAGAACCTGCCGGAGGTGTGGGACCACGCCCACAATCCCCCGGCGCTCCGCGAGTACGTGGCAGGGGAGCTCGGGCAGATGCTGATGGAAATGCATTAAAGGGCGTCTCGAAGATCGCAGTAATTAGGCCCGAGACTTTTCTGCAGGAAACCAATGCTGCGTCCGCAGACATATCTTAACCAGCATCAACATCACCGGCACCTCGATCAGCACCCCGACGACCGTCGCGAGCGCCGCGCCTGACGAGATGCCGAAGAGCATCGTCGCGGTCGCAATGGCGACCTCGAAATGATTCGATGCGCCGATCATCGCCGAGGGCGCCGCGTCCTGGTAAGTCAACCTCAACGGCTTCGACAGCAGGTACCCAATCCAGAAGATCAGGTTTGTCTGGATAAAGAGTGGAATGGCGATCCAGAGGATCGTCAGCGGGTTGGACATGATGACTTCCCCTTTGAACGAAAAGAGCAGAACCAGCGTCGCGAGGAGAGCGACGATAGTGATCGGCGTGAGCACGTGGAGAAACTCCTCGTTGAACCAGGTTTCGCCCCGCGCGCGGATTATCCATTTTCGCGAAAGATACCCGGCCACGAGAGGCAGCGCGACGTACACGGCGATGGAAAGCAGCAGCGCCTGCCAGGGAACGGGCAACCGCCCGACGCCGAGGAGAAATCCCCCCAGCGGCCCGTAGAGAAACAGCATGGTCAACGAATTGATGGCCACCATCACGAGCGTGTGCCCGTCGTTTCCCTTCGCGAGGTAGCCCCAGACGAGCACCATCGCCGTGCAGGGCGCGATGCCGAGGAGAATGCAGCCCGCAAGGTAGCTCCGCCACAGAGGGACCTGCAGCATCTTCACGCCGTCCGCAAGGACGACGGTGCCGACTCCGTGCGTCGCGCCGACCGGAAGGTCGAGACCGAAGGGCATCTTCACGAGATCGATCGCCTCGGCGCCGATGAGGCCTCGAAACACGAACCCGAGGAAAAAGACGGCGATCGCGTACATCGTAAAGGGCTTGATCGCCCAGTTCACGAAAAGGGTGAGACTCACCGGCTTAACGCTCTTTCCCGCCTTCAACACCTCGGCGAAATCGATCTTGACCATGATAGGGTACATCATGAAGAAGAGACAAATCGCGATGGGGATGGAAACGACGGGCGCGCCGCCGACATAGATCGACAGACCATCGAGATATCGAGCCATGCCCGGCGCGATCTTGCCGAGAGCGATACCGGCCCCGATGCAGAGCAGCACCCAGCCAGTGAGGTTCCGCTCAAAGAAGCTCAGGCCCTTCGGTTTCTTAGTGATACATGCTTCAACGGCCATTGCTCGGACTCCTTCCCATTGCCATTCATCCGTCGTTTATTCGTGCGTGCCCGTTAAGTGATTCGGTATTTTTTCAACGAATGCCCTGATCTCGTCTCTCACGCGGCGATAAATCGCGAGTGCCTTTTCTTCCGTCGTTGCCGCTCGCGCGAGAGCCGGCGGGTCATCGAATCCGACATGAACCGTCTTCACCGCCCCCGGAAAGAACGGGCATGTTTCATTCGCGTCGTCACAGAGGGTGATAACGTAGTCGAACCGGATGTCCTTCAATGATTCGAGAGATTTTGATTTCTGGCTCGATATGTCGACTCCAACTTCGGCCATTACTCTCACGGCGAGAGGATTGACCCCATGCGGCTTGGTCCCTGCAGAGTACGGCTCGATGATGTCCGCTTTGAGCGCGCGCGCCCACCCTTCCGCCATCTGGCTGCGGCAGGAGTTGCCGGTGCAAAGGAAAAGAACCTTCAGCCGTTTCTCATCTGCTGGCATAAGACCTCTGGATCGCATTCCAGAATCTTCGCGATTTTCCCCTCATCTCTTTCAACAACCTCATCGCCTCGCAAGGATTTCTCGATCCACTGCAGCACGGATCGTATCACTGGATCGGCTGAACCGCCAGGAAGGCGATAATAGGCCCATCGGCCATCTTTGCGATGCTCAACGAGCCCAGCCGAGCTCAGGATTGCGAGATGCTTTGAAATTGTGGATGGCGCCAGATCGAACACCGAGATAATCTGGCACACACAGAGTTCCCGTGCCTTGAGAAGCATGAGTATCCGAATGCGCTGCCCATCGGCAAGGGCCTTGGTAATCTGCAGAACCGATTCCATTCCGGAGGTCTTCATGTGCTCTCTCCTCAATCGTTGATGATCTTGCCCTCAAAGAGCTTGAGCGTCCTTGCGGCCCTCGAGGCTGCCCCGTGGTCGTGCGTGACTATCACAATTGTGCGTCCCTCGCGATGGATCTCTTCGAAAAACGTCAAGATCGCTTGCCCCGTATCCGGATCGAGATTGCCTGTCGGCTCGTCGGCCAGCACAATGGCCGGGTCATTGGCGAGCATCCGCGCCAGGGCCACTCGCTGCTGTTGCCCAACGCTCAGCTCGGAAGGCTTATGGTCGAGCCGGTCGCCGAGACCGAGACGTTCAAGAAGAGAAGCCGCCTTCACTCTTTGCGCATCCCCGTTGATGCCCGCGAGGAGCAGCGGAATCTGCACGTTTTCAAGTGCTGTCAGATACGGTATCAGATTGAATGTCTGAAAGACGAATCCAATTTTCTCTTTTCTCAGGGCCGCGCGCTTCTCGGGATTGAGGTCGTAGAGTGACTCTTCATCAACAAATACCTTCCCCTCGGCCGGGCGAAGCATGCCTCCGAGCATGAGCAGAAAAGTGCTCTTACCGCTTCCGCTCGGGCCGATAATCGATACGAAATCGCCCTGTGCAATCTCCATCGTCACGTTATCGAGGGCGAGCACTCTCTTGCCGCGGTGATTATAGCTCTTGGTGACCGAGTGCATCTTCAGCATTCGCTAGACCTCCTGAAGGGCGGAAACGGGATCGAGTCGGGCGGCGCGCCGGGCCGGGAAATAGCTCGCGGCAAGCAGAATCACGATGCCGATCCCGCACGCCCAGAGCAAGAGCATCGGCATAGGCAATACCGGCACACCGGCGATGCGGGGCCCGAGGGTAACGGCTATTATCGTTCCGATGACGTAGCCGGCCAATCCCCCGGCGAGCCCGAGCACCAAGGCTTTGAGGAGAAACAGACGCAGCACAACTCCAGAGCCAGCACCTAATGCCATCAGAGTGCCGATTTCCCGCCTTCGTTCGAATACGTTCGCGTACATATAGTTCGCTATGCTCGCTCCCCCGACAAGAACGATGATGACGAGGAAAAGCACCGAAAGCCGCGACATCATGCGGTTAGTCTTGATCTGAGTGTCCACGATCTGGGAGATGGTGACGACCTTCGCGTCAGGGAGCAGCTTGTTGATCTTCTGCACGAGCCCGCCCGAGATTGCATTGCAACAACCCACGACCTCAATGGCATTCAGCAGCGAATCCTGCCCCGCGAGTCGTTGAACGGTATGCAGGTGCGCGAAAGCGCGCGAATCGTCAATAGTCCCCGTTTGAGGCAGAACGGCCGTGACGGTGAAGAACGTGCCGAGAAGCGAAACGCTGTCTCCCTCGGGTACATTCAACGAGGTCGCCATATCCGCGCCCACGAGTATCTCCGTATCGCCGATGGTTTCGATGACACGTTTGCGCGAGAGAGTCTCCTTGGCAGACTCGGCGTTTTGCCCGGGAACGGCGACCACCGTCCCGCAGCCTTCGGGCCGGGCGAAGATGCCCGCTCCCTGCCACGCAACCTTTGCCTGAAACTCGTTCTTGGGCAGTATCCCTGTAAGCGTGAACCGCTTCCCCTGGATATCGACTGGCATGGAGAGCTTTGGGGAAAGATTATCGAGCCCCTGCAAATCCGAGTTCGTCAGCCGCGCGACATACTCCTCGGGAAACACTTCCTGCTGCAGGTCGGCGCTGTAGTAATCTTGGAGTGAGGCGGACTTAGGCAGGATGAGGATGTTGGCGCCCAGCGCATCCAACTCCCCGGCAACCGCCTTCTCGGAGTAGTAGGTGATGTTCTTTATCGATACGATAACGCTTATGCCGAGAAGAATCGCGAGAAAGCTCGTTCCGAGTTGATTCTTCCGTTCAAAGATTTCCCGCCAGACCAGTGTTCTCAGTTTCATACGTGCGTGCTCCTATTTCTTGACCGGCCCGCACCCGGTCGGTCCGCATCCCTTGGGTCCACATCCCCCCGAGGACGCCGAAGCGAGTATTTTTGCAAACGAAGCCTTCGAAGTCGGACCATTCGTCACGCCGAGCATTACGTTGGGGGGAGCGAGAAACGCCGTCGTCGCCTCCTTTACGTTCGGATCTATCTTGAGCTGGGTAAGGAAACCCTTTTCTGCGGCGTCGGTCGGATCCACCGTTACAACCGTCGTGTACGCCGCATAGCGTGCATCAGCTTTGAACTCGTTGACTCCCTGCATTGCTTCCTTATTGAACTGTGTCTTCTTGCCCTGGCAGCAGACAAATACGATCTTTCTATCCTGCAGCGCCTTCATGCACTCCTGCATTCCGCGGCTCGCAATGGCGCTCTTTAGTTTCTCTTCATTGATATCCGCGCTTCGAAAACCGCCCGTGACGGCACCGTTCGGTGCAAAGGCAAGGACAATTGGCATAGGGGTTGAACGCAGGTTGTACTTGTTGACGATTGCAGCTTCGCTGCCGTTCGTTATGTCCACAGATACGCATTCGGCAGAACGGCCTATACTCCGGACGGCTTGATCGAGAGATTTTCTCGCGATGCGCGTCGGCTCATCCTCCGTGCTGAAGAATAATATGAACACGTACTTGTTCTTGTCGCTAGCTCGCCGCAGCGCCTCGGCGGCGGCTCCGTCGCCCCTGACTTGTGCCGCTTGGTCCCGAGGCGCCACGGCATTATTGGTCTGGGTCGGCGCAGCAGCTTTCTTCTCCTGCCCTTCTGAGCGCGCACACCCGGCAATCGCTGCGGCTGCAAGCAGGACGCCAAGAGTAGCTAATGTCGCTGTCCGCATGATGTCTCACTCCTTTTCTGTGGGCCTTTGTCAACGCATACGCGGAAATCACCACAAGGACGAGAAGAATCACAATGGCAATCAGTGCACGAACTACATCCATCAACATGGATCCGTCACCCACTTACGATCCGCCTATGCACTCGCAAAATTCCCGAATAGCTGCTGCAGCCCCTCCACCCCGACGGGTTCCCTGGGAACCCATGGGACAATGCTGGCGCGAGTGCCATGCTTCCGCGCGACCTCCTCGATGAATGCCCTTTCATTGGCTTCTCGAGCGCGCAGAAGTGGATCGCGCGAACCGCATGCGGCAAACGACTGATTGATGATCCATGCATAGGGAACAATACCGGCACGAAGAAGATCATCTTGCAGAAACTCAGCTTCGTGCACCGGGGTGGCCTCGGGAACCGTGACAATCAACATCTGCGTGAAATCCGGATCCCGGAGCCGAGGCAGTATCTCACGAATTTCTTCGGGAAGATCGCTCGCGTGGCGGGAGACCTCCCGATGATACGCCTCCGTCGCGTCGAGCAAAAGAAGCGTATGCCCCGTCGGGGCGGTATCGAGGACGACAAAGCCGTGCTGACCATCCGCCACTGTTCGTGCAAACGCCCTGAAGACGGCGATTTCCTCCGTGCAGGGAGAACGCAGGTCTTCTTCGAGAAGGGCACGCGCTTGCGCATCGAGTGTGCCTCCGACAGTCTTCATGACATGATCGACGTATGCCTTCGTTTCACTCAGAGGATCGATGCGGCTCACGTGTACACCCTGAATCTGGCCGAGGGCATCCGCGATATGCGCTGCGGGATCAGTCGTAGATAGATGAACCGGAAATCCTCGGTGTGCAAGTTCGGCCGCGATGGCCGCGGCGATGGTCGTCTTCCCCACGCCGCCTTTGCCCATGGTCATAATGACGCCTCGACGCATTCGGGCGAGGTCATCCATCAAATCCGAAAATGGTTCGAGAGACAGATCCTCAAGGGAAAGGGGTTCCGGATCTGACAACAGGGCGTTTTCATCTTCCTCGACGAACATGCCGCGAAGGGCTTCAACGCCGATTAAGCTGTGAGAATGAAGTCTAACCTCGCAAACGGGCAATCGTGAGAGAAAGAATCCCATTTCGCGCAGGGCCTCGTAGCCCCGGTGTTCGAGAGCGCTCGCTATTTCATCATTAGGTAGCTGCGCTCGATACAAGCCATTGAGAACAAGCGTCTGATTGTGCACTCCCAGAGCAGCGAGCTCGATACTTGTCCGCTCGACCTCCTTGAGAGCGGCCCTTTGGGGGCGGCTCACGAGCACGAGGGTCGTCTGCCGCGCATCAGTCAATGCCGCTGTGGCGCTCTCATAGAGCTCTCTCTGCGCCTGTAAACCCGACAACGGTCCAAGGCAAGATGTCCCCGCTGAACTCGCTTCAAGAAATCCGCTCCATGCCATAGGCAATTGCATCAGTCGCAGGGTATGACCGGTTGGGGCGGTATCAAAGACGACATGGTCGAATGCCCCCGTCGCATCGGGATTGCCGATGAACTTTGAAAACTCATCGAAGGCGGCAATCTCCATTGTGCACGCTCCGGAGAGTTGCTCTTCCATACTTCGCAGAGTCGCGGCCGGCAGCTTGCCGCGATACGGCTCGACCAGACGCTCGCGATACTCGCGCGCCGCTTCTGCCGGATCTATGTTCAATGCCGACAGGCCGGGCGCGCCGATGATCGGCCTCGGTTTCGACCCGAGTTTCGTTTCAAGCACTTCATCGAGATTCGAAGCGGGATCTGTGCTCACAAGCAGAACCTTCTTGCCTCTATCGGTCAGAGCGACGGCTGTGGCACAGGCTAATGACGTCTTTCCGACACCACCTTTGCCCGTGAAGAAGAAATGCCGCGTCGGCCGCTCAATGAAGTCCGGCATGGAATTCCTCCTCAACAGCACCGGTTGTGCGATTCATCCGCAGCCGTCGTATCGGCAGAGCTCGAAGCAACGGATTTGCCCAGGAGCTTTTCCGCGAGATTCAGTATGGATTCCGCAGGAGTGTCCTTTACAGCCTTCGCCGTAGCAACAGCCATCGCCATGTCATCTTTCGACACGCCCAGCTTCCGAGCTGCCGCGTAGTGGAACTTGAGACACGGCTCGCAGTTGCAGGCAATGGCTGCCCCCATGGCAACCAATTCGGCGACCGAAGCGGAATATGTGATCGCCTCAGACCGTTCCGCCACTCCACATAACGATGCGAGTTCCTCGCGTGTAGGATATCCACCGCGGCTCACGATGCGCCCGTCGATCAGAACAAGGGGTAGGCAATTTTCATCATCGCCACGCAATGCCTCCCTGACGACCTCGTTGTCAGCGAATGCTTCAGGCTGATGCGTGAGATTGTATCGAACGACCGCGACACCCAGATTTCTGAGCCATTCCAGATCGGAAGCAAAACGGACAAGCGACGGATCCACGGCAGGACCGCAGACGCCCGAGGAACAACACATCGGAGGATCGAATACTTCCAGTCTCACCATGAAGCCACTCCTTCCAGCATGTCACGTTACGCCGATTACTTAAACGCGAAGGGCTCGGCATAATTCGATATATGGCGAATTATGCTATATATGCCTCATCTTGTCAAGCCGTTTAGCGATGTTTCCTCGAGATGCACCGAAATGCATGAGATCTGGGCGTCGAGCTTAAAAAGCGGGATCGTCAGAAGGAGGCTCCTGAAAGCTCTGCAAAACCGGCTTCGAAATAGGTAGCACATAGGTAGCAAAATATCAGTGGGTGAAGCGCGCCTTACCTTTGACCGCCGTCAGCGATTTTGCTAGAATCTCTCCAGGGTTATGGAAATCGGCCGGGGCGCCCACAAGGGTGGATGCCGTTTCCGTCCTCCGGGAGTGCAATGCTCGGAAAAACGATATCTCACTACAGAATCATCGAGAAGCTCGGCGAGGGCGGGATGGGGGTCGTCTACAAGGCCGAGGACACGAAGCTTCGCCGTCCGGTGGCGCTCAAGTTCCTGCCGCCGGAGCTGACCCGCGACGCGAAGGCCAAGGAACGATTCGTCCACGAGGCACAGGCCGCCTCTGCTCTCGATCATCCGAATATCTGTACGATCCACGAAATAGATGAAACGAATGAAGGTCAGACATTCATCGCCATGGCCTGCTATGAAGGGGAGTCGCTCAAGACAAAGATCGAACGCGGGCCGCTCAAGCTCAATGAGGTCCTCGATATCGCCGTTCAGATTGCACAGGGCCTGGTCAAAGCGCACGAGCAGAAGATCATTCATCGAGACATCAAGCCGGCGAATGTTCTCATCACGAGAGATGGGCTCGTGAAGATCGTCGACTTCGGACTCGCGAAGCTGAGCGGCCGCACGAAACTGACGAGAGCCGGGACGACGCCGGGTACCGTGAGCTACATGTCGCCCGAGCAACTGAGAGGCGGCGACATCGATCAGCGCTCCGACATCTGGGCCCTGGGCGTCGTGCTATACGAAATGGTCACCGGCGAGGCGCCTTTTACAGGGGACTACGAGCAGGCGGTGAACTACTCGATCATGAACGAAGCTCCGAGACCGATTCGGACGCTCTGCCCCGATGCGCCCGTCGAAGCGGAGCGCCTCATCGAAAAGACGCTCTCCAAGGATCCGAACGGGCGGTACCAGAAGACGACCGAACTGCTCAGGGCTCTGCAATCACTCAAGAAGCGATTGGAATCTTCGTCGGTCGACCTCGCCGGTAGCGACGCGATTGGGGTTCCCTCGATCGCGGTTCTGCCGTTCGTCAACATGAGTCCAGATCCGGAGAACCAGTACTTCGGGGACGGCCTCGCCGAGGAGCTCATCAACGCTCTCGCCCAGCTCAAGGGCGTGCGCGTTGCGGCGCGGACGTCAGCTTTTCGCTTCCGCGGGGGCAACGTCGATATACGCGAAATCGGCGAGAAGCTCAATGTTGGAACCGTGCTCGAGGGGAGCGTCCGCAAGGCCGGGAACCGGCTTCGGATCACCGCGCAGCTCATCAAGATAGAGGACGGCTACCACGTCTGGTCGGAACGTTTCGACCGCGAGATGAAGGACATTTTCGACATTCAGGACGAGATCACGCGCGCGATCGTCGACAGACTGAGGGTTGAGCTCGTCGGCTCGAAGGATCGCCCCCTCGTGTCTTCCTGCACTGAGAACCTCGAGGCGTACAGCGCATTCCTCCAAGGACGTTTCTACTGGAACAGCCTCACGCCGGAAGGGTGGACGAGGAGTTTCGAGCTGTTCCAGAGGGCCATCGAGCTCGACCCAATGTTCGCTCTCCCCCACGCCTGGTTGTCGGTTTACTATGGGAGCCAGGCTTTCTGGGGGAATGTGGCGCTGAAGGAAGTGGCGCCCAAAGCGCGAGCCGCCGCCCAAAGGGCGCTCGCGCTCGACGACAGCCTCGGTTTCGCTCACGGCGATCTCGCCTGGGCCTTCTGGTTCATCGATTGGGATTTCCGCGCGGCTGAACGTGAATTCAAGAGAGCGTTCGAACTGGACCCGGGCTCGGCGCTGGGTCGAACCAACTACGCTCTCTTCCTCGCCTGTCGGGGGCGAAAAGAAGATGCGGTCAGGGAGGCGCGACTCTGCCTGAAGCTCGATCCGCTATCCAGCCTTGTGGCCGCATGGTCGGCGGGCGCTCTCTACGGTGTGGGAGAAATCGAGGAGTCCATCGACACGAGTCTCAAAGCGATTGCCATGGATCCGGACCATTGGCAGTCGTACCTGCATCTGGGGATGGCCTACCTCCACGCGTCGATGGTGGAGAAAGCCGCCGCCGCATGGGAGAAGGCCGTCGATCTGTCGGGAGGCTCTTCGGCTACGCTCGCGTGGCTTGCCGCCGCCTACTATCTGATGGGGAAGAACCGCGAGGCTGATAAGCTCATAGACCGTTTGGACGAACGGGCGAAGCAAACCTATGTGCCGCCGATGTTTTTCGCGTGGATCTCCGTCGCGCGCGGAGAGCCGAAGGCTGCATTGGCTTATGTGAAGCACGCCATACAGGAACGGGATTGCTTCCTCGATTTCAACAATGCAATACCTCCCCAAATGCGGGCAGGCGGGCCTGAGATCGATGCGCTGCTGGAAAAGGCAGGTCTTCGATAGATTCGGTACCGGGTTCGAAGGCGCAGTGGGGTGTGCCCAGAGACGATTGGTTCGGGGCTCGATTCCCCGGCGGTCCATTTTTTATTGATTGATCCACAATGTTTTGGCGGCTTCGAGATTCTCCTCCCCCACTCTCACCATTCAATAGGTAGCACATAGGTAGCAAAATACAATCAAGCAAGCAGCAACCAGGCCTGCTACGCCCGAAAGGTAGCAGCGCCCGAGGATTGCCCGGGGTCAAGAGCCGTCACCATAATCCCTATAGTCGAAAGGTATCGAAAATCGGTTGAACTGTGTCAAATTTTTCTTGAACAAACTTTTCTATTCTTGTTTAATCGACGAAACTTTCCAAACGGAGGTGATTGTCATGAAATTGTGTTTCTGCCGTTTTATGCTGGCCGCCGCAATTCTGGTGCTGGCAATAGGTTGGTGGCCTGCATCTTGGGCGAAGATTGTCGTTATCATCGCTTCGGCTATTTTGACTCTGATGAGTTTCTTCTATAACGTTTGTTGTTGCCGAAGGAAGAAAGACACCTGCAAAGAAACAAATTGAGGACCCGTCACGAGGAGAATAGGAACGGGAGTAACATAGAAAATATTGGGTGCCGCGTGTAGAGCTCGACATCTCGTTTGTCTCTCGGCTTGAAACAATGCGGCAGTTTCTTGTCCTCAGGATGTTCTCTCATTGCTATGCGTGCGGATGCGACGGCAAACCCCTATCAGTAGGTTTGGGGTTCGATTCCCCGGCGGCCCACTTTCTTGGGTAGCAGAATATCATCTATTGCCTCTGGCGCCGCGGGCCCTCGGTCCGCTCATCTCTTGAGCATCAGTTTCGCCGCCAGCATCATCCTGCCGAGCGTTCCCTTCTTGTGCGCCATTATCTCGTCATACAGGGCTTCCGTGTCCTGTGGCGGCACGGTCTCCTTCTTTTTCCTGAGAAGACTCATGGCGCCGGCCGGACAGGTGACGATGCAGTTGCCGCAGCCGATGCAGCGATCGAGGTTGACGAGCGCGGTGCTCCCACTATCATCGACGGTCACGGCGTCCACCTGGCATCTCTCGACGCAGACTCCGCAGCCGGTGCAGGCCTCGGTGTTGACCGCGGCGTAGTAGTTCGTCGCCCAGAAACCGGCCGGCTTGGGCAGCATCTTCTGGAGGCGGAGCATCCCGCAGCAGCATCCGCAGCATGCGCAGATGAAATCGGCCTTCTGCGCATTGGACGGCTGGAAGACCAATCCCTCGGCTTCATTCATTCGGGCTATCTCGAGGGCTTCTTCCCGGCCTATGGCTCTCCCCATGCCGTTCTGGATGGCGTGCTTCGCCATCTCGCCGATGGGCATGCACGTTTCCTGGCGGGAGGTCTTCTTGCATGGATTCCCCCCCATGGTGGCTGACTTTCTGCAGATGCATTCGAGGATAGCGAAGGGGCCTTCGGCGCCGTTGATGATTTCGACAATATGGTCGTAAGTGGCGACGTGATGTTCCACCGCGATGCTCTTCCCCACCGGTATCGTCCGCATCTGCGGCCGCTCCGTGCTGAGGAACGAGAGCCCGAAGGCTCTGTCGCTCATGTACTGCCCGACGTCGCCGAGAAACTCTGGAGTGAGCCGCTTCAGCTGGTATTCGAACATGCCGACGATGAAAGGCATGGTCCAGAAATACCGCGTGCCTTCTTTTTCGGCGTGCTCGATTGCCCCGTTTCTCGCCATGTTGTCGAGCATGCTCTCGACGCGGTCGCGGGGTATCCCGCTCCCTTCGGCCAGCTCGCAGATGCGGTTGAGCGGCGTCGGCTTGTACGTGAGATGCAGGGCCAGCCGGGCTTCCTCGGGGCCGAAGAGCCGCTTGAGGATGCGTATCTCAGCCCCGGACTTCGTGGCGGGAAATCCAATGGCCTGCCTATCCAGATGTTGCTGAAGGTCTCGGTAAATCCGGTCTGCCGTATCCATCGCCTCACCCTTCCTTTACCGTCTCGGGATCTATGGTTCGATTGAGACAATGCAGGAACATTATAGCGCGGTGCCTGCCCGGGCTTCCACACAGAATCATTGATTCATCCACAATGTGTTGGGTGAAACACACCTTCTCTTTGACCGCCGTCAGCGATTCTGCTAGCATCACCCTAGGGTCATGGAAATCGGCCGGGGCGCCCGCACAGGTGGATGCCGTTTCCATCCTCCCGGAGCGCAATGATCGGAAAGACCATATCTCACTACAAGATCCTCGAGGAGCTCGGCCATGGCGGAATGGGTGTGGTCTACAAGGCCGAGGACACGAAGCTCAGACGCACCGTGGCTCTCAAGTTCCTGCCATCCGAGTTGACCCGCGACGCGGAAGCCAAGAGACGATTCGTCCTCGAAGCGCAGGCCGCTTCGTCGCTGGACCATCCTAACATCTGTACTATCCACGAAATAGACGAGACGGAAGAAGGCCAGACATTTATCGCGATGGCCTGCTACGAAGGCGAATCGCTCAAGGCGAGGATCGAACGCGGGCCGCTCGGAGTCGCTGAGGTCCTCAATGTCGCAGTTCAGATTGCACAAGGCCTGGCCAAAGCGCACGAGCGGACGATCATTCACCGGGACATCAAGCCGGCAAACGTTCTCATCACGAAAGATGGGCTCGTGAAGATCGTCGACTTCGGACTCGCCAAGCTCAGCGGGGGGACGAAACTGACGAGAACGGGAACGACACCAGGCACCGTGAGCTACATGTCACCCGAGCAACTGAAGGGCGATGACGTCGACCTCCGCTCCGACATCTGGGCACTGGGCGTCGTGATGTACGAGATGGTAACCGGCGAGACGCCATTCAAGGGGGAATTCGAACAGGCGGTGATTTACTCTATTATCAATTCACAACCAGAACCGCCGACGGGATTGCGGAGCGGCATCCCGATGGAGTTGGAGAGAATAATCATTAGGGCGTTGGAGAAGCAGAAGGAAGATCGTTATCAGCATATTGAGGAGCTGTTGATTGATTTGCGGAGGCTAGACGGGGAGACTCCCGAAGTCCTGCCCGGCAAAATCCACGAATTCCAACTACCTAAGGACAGAGAAAGAAGAAGGACACAGAAAAGACTGCTCATGTATGCGACAGTGACAGGAGCAATAATCATCCTCGTTGCCGTTTCAGTCTTCATCAATGAATTAATCAAAAAACATCCGCCGAAGCAAATCCAGCCCACCTATCGACAGATTACTTCCACGGGCAAGGTTAGTTCTCCCTCTATTTCTCCGGACGGAAAGTTTGTTGCTTATGCTGCTGAGGTGTCGCCAACCGAAAGCAGGGTGTGTGTTGAAGACCTCGCTGGCGGGCAGCCCATTGAAGTATTCAAGAAAGCAGCGATTAGTGACCTGGAGTGGTCTCCTGATGGCTCTGAAATATTGATTGCTTCTGGGAGTACGTATATAGTACCTCGACTCGGCGGAACTTCACGAAAGATGGGGTCCTTTCCTTCTGATGCTCCTTATGTTGCTCCTTTTGTTAGCTGGTCTCCGGATGGTTCTCGCTTCGCCAGAAGTGACGTAACACTAAAACGCATCTGGTTCACAAACATATCCACTGGTGATACCACTTCGATACCCTTAGAGGGGTCTTTTACCTGGTTGCGGGATATTGATTGGTCCCCAACAGGAGATCAGCTGACATTTCGCACGGAAGGAGAGAAGGAGGGTACAATTTGGACCATTGGGACTGACGGAACCCAACAACATAAGATCGTTGAAGAGGCGAGCGAGAGTGCTTATCTCGGTTCTCCGCGCTGGTCTTCAAAAGGGAATGCCCTCTATTATTTGCGTTTCCGGGGGCAAACAGTGGATTTGATGAAGATCAAGATTGACGCAAAGACTGGGAAAGCGAAAGGACTTCCAATCGCAGTATACGGTGGCTTGCAGGAGGGACAAGATTTTTCGCTTTCAGAAGATAATGCGCGATTGCTTTACACTCGGGTGCAATCGTATTCCAATCTGTGGTTGGTGAGCTATGAGGCTAGAAGGATCATAGGAACTACTGAAACAAAACAGCTCACCTCGGGCACCTCTTTGATATCGCGGCCAAGTATTTCGCTCGATGGGAAAAGGATTGTGTTTCGTATGGGAAACCCCGCTCAAGGGAACATCTTCGTGATGCCGATAGCAGGTGGTCAAATAGAACAATTGACATTTTTCAATTCGAACAACGATTGTCCAGTCTGGTCTCCAGACAGCAAAGAAATTGCTTTCGGTTCCAACCAGGATGGTGCTCCCAAAGTATGGAAGGTCAATTCAGAAGGCGGAACTCCTCGTCCATTTGACAAGAGTGAGCTCAGTGCAAACGCTTTCCTACTCGCCTGGTCTCCTGGCTCTGATATCCTTTATCTAAGGCCCGGCCATCGGAATCATCATCTTCTCGACCCAAGCACAGAAGAGGAATGGCCGTTGGTCAAGAATGATTCGGTTGGTTACATGTTCTATCCAGAGTATTCACCAGATGGGAAGAAAGTTGCGGTCTCCTGGAGGCGCCTAATATCCCAGAAATCAGGTATCTGGATTATCTCGCTGAAGGATTCTTCGCAGTTTCTTGCACACCCTAGGTACTTGATGCCGATACAGTGGTCGGCAGACGGAAACTGGATTTATGCCTGGGATCATAAGGCACGATCTCCAGAGATATTGATGGTGAACGCAAGCAATGGTGAGGCGAAGACGTTTTTAACCCTGCCTTTCAAGGACATTCGCTCCATCAGTATGTGTCCGGACGGAAAGAAGATAGTTGTCACAGTGTCTGAAACACAATCAGATGCATGGCTCGTGGAGCATTTCGACCCGGAGGTGAAGCAAAGTGGTCAGTAGGTTTGGGGTTCGATTCCCCGGCGGTCCATTTATTATTGATTGATCCCCAATGTGTTGGCGGCTTCGAGATTTCGCTCCCCCACTCTCGCCATTCAATAGGTAGCGCATAAGTAGCAGAATATCATTGGGTGAAACATGCCTTCTCTTTGACGGCCGTCAGCGATTCTGCTAGCATCATCCTAGGGTCATGGAAATCGGCCGGGGCGCCCTCAAGGGTGGATGCCGTTTCCTTCCTCCGGGAGTGCAATGCTCGGAAAGACGATATCTCATTACAAAATCCTCGAGAAGCTCGGCGAGGGCGGCATGGGAGTGGTCTACAAAGCCCACGACACGAAGCTCGATAGGGTTATCGCACTGAAGTTCCTCCCGCACTACCTCACGAGCGACGCCACGGAGAAGGAGCGTTTCTACCACGAGGCGCGCGCCGCGAGCGCGCTCCTGCATTCTAACATTGCGGTCGTATTCGAGATCAACGAACACGACGGCCAGGTGTTCATAGCCATGGAGTATGTCGAGGGAAAGACGCTGAAACAGCTTGTTGAGGAAGAGACTCTCACCATCAAGAAGGTCCTCGATATCGCCATTCAGGTATGTGATGGACTCGCGGCGGCGCACGAGAGAGGGATCGTGCACCGGGACATCAAGAGCGAGAATATCATGGTCACGGCCAAGGGGCAGCCGAAGATCACGGACTTTGGGCTGGCCAAGGTGAAGGGCGCGACGAAGCTCACGAAAGCGGGCTCGACGCTCGGCACCGCGTTGTACATGTCGCCGGAGCAGGCCCGGGGCGAAGAGGTCGATCATCGCTCCGACATATTCTCTCTTGGCGTTGTGCTGTATGAGATGCTCACGGGGAGGCTGCCATTCGGAGGCGAGCATCATGCCGCCCTACTCTACTCCATCATCAACGATGAGCCCCAGCCGATCGCGCGGTTCAACGAGAAGGCGACGCCCGAGATCGAGCATATCGTCGCAAAGGCTCTCGAGAAGGACAGGGACGATCGGTACCAGCACGCCGACGAGCTGCTGGCCGATCTGAGGCGTGAGCGGAAGAAGCTCGACTACGTGAAGACGGGATACGTGACCGCGCAGGCGGCGATCAGTACGAAACCATCGAGGAAACGGCTGTGGTACGGAATCGGCGCCGCCATCGTGCTCGCCATCATAGCCGCCACGTATTTTCTCGTGACGAAGCAGCCGTTACGGGTTGCCGTCAATCCGGACATGACATTTCGAGCGCTCCCGATTCCGTTCACGCAAGTCGGATCTCCGGGACTGTCGCGCGACGGAGACTGGGCGGCATATCCGGCGAGCGATGCGAGCGGCAGGTGGGACATCTATTTCATGAATACGACATCGGGAGAATCGCGGCGCATCACATCGGATTCGAGCCTTTACATGAGTGCTGCTGATATCTCCCCGGATGGAAGCAGGATTGTTTATGACAGATTCAACCCTTCGGTGACGCGACCCGAAATTGCAATCGTTTCCTCCGTCGGCGGTTCGAGCAAGAGGGTTGTGGATAACGCTGCCATGCCGCGATGGCGAC
>Ga0315286_10002001_pt1 | contig 18821 bp, 19 predicted proteins | sample YL17G10_0_MG_FD_205038 | JGI IMG/M metagenome (GOLD analysis project Ga0315286, IMG submission 205038) | Sediment microbial communities from Yellowstone Lake, YNP, Wyoming, USA - YL17G10_0 | ecosystem: Environmental > Aquatic > Freshwater > Lake > Sediment | place: USA: Wyoming | collected... | reverse complement strand
AGTTGTTTGACCGCATCCTTGGCTCGCTCCGCGAGCTGGTTGCACTTGGGTCAACCCATTCCGAGAATCTCGATCTTTTTCATTTTCTTTGCCTCCTTTGTCCCCAGTGTACTGTCTCAAAAACGACTTTACAATAAGTGTCATTCCGGGCTTGACCCGGAATCCAGTTTTTTGACCTGGATTCCCACTCCCCGATCAGGTCGAGGACAAGCTTTGCGGCGAGAGTCTCTACAGTAATTTTTTAATGTCTTCCGGGGACAGGACCTTTCCCACACTCTTTACCTGGCCATCAATCGCCAGCGCCGGGGTCATCATGACGCCGTAGTTCATGATGTTTTTGATGTCTGTAACCTTCTCTATTTCATATTCAATCCCGGCCTGTTTGGCCGCCTCTTCGGCATTGGCCGTAAGCTTCATGCACTTGGCACACCCTGTTCCCAGAATTTGTATCTTTTTCATTTTTTACCTCCAGATGGCAAGCTTTTCAACGCCCAGTTTTTTCTTCCGGCACTCCACACCCGGTGACTGCGCAGCCTTGGGAAGGGCGCTGGTAAGTCGTCCCAAACATCATAAATACCAAGAATATTAGAAGCGTACTTAAGAGAAAAATGGAAAGAATCAGCAGTTTTCTCAGTTTTTCACCCATTACCTAACCTCGCTTTTTTAGCTATTCTCGCTCTGCCTTATTTAATTTACCTGGCCGTGTATCGCCAAGCCGGAGCTTTTCCGCCTCTTTGATGTGATTCTTGCTTATTCCCAATCGCGCCTCTACCCCACCATCCATCCAAAAATCATCCCTGCAATTGTGGAGAGTCCTATAACGAGACCGAAAAAGACAAAGGATTTCTTCGTCCCGAGGATGCTCCTGATGACAATCATATTCGGCAGTGACAGCGCCGGCCCTGCAAGGAGTAAGGCGAGAGCAGGGCCTTTCCCCATCCCTGACCCAAGAAGACCCTGTACGATAGGCACCTCTGTGAGAGTCGCAAAATACATAAAGGCCCCCACAACGGATGCCAGTAGATTGGCAAACAAGGAATTCCCTCCCACCAGTTGGGCAATCCACCGGTTCGGGATGATCCCGTTGTCTGTGCCGGGCATGCCGAGCAGAAATCCGGCAATCAGAACACCTCCGAAGAGGAGCGGCAGGATCATGAGGGTAAAGGACCAGGTAGCATCGACCCAGCCTTTCGTCTCAGCAGAGGAGGTTTTGCCCGTGTAAACAAGAAAAGCGATGCCCGTAGAAAACGAAAGAAGGGGATGATCCGGAAAAAGAATCGCAAGAAGGGCGACTGCAATGACCCCGATCAACGATACCCACAATCTTGCCTTGAGCCACTTCACAAAGGTATACGTAAACAGAAGGCCAAAAGCGCCCGTGATGTACCACTTGATGGCGTATACGCCATACCAGAATCCCTCCGTGACATCGGGTTTTGCCCAGTTTGCAAAGACGAGGACACCAATCATCGAGGCCATGTAGACGGTCTCCTGCCAGAGGGATAGGGGGGGTTCATCGGCAGGCATTGCCATCTGGACCTTCATTTTCTCTGTCTCATCGTCTCTGAAGATAAATGCCATGATGAGACCGATCATGTATGCAAAACCGACAGATCCGACAGCCCTTGCAAGGCCGATCTGCCAGCCCAGGACCTTTGCGGAAAGAATAATGGCGAGAATATTGATGGCGGGGCCTGAATAGAGAAAGGCCGTCGCAGGCCCTATCCCTGCTCCCATCCGGTAGATGCCGGCAAAGAGCGGAAGCACTGTGCAGGAGCAGACGGCGAGAATGGTTCCGGAAACAGAAGCGACCGAATAAGAAAGGAACTTATTCGCCTGCGGCCCTAAGTATTTCATGACAGAAGCCTGTGAAACGAAGACCGTGATGGCCCCCGCAATGAAGAATGCCGGGACAAGACATAAAAGCACATGCTTCTGGGCATAATCCTGAATCATGTAGAAGGCCTCAAGGATCGCCTTTTTTACCCTTTCGTCCCCAAACGGAATGAAATATGCTGCCGCAAACACACCTACGGCGATGAGAAACTTATACCGGTCTTTCATATGCGCCCCTTTTCATGCCATCCCCTTGCCCAATGGTGGATTGGCCAAAATACCAACATTTGCTCTAAAACAAACTACTTGCACAAGCACGCTTGTTGTTTCTTAACATTGCTTTCAATGACTGCTGTCACGCAACTAAAAAAATCGGTTATGCATGGTACATCAAGCCGATAGATCATGTCGGTGCCGGCTTTTCTCGACGAAATTATTCCCGATTCTTTCAGGACAAGCAGATGCTTTGATACGGTCGATTTATCAAGCTTGAACAAATCGAATATCTCCGAGAAGGAATGTTCACCGGTTTTTAACATCTCGATCATCATCAAACGGACGGGATGAGCCATAGCCTTTATAATTTTTGATCTTATTTCCGCTTCCTTAAAGAGAATCATCTTTTTATCTCCTTTTATTAATGGTAATTATACCAACAAGCCAACAATTTGTCAAGCAGCCCGCTTTCCAAGGCTTCCTCTCAGTGAAGGAGGGTAAGTTTTCATCCGGGATTGTTCCCGGGAGGAGCCACGTGTCGCCCCAAAAAAGGACGCCCCGTCTGAGGAGAGACAAGGGTTCCAGTTTTTCCCTTGACATCATTGCCGAAGTTACTTATGATTGGTTTCAATTCGGGTCTTTTGGGTTCGTATGAACTCCACATTATCTGTTTTTATATCAAGTTTTTAGGAAATTCTAATGACTGGCAGCTCAAAGCTATTCATCCTTATTCCGACAATCCTTCTTGTCCCGATCTTGCTTGGGATGACACCTCTCAATTGTATCTATAACATCGGCAACGGTTGCCCGTTTGGTCAAGCGAAAAAGATACTGAGGTGTAATCCTTGCCCTTTCCATTTGCTCATTTCTCAAAACGATCCAAACCTTTTAAGTCTAAACTCAATGCCTCTTGAGCAGGGATCAATTCCTTCATTTATTTCTCATGCATTGACTTCTCACTCCGTTCTTCTGATCACATCCCTGAGCATCACGCATCTTCGTTGTTAATTCCAGCCCTAATCTGTTTCATTTTGCCATGGTGGAAAATCCATGGATTTTTCACTCCTAAAACCCTCTGCAGGCCATTATGCCGGGGAATCAAAACCATTTATCAACCCGAATGTGCTCAAGAAGAAGAAAACCCCAATGAACAGCCACAAGACAAGGAGGGGACTAAAATGATGAAGAGTTTTCCTACGGTGGCAAGGCATCTGATCATTCTCTCTTTGCCGTTGTTTCTGCAGTCCAACCCTGCATTTTCCCAGGGGGATACCGTTGGGACAGCGGCCATCACTGCCTTCAGAAACCAGATCCGTCTTCCCCAGGGAACCGAAATTAGGCTCGTGGAAAAGAAAGAGAGTCCGATCCCTGGTTTTTTCTCCGTAAAATTGCTTCTCATCTTTCCGGACAAAGAGGTGCCAATGATAGTTTACGTCGATAAGGCGGGGGAGAAAGTGATCATTGGAAACCTCTTTATCAAGGGCGAAAATGTGACCATGAAAGAGGCAGGAACGCACAGGCTGAAAAAGGTTGACATGTCCATTTTAGATATGGACAAATCTCCATCTATCGGCCTCAAAGAGGCAAGGGTGACCCTTGTCGAATTTTCAAATTTTCAGTGTCCCCATTGTCTTGATTCATGGGCGAAGCTGAAACCCTTACTTGGAAAGTATCCCAAAGAGATAAGGTATATCTTCAAACATACCCCCTTTCAATCTGAGGGAAAAACGTTTGAGCTTTCAGAGATGGCTGCCGCCGCTCAGGAGGTGAGTTTGGAAGCCTTCTGGCTGGTTCATGACTTTCTATTCACGAGCGAAGGCCAGTCGGTTGCAAACTTGGAAAGAAAGGCTATTCAATTGAAGATAGAGCAGCTCCTTAGAGAGAAGAACTACGATGTGAAGGGCTTTCAGTCAGCCCTTGAAAGTGGAAAGGGAAAGCAAAGAGTTTTAGAGGATATGGCTCTCGGTAATAAACTGCGAATCACAGGAACTCCGACAAAGATCGTCAACGGCGACGTCATCGTTGGCCCCACATCGGAGAGTGCTCTGGAGAAATATCTGACAAAATAAAGGAGGTATAAATGAGGAACAAGATCCAGAAAGGAATTTATTCTACTCTTTTGTTTGGATTATTTTTGATGATCAACGCCCTTCCCTCTATTGCCCAAACTTTCCCAAAAGAGCTAACGATTCTTTACAGCAATAACATTTGGGCCGAGATTGACCCCTGCCCTGTGTGAGGCCCAACAAACAAGATTGGCGGTCTTGCCAGGAGAGGAACATGGATAAAAGAGTTGCGAGAGAGCCGGAAGCATATGTTGGTCTTGGATGCGGGAGATCTTCTTTTCAAGAAGTATTCCGCCCCAATTCCACAAAACGGATCTGAGGCAATCGTCCAGAAAGCTTACCTGATCATCGATAGTCTCAATCTGATGGGTTATGATGCCATGGCCATCGGAGATGATGATTTAAGCCTTGGAAAGGAATTTTTGGCCAAGGCCTCAAAACGAGCCAGATTCCCTTTTATCTCTTCCAATGTAGTAGAAGAGGCTTCAGGTCAACCTCTTTTTCAACGTTACATCCTAAAAGAGGCCCATGGCCTGAAAATCGGGATCTTTAGCCTGCTTTCACCGGATACCTTTCTCGACCCGTCAGATTTTAGAAGAAAAGGAGTAATCATCAGGTCTCCAGCAGAAACAGCCCGGGACATGGTTAATGAACTCGGCCCTAAGACCGATATGATCATTCTTTTAAGCCACCTTGGTTATCCAAAAGATGTCGAGTTAGCCCAGACCCTCTCCGGGATCCATATCATTATTGGAGGGCATACAGGGGTCAATCTGACCAAACCTCCGGTGTTGAAAAACACGATCATCCTCCAGACCTCTTCCAAAGGGATGTATGGGGCAAGGGTTGATCTCAACGTCTTAAATAGAGAGGCCGGGTTTTATAGTATGGCAACCAAGGACTCCATGGAGAGACAACGTATTAATTATCAAAACCGGTTGAGGGGGACAATGGTTCCAGAGATAGGAAAGGAAGAATTGCGCAAATCTGTAGAATCCATCGAGCAGTCCCTTCAGCAATTTGAGGGAAAGAATTCCTTCCACCATTCGATTGTCCCCCTGAGCGAAGGGATAAAGGATCTCCCTGAAATCAAAAAAAAGGTAGAAACTTATAAAACCAATTTCCCTGAAAAAGAAGGGACGAGTCCTCCGGGGGAAGGCAGGCATTAACCAACGTGTCGATTTAATGGGATCAGGTCCCTACCCCAACCTCCTTTAATTTGGCGACGATCTTATCCTTTTCCATGGCTCCTTGCTGCCGGAAAACCTCCTTCCCCTTTGCATCAAAAAAGATCAGGGTTGGAATGAGCTGAATCTTGTATTCCCTGGCAAGGTCTTGAAATTTATAAACATCGATGATCAGAATTCCGGCCTTGCCGGCGTACTCCTTCTCGAGTTCCTTCAGGATGGGTCTCATCTGCCTGCAGGGAATGCAGGTATTGGCTCCAAAATCAACCAGGAAAGGTTTTCCACTCGCAAGGGCCTTCTTAAATTCCTCTCCCGTGTTTGATTCGGGGGGCTTTGCCGTGATCTTCTTCAATCGATCCTGATCAATTTCAACCTTTGCGTTACTGCGGACATCTTTGAGATACTGCTCCACGGCCTGCTGTTGTTTCCCCTCCTGAATGATCTGTTCGATGGCAGGGGCCACCTTTTCCAATTTCTCTCCCCCCATTTGCCCTTTGAACATGGCATAAAACGCTGAAATCTCTTCTTTGCTCACCTCAGGAGGTTTCGCAAACTTTGCCTTCATCAGCTCGGCAATCAGGGCATCTTCAGGCGATAGGGAATCTTTTGCCCCATCCTTATAGGTTTTTACCGGCGGTGTAATCCCCTGTTTCTTTGCATCCTGGATCAGGAGAGCCCTGACAATAATTCCCTCAAGGAGTTGTCCCGGCTCTTCCTTATAGATGGATTGCATGGGTTCCTGTATCTTGGCCAGTTCCTTGTTAAAATGGTCCACGGTGATCTTTTCACCGTTCGCATGGGCAAGGGCCTGCCGGCTCGGATTTTCAAGGTAAAAGAAATAAAAGAACAACGCTCCAGCCAGCAGGACAACCCCGATCCCTCCAAAAATAAAAATCTTCTTGTTCATTTTCCCTCCTTGTCACTTATAAGTAATAAGAAATTATTATAACCAATAGCTCATAGAATTTCGAGAAGGCGGCTTATGGTCATCGATTTCATTCCCTCTCCTCCAAATTCTTACAGATCTTGTAACCCCTCAGTTACAGTTGGAGATCGATCCCCAGGGACGGGGTGGTCTCTCCGGAGAAAACTTGGAGCGGCACATTTGAGCGATGAGCACTGGAGTAGATAACCTTTAATAAGGTCCCTTCAGCAATATCCATCGATTGACCTACCTCTGATGATCCGCTTATCAAGGTTTCGGAGGGGAGACTACCCCGGTCCAATCGCACCCGAGACTGAGGGGGTACCAGGTCTTTCAGATTTTTCTTTCAGATTTTTCTTGACAAATTAAGATTATTTGAATTAATGTTTATTTATACCCCACAAAAACAGTCAACATCTGGAATTACCAAAAATAATCTATCTAATTGACTTCGATAGAAGTATTCTGGATGAATATTACTTTTTTGTCAAAATTGTCGTTTAGGAACGTATTCCCATACAGAACATCGGAATAAATAATAGGCAATACTTCGGAATTGAAGCCTTGTCGAGTCGAAAGGAGTCAACTATGAAAATGTTCTCATCCTTTTTAGCTTTAATGGTGATCCTTCAACTTTCTGACATTGTTCATGGAAGAATCGGAGGAGGAAATATCTCTTATTCGGTTAAGAAGGCAAAGGGGGTAACCTTTAGTCACGATTTTCATGTCCAGGAATTGGGACTGGCCTGTCAGAAATGCCATCCCAGTATTTACGTTGCCAAGGGAAAAGACAAACCTGTGACCATGACCCAGATGTATGACGGGAAGTCCTGCGGAGCCTGCCATACTGGCAAGGAGGCCTTCACACTTAAAGGCAACTGCTCAAAGTGCCATCAATAAATAAAGGGAGACAGGGAGGATGACATGCACGATGGGAGAGACGAATTATTGGTCATACAGGAAGACATTAGGAGGGCGCTGGCCAAACCCGATCGTCAATGGGCCATGCTGATCGATCTCAGGCGGTGCGTCCTCTGCAATGCCTGCACTGCAGGTTGCGTTGTCGAACAGAAAAGTCCGCCGGGCGTCGTTTACCGTCCCGTCTATGAAGAGGAAATGGGAATTTACCCGAATGTTAAGAGACGATTCACCCCAAGGCCCTGCCTCCAATGCGACGCCCCCCCTTGCGTGGAGGCCTGTCCGAACAAGGGAGAAGGAAAAGCCACCTGGAAGAGCACGAAAGGGCTGAGCGCCGGCATCGTCATGATCAATTACATGGAATGTATTGGTTGCGGACGCTGTGTTGTCGCCTGTCCCTATAAGGCAAGAAACCTCGATTCAGGGGCTTTTTACACAGAAGGAACCCCAAAAATCGAACCCTATGAAACCGCGCCTACCTGGGAATATTCGAGAAAGTGGCCCCGCGAGAAAAACCATATCCCCATTGGTAACGCGAGGAAATGCCACTTCTGCTACCACCGCCTTAAGAACGGAATGCTTCCGATGTGTGTCAGCACCTGCATCGCAAGGGCAAACTATTTCGGGGACCCTGAAGATAAAGAAAGTCTGATCTATAAGATGATGAAGTCGAATAAAATCTCGGTTCTCAAATCGGTCAAAGGGGATGGCGAAGGTAAAGTGACCTTTGCCCAACTTAAAAACCTGACCTCTGTGGAGATCGCTAAAAGGTTGAGTTATCCAGGCAAAACACCGGTCTTTGCGGAAACCTCTCTTACAAAACCCAGGGTCTATTACATACTCCCCTGAATAAGGAGAAGAAAATGGAAAATAAAAATAATGGAAAGAAAATTTCAAGAAGAGAATTCATGAAATGTTCTGCGATATTGGGCGGGACACTCCTGACCTCTCAAATGGAATGGGCCGGGGATCTCATGATGAGGGCTGAGGCAGGAACCCTGACCCCTGAAGAGGAGTATGAACTGATCAAGGCCGAAAACACCCTATACACGGTATGCCTCCAGTGCAATACAGGTTGTGGAATCAAAGTGAAGCTCTTTAGAAAAAACGGCTCGGCCGTCGCCTTAAAAATCGATGGGAATCCCTTCGATCCCTGGGTCAACGTCCCTCATCTTCCCTACAATACCTCCCCCATAAACGTCAATACAATGGACTATGCCATCTGCCCGAAGGGTCAGGCCGGGCTTCAAACAGCCTACGATCCCTACCGGATCACAAAGGTATTAAAGAGGGCAGGCAAAAGGGCCGAAGGGCAGTGGATGACGATCCCCTTCGACCAGGCGATTGATGAGATCGTCAACGGAGGTTTCCTTTTTAAACATGTGAAGGGAGAAGAGAACCGGAATGTCGAGGGACTGAAGGATATTTGCGTCTTGAGAGACTCAAAGATCCTAAAGGTCCTCGCAGACGATCTCGGACCCATTCGAAGGGCGAAGACACTGGAGGAGAGGAAAAAGGCTGCAGAGGAGTACAAGAAGAAAAACGCTGCCCATCTCCACTATCTGATCGATCCCGACCATCCTGATTTCGGCTCTAAAAATAATCAACTCGTCTATGGTTGGGGACGGAAGAAGGCGGGAAGAGCCGAATTCGCCGGCCGGTTCTTTGGGGATGCCTTGGGAACGACGAATCGCCACGGCCATACAACGGTTTGCCAGGGTTCCCTCTACTTTTCCGGAAAGGCGATGAGTGAACAGTATGTCGAAGGATCCTGGAAGGACGGAGCCAAGTTCTACTGGCAGACGGAGATTGAAAGCGCTGAATTTATTCTCTTCGTCGGCGCCAACCTCTTCGATGCCAATTACGGCCCCCCCAACCGGACCGCAAGGCTCATTCCCAATCTCATTTCAGGAAAGACGAAGATTGCCGTAGCGGATCCGCGCTTCTCCAAACTCGCCTCCAAGGCCTGGAAGTATTTGCCTGTCAATCCAGGGACTGACGCAGCCCTGGCTTTACCCATCATCCAGTGGATCATTAAAAATAAACGCTACAATGCCGCCTACCTCGAAAATGCGAACAAAGGTTCGGCCAAGGTCTCTGGTGAGCCCACGTGGTGCAATGCAACCTGGCTGGTAAGAATCAAGGATGGAATGCCCGATGCGTTTTTGAGGGCCTCGGAGATCGGCCTCGCTCCGAAAGAAACGAGAAAGACGAGAGACGGTAAAGATTATGATTTCGAGTATATGGTTGTCCTCAAAGATGGAAACCCCATCAAGGTCGATCCGAATGACGAAAAGGAGCCGGTCAAGGGTGACCTTTTAGTCGCTACAACGCTCAAGACCCCTGATGGGAAGGAGGTCCCCGTTAAGTCCTCTCTCCAGATCCTTGCTGACTCTGCCAACGAGAAGTCGATGGAGGAATGGTCGAAGATCTGCGGAATTTCATTGAAAGACATCGAAGAGGTCGCGCAGGAGCTGACGTCCCACGGGAGAAAGGCCTCGGTCGATATCCATCGAGGCGTTTCTCAACATACCAATGGCTTTTACAATGTCCTCTGCTATTATAATCTGGCCCTTTTGATCGGAAATTATGACTACCGGGGAGGCTTGATCGCTGCATCAACCTATAACATCGCCGGTTCAAAAGAAGGTCAACCCTTCGATTTCGGAAAGCTCCATCCTGGAAAGATCTCAAGCTTTGGAATCAGCGTCATCCGGCATGATATCAAATACGAGGAGACCACCCTCTTTTCGGGTTACCCTGCCAAGAGGAACTGGTGGCCCCTCTCCTCAGACATCTATCAGGAAATTATCCCCTCTATGGGAGATGCCTATCCTTATCCCATCAAGGCCTACTTCCTCTATATGGGAGCCCCAAACTACTCGCTGCCTGCAGGCCACACCACCAACGAGATCCTCATAGATACGACAAAGATCCCTCTCTTTGTCACCTGGGACATCGTGATCGGTCCGACGAGCATGTATGCCGATTATATCTTTCCGGATCTGAGTTACTTAGAACGATGGGAGTTTCACGGATCCCATCCCAACATTCCGGTCAAAGTCCAACCCGTAAGAAATCCTGTCATCCCTCCCGTCCCCGAAAGAGTAACGGTCTTTGGAGAAGAGATGCCCATCAGCTATGAAGCAACGATGCTGGCCATTGCGGAGAAGATGAAACTCCCCGGTTTTGGAAAGGATGGTTTTGGCCCCGGGTTCGATTTTAACCGGCCCGAAGATTTTTATCTCAAGATGGTGGCCAACCTGGCAACCGATGGAAAACCCGTTCCCGATGCGGACGATAAAGAAGTCGAACTCTTTCTTAAATCGAGATCTCATCTTCCAAAGAGCGTCTTTGATCCGGAACGGTGGAAAAGGGCCTGCGGTGAGGCCAACTGGAAAAAAGTGATCTATGTTCTTAACAGAGGAGGAAGATTCCAGGATTATACCGAGATCTTCAAAGGGGACAAGGTTGCCAATCCTTATGGCCGGCAAATCAATATGTATCAGGAGAAGACGGCAAAGACCCTCAATGCCTTCACAGGTAAATCCAACCCAGGATATGCCACCTATATTCCCGTCCAATCCTCCTTAGGCAAACCTCTGGAGGCAGACGGCCTCACAGGAGATCTTCACCTCCTGACCCAGAGGGACATCAACCAGACAAAATCGAGGACGATTACAAATTACTGGCTTTTATCGATGGCTCCTGAAAACTTCATCATCCTCAACAAAACCGATGCGGATAAGCTGGGGATAAAGGATGGCGATCAGGTGAAGGTCGTCTCTGCCACCAACCCTGATGGTGTTTGGGATTTCAAGAATGGAATCAAGAAACCTATGATCGGCAAGGTGAAGGTAACCCAGACCATCAAGCCCGGGGTAATCACCTTCACGTTAGGCCACGGCCACTGGGCGACAGGCGCCTCGGATGTCACCATCGACGGGAAAGTGATTAAAGGGGACCCCCGAAGGGGAACCGGCGTCCATCTTAATGCGGCTATGTGGATCGACCCCTATCTCAAAAATACGAGCCTTCAGGACCCGGTGGGGGGAAGTGTTGTTTTTTATGACTCGAAGGTGAACCTCATAAAGGTCTGAGCTGCTTCAACTGGCAAATGAGAGAATGGCAGACTTTAATTTCGAAACCTTGTTGGAAGAGTCAATAAGAATCCACGGACATATCTGCCCCGGTCAGGTCCTCGGCGTAAGGATGTCTATCCTTGGACTCAGAGAGATTGGGATTGAGGAACCGAAGGGCAAGGATAGAAAGCATATCATCGTGTTCGTTGAAATGGATCGGTGCGTCACGGATGCCATTCAATTTCTGACAGGATGCAGCCTTGGCAAAAGGACGATGAAGTTTTTAGACTATGGGAAGATGGCTGCCACCTATTTGAACCTCAAAACGGGCAAAGCGGTGCGAATTGTGGCAAGGGAAGAAACAAGAGAAAAAGCAAAGGAATACCTGCCTGAAATCGAAAACAAATACATGGCCCAGATCGAAGCCTATAAAGTCATGTCCGACCAGGAACTCTTTAGCGTAACCGAGGTGAATGTCCATCTTAAGCCCGAAGACATGCCGGGAAGACCGTTAAAAAGAACCAAATGCGATTTATGTGGCGAATATGTTCAGGATATGAGGGAGGTCCACAGGGACGAGAAATTTTTATGCAAACCGTGTGCAGAAGGAGGGTACTACACCGTTAAATCCGGTGATGGGGATTCTCCTGAAATAAGTAAGAACCTGGATCGATACGAATATGGAACAACTCTTCGTTTATTAGAAGAGCCTACTCCATAAGGGAACAGAAAGGTTCGAGCACGGTTGGACCCATTTTTTCGCTAAGATCTTGATGCTGTAAATCTTTGTTTTCTATTCTATCCTCTCTCGATCAATCGTTTTCATCTCTCCGGAAAGCTCGATACGGTCGGACTCGGCTGCCATATCAATCTCTTCTTCAGGAAAGAAAAGACGATTGAGGGTTCATAAGAAATTTGTTATAGAGATAGTCAATGGAAACCTGGCGACTCTTAGATACCGGTCCCCGCACCGCAGCGGAGAACATGGCCCTCGATGAGGTTCTCCTCGAATTGAAGGCGGAAAAGAGAATCCCTCACACCCTCCGGTTCCTTCAGTTCTCTCATCCGGCCGTCCTCGTTGGACACCATCAATCCATTGAAGAGGAGGTTCGGCTCGAGTATTGCCAGCCAAGGGGAATCGAGATCAACCGAAGACTCACAGGAGGCGGAGCCCTTTATTGGGGAAAAGCGGAAATCGGCTGGGAGATCTACATCTCTAAAACCGACCCTCGCGTCCCCTCCAGGATTGAAGACCTTTACAGATGGATGGGTGAGGCCTCTGCCCGGGGGCTTCGGCTTCTTGGTATGAAGGCCCATTTTCGTCCGAGAAACGACATTGAGATCAAGGGCCGCAAGATCTCCGGAACCGGGGGGACGGAACTCTCGGGAGCCATTCTCTTCCAGGGAACGGTCCTGGTCGATTTCGATGTGGATGAGATGCTGAGGGCCCTCAGGATTCCCACGGAGAAGCTACAGGACAAGGAAATCGAATCCGTAAGGGAGCGGGTCACCTGCCTCAAATGGGAAATGAGGGGCCGGACCCCATCCTCTGAAAAGATCAAGGCCTCCCTTGCCCGGGGTTTTTCGGAAGCCTTCGGCGTTACCTTCGACTCAAAACCTTTAACTTCTGAAGAACAAGACGGGTTGAATGCGAAACTCCCCTACTTTTCTTCGCCCGAGTATATCTTCAAAGTAAGGGCATCCCTGCCCCGGAGAAAGACCCTCTCTTCCATCTTGAAGGCCCCGGGAGGGCTGATCCGGGTATCCGTCGCTCTCGATACGAAAGCCCGGGTGATCAACCAGATTCTGATCACCGGCGATTTCTTTGCCTATCCCAAGAGGGCGATCTTCGATCTCGAAAGCCTCCTCAAGAATTCGAAAGCCTCTCCTTCGCAGATCGAGGAGATCATCCATACCTTTTGGGCTGACCGGAAGCCCAGGATTCCCGGAGTCAAGGAAGGCCACTTCTTCCAAGCAGTAAGAGAGGCTATTGAAAAAATGGACCTTCTTCCTCACGGCTTCGATGAAGAAGAGACCCATCACCTTTTCCCTGTCTTAAAACCATTCGGAAAGACAAAAAAGCCCGAGGTTCTCCTTCTTCCCTATTGCGCCAAAGAGGTGGACTGTTCCTACCGGACCCTCCAGGGTTGTGACGAATGCGGCGGGTGCTCTGTGGGCGAGGCCAGTCAGATGGCCCGGTCCTTCGGGATGGCGCCCATCACCATCCAAAATTACGAAGAGCTTGAATCGACATTAAACAAGCTCAAGCGTTCGGGGGTCCAAGCCTTTGTGGGCTCATGCTGCGAACCCTTTTATGGAAAACACCGGCCCGATTTTGAACGGATCGGTCTTTCCGGAATCCTTGTTGACGTGGAGAGAAGCACCTGCTATGACCTTGGCCAGGAGAAGAAGGCCTTCAAGGGCCAGTTTGAAAACCAGACCCATCTCAACCTTTCCCTCCTCCAGAGGGTGCTGGAGTTCTCCCATGGCTGATCCGTCGGATTCGGAGGCTTACGATATTGTCGTCGTGGGAGCTGGACCTGCTGGATCAAGCGCTGCCAGGGCTGCTGCCCGGAGAGGGGCCAAAGTCCTCCTTATTGACCGGAGAGAGCGAATCGGAGTCCCTGTTCAGTGTGCCGAGCTTGTCTCACAATGGATCACCCACCACACCCCCATCTCCTCGAACTGTATCGTTCAGACCACGGATAGGATGGTCACCCACCTCATCGATGACACAGGCCCTGGCAAGACCCATGAGATGAAGAGCCCGGGATATATGCTCAACCGGTCTCTCTTCGATCAGGAGCTTGCCTCCGCTGCCGTTTCAGCAGGGGCAAAGCTTTCGATAGAAACAAAGGCCCTCGGTCTTTCCTCCAAGGGGCTGTGGATCGAACGGGAGTCCAAAAAAGAAATCATCCGGTCGAAGATAACGATCGGGGCTGACGGGGTCCATTCCCTCATCAGCCGTTGGGCCGGACGTCCACCCATGAAGACGATGGTGGCCCTTCAATATGAAGTGGTCAATTCTCAGCCCCAACATCAGGCCGATGTCTTTTTTCATCCGGATCACGAGGGAGGGTATGCCTGGTTTTTCCCGAAGGGGAAGACCGCAAATGTTGGCCTGGGAATCGTCCCTTCCAAGACACCTCTCCTCTCTCATTTACTCGATCAGTTCCTCGATCGCCTCGTGGAAATGAAAAAGTTATCTGGTTTGGAGATTATAGGGAAAACCGGCGGGTCGATCCCGTGTGAAAAGCCGCGGCAGACCGTTCTTGATCATATCCTGCTTGTGGGTGATGCGGCAGGACATGCCCACCCCATCACCGGCGCAGGGATCCTGAATGCGGTCGTCGGCGGTGAGATCGCAGGCCGCATTGCTGCAGAAGCCATAATGAAAGACGATTTAAAACACCTCCAGGATTATGAAACCGAGTGGCAAGAAACCTTCGGAAATTCCCTTTTCTACGGAGCAATGAAGAGAGAGTTTCTCGAAAAGAACTGGAATAGTTCCGAGATGGGCTTTGAGGATTTGATCCGGAAAACCTGGGTGGGTTTTAAGGAATACTACGAGGATCGTAAGAAGGGGTAAGGATTTGTAGGAGCAGGCTTTAGCCTGCGTGAAATGATAGGACCAAAGCGCAACCTGAAGGTTGCGGCTACAAACCCCTTTGAACCAATGAACAGGAAACGTTCTAATAGGCCTGAGGAAGAAAGGAATTGTTATGGAGCAAAAAGTCAGTCCTCAATATGTCCAGACCAGCCTCGCCGCTTCTCTCACGCTCGGGTTTCAGTCAGGGTCCTTTCATCGGAATGCAAAACTGAAAGGATTAAATCTCCTTCTTCATTATGAGGAGGGGTGCTCCGGACGGTGCCACTTCTGTGGTCTCTCAAAATCAAGGCAGGAGGGATCAAAAGACAAAACGTTTATCCGGGTGGCCTGGCCGCTCTATGCCCTGGGAAAAATCGTTGAAAGGTCGAAGAAGAAAGATCAGATCCATCGCGTTTGTATCTCCATGATCACTCATCCAAAAGCCCTGGAAGATACCCTTTACGTAACTCAGAGATTCAAAGAAGAGACAAGCCTCTTTATCAGCGTCCTCATCACCCCCACGCTGATCCGCGACAGAGAACCATTGGAAGCAATGAAAAAGGCCGGGGCTGACCGGGTGGGCATTGCCATCGATGCTGCAACCCCAAAACTCTTTGACCAATTGAGGGGAAAAGGGGTGAGAGGCCCCCATCAATGGGATCACTACTGGGAGGTTGTCCGGTGGGCTGTCGAGATCTTCGGGAAATACTATGTTGGAATCCATCTCATCGTCGGCCTGGGCGAAACGGAGCGGGAGATGGTCGAGACGATCCAGAAGGGCCACGACCTTGGGGCGCTTACCCACCTCTTCTCATTCTTTCCTGAGAAGGGAAGCCCCATGGAGAAAATTCCTCTGCCTCCTGTCGGTCAATATCGGAGAATTCAGCTCGCCCGCTGGATCATCAACGAGGGATTGGGGACCATGAACCGGATGAGGTTCGATGAAAAAAGGAAATTAGTTGATTTTGGGTTGGATATCCTGCCTCTCATCGAAGGAGGGGAGGTGTTTATGACCTCCGGATGTCCGGGAAGGGATGGGAAGGTGGCCTGCAATCGTCCCTATGGGAATGAGAGGCCGTCCGGTCCCATCCGTAATTTCCCATTTAAACCGGAATCTGAAGATATCGAAGAGATCAAGGCACAGTTGGGCGTATATGGGTAGAGGACCTGCCCAAAATCCGAAGCACGAAATCCGAAATTCGAAGTGAAGTACCCCGCAGCAGAGCTGCGGGGCGTCTAATTCTCTAAAAAACTCTCCTCCCCCTTGATGGGGGAGGATTAAGGTGGGGGTGGTCACAAGATCAAGTCCCCCTCACCCTAGCCCTCTCCCCCCAGGGGAGAGGGTAGGCCATTCATCCCCCCAGCAAAGCTGGGGGGTATTCTGGCACATTTTGATAAATCACAATTACCAAAAATCTAAACGACGAAATGGTTTTCGTTTCGGAAATTGGATCATTCGGATTTTTAGTTTGTTTAGGATTTCGATATTCGGATTTCGAATTTTAATACCTATTGACGAAGACATAGCTTGGTTACCAAAATGTTACATAAACTGATCGGAGTTCCTTTAAAGGATCTTCAAGCCGAGGCCTTCAGTATCCGGAAGGCTCATTTTGGAAACGAACTGACCTTCTCTATCCCCGGAACCGTCTCCTATCATGACAGTGCCTTCCCATCTCAACACGAACGATTTGCGGCCATCAGTGTCACAGGAACCCAGTGTGAACTTTGCTGTGCCCATTGCAAAGGGAAACTACTTGAGTCGATGATCGGCGCGAAAGATCCTGAAACCCTCCTGCAGGTTCTTGAACGGCTCCAGTCCAAAGGGGCCCTGGGTGTCTTAATAAGTGGTGGAGCCAATAGAGATGGGGAAGTCCCCCTCGAAAGATTCATTCCCGTAATCAAGGCGATCAAGTCAAAGGCCCCTGAGTTCAAGGTGATCTGCCATACCGGTCTCATCCGGAGAGAGACCGCTAACGGATTGAAAGAAGCGGGTGTCGATCAAATCCTCATTGATGTGATCGGAGACGATGAAACCATTCGTGAGGTTTACCACCTCAACAAGCGGGTTGAAGATTATGAAGAGACCCTCCGGATGCTCAAGGAGGCAGGGCATCGTCTCGCCCCCCATATCATCATTGGGCACCATCTCGGAGAGATCAGGGGAGAATGGAGAGCCCTGGAGATCGTCACCCGTGTAGGTGTCGAGACCATTGTCTTAGTGGTCATGAAACCCCTTCAACTATCGGAACGATCAAGGATGAAGGTGCCAAGCCCTGATCAGGTTTCAAGGATTTCAGCCGCTGCACGCATCCTCAATCCCATCACGCCGATTCGAATGGGATGTATCCGGCCAGCTCATCCCTCGAAAGGAGAAATGGAAAAAGGGTGTATCGACTCCGGTGTCAACACCATTGCCTACCCTCTCCAGGGAACAATCGAATATGCGAAGGAGATCGGCCTCCAAACAAAATTCGTTGAAATGTGCTGCAGCCTGATCTGAAGCCACTGCAAACGTCTCCATGAAACTCGTCCCTCAAAAAGGAGAGATACAAAAAAACCTCCTCCATTGGTTCAAAAGAAACGCCCGGGACCTCCCCTGGAGAAGGACCAGGAGTCCTTACGCCATCTGGGTCTCAGAGATCATGCTTCAGCAAACCCAGGTTCCAACTGTTATCCCTTACTACAAAAGATTCCTAAAAACGTTTCCAACAGTCCGCCGACTGGCCAAGGCGGATCTCTCCGAGGTCTTAATGGTATGGGAGGGACTGGGATATTACTCCAGGGCTCGAAACCTTCATAAGGCTTCTCAGGAAGTTCTAAGCCGTTTCAAAGGGAAGCTTCCTTATACTCTCGATGATCTTCTAAGCCTTCCCGGCATCGGTCGATACACGGCAGGAGCAATCCTCTCGATTGCCTTTAACAAGGAGGCGCCCATTCTGGATGGAAATGTAAAGAGGGTTCTTTCAAGACTCTTCGCCATCTCAAATAGTCCGGGAAGAGATAAGGCTGAAGGTCTTCTCTGGAACTTCTCTGAAACGCTCATCCCGAAAGGCCATGCAGGTTCCTTCAACCAGGCCCTCATGGACCTCGGATCCATGATCTGCACTCCCAGGGACCCTCAATGCATTCATTGTCCTCTTTCCCGTCTCTGCAAGGCCAAAACCGAGGGAAATCCTGAGAAATATCCCGCCCGGGAGGCTAAAAAGAGAATTCCCCATATCCATGCTGCCGGGGCAGTTATTCAGAAGAATGGAGAGGTCCTTCTAACCCAGAGGCCGCCGAAGGGTCTCTTGGGAGGCCTTTGGGAATTCCCGAATTGGAAAATAGAATGCAGGGAAGGGTTGCAGGAACAGTTAAAGAGATGGATCAAAAGTGAGTTGGGTATTCGGGTCAAAAGCATTAAGCCCCTTGGCTCTTTCAATCAGACCTTTTCCCATTTCAAACTAACCCTTCATGTCAATCTTTGCCATATCCACGGGGAAAAGAAGTACGGGACGTGGGTTCCCGTTCGAGATCTCCATCTCTTTCCCATGTCGAGACTCCATCGCATAATCGCCCGAACCATTGGAGAAAAATTCCAGGAAATGCGCTGAGCCAATGGCCGGAGCCGACTCAACTACCCCTCCCGGCACTTCCGGTGCTACGGGGAATGTCAGGTTAGCTTTTTATTGCGAACTTCACCTACTACTGTTGACCATGCGGTATGTCCCTGTATCAACGATTACGAGGAGAAGTCATCAATAATATGGATATGTGGAGATACATCGGCCTCGGCCCGATTGATCAAAGAACCAAATGACCAAATAGTCTATTTTCCAGAACGCTTCCGTCTCGCCCGGACCGACTAAGCCGAGGTAAGCCGCCCGGCGCCTCTATGACGAACCCTTGCGTGCCGCCTTGGCACGTATGATCCACGCCCCGCCCATGATGGCGCAAACGACTGCACTGACGAGTCCACAGAATGCGAGAAAAAACATGAAAGCATCATCGATCGACTCC
>Ga0315286_10002000_pt1 | contig 18828 bp, 17 predicted proteins | sample YL17G10_0_MG_FD_205038 | JGI IMG/M metagenome (GOLD analysis project Ga0315286, IMG submission 205038) | Sediment microbial communities from Yellowstone Lake, YNP, Wyoming, USA - YL17G10_0 | ecosystem: Environmental > Aquatic > Freshwater > Lake > Sediment | place: USA: Wyoming | collected... | reverse complement strand
GCGACGAGCTGTTGCCGAGCTTGAGCATGAATCCCCCTCCTCGACAGCACTTTTGTTTGCATCTCTCCTCGCCGATGCATTAAACTATAAGTGCGTCGGCTTTTTCAGCAATAACAACGCATGTTCGCCCTTTTTCTCGGACTGTGACGAGGGTGAACAGTCGATAAAGGGAACACCGGTCGATGGGGACTAGAAAAAACGCACCTGTCATGATGGTTATAACGATCCCGCTGTTCGAGGGCGCGGTCATTTACCTTGCGAACCGTTTTTTTTCGCTGCCTCTGTGGGTCATTCTTCTGGGAAGCGCCTCCCTGGCGGCGGCCGCTGCGGCTGTGTGGGTGATCGTCTGCGGGCGAAAAGGCCGGGACGAGGGTTTGTGCGGATACCTCTCCGGTGAAGGAGGCCGCAAAACAGGCACGACCGCGGATGAAGACGGGACCTTTGGAGACGTGAAGATCGACGACCAGCTCAAGGTCCTCAACAAGCGGATGCGGAAGCAGATTTACGACCTTCACAACCTCTTCGAGGTATCCATCAACCTCACATCCATACTCGAGCCTCAACAGCTCATCAAATCGTCGGTGCTTTCCATTATAGGGCAGCTTCAGACGAACGAGGCGATAGTGTTCCTCCCGAACAAGAACAACAACGATCTAATCTACCCGGTTTATTACAAGGGGTTTTCTCAGCAGCAGTGGAGAAACTACTACATCTCCACCCGGGACCCCATATTCAATCAGTTTCATAAAAAAATGGTCGCCCTCGATCTCACAAAGGTGGACAAGAAGTATATAAACGAGAAGTGGCAGACCCTGATGGACAGCGGGATCACCCTCATAGCGCCGATCATCTTCAAGTTCCAGATCAAGGGACTGATCGCCTTGGGACAGAAGATGAACCAGGAGATCTTCAGCCAGTCGGAACAGGAGATTTTCAGCCTTCTATCCCATTTTATTTCGGTCGCGTTCTCGAACTCGGTCCTCTATCAAAAGATGGAGCAGATTTCGATAACCGACGAGCTCACCGGGCTCCACAATTACCGTTATTTCAAGAAGAGGCTCGCCGCAGAGGTGATGAGGGCCCAGCGGTACAAACACCCCCTCTCTCTGATCCTCCTCGACGTGGACTACTTCAAGAACTACAACGATGCCCTCGGACACCCGGCGGGGGACAAGGCGCTGAAGAAGATAGCGCAGCTCATAATGGCGAGCGTTCGGAAGTCGGACATAGCGGTGCGGTACGGGGGGGAAGAGTTCTGCATCATCCTTCCCGAGGTCGAAAAGACAGGGGCCCACACCTTCGCCGAACGCCTGCGGATCCTGGTGGAGAATCATCCCTTCGACGGGAAGGAGATACAGCCCGATAAGAAGGTATCCGTCAGCCTCGGCGTCGCCTCGTTTCCCTCCGACACCACGACCATGCAGGACTTGATCGACAAGGCCGACGCCGCCCTCTACCACGCGAAACACATGGGCAGGAACAGGACCTGCCTCTACACCGAAAGCATCGTTTAAATGCGCTGTCCCTTTCCCCCTCTCGCTGATACGTTTGAGTCGCATATTGTCGGGTGATCCGGGCGCGGTCGATTGCCCGCCGAAAGGGGGGCGCCATCAGTAAACCCCACATTCTGAGGGATGAGGGCGGCTTCACGCATCTCACCGAAGAAAACAAGCTCCCGGATGACCGTATCGCGGTCATCCGCATTCCCGTACTCGGGGACAATTACACCTATCTGCTCGTGCGCGGTGAAGCCGCCGTCGCGGTGGATCCGGGCGATCCCGGGAGCGTGCTCGGGTTTCTCGAAACCCGCGGTCTGCGTCTGGCGGCTGTCCTCTGCACCCATCACCATTCGGATCACACGGGGGGGAACCGCGCTTTGAAGGCGTCGACCGGGTGCGGGGTGTACGGACCCGATGATCCGAGGATCCCGGGGCTCGACCACCCCCTGGCGGAGGGGAAACAGGTCGGCATCGGGGGTGACGGCACCTTCGCCGTTCAGATCATCGCCGTTCCCGGGCACACCAGGACTCACGTCGCCTACCGTCTCAGCGCGCCTGCCGTCCTCTTCAGCGGTGATTGTCTCTTCCCCGGAGGGTGCGGCAGGGTCGTCGAAGGAAGCTACGCGGAGATGTTTGATTCGCTTCGACGGCTTTCGGCACTTCCCGACCACATCGCGGTCCTTGGAGGGCACGAATACACGGAGGAGAACCTCGGCTTCGCCTTGTCCGTCGAACCCGGGAGCGCAAGGGTCGCGGAGCGCAGGCGGAAAATGGCGGCCCTGCTTAAAACGGGCGAGCCGCCTCCCGGAGGCGTCATCGTCGAGGAGCGCGAGACGAACCCGTTCCTCCGCTCGGACGATCCCCTTTTAAAAAGGGCTCTCGGCATGGAAGGCGCCTCCGCCGTCGAGGTTTTCACCGCCCTGCGGAAAAAAAAGGACATGTTCGTTTGGTAATTTTTCTTGACCCACCCGAAGGGCCCGGGTATAATTCGGCAAATGACGTAGCGTGGGGAGGCGGGGCGCCCCGGCTCCCTCCCGTGTGTAGTGCTCTTTCGGCTCGATACACGTCAAAATCACAGTCCTCGAGGAGATACGTCCTTGGACCCTTCGAACAACAACATCATCCTGTCGCTGCGCGACGTGCGGAAGCACTTCGGCGGAATCAAGGCTGTGGACGGGGTCACCTTCGACGTGGCCGCGCACCGCATCACGGGCCTGATCGGGCCGAACGGCGCCGGAAAGACGACGCTCTTCAATCTGATCACCGGCCTCTACAGTCTCGACTCGGGGGAGATACGCTTCATGGGCGAGCGCGTCGACGGCCTTTCCCTCCATCACACGTTCCGCAAGGGGCTCTGCCGCACCTTCCAGATCAGCAGGGAGCTCAAGCTCATGACCGTACTCGAAAACCTGATGCTCGTGCCCCCGCGCCAGGAGGGGGAGAAGCTCTGGAGGTCGTGGTTCTTCCCCCGGATGGTGAAGGCCCAGGAGAAGGAGATACGCGACAGGGGGGTCAAGTGCCTCGAGCTCACCGGGCTTGCGCATCTCAAGAACGAGTACGCGGGCAACCTCTCGGGCGGCCAGAAGAGACTTCTCGAGCTCGCGCGGACGATGATGGCCGAGCCGAAGATGATCCTCTTCGACGAGCCGGGAGCCGGGGTGAATCCCGGCGAAAGACGCACCCTCGCGGAGAGCATCCGGAGGTTCGTGCACGACAAGGGGGTGACCGTCCTGCTCATCGGGCACGAGATGGAGCTCGTCATGGACGTGTGCGACCCGATCATCGTGCTGGAGAGAGGGCGCAAGCTCACCGAGGGCACACCCGAGCAGGTGAGGTGCGACAAGCGCGTGCTTGAAGTCTACCTTGGAGGTTGCGCTGAATGAAGATCCTGAGTGTTGAGAATGTTGTTTCCGGGTACGGGAGCATGGAGGTCCTCCACGGGTTTTCGATGGATGTAGAAAAAGGGCAGATCGTCACCGTCCTCGGTCCAAACGGCTCGGGCAAAACCACCCTCCTCCGCACCGTCTTCGGCGAGGTGAATCCGCGGGAGGGGAAGGTCTTCTTCAAGGAAAAGGAGATCGGCGGCCTCCCCCCCGAACAGGTGGCGCGGATCGGTATCAGCTACGTGCCTCAGGAACACAACATATTCCCGTCCCTGACGGTCCAGGAGAACCTCGAGATGGGCGCCTTCATACGCGTGGACGACTGGCGCCCACGGATGAACGATGTCTACGGGTTTTTCCCGGATCTCACCGGCCGGAAGAAGAGCCGCGCGGGGGAGCTGAGCGGGGGTATGCGCCAGATGCTCGCCATCGGCCGGGCCCTCATGCTGAACCCGGAGATGCTCCTCCTCGACGAGCCGTCGACGGGGCTGGCGCCTTTCCTCGTCAACCAGATATTCGAAAAAATCGTGGCGCTCAACCAGCAGGGGGTAACGATCGTGCTGGTGGAGCAGAACGCCCAGGCCCTCCGCTGCGCCCACAAGGCCTACATCCTGGAGGGAGGGGAAAAGAAGGCGGAGGGAAACGCCCAGGACCTCATGAAAGACGCAGAAATCGGCAAGCACTATCTAGGGAGGTAACATGATCGAGCTCACCGTCTACGGAATCGTGCTCGGCAGCATTATCGCCCTGGGGAGCGTTGGGCTCACCCTGATATGGGGGATCACCGACCTGTTCAACTGCGCCCACGGCGACCAGATCACATTCGGGGCCTATATAGCCCTGCTCTTTTCGACGATGTTCTCGAGGATCGGGGCGTTAGGGTCCCCCGTCGGGCCCTTTTCCTTCGGGTGGGGAGTCCTCATCGCCTTCGTTCCTTCGATCGTCATCTCGGCCATAGTCGCCATCGCCATCGACCGTTGGGTGTACAGGCCGATGCGCAAGTCGGGCGCCCATTTCATCGCGGCCTTCATCGCCTCCATCGGAGTCGCCTGGGCGCTGAGGGGCGTGATCTACATCATCTGGGGAGCGGACTTCCACTTCTACGCCGAGGGCTTAAGGCCGGCCCTCCAGCTTCCGCTCGGGATCAGGATGAGGGTCGACGAGTTCTTCATCGTGGGGCTCGCCTGGGCGTCGGTCGCGGCAGTCTATATCTTCCTCAACGTGACGAAGATGGGGAAGGCGCTCCGCGCCCTCGCCGACAACCCCGGCCTCGCCAGGATCGCGGGCATCAACACCGAGCGCATGATCGCGTGGGCGTGGGGCATCGCAGGCGCCCTCATCGCAATCGCCGGTGTCCTCTACGGGATCGAGACGCAGCTCAGGCCCGAGATGGGGTGGATCTTCCTCCTCCCCCTCTTCGCCGCCATCATTCTCGGGGGGAAGGGGAGCATAACCGGGGCCCTTGCGGGCGGGCTCGTCCTCGGGGTCGCCCAGCAGGTCTCCACTTTATGGCTCACACCCACCTATAAGCCGGCGGTCGCGTTCATGATCATGATTCTCGTCCTTGTGTTCAGGCCCAGGGGAATCTTCGGGAGGAGGCAGGCAACATGAGCACTGCATTCGGCGGGATCCTCAGCTTCATCGCCTCGTTCGCCATCATGGCCTCGATATATGCTATTTTCAGCATGGGACTCAACGTGCACTGGGGGTACACAGGGCTTCTCAACTACGGCATCGCCGGCTTCTTCGCCCTCGGCGCTTACGCCTCGGCGTTGGTCACTTCGCGGCTCCCCACCGGAGAGCTCGCGCACTACGTGAAGCAGGCATTCGGGTTGGGGCTCCCCTTCCTCGTGGGAATTGCGGCCGGCGCGGTCGCGGCTGGAATCATCGCGGCGATAGTCGGCCTGCTTACCCTGCGGCTCAGCGAAGGGTATCTGGCTATCTCGACGATCGGGATCGCCGAGAGTATTCGGATCTTTTTCAACAACGAGTCTTGGCTCGCGAACGGGCCCCAGGGGCTCATCGGCATCAAACAGCCCCTTCGCGGGATCGTCCAGCCCGCTTCCTACCCCTTCATCTACCTCGTCATCGTGCTTATCTTCCTGCTTATTATATACGTGGCTGTCGAGCGGGGGATCCGCTCTCCGTGGGGGCGCGTCCTAAGGGCGATCAGGGAGGACGAAATCATGGCGAGCGCCGACGGGAAGAACGTTTTCTTCTTCAAGCTCCAGTCGCTCGTGTTCGGGGCAATGATCATGGGAGTGGGCGGAGCTCTCTACGCCCACTACTCCGCCGCCATCCAGCCCGGCGTCTTCGAGCCCCTCTTCGGAACCTTCATCATCTGGACCATGCTCACCCTCGGGGGCACGGGGAACAACAAGGGAGCAATCATCGGTGCCTTCATCGTGTGGGCGCTCTGGTCCTGGAGCACCTTCCTCATCATGAAGATTGTCCCTGCCGGCTTCGAAACCCGCGCCCCGTACATCCGCTACGTCCTCATCGGCGTCCTCCTCGTGCTCATCCTGTTGAAGAAGCCAAAAGGGATCGTCGGCGAGGAGAGAACCGTGTCGAGGTACTGAGAGACAGCGGATCATCTCTTTGTACACGCCCCAAAGCCCCGTTCAGGGTTTAAATACATCGTCAAGGTGAAGAAGGTCTCGGCGGAGGATTTCGCGTGCGTTCACGCCTCCAGATCAGCCTTCATCGTGATCTGTGCCTTCAACACCCTCGAGACCGGGCAACCGGTTTTTGCTTTGTTCGCCGCCGTTTCGAACGCACGCTGGTCCGCGCCGGGCACCCTTGCAGTCACGTCAAGGTGAACGGATGTGATCGTGAACCCGGCGTCGGTCTTCTCCAATCGTACGGTTGCGGTCGTCGTGACGCTCTCCGCACTAAACCCCGCCTGTCCCAACTCCGCCGAAAGCGCCATCGAAAAACAACCCGCGTGGGCGGCCGCGATCAGCTCCTCCGGGTTTGTGCCCGGAGCCTCCTCGAATCGCGTGCCGAAGGAGTATTTTAATGCTGTAAGGGCGCCGCTGCGGGTCGACATCGTACCGTTCCCCTCTTTAAGGCCGCCTTTCCATACTGCTGATGCCTCACGTTTCATCCTTTCCTCCCCTGCGTTTTACTGAATGTGCACGGTTTCAGCGATGATGGCCGCTCGAGATTTACAATCCCCTGTGTCCCCTTACATTACCTCTTCAACTCCGGAAATACAAGGGGTTGTTTTTTTTCCGTGAAGGGTGTGCATTCGCGGGTCCATCTGCGGAACAAAAGAAATCCTATCGATCGCATTTATCAAAAATGGGTCGATAGGATTTTAAACGGGATTTAAACCGCTAAACCTTGTGTCCCTTGCTTTTCAGGTATTCCCTTACCCATTTCACACTTTTCGCGAGGAGCATGTCTCCTCCGGCTTCCGGCGATATCGGGATGTTCCTACCGCTCTCAGCCATGATGTCCAAGCATTGTTTGATATTCTCGACGTTGACACCCGCGCCTACCGATGCGTCGCTGCTCGCGATCCCGGTCTCTTCGCCACGCATCGTCTTCGCGTGCGATTCGCTCACGTCTTTGATGTGCATATGGACGACGTGCTCCTTCACCTTTTTCAGGAATGAGACGGGGTCCTGTCCGGCGATAAAGCTGTTGCCCGTATCGAAGTTGACCCCGATGCGCTTTGTGTTGTTTTGCGTCACTATCCTTTGCAGATAGTCCGGCCTCGTGGTGAACTGCCCATGCGGCTCGAGCGCTATAGTAGCGTTGTGGCGCTCGGCGGTCGGGAGGACACACTCGAAGTGGTACTTGATTGTCCTGAGCCACTCCTCATCAGACCTCCCTTCCGGGTACTTGTCGCTGTCCGTGGTTATGTAGAGGCGGCACCCAAGCATGTCTCCCCACACGATCGTCTTGTTCATGACGTCGATGCAGTGGTGGCTCCATATAGGATAATCACAGTCGATCGACGCAATTTCGAGATCATACTTCTTGAGCAAATCCCTTATTATATAGGGGTCGTCGTCGACGGTGACGTAGGGCGAAAACCCGAGTCCTTCGAGCAAGTTGTACCCAGTTGCGGTGGTGAGTTCCACGTACTTTTCCCCCATTTCCTTGACGCGTTTGAAGCACTTTTCCACTCCCCACCACTCGGGACGCCAGTTGTCCGTGCTGATCGTCATTTTGAACGGCATTTCTTTCTCCTCCTCACGATTGCGTGCATTTTCGCGATAACAACGCCCCATGCACCGGAAAAAGGCACCGGGCATGGGGATTATTTCACTTCACACAAAACCCATTCACTTCGGTTCAAACGCGGTTTTGTACGCGCTCAGGTCGGTGTTCAGTATTTTTTTGATCTGCTCGTCCGTGAGCACCCAGGGGAATGCGTCATCGAGATTGGCCTTGGTCACAAGGTAGTTGGGGGTCACGATGAGCTTAGGAACCTGTTTCCCCTTGAGATGCTCGTACATCCCCTTCATCGCGATTACCCCTTCCTGGGCACAGGACCACGCGGACGTGGCCGCGATCCTCCCGTCCTTGATGGCCTCAAGACCGTAGGGGGCGCCGTTCTGAGAGACGACCTTCACTTGCCTCAGCTTGTTTGCTTCTTCGAGAGCCTTGATCGCGCCGAGCGCCATGTCCTCGTTAGCCACAAAGGCGCACACCATTTTAGGATGCGCGGTTATCATATCGGTCATTACCTGGAAAGCCTTCTGTCTGTTCCAGTCGGCGGGAGCGACTGCGACGATCTCCAGTTTTATGTTCTGCTCAATCGTCTTTTCAAACGATCCTTTCTCAGCTTCCGCGTCTCCACGGCCGAGCTGGCCCATGATCACCGCTATTTCGCCCTCGGGGATATTTTTTACGACCCACTCACCGACGACCTTCGCAGAATAGTCTGTGTCGGCCTGGATGTTGAAAACCACGTCATTGATCGTGTCGGGGCTGTACCCGTAGAAGAGCGAAAGCGGTATACCTGCCTTCTTCGCCTTGTCCACTGCGGCTTTCATAGAAGTGGTGGACACGGAAAACAGCATAATGGCGTCAACCTTCTGGGTGATCGCGTCCTCGACGTTTGCGATCTCCTTATCCGCCTTTGCGTCCGAGTAAAGACGCACGAGATTGACGTCGCCGAGCAGCTCAGCGGCCCGCTTCGTCGCGTTGTACCCCATCTCGTAGTAGGGATCGGGTCCCGCCTGGATGAAGGCGATCGTGTACTTCGCCTTTTTCCCCGTTTCCTTTGCGCCCTTCTTCCCCTTCTTCGATTCCGCCGTGAAACCGAGGGAAACGATCGAAAGGACCAGCAGAGCCGAGAGCACCACATACATGAATCGTTTCATCTTTTCCTACCTCCTCTTTCTTTAATGAGAATTGTGCAGCATTTGAACACAGAGCGACTTACAACACGACTCGCCGAGGAACAATTGCCCATTCCCCACCTCTTAACTTCGCCGGCGGTAGTTCTGCACTGCTACTGCGAACACGACCATCGCGCCTAAGGCGACGTATTGCCAACTCGGCGCTACGTTTTTCAGATTGAGCACGTTGGATATCATCCCGAGCAGGAGCACGCCCACGAAGGTTCCCCAGACGCTCCCCCTGCCCCCCGCGAGGGAAGTGCCCCCGATGACGACGGCGGCGATCGCCTGGAGCTCAAGCCCCTGCCCCATGAGCGGGAGGGCGGAACTAATGCGGGCCGCATACACGAGCGCTGCGACGCCGACGAAGAATCCGTTTAAGGTGTAGATAATGAGCTTCTGGAGGTCGACTTTTATACCTGTGAGGTATGCCGTCCTCTCACTCCCTCCGATCGCGAAAGCGTACCGTCCTGTTTTCGTAAAGCGGAGAAAGAGGAAGCAGAAGACGAGCACGAACACGAGGATCAGGATGGGGAGAGGTATGTAGACGAGCCTGCCCGACCCGATCACCTCGAATCGTTTACCGAGATCGGTGATTGGATACCCTCCCGTGATGGTGAGGGAAATGCCCTGGAGAAGGGTCATCATGCCGATCGTGAGGATAAAGGGATGCGCCCTCGTGTGGGTGACCAGGAAGCCGTTGAAAAACCCTATGAAGGAGGTCGAAGCGAGCGCGAGAAGAATCGCAACCTCGGCCGAGCCTCCCGACTTTATGAACTTCCCGGCGACGAGGCCCGCGACCGAAACCGCCGACCCGACCGAAAGGTCGAACCCGCCGGAGATCATCACGATGGTCTGCCCTGCCGCGATGATCCCGAGGACGGTTGCCTGCCTTAGGACGTTCGTGAGGTTGTGTGCGGTGAAAAACACCGGCGAGATTATTGACGCAGCTATAGCGATAACGATAAGTACGATAAGCACGGCTTGCTGCTGCCACTGGAACCGGAGCTTGAACCTAGATCCGACACGTGTTGAAACGCTTCGAAGGTTCTCAACGGCCCCCTTGTCTGTTCGCTGCCCTTCGAGAACCTCTTTTTTTCTCTCCATGCTCACTCTCCCTTCGCAGCTTCGGACTTCCCTATGGCATGGGCAAGCACCCGCTCTTTTGTCGCTTCGCGCCGCGGAATCTCGGCCGCTATCCGGCCCCGATTCATGACCAGAATCCTGTTGCTCATGTGGAGAAGCTCCATCATGTCCGATGAAATCATCAGGATCGCCTTGCCCTGTTCGACGAGGTTCTTCATGATCTGATGGATCTCTTCCTTGGAAGCCACGTCTACACCCTTGGTCGGCTCGTCGAGGATCAGAACGTCGGCACCGCTGAACAGCCATTTGGCGAAGACGACCTTCTGCTGGTTTCCTCCGCTCAGATATTGCACCTCTTCCCTCAGCGCCGAGGAACGGATGTTCAGGATTTGAGCGATTCCTCTCATCATCAATAGTTCCCGGCCCGGTTGTATGAGAAACGAGCGCGACACTTTATCGAGGCGCGGGAGGGTGGCGTTCGCGGTGACGCTCATGCCGAGCACGAGCCCCTCATCTTTCCGCTCCTCCGGCAGGAGGCAGATGCCCCTTTTAATCGCGTCGATGGGGCTCCTTGGAACGTACCCTTTCCCTCGAAACGTCAGCGTGCCTCCATCAAAGGGATCTGCACCCGCTATGACGCGGGCCAGCTCCGTTCTGCCCGAACCGACCATGCCGGCGATCCCGAGGATCTCTCCGGTCCTTAGCAAAAACGAGACATCTCTGAGAGCCGGCTCTTTCGACACCTTCCTCAATTCGAGAATGACTTCTCCCGGCGTGTGGTCCGTCGCATAGACGAACTCGACCTCTTTCCCCACCATGAGAGGAACGAGGCTTTCCGGAGAGATTTCCCGCATCCCGTAGGTCCCGATCTTCATCCCGTCACGGAGGACCGTTACCCGGTCAGCGATCTCGAACACCTCCTCGATACGGTGGGAGATGTAAATCACCGCGATGCCGGAATCCTTCAGGTGCCGTACCATATCGAAAAGATGGATGATCTCCCCGCGGCCGAGTGAGGCGGTCGGCTCGTCCATGATGACGATGCGCGCCTTCATGCTCATGGCTTTCGCGATCTCGACCGCCTGCTGCTTCGCCGCCCCCAGCCCGGAGACGAGCGCGGTCGGGTCGATGTCGAGCCTTAGCGTGTCGATTATTTCGTTCGATTTGCTCATGAGCGTCTGCCATTTGATAACGCCCCGTGCAAAAACGGGTTCCCGCCCCAGGAGGAGGTTTTCGGCAACGGTCATATGTGGTACGAGGGTCCGCTCCTGGTATATCGTGGCTATACCGAGGTCGAGGGCTTTTCTCGGATTGATATCCTCGACCGGGTCCCCGTATAGATAGATCTCGCCGCCGTCCCTTCTCTCGGCACCGCAGAGGATCTTGATAAGGGTAGATTTCCCTGCTCCGTTTTCTCCGACAATGGCGTGGACTTCGCCGGGAAAGAGATCGAAATCGACGCCCTTTAGCGCCCGGACCGTGAAAAAAGACTTTGTTACCCCCCGGACGACCAGCACGGGGTCCTGGACAGACCGGGCGCCTATTTTTTTTGTTAAAGAACCCAAGTCGGCAGTGCTCACCTTAAAATGGAAAATGTTAATCAAATCCTCATAAGATTTTAGCAATTCGCGTACCATTTTTTTAAATTAACACAATAACCAACTCTTTGATATATAACAAATTAACGAGACCTTCCATTCGAGTTGACAAGGGCGAGTTTTAATGTCATTCTTTAGGACACCATTTTATCCTCCCATGCGCAAGAATAGGACATGGCTATGAAGCCCGGGATCCTCATCGTCGACGACAAAGAAAAGTTCTGCAAGAGCCTGGCCGAGAACCTTGACGAGCTCGGGTTCCAATGCTCCTACGCGACGAACAGCGCTGACGCCCTGGAGCTCCTTCAACGCAACTTCTTCTGCGTGGCGATCGTGGATGTGGTGCTCGGGCAGGAGAAGGGGTTGGAAGTGATGAACAAGATCCGCAAGGTCAACAAGCGGATCCCGGTCATAATGGTGACTGGGTTTGCTTCGATCGACACCGCCGTACAGTCGATCAAAAACGGAGCGTTCGATTATATACAGAAGCCCATCAACTTCGATAAGCTCCTGAAAACGATCGAAAACGCCATAAAAAATTTCGAGCTCGAAGAGGAGAACATCGCCCTCAAGGAGAGGATCCTGGAAATGTCACCGAACATCGTGACGGCCAACAGAGAGATGATCTCCCTCCTAGCTAAGGCCGAAAAGTTCGCGACGACGGATCTTCCCATCCTGATATGCGGGGAGAACGGCACGGGAAAGGAGCTCGTTGCCGATTTCATCCACGCCCGCTCCTCGCGGCGTACATTTCGGATGCTTAAGATGAACTGCGCCGCGTTCCCCGAAAGCCTCCTCGACAACGAGCTGTTCGGGCACGAAAAGGGCGCATACACAGGCGCGGAAGCGGCGTTCAAGGGGGTTTTCGAACAGGCGCATAAAAACAGCCTTTTTCTCGACGAGATCGGAGAGATGCCTCTCCCGATTCAAACCAAGATCCTTAGGGCGATCCAAAACAGGGAGATAAGGCGCATCGGCGGTTCCGAGGTCATAACAGTGGATGTGCGCTTCATCACCTCAACCAATAAAGACCTACCGGCACTTATCGCCGAAAAGAAGTTCCGCGAAGACCTCTTCTACCGGCTAAACACCGTCGTACTGAAGATCCCGCCCTTGCGAGAACGGAAGGACGACATCCCCCTCCTCGTCGAGCACTTCCTGAATGAGTTCGCGACCGTGCACGCGAAACCCGTCTTGAGCGCGAGTGACGAACTGATCGGCAAACTATTCGACTTCAACTGGCCGGGAAACGTTCGTGAGCTGAAAAACACCGTCTATTACGCCGCGGCTATCGCGTCGAGGGACTCGATCGACATAGACGATCTTCCGGCGGGCATGTTATCCTACGATTCTTCAAGGCCCTCCGACAACATCAGGGAGGAAATGGAGCGGAACCTGATTCTGAAGATTCTAAAAAAATCAAATAACAACAAAAAGATGGCCGCGGAGCTGCTGAATGTGAGCCGGAACACCCTCTACAACAAAATGAAAAAATATGGACTATCGTACTAAAATACAAAAAATACAGGGATCGACACCTATTGAGGGATCAGGGCTTTCAGACTGCGCGCACCCTCTCCTCGAGCTGTCGGACATCCAGCTCGACTACGGTTCCCTGCGGGCGCTCAAAGACGTGAGCCTATCGGTCCATCGGGGAGGGGTGCACGCGATCGTGGGTGAGCACGGCGCGGGGAAATCCTCGCTCGGCATGGTCATCAGCGGCGCGATAGCCCCGAAGTCCGGAAAAATCGAATTCGACGGTGCCGTGTACGCTTGTCTTACCCCCGAAAAGGCCCGGGTGCTGGGAATCGAAATGGTGCACCAGAACTTCGACACACACACCTATGCGACAATCGCCGAATCGCTCATTGTCAACCGAAGCATATTTTCGCACTTTCCCCTCATAAACAGCAAAAAGGCGTGGAGAGACATAAAGTCGTTCATACTCGCCCACGATTTCCAGCTCGACCCGAACTCTAAGGTGGAAAACCTCTCCCTCTCCGACCAGACGCTCATCGAGATAATCAAGGGCGTTTTGCAGAAACCGAAGTTCCTCATTCTCGACGAGGCGCTCGAGAAGCTCTCATCATCCGTCTTGGACAAAGTGATCGTCATACTCAACGTTTTAAAAAAAGAGGGGACGACGATCCTCTTCATCACCCACAGGATAGACGACATTTACCAATTTGCCGACAGAGTTACTATCATCAAAAACGGAGAGGCGCTGCTGACCGATGCCGTCCAGAATGTCGACAAGATCAGCCTCATGAAGTTCACCTACTCTCAGATCGGGAAGAAGGAAAACGTTGAGGACATTGACAGGGAATTTTACCAACTCCTGAAATACAACGAAGCCATCCTCCAGCACCTCCCCGTGAACCTCATCGTCACGGACGGTGAGAACAGGGTCAAGATGGTGAACGAGTACGGGAAGCGATACCTAGGAGTCCGAAATGGATCATACCTCGACGTTCCGCTAGAACGCGTTTTCGGGATCAACAACGAGGAGTTTCTTGAACTTATTACACGCGCTTTGAGGGAAAAAAAGGAAAACGCCTTTTACAACGTGTCAATCACTCTATCGAACGAGAAGACGATCAACAACATAATCACCTATCCGATCATCGACAGAGCATTCCTAATCGGGAACATCATCATCATTGAAGACATCACGAAGCAGGAACGCCTTCGGCAGCAAGTTATGCTCTCCGAGAAGCTCGCGTCGGTGGGGCTCCTCGCGGCAGGGGTCGCACACGAGATCAACAACCCCCTCGGCATCATCTACAACTACTTGCGAAAATTGAAAAACAAAGCAATAGACAAGGCGCAGCTCGAGACTCTGGACAATCTCGCCGAGGAAATCGATTACATCGCGCATATCGTAAAAAATCTTGTTTCTTTCTCCGATGGCAGCGAAGCCGCAAAGGAAGAGATCGAGCTCAATGAACTGATACGCACCATCATAAACCTCGTGCGGCACAATGCGAAGTACAAGTCCATCGAAATCTCTTTTTCGCCTGACAGCAGGCCGCTGGTACTCAGCGCGAATAAAAATGAAATTAAACAGGTGCTCCTCAACCTGTTGAAGAACAGCTTCGAAGCGATGCCAACGGGCGGGAGCGTAAGGATCAAAACCGAATGCGTGAGGGAGAGAGAATCCGTGCACGCCTGCATCACCATCGAAGACACGGGTCCAGGCATCGGCGAAGAGAACCCCGAAAATATCTTCCTTCCTTTTTATTCTACAAAGAAAGGAAGCGGGGAGAACGTTGGTCTCGGTCTTTCGGTGAGCTACGGAATTGTGAAAAAGTACAACGGGACCATTGACGTGGTAAACCTCCAGGAGCGTGGTTGCAGATTTACAATAAGGCTTCCGCAGATCACCTGATTGGATGATAAAATGGAAAATCAAAACGAAACACATGGGGACCGGAAGACCGGAAGGTGGGTGCTGTTCGCGACGATCCTCGCCTCGTCGATGGCGTTTATCGACTTCACGGCGCTCAACGTCGCCCTTCCGGCTATACAATCGACTCTGAGCGCGCGGGGGTCCGAGCTGCTGTGGGTCGCCAACGGCTACAACCTCCTGCTCGCGTCTCTAATCCTGGTCGGCGGTTCCCTCGGCGACAGACTCGGCCGCAAGAAGGTCTTCGCGGGCGGGATAATCCTGTTCACTGTCTCGTCGATCTTCTGCGGCGTTTCACCCTCCGTCGGGTTTCTTGTCGCCGGCAGGGCGGTGCAGGGGATCGGAGGCGCGCTCATGGTCCCCGGGAGCCTCGCGATAATCACTTCTTACTTCGGCCCGGATAAGCGCGGCGGGGCTATCGGGACGTGGTCGGCCGCCACCACGGTTGTGATGGTCGCCGGTCCCGTGATAGGGGGATTGCTCGCGCAGTCGGGGCTCTGGCGGCTCATCTTTTTCATCAACGTACCGATCGCGGCCGCGGCCTTAAGCGTTCTTCTCCTGCGTGTGCCTGAGAGCAGGGAGCCGGGGGGGGCGCAGGGCGTGGATACGGCCGGCGCCGTACTCATTACGGCGAGTCTCGTGGGACTCACCTACGGGTTCACTTCAGCCTCCGAGCTGGGCTTCGGCGACCAGATCGTCGTCGTTTCCCTCGCGGCCGGATTCGGGGCCTTCGCCGGGTTCATCGTCGTGGAGATGAGGAGTAGAAAGCCGATGCTGCCCCTGGGTTTTTTCAAGTCCAGGACATTCAGCGGGGCAAATCTGCTCACACTGTTCCTCTACGGCGCGCTTACGGCCTACACGCTCTTTTTGCCCCTGAACGTGATCCAAGTGCAGGGATACCGCGAGTCCGTCGCCGGGCTCGTGTTTTTGCCTTTCATCCTCCTGCTGGCGGGAATGTCACGCTGGGTGGGAAAGCTTGCGGACAGGATCGGCCCGAAACCGTTCCTGATCGCGGGGCCTTTTCTCGCGGGGGCGGGTTTTTTTCTCACTTCGTTTGTCGGCCTCACGGCAGGTCCGAAGGCCTACTGGAAGAGTTTCTTTCCTGCCATAGTCCTGTTCGGTTTGGGGATGGGGATCACGGTCGCGCCTCTCACAACCACGGTCATGAGCGCTCTTTCCACACGGTTTGCGGGAACCGCCTCGGGCGTGAACAACGCCATTTCCCGGATCGCGGGCGTGCTCGCCATCGCTATCATGGGCACGGTCGCCTTCACGAGCTTCAGCAGCGCGGTGGCGGAACAAACGGCGAAGATTGACCTCCCTCCGGCGGCGCGGGAGGAGGTCATGCGGCAGGCGCCGCGGTTCGGTGACGCTTCCGTTCCCGAAAGCGTTCCGGTGGACTTGAAGGGTGTAGTGGAGCTGTCGTTTAAAACAGCCTTCGTTCGCGCTTTCAGGCTTCTCATGTATATGTGCTCGGGACTGGCCTGGGTAAGCGCCCTGATGGCCGGTATTTTCATAGAAAAAAAGGCAGTTCCCTCCTGAAACCGAAAATTCACAAATGGAGATAAGTGGCTGTGACGAGATAAGTCAGTACGGGATGTGATCCATCTTGGCCCTCTCCTCGTTCAGCCGGGTGCGCTCTTTGAGCGCCGCCGCCCTTTCCTCTTGGGTCAGAAGGGTCCACCCGGTAATATCGATTCCCACCCATTCGCCCCACGTCTCGGCCAATCGTTTGATGGCAGGGCCCGGCAGATCCTTTCCGATTAGGATGCCGTTGAACTTGCCTATCGGCTGCAGGGGGCCGGGGTATGTCGTCGAGAGAAATGCCTCGTCGCAGGTGTAGAGGTGCCAGGGTTGGAGGTCTTTTATCTCCACGGGTATAGCCAGCTTCTTGGCCAAACTGATCACGTTGTTTCTATTTTGGCCTCTCAGGATGTTGCGCTCGGTCGGGGTCATAAGCACTCCGTCCCGGACGAGCCAGACGTTGGCCCCTATCGCTTCGGAAAAGTTGCCGTATTCGTCCAGCATGAGAGCGGTGGCGTTCGGGTCGACGAGCCGGGCTTCGATGTCCGCCATGACATAGTTCAGCCGGCTATACGTCTTTATCTTGGGGTCCCAAGATTGAGGGTTCACGTGTCTGCCGGGTGGAGTAACCACGTGCACCCCGGAAGTGAAAAAGTGTGCGCAGAGTTTCTGATCGTTGAGATTGTTTTTGATAATGAAAGTGGGAATGCCCACGCCTTTTGGGGCGGGAGTCCGGCGGCCGTGCCAGCCCCATTCACCCCTGGTTACTTCCCAAACGATGTTGTACTCCTCGTGATCCTCGAGCAGGGAAATGTTGCGTCTCGTGACCTCTTCGCACATTTGGCAAAATTCCTCCTTGCTCAACCCGGGGTTAATCCGCATAACTTTCAGCGATTCAAACATCCGATTCATGTGATCCATGAGCTGGAACGGCTTGTGTTGGTAGGTACGCGCGTACTCGTACGCGCTGTCGCCGATCGTGTAACCTCTGTCGAAGACCGAGAGCCGCGCGTCGAGCTCGGGAACGAATTCACCCTTTGGATACAGGTCGCTTTTGATGTACACCGCTCGCTTTTTTTCGAGCTCTCTCTCCCTGCCCGCTTCTCTCATTCTCTCCCTGTCAATCCACTTCTCCTCCATCTTCAAGTCCTCCATTGGATCGGGGTGTCAGGCTTTCACTGTAGTATACCCGCAATAACGGCGCCTTTTCAAGATTAATCGTGCAGAAGATGAGAAAGAGAAAAGATTTGACAATAACCAGAAAGATAGTCATCTTTTCCTTACCCTAGTGATGGGGACATATATCAAGTTTCGGAGGAAGTCAGTTTTATGCCAAACGGAAAAGTGAAGTGGTTCAACGAGCAGAAAGGGTACGGGTTCATCAGCAGGGACGACGGGGACGATCTTTTCGTTCATTATTCCGGGATCGAGTCCGACGGGTTCAAGACGTTAGCTGAGAATCAAGAGGTCTCTTTCGAAGTAAAAGAAGGACCGAAGGGTTTGCAGGCGACAAATGTAAGGGCTCTTTAAACCCGCAAAAAAAAGCCCCGAATCGTCGGGGCTTTTTTCCTCCACCGTTATTGAGTGCCGGTTTTTGGCGGTACGGAAAAAGAAGGGCGACCGCAGGGGCTGATCCTCCAACCACCGTGTGATCCATGGATTATACTCGGATCTTAATTCGGAAAATACGGTCCTTGTGTGCTGCTTCGAGCCGATGGGTCTGCTCGCTGCGGCGGGAAAGGGGGGGAGCTCCAAGGTGTTAACACAAAGGTGTTAAAAAGCCGAGCAACGTGAGCACCGTGGGTTTTTCATGCGGGCTTCCCGTGACAAAAAGCGCCAAGGGAAGCCCGTTTTGGTAAGCGTTCTTACAGAATTCCGAGTCGCTGTTCGTCAGCTACTTCGCGCTTGCCTTCGTTTTTTTCCGAGCCGAAGCGCCCTTTGCGGATGTCTTCGGTTTCTTTACCGCAGTCTTCTTCGTCGTCGTCTTCTTCGCAGAAGTCGTTGCCTTTTTGGGGGTTGGTTTTTTGGCCATCCCTCGGTCCTCCAGAAAGTTTATTGTACGGCAGCTCGCCACCGGCGAGTGGAGCAAACGAATTACTTATTTAGTGATCTTCGGTTATTATCTTTCATTTCTTCAGTATAGTCATAATATCGTCAAAAACCAATCTTTTCTCGCTAAAGAAATTAAGATATTTTAATAAATCTATCCACACCCATTATCGTTATATATGCTGGCTATTGAATATTATTATATATGAATATATACGCGGCGGAGCGGCAAAGGCCGGACGACCTGAAAAAAAGGCACCCCGGGGGATTCAACCCCCGGGGTGCCGGTGTTAACCATCGGTGAGGCTTGAAAACCGTTTACTTTTCGGGAATCTCCGTCTCGGACCTCACGGTTTCGATGTACGGATCGTTCACGACGTATTTCCAGACCTCTATCGGCGTCACGACGTCACCGTATTTGTCGAA
>Ga0315286_10001998_pt1 | contig 18847 bp, 20 predicted proteins | sample YL17G10_0_MG_FD_205038 | JGI IMG/M metagenome (GOLD analysis project Ga0315286, IMG submission 205038) | Sediment microbial communities from Yellowstone Lake, YNP, Wyoming, USA - YL17G10_0 | ecosystem: Environmental > Aquatic > Freshwater > Lake > Sediment | place: USA: Wyoming | collected... | reverse complement strand
GCAGAAACTTGGAAATTTCGATACGAAAACGTCGAGCTGGTTGAAGACACCCGTTGAAATTAGAAAACTCGGCGGCGCAATCTTTGGTGATCGCCGCTACGACCATGTCTTCGTGTTTCACAACGGCACGGATTCTTATTATGGCGTCCGGGGGTTCCGCGGCTCGCTACGGGTCTGAATTTTGCCCAGACAAGGAGTTCTATGAATCCCAAGGTTGATGCATTTATAAGCAGAGCCAGCAATTGGCGGGAAGAATTCGAGAAATTGAGGAATATCATTCTCGACTGCGGGCTGACCGAAGAATTGAAGTGGGGTGTTCCCTGTTACACGTTCGAGAAAAGTAACATCGTGTTGATCCATGGATTTAAAGAATACTGTGCCATTCTTTTTGTCAAAGGTGCCTTGTTACAGGATGCCAGGGGTATCCTGATCACACAAACGGAGAATGTGCAGTCAGCCCGCCAGGTTCGCTTCACCAATGTTCGGGAAATAGTCGAACTGGAACCCATCTTGAAAGCCTATATTTATGAAGCCGTTGAAGCGGAAAAAGCCGGTTTGAAAGTGAATTATAAAAAGGCTACAGAATTTCCCATTGCCGATGAATTTCAGAATAAATTAGATGAAACCCCTGCCTTGAATACTGCCTTTTATGCATTGACGCCGGGACGGCAAAGAGCATACCTTCTTTATTTTTCTGCACCCAAACAATCCAAAACCCGGGAGGCCAGGGTTGAAAAATGTGTAGAGCAAATTCTCGATGGAAAGGGTTTAAACGATTAGCAGCAGAGTCCACGCCCCCCATCCGCTGCTAACGCACGCTATTATTCAATGAGACCATCCATAATTCACCTCGGGTAGTCCCGATGAGGTTGGGGATGGTGTCCCCGATACAATGAGGGCACTGTCTGCGGGGAGTCGGCTAAAGTGTACTGTTCCACCCTGATCGCAACCATACGAATCAATGCTTATTTCATAAGAATTTTCTTCAGGTGGATCTTATCCGGGATTTGACAATCCATCATTATGTAATTATAATGTAATTACATAGGAAGGTGCTGCGATGAACAGGTCGATCCGCTCTAAAGTTATTAAGATAGGCAATTCACGTGGAATCCGCATCCCACACATCATGCTGGAACAGACCGGGCTGGCAGATGAGGTCTATTTGAAAGTTGATGGGGATAACATAATCATCCATTCATCTCATCATCCCCGCCACGGCTGGGAAATTTATTTTGCCGAAATGGCTAAAAAAGGCGATGATCGATTATTGGACAGACCACTCCCAACCCAATGGGATGAGGAAGAGTGGACGTGGTAGTTAATCGGTTTGAAGTCCATCTTGTTAATTTGGATCCAACCATCGGAAGCGAGATCCAGAAAACCCGCCCATGTCTCATCATCTCACCCAATGAGATGAATCATCATATCGCAACCGTCATCGTTGCCCCGATGACTACCAAAGGAAGGGATTACCCAACCCGGGTGATTTGCAAGTTTGAAGGAAAAGATGGGCAAATCGTCCTGGATCAAATCTGTACAGTGGATAAAAACCGGTTGGTGAAAAAAATGGGGAAGATCACCGATAAGACTAAAAATGAAGTGCTGACCGTTCTGCTAGAGATGTTTGCTGAATAATACATCAACACTGTAGCACCATGATGCAATTAAAACAATTGTGTGGAAACCACCTCGGGTAGCCCTCGGCGAGGAGCTGTTGATCCTTCCGAATATTTGCGGTGTATCCACTGGTTGGTCAGCTGAAAGTCCATCAGGAGGGAAGAAATGAATATATTTAAAAATTGGCAAGACCAGGAAAGCTCAGTAGGCAGGCATTTATTATTCCTTGTTCTGGGAGCATTGATATTTCCCATCTCCATTCCAGCCCTCCTGGTAATTCTGCTTCCGCAGGTTGACAAAAAGATCGGCATGGGATCTTTCTTTATTGGAAAGGGAAATATCATCATCGGCATCCTATTCATCTTCCTGGGCGGAGTCCTGGCTTTTTGGACGATATTCCCACAGATCAAATTGGCTTCGGGAACGCCATTCCCGATGTTACCAACAAAGAGATTGCTCATTGTTGGACCCTTTAAATATTGCAGAAACCCGATGACCCTGGGAACGCTCATGGCGTATGCCGGGATAGCCGTAATAGTCGGATCAGTTGCTTCTCTCTTATTCGTTGTCCTATTTGCGATGGTGCTGACAGCCTATATAAAGCTGGTGGAGGAGAAGGAACTGGAGTTGAGATTTGGAACAGAATACGTGGATTATAAAAAGGTTACTCCTTTCATTATCCATGTTCGGTTCGCATCCGTGAAAAAGAAATAATGTGACCACTGTGCTGTCCATCATCGCTCCAGCGGACAGATCTCCAGGCTCTTGGCAGGCAGGGTGCGGAACCTGGTTGTCCGAAAAAATTTACTGTTATACTTGGCGCAGAGAGGATATGGATCCGATGAAGCGAACTCTTTCACTGGCAGTGCTGGTCATTTTCCTGGCGGGCTGTCTCCCAACTTTTCCCGCGGTAAATACCCCCGCACCGACAACGGTTGCCCCGCGCTTTGCTGGCAAACCGAACATCATTTTCATCCTGGTCGATGACCTGGACGCTTCCGGCTATGCGTTCATGCCCAAACTGAAAGCCCTGGTCACGGACCAGGGGGTCACCTTCAGCAACTATTTCGTCTCGGTTTCCCAGTGTTGTCCATCCCGGGCAACCACCCTGCGCGGGCAGTACGCCCACAACACCAAAGTATTGGACAACACTATGCCCACGGGTGGATACCAAAGATTCATGCTGGAGGGGGAGGAGCAATCAACGGTGGCGGTCTGGTTGCAGTCGGCTGGTTACAGCACCATGCTGGCAGGAAAATATCTGAATTTTTACCCACTAAAGACGGATCCATGGCACGTGCCACCGGGCTGGAGTGAATGGTACAGCCCGATACAAGGTCTGCCATACAGCGAATACAATTACACGCTCAACGAGAACGGCAGGAAGGTGGCGTATGGCAACCAGCCACAGGATTACGGCATGGATGTGTATGTGGGCAAGACCGTGGATTTCATTCAACGCAGTGCGAAAGCGAACAGACCTTTCTTTGTCTACCTGGCTCCGTATGCCCCGCACATGCCCTACACACCCGCGCCGCGGCATGCCAGCCTCTACCCGGAGCTCAAAGCCCCGCGCACGCCAAACTTTAACGAAGCCGATGTCAGTGACAAACCGGCGTATATTCGCGAACAACCGCTTATTCCCCAGGAGAAGATCGATCTAATTGATGAGATCTATCGCTTGCGGACACAATCCCTGCAGGCTGTGGATGAGGGGGTCGAGGCGATCGTCAATGCCCTCAAAGCCAGCGGGCAACTCAATAATACCTATATCTTCTTCACCTCGGACAACGGTTTTCACCTGGGCAACCACCGCCAGAAGTTTGGCAAGATCTCACCATACGAAGAGGAGATGCGCGTGGAAATGGTCGTGCGCGGACCCGGCGTGCCGGCAGGGGTGACACTCGATCATCTGAGCGGGAATGTGGACCTGGCACAGACCTGGGCAGAACTGGCTGGCGCACAGGTGCCGGATTTTTGCGATGGACGGTCGCTGGTGCCTTTGTTGCAACTGAAACCTCCGGCGTTGGATCAATGGCGCCAGGCGTTCCTGTACGAGCACGGAACTGTGCAAGGCGAAGACCTGGGCTGGCTGGAACCAACGGCGGAAGTCGCCTATCCTGGATTGCTTGAACCACAGGAGAAAACTGGGGCAGGCGAAGCCAGCGCCTCTCCCGGGAACCAGAATGCAACGGATGCACCTCCATACCGCGGCATGCGCCTGCAAAACCTGAGCTATGTCGAATATTCGACGGGTGAAATTGAGTTGTACGATCTCAAGACCGACCCGTTTCAACTGCAAAACCTGGCTTCCACGGCTGACCCGAACCTGCTGGCGGAACTTTCAACCCGCTTAAAAACGATGGCGAATTGCGTTGGCGCAGATTGTCGAAGCATCGAGAATTCCCCATTTAATATACCGGCGGTATCCACCTTTAGCTCAACCCGCAGTCGGGACCGATCCTTTCATTTGATAAGCTATCACCTGCCACAAGCGTTTCATATTCTGTGAGAATTATCAGACCGAGCGCAATCCGGGATGCGGACTGAATGAACGCTGAAACCAAAAACCTGGCGTCCGCCTCGCTCGCCCTTGCCTTCGGCATCCTGTGTATCGCCTTTTCAGCAATCTTCGTCAAATTCGCAGCACTGCCCGGTACGACCTCCGCCTTTTATCGCGTCCTGTTCGCGGCGGTCGTTGCCATACCCTTGTGGTTGTTGAAACGAAAACCTTTTCCCGATCAGAACTCCACCCTGCTGACCCTGGCAGGAGGTTCTTTTTTCGCCATCGAACTGGTGCTGTGGCAGGTGGCGGTGCTGGTGACCTCGGCAGCTAATGCCACTCTGCTGGTCAACCTGGCACCCGCCTGGGTCGCGCAGGGTGCAATGTTCCTGTTCCGCGAAAAACTCAGCAGTTATTTCTGGAGAGGGCTGCTGATCGCCTTCATTGGAATGGCTCTGGTGGCAAGCGGCGGTACGCATCAACTGGCTGGCATGAACCGTGGCGACCTGCTGGCGGTCGCTGGAAGTTTCTTCTACGCTCTGTACCTGTTGGTGACCCAGCGTGTGCGGGCATGGACACGGTCACCTTCCTGGCATTTTCCACCACAGCGAGCGTGGTCGTGCTCCCAGTCACCTGCCTGGCATCCGGCGCCCCGCTGGTCGGGTTCAGCCCAAAGGCGTGGTTATCCCTGGCTGCGCTGGGCTTGTTCTCGCACCTGTGCGGCTACCTTGCCATCAATTATGCGCTCGGGCACCTGAGCGCCGCCTCGGTCTCGGTCAGCATCCTGGCACAGCCGGTGATCACCGCCCTGATCTCCATCCCGCTGCTGGGCGAATTCCTGAGCCTGCAGCAGGTCATAGGCGGAACAGTCGTATTGATCGGCATCTACCTGGTCAACCGGCGCAGCTCAATGGGTGGGAAGTCTCCCGCTGCCCCACAGACGGTCTGAGCAATCCCCGCAGCCTGCCTCAGCAGTCAATCCGCCCGGGGGAAACCGGGATCATATCCTGAAAGAATCCCCGTATTTATTAAATCTCCTTTCCAAAGCGCGTAACTCTCATTAAATAATAGTGTTTTATTGGTTGTCATTGCATTTTTATTCCAACCCAATTCAACCCAAAGGAGAAATGTTATGAAAGCGTTTGGAAAATGGTTCTACCTGGCCGGCATGCTGATCGCGGTTCTGGCTGCCCTGTTTGGCTTCTCAGCCATGTGGCTGTCCCTGATCGTGCTGCTGCTCGCCATTTTGGCAGGCATCTTCTACATGGAGACAGACAACCTCGTCAACGGCGGAATTCGCTACCTGGTGTTCTATGCCGTTCAAGGCGCATTTGGTGGCATCCCGACAGTCGGCTCCTACCTGTCCACCATTTTTGGTGCAGTGGTTGCCTTCCTGGCTCCGATGTTCCTGACCACATTTGTAGTTTATTTTGTCAAAAAATTCTTCATGAGCAAGTAAGAACGGTTAAATTTCTCCAAAGTTTGCACAAAAGAAGCCGCCCAATCGGACGGCTTCTTTGTTTTACCGGGCGAGGCGGCAAATGCAACCCGCGGAACCTGAAGACGTATATAATTTCACTGACGATGATCATATAAGGAGACAAGATGACCACCGAAACCACGACCACTGAACAGAAACAAAAACCGAAAGTTATCTACCAGAGAGGCGCATCGGAAGCCGTCTATGGCTTCGGATTAATTGGCGCTTGTGTTTATTACTTCAGCCATGCCACCACCATCGTGGTCGGCATCATCGGGTTCTTCAAGGCGCTGGTCTGGCCAGCCATCCTGGTTTTCGAAGCGCTCAAGTTCCTGCATTTGTAACCATCTGCACCGCCAGAACCGATCCGGTTTTCCAGCGCACTTGACCAGGCTGCCCGCATGGGTGAAATATTAAATGATCTCTCAAGCCAGGCTCTGAACACCGCCATCAAAGCGAACTTATTCGCTTATTACGACCATCTCGGGCGTTCGCCCACGGTGGAGTTTCGTGAGGATGCCTGTTTTAAATGGGTGCTTACCGGTCTGCCGGTCTCATTTTTGAACAACATCCTGTATACCCGCTTGAATTCAGGCGACATCGATGAGATCATTGCAGAAGTACTGGCAGGACTGCGAGCCAAAGGCATCACCAGGTTATCCTGGTGGAGCGAGCCAGGCACGCAACCCGCTGACCTTGGGGAGTTCCTGCGCAGGCAAGGTTTGATCTACGATAATGAAGAACCCGGCATGTCACTTGACCTGCAGGAATTGCAGGAGGCACCTTTACCGGAAGGATTTACCGTTCAACGTGTGGAAGACCTGCCCAACCTGGAGGAATTCATCCATGCCGCCGCCGGAGGTTTCGGGTTTCCGGCTGATACCGAACGCCAGTGCGTGGAGATGTTCGCCAGCCTGGGATTTGACCAGCCCCTGCGGCATTACATCGGCATCCTGGATGGAAAAACGGTCGCCACCTCGCAGATGTTCCTGGGGGCAGGAGTGGCTGGACTCTACTGGGTGTCCACCCTGCCGGAAGCACGCCGCCGGGGAATGGGGGCTGCCATCACGCGCACTCCCCTGCTGCAGGCGCGAGCACTGGGATATCGCATCGGGATACTGCATGCCTCCGATATGGGATTCCCTGTCTACCGTCAGCTTGGATTCAAGGAGCAATGCCGGATGGGGCATTATGTCTGGACGGGAGGTATTGAAAACAGGTGATATTGGATATATACTAAAATTATAATTCAGGCAAAACCGGACAATTAGACGGGCTCACAAGAGAATAAAATGATCGAAAACCTCGGTCAACCCATTGCACTTGGTCGCACGGCGGAGATATACGCCTGGCACAATGACCAGGTGCTTAAACTTTTCTATGACTGGTTCGGATTGGAAAATGTCGAGACCGAAAGGCGCATCTCGCAATCGGTGCATGCCAGCGGACTGCCCACCCCGGAGGTGGGCGAGATCATCAGCATGGATGGACGTTACGGCCTACTGTATGAGCGCGTGGACGGCATCTCCATGTGGAAGATGCTCCAGCACAAGCCGTGGAATGCATTGCGCTATTGTCGCAGGATGGCTGAGCTCCAGGTTGCCGTTCATAATAGTGTCATCCCGACCAGCGTCCCATCCCAGCGTCAGGCATTAGAAAAGAATATATGTGAAGCACGGGCATTACCGGATGGACTGCGCCAAAAAACCCTGGCGGCACTTGCCAGCCTGCCGGATGGCAACCAATTGTGTCATGGTGACTACTGGCCCAGCAACATCCTGGTGACGGGCAAAGGGGAGATCATCATTGATTGGTTCCGCGCTTCGTATGGAAATCCCCTGGCTGACCTGGCACGTACAACCAACCTCCAGCTGGGTTTCACAAGAACCCGCCAGTCCCAACGACCGTTTCTCAGTTTTGGATCATCGAACCTTGATCATTTTAAGAATTCATTGTTACGATCCTTTTGCCGCATGATCTACCCCATCTATATCCATTACTATTTCGAGATCTCACCCGGCGGGGAGCGTGAATACCGGTGCTGGCTGCCGATCGTGGCAGCTGCCCGGCTGGCAGACAACATCCCCGAACTGGAGGAGATGCTGCTGAGACAGGTGGAAAATGACCTGTAAGTTAAATGAAATGGAGCACATGCAGATATGATCCATTCAAACCAAAACCTGCCCGTCCTGGAAATGCGCATTTCCCTGACCAGCCGCGATTTTAAAAAGGCGGTCGAATTTTATTGCGCCGGGCTGGGCATCGAACCTGCAGCCATCTGGGAGAACGAGCAGGGAAAGGCGCGCCTGCTCACAATGGGTGCCGCCAGCCTGGAGATCTTCGACGAACAGCAAGCCGCGATGATCGATCAACTGGAAGCCGGTCGGCGCGTCAGCGGAAAGATCCGCCTGGCGCTGCAGGTTCCAGATCTAATGTCTGCCATGGGACGCCTGCTTGAGCACGGCGCGATCCAGATCCATCCGCCGGTTATGACCCCCTGGGGTGACTATAACGTGCGTCTGCAAGACCCGGACGGGATGCAGATCACCCTGTTTCAAAAGGCCGATCCCACCGAAGAATAGATCCTGTCAAAAAGTGGAAAAAGGGTTTATAAAACAATAAGAACGAATTGGCTGTCCTTCTGAACGCAGCGATACATGCCCTTTCATGCGAATATTGGTGAGAATCCTCTCATTTTTGGTTTTTAGCGAGCCGGGTTAAAACCAGATTCTTCAATTCCCCAGTGCAGTCATCAAGGCTTCAATAAATTTGGCATCGTCACTTCGAACGGTCTCATCCAATTCGATGTGAATGAAGATCCCCCGGGTCAATTGGGAAGCCTGGACGTTGAATCCTCCACACAGGTCGCGCCATTCACCCGTGCCACACGTACTTGTCTTGATCCCCTTATCATTCAATTTTTTTGCCATTCCACTGGCAAGTTGTTGTCCCTTCACCAGGTCAATGGGATTGATATCCTTGCCATGCTCGTAACTGATGATGACATGCGGGTAAGCGGGATGCTTGGCGGCGCTGAACCCATGGATCTGCAGGATGATGGCGGAACCTGTTAACGCTATGGATTGTTTTAGTTCCTCATCATGGATAGCCTGGAAAATGCTCTGCGGATCATGCGACACATCCGCGGACCCGTCACGGTTGGCATCCCGATGTGCGCCGGCAATAAGAAGTGCGCGCGCCTCGAGCGCCCGGTAGATCTTCACCGACAAGGCAGGTGTCCCTTCGTCAAAGAGAGGATGCGGAGCCTCGATGATCACATGGCTGTTGGTTGCCGCTCTAAACACATACAATCCCCAACCTCTCTTTGAAGGGACAACTTCGCGCAGAACGTAACTGACAGCATTATCGTCATTCAGGTCGGTATACCAGAGCAATTCATAACCATTTGAATTGGCATCTGTCATTGCTGTTCCCAGATCATTGCTCCGCATACTGGTCACGATGTTTGAAAAGAAATTCTTCTCCGCATCCGTGGGGACGACAAATCCTTCCGAGCTGGCGCGAGGCATGGCATTTTCGAGACGACCAACCTGGTTGATCAATTTTCCCTCCACCATCTGCATATCCAGCGGGGGAGTTACCTGCAGGACAGGTGGATTGGGAGTCACCTTTGCGGTGGAGCAGGCAGTGAAAAGTGCCAAACAAAATGTCAAAACAGTGAACATTCGGTAATTTTTCATCCGATAAGAATTAGGTCGATGCCTTTTATGGCAATGAATACGACGATGGTGCAGATCAGCACGCTCAGGATGGTCTTTCCGAGACCCTGGCGCTCGCCATCGTTTGCGATCAACGCAGCAATCATCGGGCTGATGACACTGAACCCGGCGAAGGGGATAAAAACGTTCTTCGTAAGAACGCCACTGAGATATTCCAGCGCCCAGGTAAAAACCAGTCCAGTCAAAACCATCATGGCGAATTTTGTGCGCCCAAAGATGGGTGTTTGTCGCATGAGAAGATATTTCACAAAATAGTATACCAGCACTCCACAAAGAATGATGAACACCAGGTGTTTTGGATTCAGAACGAACAGGGCAGTATAAGCAGCAGTCAGGAAGCCGCCGCTGCGCCAGCCAGTCCATTCAAAAAAGACCGCACTTACAATTACGCTGAAGACAACTGCCAGAGTCAACAGCCTGGTATGGTAGGAGTAAAAAATGGTCTTATCCTCGAAGGCAATGCTGTTCCAGTAGACCGGCATGTTGGCCTTGATACCAACGATGTCCTTGAACAGAAAGAAGGTCAGAAGGGAAACACCGAGAACTGTCAGAATGGTCTGTGGTGCACCCTGCCTTTCGATATCCTGAGCGATCAGACCTGGCAGAACGTACCCGACTCCATAAAAGCCGGTCAAAAAGGTGAGATCCTTGTTAAACAGGAACGCTGCCAGGCCGGTCAGCAACTGCAGGAAAAGTCCGACAATGACCATTATTACCACACGACGGCGACCATATAAGAAAGTGCGGCGTGCGATTACACGATCGACCAGGTAGAAAGTGACGACTGCCAGTGCAACGGTTGTGAAAATATAAAGAGGGCGGTCAAAGAACAATCCCAAATACCCTGCCACCACTGCCGCACCCCCCGTCAATCTCCAACGTTCATAAACCAGCATGCTGATGATGATGCCAAGCGCAAGCACCATCCGCACAACTTCGGTGGGGACTCCGTAATTATGCATATTTCATCCCCGGATGGTCATGCGTCATCTCAAATCGACGGCGCTGCATCATCCCGACCTGGTAAAAAGGGTCTGCGGCGACCTGACCTTCCTTCAACCTCTCAAAATACTCCATCATCATCTCCGCCTGGGGCGTGTGGATATTTACGAACCCAACCAGCAAAGCCTGGTATCCTTCAGGGATCATTTTTGCGATTGACTCGATGATTTGTTCAACGGGAGGGTTGACAGAAAACCCAAGGTTCACAATGTGTTCGCCGGGAAAACCGTTGAACAATAATTTTCGCATGACCAGTTCCTCGTATGCACCAAATGTGATCAACCGATCAAACTTGAGATCTTTTACAGCCACATTCCCAAACTGTTCAGCCCTCCGCTCACGATCATAACGGTTGTTCAGGATGCCGATCTTGATGGTCTTATTATTACAATACGGCTCGAGCATATCCATGCTGATCATCATGGATTCCCGGTCATTTACAGCGAACAGGTTTGCCCAGATGACTGGCTTGCCATGCAAAGTCACATGCTGCAAACGAACCACGCCAATATCCCCCCTGGCTTTGACCATGCCCCGGATGGCGATCTCACGGTCAATACCCAGCAAATCCGCCACAGTAAGACCGATGGCGATGTTTTCTTTAAAAGATAAGTAATCGAAACGTGAAATCTCCACATCCGTAACCCGGGATGGGACAGCCACGATCAATCGCGATCGACGCTTTCTAGCCTCATTTTCAAGAACGGCCTGCAATTCAGGGTTGGTTTCCGACGTGATCAAAACTCCATTCTTCGGACACATATGTGCCATGCTCGTGGCGATCTCAGGCAGGGTTTCCCCCATCACGTCCTGGTGATCTTCGCGGACATTGGTGATCACACTGATATGGGCACGGATCACCATCTCCTCAGCCCACTCCTGGTATTTAGGCTGTAATGCCATGCATTCGATCACCATTGCTTCAGGATCCAAAGAATTCCAGCTGGCGATGATATCCTGTTGTTCCTTAACATTGGCAGGACCCTTGCGCGGGATGGGGATATCGTTGCCATCCAGGTCGATCGTTACCGCGGCAGACCCGGTGGTCTTGGCCACGGTGCGGTAACCTGCTTCGCGCAGTACGCCGGCGATCAAACGGGTCACTGTGCTTTTTCCGCGAATCCCATTTACATGCACCCGCACCTTGTATCTGTGGATGCTGTTTTCATGCGCGGATTGTTGGGTACGCCAATAAATGATAAACAAAATATAGATAAAGAGGATAAGGGATAATTCGAACATTATCCAGGCCTCATCCGGAGGATGGATCCAAAGTTGCCCTCTGCAACAGATCATTTGCGTTTTCATCCCCCGGTGCAAGACTGGCAACATTCCCCCGGAGTTTTCCCCATTGTCCCAAGGGATTACCAAGTGCTGCCCCACCTGCGACGAAGTACAATTCCGTATCTGCCCGTTTCCGGATGTTATTAAGCACCATTAAAGCTCGCTCCCCGGTATGCTCCGGCAGGATTAAAAGAACACGATTCTCTCCATAATAAGAGACTACCGATGGCGAAGCAGTAGTTGAACGAACAACGCGGATCAATGCTTGTATCGCTGCCACACGTTCATCCCTATCCTGGCTGGCTTGTTCCACGAATTGCAGGACAGCTATCGAGAGTGGTCGCTTGTAACTGATGGCTCGCGCCGCCTCTTCCTCAAGGCGAGCTTCTCCCCATTCAGGTTTGAGTGTATTAAAAATCATATCATGCGTCGATTGACTTTCCACTTCTGAAATCAAGTGATCAAGCTGAGCCTGTCTGGTCTCTATAACCTGTGAAAACCATCCCGCCAGAGGACCAGCAACCAAGAATACCACCATCTCACTGGCGAGGTTCACGAAGTTGTCCGGTAAGGGATTGATGCTTACATACTGGTTAAGCAATAACAATGCAAAGACCGCAATACTGGAGGCGATCAACCCACCCCAGGGATTTGTCAATAACCCCATGGCAACCACAATTAAGAACAAGCCGAGGTAGACCAGGTTAATATTATAGGTATTGATATTCGCGATCAAAAAACCAGCAACGAGTGCCGCCAGGATCAGTCCCAGGATCCAGCCTCTCAAACCTGTGGCTTTATTCGCTTTCATGATCCTCCTACGACCGCGAACGACTTCGCTGGAAAACAATTACGCCGCCCAACACACCAATTATAACAAAGGCACCAATGAGGATTGCAGCTGCGACTTTACGCGACGATGGAGAAAGCGAAGCTCCAGCCAGGTTGCCCAGGGTGAAGGTGTTGACCTTGGTTTCAGTAACGACTGCCACATTCCCCTGACCTTTCATGTTCCTGCCGCCGGTTGGCAAAATATCTGCCAGTCGCAGAAGAAGGAGAGGATCTTGAGCGCTGACTACAAGAAGCGAACCTGTCCGGGACCAGGGTGATGGCAGCAATTCAAGATAGGCTGCCTTGCCATTTTGTTCCTCCGGGAGCAGTTCGCGCCCAACAGCAGGAACGATCTGTCCGTTATTGATAATAAGCGGCTGCGGTAATTGTGCATCGTATATTCTGATCAGGGCATTCGTCTCGGGTGATCCGATAACTATCACATTGACAGACGTTTCCCGAAGAGAAAAGAATCCAAAGGTTGTGGCTTGTATGTGGAGCGTATCTGCTGCAGAATACGTACCAAGTTTAGCCGCTATCCGAACCATGCTGGTCAAATCTGCGTATGATGGAAGAGTGGGAAGGACAAATAAATCTGCACTCAGATCATTGGGCACCACAAGAAAAGAAGGCATGTAATTCAGATCCAGCGGGGCAATGCTGACCACATGGGCGAGATTCACCAGTGATTGATCTGCGGACACCTCAGACCAGGCTTCTTCGAAGTAGCGGTATTTGCAATTCTCGCGGGTCATATGCAAATCAAATACGATGTGCAGCCAATTGCGTCCGGGGTGCACCTGTCGCGGAGATAGTTGAATTACGATGCGACCATTATCACGATTGTTCTGGTCAAGGCGGACGTTGGCAGTTTCAAAACCGTTAATGAATAAGGTCATCAATGAAGCGGAAGTGATGGCGCCCCCATGTGTGAAACGAACTTCCACCGAAGCTTCACTGGTCAGTTTCCAATCGTACGGGACATCGATGGGAAAATACAGATCATGCAAGCCAATACCCCGCACCCGCTTGGTAGTAAGACCCAATTCTGAAAAATTGGAGCGGGTTGCCCGGATCAGCATGTTTTGGGAGGTTACATCAACCGGGTCTGCATGTTGACCGGTGAGATTGGAACGGTAAGAGCGCGTGGTCAACATGGAAACAGACCGCTGCAGATCAGCATCATCAGTACCAGAGACGACCAGCATGAGTTGGGTGGGATCGTATGGAGATGGCACGATCGTCAATCCCGGTGAAGTGTTGGCAGCCAGGGGATTACGCCGGGCAGTGTCAATTACGATCAGCGAGTCTTCAGCGAGACGGCTCTGGTCTGCCTGGTCAAAAGTGTAGGCAGCCAAAGGAGGATTCTTCCAGTTGCCTGCCTGCCCGAGGGAAGCGGCGATCTGAGCAGCAGCGCTTAGCTCGGCAGGAGTCGGTAGCGGGGGAAAAATCATGGTGATCTGCGGGCTGCCGGGCAGGGCAGCAAATGTGGAGAAGGGCAGCGGGAACTGACTGAGATCCATTGGCTCAGGTGTCTCTTCACTCGTAAAAACGATGCTGCTATCCGCAAAGACCTTGATCCACAAACTGGAGGCACCCACATCGCTGCAACCGTTGTCCACCAAGCGTTGATTGAACCGCAAAAGAAGGTCGTTATCACCAGACTTGAGGGCTTCGAGAGGCAGGTCAACGCTGATCGTCGATTCAGCGGCATTGTCTTCGTTGAGGATGATATTCGCCACTGGCTCATCGTTGACAGCGATGGCAATATCGGAATAATCCGCTAAAAGGGTGGTGCTGTGCTGCAAATGCAGGTTGAGCACAGCACTATTGATCTTGCGACCTTCAGGCATGAGAAAATCGATGTATTCCTGATCATAAATCACCGTTATGGTCATATCGTTCTGCCCAAGATCTGCAAAGGTGAAACCCATTTGTCCACCCAACGGTGCAGGTCCAGCCTTTGCCAAACCGGTTGCCGGGAGGCTGAGAACAATGACAAGTGTGATCAGCAGAAGTATGTGTGAATTGAATTTGAACATCATTACCTCTGCAATTGTTTCAAAGCCAATTCTGCCAGACGGGTATTGGGGGCAAGGTTAATGACAGCCTGAAAATCGAGCTGGGCTGCAGTGATCTGACCTAATTTCCTATGGGTCAGGCCTCGGTAGTAAAACGCCCAGGCGCGGGTTGGATCAAGCATGGTAGCCCTATCAAAGTGCAGCAGAGCATCCGAATAAAGAACCCTTTTGTAATACGAAAGTGCCAGATAATATTCTGCACTGGCGCGGTTCGGATCAAATTTCAGGGAAGCTTCCAGGTCCTGGACAGCAGATTCATACTGCATCTGGTCAAAGGAAGCGTGTCCGCGCGTGTAAAGAAAGAAGGGATCATCCGGTTGGACCTGGATGGCATAATCCAGATCCGCAAAGGCTTCAGCGACTTTCCCGGCTTCCAAATAAGATGAACCTCGATAGAGAAAGGAGGCTGCATCCAGGGGTTCCAGCTGAATATTTGCGCTGAAATCATCAATCGCCTGGGCATAATCTCCTGTACGAAAAGTGGCGAGACCGCGATAACGCAGTATGTGAGTCCACAAGGGATCTGCTGCACGGATGTGATCAAAATCCGCGATCGCTTCCGGATATTTTCCGGATCTGTAATAAGCGCGTCCGCGGCGGAAATAAGCCTGCAAATTGCCCGGATCGATCTCGATGATCCTGGTTGTTGCTGCAATGGCTGATTCAAAATCACTTTCCGCATATTTGATATCAGCCTCCCCGATCAACAGCGAAGGGTCATCCGGAGACAGGATGAGCAATTGAGCAAGGTCACGATGCTCCAGGTCAGCCAGATCCAGGCTATGATAGGCTTTCATACGATAAGTCAGCGCATCGATCGAATCCGGGTACTGCTCGATCACCACGCTAAAATCAGCCACTGCTTCATTGAATTTTTTCATTTTTAAGTGGACCAGACCCCGGTCGAAATATCCGCGGGTGTTGCGCGCATCCGAACGGATGCCGCGAGTAAAGTCTTTTAGAGCCGAGGGAAAGTCATTCTTGTGATAATATGCCAGACCCCGATCAATATACACATCTGAGCGCAGTGGGGCAATAAGAATGGACATTGAAAGGTCTTGCAGTGCCAGATCATCCTTATCCAGTTCCAGGTATGCTTTACCGCGTTTTGCCAGGGCGGTGGCATCCTGTGGATTGATGGAAAGCGCTGCCGAAAAATCAGCAATGGCTGCTTCGTACTCAGCCAGAGCCAATTTCGCCTGGCCTCGACCTGTGAATGCCTCGCTGTGGAGAGGATCCTGTTTTAACCCATTCGTAAATTCTGAAACAGCAGTTTGCCAATCCCTGGCACGCAAGGCTTCAAAACCCGCATTGAAATAAGGTTGTGCACTGGAGGCTTGAGCGGGGGGAGCCGCTGTTTTTTCCGGTGGTTGGGCACAGGCGGTGGCAAATGCAACCAGTAAAATTAATAAGAGGATCATTAAGGTAAGGTTTGATTTTTTCATTCGGGTAACTCGATCTTTAAGACATCTCCAATGCTCAGAGTCAATCTTTTCATTAAGGAATCACTGGCGATCACAAAACGTTCCAACGGATTTTCTGCATGGTTGATCTTAACAGGAACCGGGCTGGTGATCTGAAAAGGTCCTGCAGCGGAGAAAATGCTCACAGGTTCCGCCTGCAAGCCCTGCAAGGTGAGGGGATGTGCCCAAATTTGCATGGCTTTATCCGACCGGACATCCGCGATGACAACCGTCTGTGACCTCCTGGACGAAACAGTTCCATTTGTAGAACCAGGACGCATCAATTTCACCGAATCGCCAGGTTTTAGTTCGAGTTGGCGTCGCAGGCGTTCCGGGATGGCAATCCGGTTCAATGGAATCAGCAATGAGGAGGAGACAGGTACTCTCATTTGTTCACAATGATTAATAAGGGAAACAAGGTCACCATCCAGATAGCCTAGAGAAATGATATCTTTTGGATTCAAGAGGGCAATATTCTTCCAAATTGTATCTGCTGGACCTTTCATTACCCGCATGGATTTTCCAAAAACCTGCCCATCATCGGCAGGGTCAGCATGGGTGGGAATGAAAACCCCGGGTTCGGGCAATGGTTCAAAAGCAAAGTGAATGGAAGAGGCGAATGCTTCAGCCAACGCATGCACAAATTCCGAAGAACTGGCTCGTTCACCGGTGCGCAGGTCAGCAGAAAGTTCAATGTTGAGACCATACCATTCCACACCGACGCGATTGCGGGCACGTCGGACCTTCTGAAAAGTGTACGTGTTGGTTGCAGCCTTCCTGACATCACGATCCAATGGATAGACACCCACTCCAACGGTCTGACCGATCTTTCCCGGGAGTTGGGTCATCAAAAACTCCTTAAATCTACGCAGGCGTTCCAGGAACATGGCATCACCCGGTGAAGTTTGATCAAGATCAAATCCACTGGTAATTTCGATCGGGTAATGACCACTGACATGTCCGTGGATCTCGATCAACAGGCGTGGCAAGCCGCGAAACATTTCATCCTGATAGCGGATGGCATATTTTCGTTCTCTCCAATTGATGTGGACAGGATTCTTGTTTACATCCACTCTGCGCCGCAGGTCACTGACAACCACAGCGCGCCCCTTCAATTGACCAGCAAGTGCCAGGGCGATCGGTCCGGTCGCCAGGTCGGCATCCACATTGGGTCTTGTTCCATGATGAGGCGCTCCTACGGAAATTGGCAGGCTCCCCTGAACAATTAAAAAGTGATCCACTGCGACTGGAACTCCAACCTTGCTGTCACCAAACCTCTCTTGATCATATAATGGAAATTAATATATCCCATTATACGCTTGTGTAATATGATTTACTCTGCAAACACCTTACGATATATCTACAGGTTCGTGATAGGATGAAAGAAATGTTGTGGCTGGGCATCGAACCAGCCGCCATCTGGGACAACGAGCAGGGAAAGGCGCGATTGCTCACAATGGGTGCTGCCAGTTTGGAGCTCTTCGATGAACAGCAAGCCGGGATGATCGACCAGTTGGAAGCCGGTAGACGGATCAGCGGACAGATCCACTTTGCACTGCAGGTGCCGGATCTGCAGTCAGCCATTGAACGCCTGCTAGACCATGGAGCCGTACTGATTCATGAGCCAGTAAGAACCCCATGGGGTGACTATAACGTACGCCTGCAGGACCCGAATGGATTGCAGGTCACCCTGTTTCAAAAATCGGATCAAAAAACCGATAGAATCATCATGCTGGAGGAAGAATGAGTCTTCAAAACAAGAAGAACGAGTCTGACGACACCAGACCGGACAGGCTGTTGGGCGCCCTGTTGATCGCAAGTCTCATTCTGTTTTGCTCATTGTTTTTCCTGGGCATGGTCTTCTTCATCATGAAAGGTTCACCGCCGTTCAAAAGGACTTTCCTGCCATTGATCCTGCTGAGCGGTGTTGGTGTCCTTATTGGCTGGTTAAGGATCAGAAGGGGTAGCCCGGGTACCAAACAATTCGTAAAAACAGGTCTTATGCATTTAATGGATGGAACGCTAGGTGGCAGCGCCAGCTCGTTGGCAGTGCTGTTGATCGCACAGGCAAGCACCAATCATGCCAGTTGGTACAACTGGTTCAACGGATTGATCCCGGGACTTATCCTCGCTCTCCCCTCGGCGCTGTTCTTCGGCATCTCTGCTGGTGGCCCAGGCGGATTGATCGCAGGAAGTGTCTGGAAGGACAGGAAAGCTGCCTGGATCAGCGGTATGCTTGTCGGGATATCGATCACCATAGCTTTCATCTACTTTTCCATTCGGGGGATTCAGACAAGCGGGTAGGATCATCTCCACCGGAGGATCCTTTCCTTTTTCTACCCTCCGGTAGACTGTAAGGTGCAAACCGCTTGATTCGAGCCGCACAAAGTTGTATAGTTATTCCATAATAACCATATCGGGCACACTTGGATTCCTGCCAGCGGTTGGCAGAACCCTTACGCCAGGAGATAAGACATGAACACACCCAAGATCAAAAAGAACAGACCCTACTGGCATGTGGATGCCAAGTGGTTGACGGGCATCCTGCTGGTGGGGCTGTTGACCGTCACCCTGTTAATGTTCATCCTCGTGCAAGCCACCGGACCTGTGCAGGGCAAGGGCATCCTGACCAGCATGCTGGCAAGCTCGTTCAGCTATGGCTCCGGCGGGCTGGACTCGAACGCGGACCTGGAGATCATGCGCCAGAAGATCGCCCAGTCGCCCAACGGTGAGTGGCAGCCCATCCCGGGTCTCCCGATCATCGTCCGCCTGAGCGATATTGAAGGCAAGACGGCGCGCGAAGTGCGCATGTGGTTCTTCGCTCAGATGGCGGATCCACTCTA
>Ga0315286_10001997_pt1 | contig 18848 bp, 21 predicted proteins | sample YL17G10_0_MG_FD_205038 | JGI IMG/M metagenome (GOLD analysis project Ga0315286, IMG submission 205038) | Sediment microbial communities from Yellowstone Lake, YNP, Wyoming, USA - YL17G10_0 | ecosystem: Environmental > Aquatic > Freshwater > Lake > Sediment | place: USA: Wyoming | collected... | reverse complement strand
GAATCTGGAGCGTAGCACGTTTCATGGGGACTGGAACTATACGATCCGGCCTCAATCGACATAGCCTACTTGATACCTTCATTTATTAACGGCTACTAACAAGAAGTACTCCCGGAACTACAAACATACTTTTCGCTTTCATTTTTTCCACTCCTTAACTTTTGAATCCCAAAACGGTACTCATTTTCGCGCTACAGCCTGTGCGGCTCCTCCCTCCTCCTCTCATCGGGGACAAAGGGAGGAGGGCCACGAGGAGCCCGCAGTGTTTCAAGACGTTGCTCTATCATGGACCGCTCGGCTCCGTTCGGGCCGCCGTGCGGCTGACGTTCTGCAAGAGAGGCGTATGTGGCTTCGGGGATCATAGTCTCCTGTACCCGATTGCACTATGCCAAGTCGGAGCATTATGATGCGAAAGCGTCATGCTCTTGGGAGCTTCACACACGCTCGGTGCATTTCCGGGCAACCTGTCCCCGAAGGAACCAGCCGCAGTGCTGGTCCTAATTGGCCCGAGGAGAACTACTGCCGAGAGGCCGCTGACCAGAAACGGCGCGGGGATCGAATTATGCGTGGTGCGTTCCATTGTGCGACCCTTTCACTATACGGAGTGTATACGTGCACACTTATCACGCATCGGGCCGGGTTTTGCTTCCTCGTCGTCGCTGGGATGGCTCCCAGCGGCTGGTGCTTACAGCATGGTGCTCAGCAACTCACAACCCGCCCGGACTCTCTTGTGAATCTGCCGTTTTTCTGTGGTCCCTTTGAGCCCCCCCGCTCATTGGACAAGAGATATTTTGGCGGTTGCCGAGAGGATGTCAAGTGGAAAGTACAAGATTCTCATTTCTTCCGGGGGACTAAAGGCACACGGCACTTTTTCCCGCTTCGCCCTTGCCATGCCTTTCTCTGCGGCTGTGACTTGCTGCCTCTGGTCAGTGTCCTGCTGGCGCTGTATCCTATGGGCGGTGAAGAACAACGGCTGTTGGATGCTATGGTCTCGGCTGTCCCGCGATAGGAGAAAGCACGATGGTTCCAACGCCGGCGGAATCTGAATCGGCGATTCGACCTCGTGGGAACGATCATCGGCGAGGCGGTGTGAGAAGGGAAGGTGCTGTATAAGCGAGCGGCCTGAGCTGTGATCGTTCCGTGTGAGGTATTGAAGACGCCGATTTCTGGGCGACCCATTGACCGGTCCACGGCGTCGTGCTAAGATGTCTACGGCAAGAAAGGAGAATCCGGATGTTGAGGAATGAGCAATGAAGATCGTGGGCCTCATTTGGCTGGAGGAAATCGTTGAGAAGCTTGAGGTCAAGCATCAAGTGATTCCAGAGGAAGCGGAGCAAGTGCTCAGTAACCAGCCAAGAATCAGGCGAATGCACAAGGGCCACTATCGGGGCGAAGATGTTTATCGTGCATTGGGGCAGACAGATGCGGGTCGCTATTTGGTCATTTTCTTTATCCACAAGACGACCAACGAGGCTCTGATATTGAGTGCGCGGGATATGGATGACAAGGAGCGAAGGAGCTATGCAAGATAAAAGAAAGTCAGTACCCAAAGACGTCTTACCAGAGAACTTCAGCACGCTTGAGGAGCTATCGGACTTTTGGGATACTCACAGCAGTGCGGACTATGAAGAGGTCATGGAACCTGTTGAGGTAGAGGTAGACTTGTCCTCAAGCAAGGTATATTGTCCCGTAGCGAAGGATTTGCTGCGCCAGGTACGCCGGCAGGCGCGCCAACAAGGCGTCTCAACGGAAACTTTGATCAACCTCTGGTTACAGGAGAAGCTTCGCGCTTCGGCATAGACCGCCAAGCAGGGAATAGGAGCCACAGGCAGCCGCCGACTGCCGGTAAATGCGAGTCCGGAACACGGTGGCTGTCATGAGCATTCTCTTGCCTTTTCACCAAACAGCCCCGTTGTCCCTGACAAACGACACGAGTTCATCTCGGCAGCCAGGGAATGACCACATCATAGTTCGGCTGGGCGTTGCGGTGCCATTTCAGAGTCCACAGGTCGTACAATCCGACCTTTCGCATCGAACCATCCATGAAGGACATGTTGATGGCCCGATTGTGCCGGTCGAGGGCGAAGCGGCACATGCTGCTGCTCCAGGCGGCCGTCGGATCGACCTCCCACCAATCGCGCCGGATCGGGGGTCTGGACTCGCTGGCAAACGCGGGGTGGGCCGGGTCCGGACCGTTCGCGGGCTGACCGCCGTACCAGGCGCAATCGCCCAGGATGGGGATGCTGCCGGGGTCCTTGTTGAGGTCGGTTTTCCAATGCAGCTCCGGCGCATTGAGCCAGCCGTTATCGCCCGGCTCCAGGGTGTTGATCCAGTGATTGACGCCGTAGCTGCCATAGTCGCCGGCAACGAAGCATTTCGTGGGAATCCCCGGCCCCCAGACGCGTTTGTCGCCGCCGTAACGCCTCCAGTTGGGACTGCCGCTTACCGGATCCACCGGAAAACAGGGCTGGAAGGCAGCCGGACAGACGCGGAACTTCGCCATGCTGCCGTACAGCCGCTGCAAAGCGCTCATCCAGGTACCGGCGGGGTCCAGCCTTTTGCAGTACTCGATCCAGTACTTGTTGTTGTTATCCATCGTGTACATGGCCACGATGGTGGCCCAGTGCTTGACATGAGCCTGGCAGGCCGCACCCCGGGCCTGGGCGCGCGCCTTGGACAACGCCGGCAGCAACAGGGCCATCAAGAGGGAAATGACAGAAATCACGACGAGCAATTCGATCAGGGTGAAAGCCTCTCGCTTTTTCATGGTCACATCCTTTCCTGCGGTCGCCGCCTGGCTTTCTCGCAGAACGTCGGCAAACAGCACCTCTGACCGAACGTCCAGTCCATGCCAAGCGCTGACCAATCATACCGCGCTGGGGCACAAAGAGCGAGAGAATACTGGGGAGCGGGACTGTTTTGCATCCGCCGGGCAAGTCGGTTATGCTGGCAGGCGGACGCCGGAAGATGCATCCGATATGAAAGGGGACTTTTATGGCGCAACAGGCAAAAAGGCGGATCGTGAACAGGGGGCTGGGGGTGGGGATTGTCGTCGTGATCTCGCTGCTGAGCGTGAGCACGCGGACACAGGAGCAGGCCCGTTCGGCAAAAGTCGTCACGCCGCAGGGGGTTCACATCCTTCAGAATAAGAGCTTCGATGACAGTGAAGAGGCGCGCCGGGAGATACTGGACCTCTACAAGGACCTGCGGCTGACGGATGTGTTGGATGGGATGGACCTGATCGGTTTGCAGGATATCGGCCTGATGGACAACCGGATCAGACCCCTGTGGCGCGATACCGACACGTTCACGCATCGCTTCGTTGGTTTTGCGATCACCGTCCGCCACGTTCCGACGGACGTTCGGGTCGGCCAGAACTCGTTCCCGACGCTGGAGGGCTTCCAGAAGTTCAAGTCCGAGCAGTACGGCCGGGCGCCCGACGCCTGGCTCAAGACCGCGCGGCCGGGCGATGTCGTTGTCATCGATGCCGGCGGCGTCAAGGAAACCGGCTTCATCGGCTCGAACAACAGCCTCGGCTGGGCTGAAAAAGGGGTCATCGGTGTTGTGACCAATGCCGGCGCGCGAGATACCGATGAGATCATCAAGACCCGGAAAATACCCGTCTACTGCGAGAATGCCTACAGCACGCGGGGCGTCCGCCCGGGCCGGCTGATTGCCGAGTCGTACAACTTCCCCATCAACTGCGGCGGCGTCCTGGTCTTTCCGGGCGACGTCATCGTAGCGGACGGCGACGGCGTGATCGTGGTGCCGCGGCAGCACGCATTGACCGTCGGGCGGCTGGCCCAGGAAATCAACGTGGGGGATGAGAAGAGCAGGGCGCAGCGGTTCCAGAAGCTCGGCATACCCCTCGACAAGACGGTGGATATTAAGTGAGAAGCCCGGGTGTGAAGCATCGAAGTTGGGGTTCGTGTATAAAAAGGTGCATGACAAAATCGTGGCGTTTGGGTCGGGTGGCACGGCCAAACTTGTTTGACCGTGCCTGTTTAGACTCGCTCCGTGGCGTAGGAAGACGCGGTCAAGCTGCACTTGGGCGTGGCACCCATCGACCGGGTATCTGCCTTGCCGCAATCTTGTCCTGCACCCGTTAAAATAGGCGGAGAATTCCCATCCGTTAGGCCGGGTTGTGCGTAGGTAAACGCAGTAATTATGAAAGTGATCCGAGTCCATAACGTCAGCAAGTCGTTCGGCAAGCTCCGTGCCGTGAGCGACCTGAGCTTCGAGGTTGAGGAGGGTACATGCTTCGGCCTGCTCGGGCCCAACGGGGCCGGCAAGACGACGATGATGAAGATGATCTACGGCCGAAGCAGCCGAGACGACCACGATGGGGGGACCATCGAGGTCTTCGGGTACGATCCGGCCCGCGATGAGCTCGCCATCAAGTATGTCTCCGGCGTGGTGCCGCAGGAGAACAACCTGGACGACGAGCTCAACGTCATCCAAAACCTGATGATCTACTCGAAGTTCTACGGTCTGGCGGGCAAGGTGGCTAAGGAGCGCATCAGAGGGCTGCTGGATTTCCTCGAACTGTCGGAGAAGATCCAATCGCCGATCAAAGAGCTGTCCGGCGGCATGCAAAGGCGGCTGGTGATCGCCCGCGCCCTGTTGAACAACCCCAAGCTGCTCATCCTCGATGAGCCGACGACCGGCCTGGACCCGCAGGTCCGCCACCTGATCTGGGACAAGCTGCGGCAGCTTCGCGTCCAAGGCACGACCATCCTGCTGACGACCCACTACATGGAGGAGGCCTTCCAAATCTGCGATACGGTCCTGATCATGGACAAAGGCAGGAAGATCCTGGAAGACAGCCCGCAGCGGCTGTTGAGGGAGAACATCGAGGCGTATGTCCTGGAGGTGCCGGTCACGAGCGGCACGCCGGCCATTGGCGAAACCGATCTGCCGGGCGGCGTCCGCCTCGACCGCACCGAGGGAACCATGCGATTCTACGCCCAGAACATCGATCAACTCAAGAGCGTCGCCGATACGCTGTCCGGCAATCACTACCTCAGGCAGACGACCCTGGAAGACGTGTTCCTCAAGGCTACGGGGAGGGCCCTCAATGAAAAGCAGTAGCCCCGTCGCCTATCCGTCACTCTCCCGGCGGCTGTACAGCGTGTGGTACCGCCACGTGCGGGTCTACACCAAGAACCTCATCAGCAACGGTCTGCCGCCGTTTCTGGAGCCGCTGCTGTTCCTGGCAGGCGTCGGCCTGGGTCTGGGGAAGTTCATCACGCAGAGCATGGAAGGGCAGACCTACATCGAGTTTCTCGGGTCCGGCCTTCTGGTCACGGCGGCCATGTTCACCTCGGCGTACGAGTGCACCTACGGCACCTTCATCCGACTGGAGTTCGAGAAAGTCTACGATGGAATGCTGGCGGCCCCCATCACCGTGAACGACCTGATCATCGGCGAGATCCTCTGGGCCGGGACCAAGGGCGTGTTCTTCACGTTTGCCGTGCTGTGCGTGCTGACCGCGTTCCGGATCATCCGATTGCCGCAGGGTCTGCTGGCGCCGCTGGTCGGTTTCGTCACGGGCGTGATGTTCGCGACGCTGTCTCTGTGGGTCACCTCGTTCGTCAAGACGATCAACCACTTCAATTTCTACCTCACGGGCATCATCTCCCCGATGTTCTTTTTCTCGGGCGTGGTCTTCCCGATCAGCAACCTGCCGCCGTCGGTCCGATTCGTCGCCGAGATCGTGCCTCTGACGCACTGTGTGCGTCTGGCACGGGCCGTCTGCATCGGTCAGTACCCGGTGAGCCTGCTCGCAAGTCTGGCGTATGCCGTCCTGTTCACGGCGATCATGGGCTGGCTGGCTATCAGGCGGCTGCGGCGACGCCTGATACGCTGAGCGGTGGACAAAGGGTCAGAATCGGAAGTAGAGGCTGGCGGAGAAAACGGGGTAGAACCGGAGAATGCTCAGGTCATCCTCGATATCCTGCTGCTCTTGCGCGAGGTTTCCCATGAAGGTGGCATCGGACGCAATCGGCCCCGTGGCCGAGAGCGCGACCTTCGGCTTTCCGAGGAAAGCCACTCCAAGATCGCTGAGGATGCCCCACCGTTTTTCCTTACCGAAGGCGTTTCCCCAGCCGAGACCGACGTACGGGGCGATGCGATTGAAGCGCATGTCGCCGTGCACCGAACCGAGCTGGTCTGCGGAATATGTGGTGCCGCCGATGTTCAACGAAGCGGTGGACCGGGTGTCCAGATCCATGTTTGTCTCGTTGACGATGATGCCGCCACTGAGGTGGAATCCGTTTTTGAAGGGGTACCAATCCGCCGTGAGGGGGAACGTGAGCACCTTCAGGTCGAAATTGTAGTTGACGCCGCCGATCGATCCGTCGACGCTGAGAGGAAAGAACGTGGCACCGAATCGGCCGTTGAGTTGGGGCAGGACATTCAGCATCAGCTCACCGCCGAAGCCCAGGGTTCCGCTGCGTCCGGCAATGGCCAGCCCTCCGTACTCGGCGGAGGCGCCCTGGCTGATGGATGCGATGACAAGAAGTGCGGTACAAAGGTGCCGTCGTTCCATACTGATTCCTTTCAACCGATCGGACGTGCTCGTTTCGGCGTCTGTTTGGCATATCCGCCTGCCGGCGCGGTCTGGAAGCGACTGATTGCTCCAAGTCTATTTTTCGGCCCTCGCGCCTCAGAACTTCAGGGAAAGTCAGTGGATTTGTGCGAAGGACCAGCTATGATGATGGCCAAACGATCGAGGATCAAGTATGGGTCAAGTTGTTCTGTCGGGCGACGAGCTCGTTTGTATCTTGGCGGTCAACGCACGAATCCCGGATCAGGTGTCGGGCATTGAGACGGACGGCGAGGAGATCAGACTCCAGGTCGCCACGCCGTTGCCCATCCTCCGGTCGATCCCGGTTCGGGTGAGGTTTGTGGGTTTTGAGCAAGGGCAGGTCGTACTACAGCTCGTCACCAACCGCCTCATCGACAAATTCGACTGGCTGGTGGACAAGATGCTGGCGTCGCTGAAGATCGAAGACTACGGCGGCCGTTGGGAGTACCCAAGGCTCTACGTCGATGTGAACAGGTGGTTGCAGGAGCGAGTCCGTGGGGTCCGGATCGCCGAGATGGCTTTCCAGGACGGGCACTTCCATATTACGACGAGCCATTCCGCGAGCGGGCTTCCAGGTGCAGCGGAAGACGCCGCTCCATCCTGCCAAACCGGCCAACCGTGATGATCGAGCGCGATACGTGTGGCGGGGGCGGTCATGGTTCAATGCCTGCGGGTTGGCGTGTGGTCGTCCGGACGTCTGTCTTTGGGTTGCGGCTGTCTCCTGGGGCGCTCTTTGCCCGGGACCTCCCGGATTTCAAACTTCTTGCCCCGGTCCCCCGGTCTCCCCGGGCGTTTGCCGGCTCTCTTGCCCTTCTTGAGGACGGACAGCGCGTTGCGGCTGATCTGGGCGGTGGCCGGGTCTTGGTGGGCTGTCCCTTCAACCAGGGTCTCCTCGGCTCTCGTTCGCATGCGACCGCGCATTTTTCGCAGTCCGTAGGCCGCGGCACTCTTCGCTCGCCGGGGCGTATTGCCGAGCAGGGCCTCCCGCAGGATGTCCAGGCCATCTTCCTGCATCCAGGACAGGTGGAACGCAGTCTGCCGGATGGTCGAGATGTTCGACGAATAGAGCTGCTCCCGCAGCTTCTCCAATAGTTGGATCGAGGCTTCGTCTTTCTCACGTCCGGAGGGCTGCCTTCTCTCCAGTCTCATAACACCACCTCCTGTGTGCATTGATGAGGGCATCCGGATTGCCGAGAGCGGTCGAGAATGTGCGTCTCTGGAGACAAGGGTATTCCCTGCCTTCGGTTGACAGGAATTGCGGCCCGGCGAAATGCGGGAAGCGCCCTCCGCAGACTACGGACCTCTGGCCGTTTCCCACCCGCGCCATGCGTGGACATCAGCATCCCTGCCAATCCTCCAGTGAGAAGGGTCGCTGAACCCGACGTGCCGGGTTCAGGAGCCCAAGCCCATGTCTCCGTTCATTCGTTCGTGCCCTAATATGGTGGGCTGATTCAGCAACGGCACCGCACTGCATCGTATTGTCATCACAGCACTTGGGGCTGTCAACTGATTTTTATTCGGCATCGTATGGGATAATACCTGGAGTGTATGCTCCCAAACGCCGGCCCCGGCGGGGTGAGTGGGAACATCCGGCCGCTGCCGAGCGTGCCGGCGTTGCCCAAGTCAACAGGCTCGCATCCGGGGGGAGCCCACGCCAAAAATTCCATTTTTCTGTAACAAACAGGCGTCTGTGAACGTCTGATTATATTAGTTGAGGGGGGACCTTTGTGTCGCTTTGCGCCGGCACATCGTGTATAGTATCTTGCCGGCATGTAAGTTGTTGTGTGGTGTAGAGTTGCGGATTGGGAGTTGCTACCTGCTGAGGTTACGGGATGGGGATAGATGCACGCGGCGGTACGGTTCGAAAGAAGAAGCTGGGTGAGCTTCTTTGCGAAAGGGCTTACCTGGACGAGGACGCTCTGGGTGTTGCGCTAGCCGAACAGAAGGTCAAACACAGGCAGTTGGGCCAGATCCTCATCGAGTTGGGGTACATCACGCAACCCCAGCTCAGTGAAGCACTTGCGGTACAAGCCGGGATTGAGAAGGTCGATCTTTCGGGCGTGTCCATTGGGGGCGAGATCATCGGTCTTGTGCCGGTCGACATGGTGAGCAAGTACAACATCCTGCCTCTATGGCGGGAAGATGGTCGCTTGGCCGTGGCCATGATCGATCCATTTCAGCCGCAGGTGATGGAGGACCTCCGGCTCGTCACCGGCTGCCTGATCCAGCGGTATTATGCCGAGCCCAATCAGCTTGAGCACGCCGTGCTGAAGTTCTACGGCAGCAACGTGGCACGAATGCTGGATAACCTGGCGCCGGCGGAGCAGCGGGCGGATGAGAATTCCGAAAACGGCGATTTTTCGCCTGCCAAGCTGCATGAGCTGGCCCGCGAGCCATCCCTGGTGAACCTGGTCAATTTGATCATCTTTGAGGCAATCGAGTCCCGCGCGAGCGATATCCACATCGAGCCGTTCGAGCGGGAAGTCAAGATCAAGTACCGGGTCGATGGCATCCTCGTCGAAAAGAGCCCGTCGTCAAAGCGACTGCAGGCGGCGATCATCTCTCGCATCAAGATCATGGCGAATATGAACATCGCCGAGCGGTTCGTGCCCCAGGATGGCCACATCGAGTTCACGGGCAAGAAGGGCAGAATCGATATCCGCGTCTCGACGGTGCCGACCGTCTGGGGAGAGGCGGTCCAATTGCGGCTTCTGGACAGGTCAGCCTCGCTGATCAACCTCCACGATTTGGGGATGAATCCGCAAACCCTCGAAGGTTTCTCCAAATGTCTGAAGAAGACGCACGGAATCGTCCTGGTCACCGGCCCGACGGGTTCCGGCAAAACGACCACTCTGTATGCCGCGTTGAACCATATCTACTCGCCGGGGGTCAAGATGATCACGATCGAGGACCCGGTCGAGTATCAGCTCGAAGGCATCAACCAGATGCCAGTGAACCCCAAGAGAGGGCTGACGTTTGCAACCGGTTTGCGGCATATCCTCCGGCACGACCCGGATATCATCATGGTCGGCGAAATTCGAGACCGGGAGACGGCGGATATCGCCATCCGGGCGGCGTTGACGGGCCACTTGGTCTTCTCGACCCTGCACACGAATGATGCCGCCGGGGCGGTCACTCGTCTGATCGACATGGGGATCGAGCCTTTTCTGCTCGCCAGCTCGCTCGAAGGGATCGTCGCCCAGCGGCTGGTGCGAAAGATCTGTCCGAAGTGCAAGGAGCTCTATCAACCGGAGGAGATCCTCCTGAAGAGTCTGAACGGTTCTGTGGCGTCCGGGCCGGATATGAAGTTCTACCACGGCGCCGGGTGCAACTACTGCAACCAGACGGGAATGAGCGGCCGAATCGGGATCTATGAGCTGCTCCGCATCACCGGCCGGCTGCGGGAAATGATTCCTGCGCGTCCGTCAACCGAGCAGATCACCCGAGAGGCCCCGCCGGATCACGTAAGCATGGTGCACGACGGAATCGCCAAGGTGCAGCAGGGAATCACGACGCCGGAGGAGATCTTCCGCGTCGCGAAGACCATCGGTGAGGACGACTGACAGACCACGGTAGTATCGTAGCGGAGTGTGCCGTCACGGGGCAGAACGTCAATTTGAGACGGAGCGGACTTTGGGCCAGTTTTCCTACAAAGCAGTGGATCGAGCCGGAGCACACGTGGCCGGCGTTGTGGACGCGGCGGACCGCCGCAGTGCGGTCTCCACATTGACGGGGCGAGGCCATCTCGTCATGGAGCTGATCGAGAAGATCCACGGACGCGAGGCAGTCGCGCAGGGGCCGTCGATCTTCCCAATGCCGTCATCGCCTCGCTGGGGTGGCGGACACGTTTCGAGCAAAGACATCTATGCCATGACATCGCAATTGAGTACGGCCGTGCGGGCGGGACTGCCGCTGCTCAATTGCCTGGAGCTGCTCCGCAAACAGCAGCGAAAACCCGGCATGAAACGCATGTTCGAACACCTGACCAAGGCCGTCAGCGGGGGCATGTCCTTGTCCGAGGCGATGGGCGAGCACAAGAAGGCTTTCAGCCCCCTGTATCTGTCGATGATCCGCGTAGGCGAGACGGGCGGTATCCTCGAACAGACCAGCACGCAACTGGCGATGATCCTCGGCCGGGAAGAGAAGATCAAGACGAATATGAAGACCGCCTCGGCCTACCCGATCTTCCTGCTGGGCCTGGGCTTGGTCTCCGCCACGCTCATCGTCACGGTCATGCTGCCCAAGATTCTGGGGACCGTCGACGTCGGTACGGTCGCGATGCCCATGCCGACGAGAATCCTCATGTCCGCCAGCCACTTCTTGCGGGGCTTGTTCACGAGCTTTCCCGGGTGGATCGCGCTGGCGGGGATCGCGGGCGGGCTCTACGCATTGCGAAGATGGACCAAGACCGTCGGCCGGTCGCACTGGGACGGTTTCAGGCTGAAGATCCCCGTCCTCGGGCCGGTCCTGCAGACCATCGCCGTCGGCCGGTTTGCCCGAACGCTGGGGGCGCTGACCAAAGGAGGAGTGACAATCCTCGAAGCGCTCGCGGTGGTTCGGGATACGCTGGGGAACGAAGTTCTGGCCCGCCAGATCGATGAGGTGGCCGAGAAGGTCAAGCGAGGCGAATCTCTGGCGGACCCGCTGGAGCAGTCGGGGTACTTTCCTCCCTTGCTCATTCAGATCGTGGCCATCGGCGAACAGACGGGCAAGCTCGATGAGCTGTTGCTGAACGCCGCCGACACGTTCGATACGGATGCGGACGCGGCGATCAATCGATTCATGGCGGTTTTTCCCGCCGTGTTGATTCTTGTGTTGGCCGTGGTGATCGGGTTCATTATTGCGGCGGCCTTGCTGCCCATCGTGACCATGTCGCTCGGCGCGGGCGTCGTGTAGCGGATCAAAACACGAAACGTCCTTCAGTGGGTATCAATGTGAAAGGTGTCCGAATGACGCGGATCAGACGAAAGAGAAACGGATTCACGCTCATCGAGCTTCTGGTGGTCATCCTGATCCTCTCGATGCTGGCCGGCTTCGTGGCCCCCCCGATCTTCAAGAGGCTCGGCAAAGCCAAGGTGGATCTGGCGAAGCCCCGGATGGCTGTGATCGAGACCGCCCTGAGGAGCTTCGAGTTCGACTGCGGCCGGCTGCCGGACGAGTCAGAGGGCGGGCTGGAGGCATTGTTCGTGGCGCCGCCCGAATTGGAAGAGAAATGGAACGGACCGTACCTCAAGAAAAGCCAGCTCCTCGATCCGTGGGGGAATCCGTACATCTTTGTGCGGGAAGGGCAGTACAACCCCGGCAGCTTCGACCTGATCTGCTATGGGGCGGACGGCCAGGAGGGCGGCGAAGGCGAGAATGCGGACGTTGCCAATGATTGAGCTTGGGTCTCAAGCAGTTCCCAGTGGGCAGTGCCCTATGTCATTGCGAGCGCAGCGAAGCAATCTCCCATGCTGCGAGTCGAGATTGCTTCGTCGCTGCGCTCCTCGCAAGGACATGAACGGGCATCGCCAACGGCAGTTGCGCGAAAAAGGGCAGGGATTTACCCTTGTGGAGATCCTGCTCGTGGTCGCCATCATTGCCTTGGTGGGCGGCCTGGGGGGCGGATACTGCGTGGGCTCGTACAAGCGGCTCCTGGTGGAAAAGGCGGCCCGCCAGTTCCTCATGATGGCGGTGTACGCGCGCATCATGGCGATCGAGCAGCAGCGTCCCTACGAGCTGCAGTTGGATGCGGGCAACAAGGGTTTCCTGCTGACGACGACCGAGGTGAATCCGGACACCGGTCAGACCGAGCGGATCATCGTCAAGGACTTCTACTGCCGGCCGGTGGAGTTCCAGGGCGACGTGAAGTTCGAGGACGTGCGGCTGGAGACGGCGATGGGCGAGCCGTCGGAATCGAGCGATCCGGAGCAGAAGATCGTGTTTTTGCCCAATGGCTCCGCGGAGTCGGCGGTCCTGCAAATCGGCGACGGCAAGAGCCATTATGCGATCGCGGTGGTCGCCGCCACGGGAAAGGCAACGTTGTACGCGGGCGAGGCCAAAGACGCCAAGACGGGGTCCGTCGATCTGGACATACGATGAGAATGATGACCATGAGACATAGTGGCTTCAATCTGGTCGAGACTCTGGTCGCCACCATGATTCTCTCCGGTGCCGCGTTGACTCTCGGCGCGATTGGCACGAACGCCCTGTCGAGCACTCGTCTCCACCGGCACTACGAGGCCGCCGCCTCGTTGATCGACAGGCAGTTGAATTTGATCGACTATGCAGGGATCGATCAGTTCATCGAGGCGGGAGAGATGGAGGGTTTGTGCGAGGACTTCGAGCCCGCCTGCAAGTGGAGCGTGACCACGGAGTACCAGAATGTCGACAATCTCTACTTGGTGACGATTACGGCGATGTGGCTGGAAGGGAGTCGGCCGTACAGTATCATGGCGCAGACCATGTTGGACGGCTCCGGATCGGTCGTCGGTGCGGGCACCGGCACAGGCACGGAGAGCGGGGGGCAGGAGGCGCGATGACGAGGATTGGACATCACGTTTCGAAACCTGGCTTCACGCTCGCGGAAGTCCTGGTGGCTTCGACCATCAGCGGCTTTCTGGCGCTGGTGGCCGTCGGGGCGTTGAACGCGATCTCCAGCAGTGCGCAAACGGTCAACCGGGCGACGGAGATCACCGCGGAGGTCCGGTTCGCGGCCCGGATGATCGCCCGGGACCTGACGAACCTGTACCGGGACGCGAATCCCCAGAACGTGAAGTTGATCGGAGCCTCGCAAGGTGAAGAGACGGGCGGGCCGCCGTTCCTGATCTTCTACATGACGGGACGGGCCAAGGCCCGGGCGGACCAGCCGGAGGGGGATCTCTACGAGGTCGAGTATTTCCTGGGAACGCGCGACCAGCAGGAGAGCAGTAAAGAGGCCCAGTCGCCGGACCAGGAGGCTACCGTGCTCTTTCGGCGTCTGTGGCCCAATCCGGATAAGGACAGGGACCCGGGCGGCATCCTGACGCCCATCGCGGAGGGCGTTGGGATCTTTCAGATTCGATTCTTCGACGGCAAGGAGTGGGTGGGCCAGTGGATGGAGGAAATGCAGTCTCTCCCGGCACTGATTGAGGTCACTCTGGCGTCGTTGCCGCCGGGAAAGGGCGATCCCATTGTGGAGATGTTCACGGTGAGCTTCCCGCGTCTGAGCAATGCCATGGCCGCCGCCGCGCAACAAGGCGGGGCGGCGGAAGGCCAACAAGGGTCGAGCACGGAATCGAGTGCGGAGCCGGCGTCCTCGCCGGCCGGCGGTCAGAGCGGTCCTGGGAGCAGTGGCTCGCGGTAAGACGGTGTGGGAAAAGCGTGGAATTCCTGCGGATGAGTTGTATGAAGGACAACAACGGTCTGGTTCTGGTGGCGGTGCTGTGGATCGTCGCCGTGATGACGGCGATTGCCGCCGTTGTGGGGCAGACCAGCCGGCTCAATATGAAGATGGCCGCCACCGCGACCGATGAGGTCCGGTGCAAGTGGGCCTGCCGCGCCGGCACGGAGCACGCGATCGCGGTCCTCGCGGAAGACCTCAAGGCCAGCGACAGCCTGTCGGACCTCTGGAGCGACAACGCGCAGGATTTCAACGATGCCGTGCTGGAGCGCTGCCGGTATACGGTCCGCGTGACCGACGAGGCGGGCAAGCTCAACATCAACACCGTCACGAAGGAACAGCTCATGGCGCTGCCGTACATGGAAGAGTACATCGCGGACGCCATCCTGGACTGGCGGGACGGGGATGAGGAGCCTCAAACCCAGGGAGTCGAGGGAGGGTACTACGAGACTCTGCCAATCCCCTATAAGATTCGCAATGGTCCCCTGCGGACGATTCGGGAGTTGCTCCAGGTCAAAGGGTTCACCGAGGACCTCCTCTACGGAGAAGACACGAACCTGGACGGTCAGCTCGACTACAATGAGAGAGACCGCGACGTGAGCCCGCCGCTCGACAATGGCGACGAGGTCCTCGATCAGGGATGGATCGCCTATCTCACCTGCTGTTCCTACGAGAAGAACGTCGATGCCGACGGCAATAAGAGGATCAATATCAATCAGGCCGACCAGAAGCAACTCGAGAGCGACCTTGGGATCAAGACGTCGCAGGCCAAATGGATCGTCGACAATCGCAGCGGCGGCTACAAGAGCATCGCGGATCTGATCAACGACCAGAGCGCCAAGACCTCGGGGCAGAGCTCGAGCGGGGGTCAGGACCAGGCCGAGCCGATCGATCTGCAGACCTTCAGCCAGATCGCGGACAGGATCACGATCAACGGCCAGGACAAGATCCCGGGGAGGGTCAACATCAACACCGCGCCGAAGCAAGTGCTCATGGCCCTCTTCGGCGGGGATGACTCGGCGGAACAGCTCGCTCACACGGTGATGGCGAACCGGGCGAGCCTGCTGTACGGATTCGAAAGCATCGCCGAGCTGCTGAACCAGGAGTCCATGACGACTGCAAAATTCAAGGCTATTGCCGAGCAGATTACCGTCCGCTCGGACGTGTTCACGATCCGATGCTATGCGACGGCCGACGTGAGCGGTGCGCGGATGCAAACGGAATGTGTGGTGGACCGGAGTGAGACGCCGTGCGCGGTTCTGTATTGGTGCCAGGGAGCAAACTACTGATGACAAAAGGCGACAAAATGCCGCACTCCGTGATCGCGGCGGCAAGGGACGATGCGCGATTCAAGGCGGTTGAGGTGCGAAAGCAGGACAACGTCGTAGAGGTCCTGTGGGCCAAAAGCCTGCCCGCGGACAGCCAGGCGTGGACCGCCCTGGCGGCGGCCTGCGGCATCAGGCCCAGTCCGGATGGGCACGACCGGGCCCCGAGGAAACACTCCGCGTCCGTGGTCGGGCTCGATTCGACCGGCGTGGGGTTCTATCGCGTCACCGCGCCGGCGGTGGAGCAGCAGGAGATGGCGGCGATTGTGCGGATGCAGGCCGAGTCGCTGCTTCCGCTGCCTCCGGACCAGATGGAGATCGCCTGGCGGACGCGGCCTTCCACGAACGGCAACGTCGATATCACGATTGCCGCCGCTCGCAGAGAGTATCTTCGCAAGTTCGCCGGCAATGTTCGTGACTTCCGGCCCGGCAGCATCGTGTTGTCCTGTGAGGGAACGGCCAAAGCGTGGCAGAGTCTGTTCTCCGATCGGGAGCCCAACGCCGTGCTCGTGAGCATCGGGACGGAGAACACCCAGGTGTGCCTGGTCGAGAATGGAGAGGTGGCACACGCCGCCGTGCTGGGCACGAGGATGGCCGATCTTGCCTCTTCCGGCGATCACGACGGACAAGGGCAACAGAACGACATGGTGGAGCAATTCGCCCAGGACATGAAGACGATCCTGGAGTCGTTCGGCTGGGACGCGTCGAAGTCCTGGCCTATCCTCCTTCTCTCCGATGGCGGCGAGGCCCTGAACCGCGTCGTCGAATTGCTGAATGCGGCCGAGCTGCCGGCGAAGGCCAGTGTGCCCGACGCGCGAAACTTGAAAATGCCGGCGGGCTTCACAACGCAGGACATCTACGAATATCGCACCCCGCTGGGGCTGTCTCTGATCGCCTTGGAAAAGCCCTCGGGGACGTTGGATCTCTTCGAGCGGATCACCGAACAGGAGGAGCAGGAGAAAGCGATATCGGCGTGGCGTTCGGTGATCCTGGCGGGTGCGGTCGCTGCCGCCGTGCTGGTAGCCCTGATCGTAACGGTGTATCTCACGGACGTGGCCGGCGCGACGCGGTGGGCGGACCTGGTGGCCCGGCCCGAGTTTGAAGCAGCCCGGCAGCATCAGACGATGCTGAAAACGGTGGCCCGTCATCGGCCTGACGCGCTGCAACTGCTGGCGGATATCAATGCCGGCGCCAACGACGGCATCGTGCTGGACAGTCTGCACTTCAAGAAGGGAACGGCGGTAACGATCACGGGCCAGGCGGGCACCGTGGAGCAGATGTGGAAGTTCGAGTCGAGCCTGCGCGGGCAGAAGGCGAAAGGGTTCGAAACCGTGAACATCCTGAATCAGGCCGCCGATCCCAAGACGAAGAAGATCAAGTTCACGATCACGTTCAACTACAGGAGTTTTTCGAGGAAGGACGCGGTCTTATAGGCAGACAGGTCTAAGTTTGAAGTTTGAGGTGTGAAGTGTGAAGTAAGAGAATGCGAAACTTCAAACTTGAAACTTCCGACTTGACACTCTTTAAGGGCAGATGATGGCGAGGAAATTGAACCAACGAGAGCGACTGATGCTCGTGATCGGAGTGGTAGCGGCCGTGGCGATACTGGCCTTCACCTATGGCGCCAAAGGGATTGACCGCTGGGGCAAAAGCCGCGCCTCTCTGGCGGCCTCGAAGAGGAAGTTCGGCGAGGTCGAGACCGACAAAGCGAAGCTGGCCGGCCTGATCTCCCTGGTGCCGGCGTTTGAGACGCCGCAACCCGAGGAGAAACAGAAGTCGCTCTTTCGCGAGAAGCTGTACGAGCAGTTGAAGAAGGCCGGCATCAACACGGAGCCGCCGCAGCCGATCCTCGGCAAGAAGATCACCATCAGCGGCACCGGCTACCGGGCGCTGAAGTTCCGGTGCAAGGCCAAATGCAAGTTCGACCAGTTGCTTGATTTCCTGGCCGCCCTGAAGGAGAATCCGTACTTCGTCGGCGTGGAAGAACTGCGGGTCCAGTGCGACACGAAGGAGCCGCCGGAGAAAAGAAAGGACAAAGACGTGGTGATCGATCTTACGGTGAGCACGTTCGTCAAGGACGTGGCGAGCAAGCCAGGAGTGGCGAAAGCGGTGGGGTATGCTGATCCGAACAGCCGATAGGAAGAAAGAACGACTCTCGCTGGCGCTGGCCGCCGCCGCGGTGCTGCTGGGCGCCTCTGCCTGTGGCAAGGTGGCGGGCTTCTACATCCAGCGGGCGAGGATACAGGGAGCTCTCCCTGTGGACCAGGGCGAGCGGGACCCGAACCATCTGAAGCAGTGTCTCGGCCAGGCCAAGAAGACGGCCGATACGCTCAAGCAGAACAACCTCTTTGTGAAGACCCCGCCGAAGGAGAATCCGGTCAAGCAGGTCGACGGCATCCTTGGCAGCGAGGCGTTCGTCGCCGGCAAATGGTACAAGGTCGGAGACAAAATCGGCGACGCGAAGATCGTTGCCATCGCGGCGACAAAGGTGGAGATTGAATGGGACGGCAAGAAGACGAGCTTTTCCCCGATGGCGTCGGTCAGCGCCGGCCCGCCCGCACCGCCGGCCGCCCTGGGGCCAAAGAAGGAAGCCGGCCCGCAGCCTCCGAAACCGGCCGAAGTCAAGGTGGTCAAGCCTGCGCCGGCCCCCGCCGAAGACGATCCACTGGCGTGGATGGGTGTGAAGCTGTCGCCGAAAATGCGAGCGATCATGCTCGAGAAATGGAACAGTGCGTCGCCTGAGGACCGGGAGAAGGGCAAGCAGCAGTGGAACAGTATGCCGGATGACCAAAAGCAGCAGACCGTTGCGGCGATGGAGAACATGTAGGCAGGGTCGCGGGCGAGATACACCCACGATTTGAAGCGTAAGGCACGTATGAGAATTGAATCCTTGAAAGACAAGACCGAGTCGCTCACAAAGATCCTGTTCGCCGTGGCGGTGCTGCTGGGGGCCCTGACGTTCCTGAAGATCGGGTTCTTCGTGAGCTCGTCCACCGCCAGGATGATGGCGGCCCAAGGGGACCCGAATCATGCCGGCGCGGACGATTTGAAGAAGTTGTTGGCCGAGACCAAGGCCTCCGCCGAAGAGATCAAGAAGAAGAACCTCTTTGTCCCGGTGCCTCCCAAACAGCACCCGGTCAATGAAGTGATCGGGATCCTGGGCCATGAAGCGCTCATCGGCGACAAGTGGTACAAGGTGGGCGACAAGGTGGGGGAGGCCAAGATCGTCGCGATCGAGCCGACGAAGGTCAAGATCGTCTGGGACGGCCAGGAAAAGGAGTTCTCGCCGATTACGACCGGTGGCGGCGGCGGCCGGCCGGATCGACCCGGCCCTCCGGGCCAGAGGTCGGGTCCCGGAGCCGGCGGGAAGCCCGTGGTCACCGGTTCTCGCCAAGGACCCGGGCAGCCAATGGCGGGGCCTTCCTCGAGCGAGATGGAGCAAATGCGAGAACGAATGCAGAACGCCAGTCCCGAGGAAAGGCAGCGGATCAGAGACGAGATGCGTCAGAAATTCGGAGGTCAAGGTCGATAGTCCGGCTGGATGGAGAGGATTCCCGGGCCGGTTGTCTTACAT
>Ga0315286_10001996_pt1 | contig 18852 bp, 17 predicted proteins | sample YL17G10_0_MG_FD_205038 | JGI IMG/M metagenome (GOLD analysis project Ga0315286, IMG submission 205038) | Sediment microbial communities from Yellowstone Lake, YNP, Wyoming, USA - YL17G10_0 | ecosystem: Environmental > Aquatic > Freshwater > Lake > Sediment | place: USA: Wyoming | collected... | reverse complement strand
CGGTACCGGCTTTTTGCTGCAAAAGGAATGCGAGTATCTCGGCAAAGTCGTGCGCGATCCGCAACGGCCACTCGTCGCCATCCTGGGAGGCGCGAAGGTCTCCGACAAAGTCGCAGTGATGGGTAATCTCGTCATGCTTGTCGATGCGTTGTTGATCGGCGGCGCCATGGCGTACACCTTCCTCAAGGCTCAAGGCGTCGCGGTCGGCAAGTCGCTCGTCGAACCCGAACGGATCGAGACGGCGAAGCACCTGCTCGACGAAGCGCGGCAGCGTGGGATGCGGCTGCTGCTTCCGGTAGATCATCGCGTCTCCGTGTCCACCAAAGGTGACGCGCCGGTTCAAACGGTCGGGCAAGCGATCCCGGACGGCTTGTTCGGCGTCGACATCGGGCCCGAAACCGAGCGCCAGTTCGCAGCTGAGGTCGCCAGGGCAAAGACGGTCTTCTGGAACGGGCCCATGGGCATCTTCGAGATTGCGCCGTTCAGCCACGGGACCATGGCGATGGTCGACGCGCTGACCCAAAGCTCCGCGCTCACGATTGTGGGTGGCGGCGATTCGGTTGCCGCGGTGATGCAATCGGGCAAAGCCGATCACATCTCGCATATTTCCACCGGCGGTGGGGCGTCGCTCGAGTTCGTGGAAGGCCGCACCCTGCCGGGCATCGCCGCACTCGAGGCCGCATGAATCCGGCACGGACGCCGCTGATTGCCGGCAATTGGAAGATGTACGGCACGCGGGCTGACGCCGCGGCATTGGCGGAGGGGATCAAGGCCGGTGTGGCTGATGTATCGCAACGCGAGGTATTGGTCGCCCCGCCGTTTACGGCGTTGGAAACCGTGGCCCGGGTGCTGCGCGGCTCATCGATCCTCTTGGCGGGCCAGGATCTGCACTGGGAGGCCAAGGGCGCGTTTACCGGGGCGGTGTCCGCGCCGATGCTGCGCGAGATGGGCTGCACGCACGTCATCATCGGGCACTCCGAGCGGCGGCAGTATTTCGGCGAGACCGACGAGTCGGTGGCCAAGAAGGTCGCTGGCGCACGCGCGCACGGCCTCACGCCGATCATGTGCGTCGGCGAGCGGTTGGAGGAGCGCGAGGCCGGGCAGACGCTGGCGGTCGTCGAGCGTCAGGTGCGCGGCGGATTGCTGCACTGCGATGCAGCTGCTATACGAACCAACGTTGTTGCATACGAGCCGGTATGGGCCATCGGTACCGGCAAGGTGGCCACAAACGAGCAAGCGCAAGAGGTGCACGTGTTCATCCGCCGCATACTCGCCGATGTCGGCGGCACTGAGGCTGCGGGAGCCTGCCGCATCTTGTATGGTGGGAGCGTGAAACCGGACAACATCGATGGCCTGATGGCGCAGCCGGACATCGACGGCGCGCTCGTTGGTGGTGCGAGTTTGCAGGTCGAGTCGTTCGTCCGCATCGCAAAGTTCGTTGCATGAGGTAGATGGATGTTCACAATCGTGACGATCATTCACATCATCGCGTGCCTGTTCTTGATCAGCGTCGTCTTGTTGCAGCAGGGCAAGGGTGCGGACATGGGCGCGGTATTCGGCGGCAGCAGCTCGACGATTTTCGGCAGCAGTGGTGCGGGGAATTTTTTGACGCGGCTGACCACGGCGATGGCGGTGATCTTCATGCTCACGTCGCTGACCTTGACGTACGCCTCGGCACGGCGGATGGGAACAACGGTATTCGACACGGCTCCGCTCCCCGAGCCGCCGCCGTTGGAAGTCCCGGCAAATCCGGAAGGGCAGCCACCAGCGGCAGCGCCAGGCGCGGAACCGCAAGCGGCGGCGCCGCAAGCGGCACAGCCGCAAAGCGCGCCGCAACCCGCAGCAGCCCCCGCGCCCGCCGAAGCGCCGGCAAGCAACTGACGAACGAATCACGAGCACGAACACGACTCACGATCATGCGAGGATGGCGGAACTGGCAGACGCGCTAGTTTGAGGGGCTAGTGGGGTAAAACCCGTGGGGGTTCAAGTCCCCCTCCTCGCACTTCTTTCCCCCAGTATTCACGCGGCTTTTCGGAAATTGCACCCCATCCTCGCGAAAAGTGGGGTGCAATTTGGCGGGTTCACGCGGGAACAACCCCGGCTCTGAGTCTTCGAATCGCCGCAGCTCACTGTCGATCTCCAGCGGCAGCCATTTGCCATAATGGCGCCGGACCTCGCCAGTTCGATCGATGATCTCCAGGCGGAACTGCCAGCCCTCGAACGACAAGAGCATCCGGCCGAACTCCTCCCAGGTGAACTCGCGGCCATCGATCATTACGACGGGCAGCGGCTCGGGGTCGCGGCCGTAATCGCTCGATATGTGCCCCCGGACAGGGCCTGGAGACACCAGGTGCGTCCGGGATTCGTCGTCGACCAGCTGCTTTCGCGCAAGACCTCGTCGCATGCGTTCATACAGCTGGGCAAACAGCTCCATCGGATCGCCATCCACCTCGCCGAGAATTCCGAACTGATATCCGCCGGGCGCATCGCCGATCAACTCGAAGGCCTCGACCACCTGGCCGGTGCCGCACAACCGTCGCCTCACGTGCAGCACGTGTGGGCGGCCGTCACAGTCGGGCAACGTGACGGGCTCTGGCCGCCCTCGATGCGCACGCTCCGTCACCGCAGCTCGACATGAGGAAGAAAACCGCGTAGACCACTCACGATCGAGGGAGCCGTCACCCTCGGAGGATCAACAGCGAGCGGGACATCCCCAAGGAGGTTCCTCATGGCGATAATGAACTGGACGCGACCGTGGTACCTCGATCGTCACAAAACCGCGAGCGCCCTGCGCTCGATGTGGAAGCTGTTCTTCCTTTCCAAGGAACACCAGCAGCGGTTCCTCGACTCCTACGACGTCTTCTCGATGGAGTGGGAGGAGCGGCTGGCGGACAACCCCGAGGACTTCCGGGAGACCTCGCGAAAGGTGGGGGACTGGTACTCGGTGGTGAACCACCTCTGCGCGATCGGTCAGATCGAGAAGATGTACATCCCACCGCGGCTCGAGGCGGGGAAGAGCGTCCACCACAACCAGCTTCTCTACGAGCGCATGCTTGCGGAAGATCTCCGCGTGGGTTCCGGCGACACGGTGCTCGAGCTGGGGTGCGGGCGCGGGCGCGTGGCCCACCACGTCCACTCGTTGACCGGAGCCGCGATCGTCGGCTTCAACGTGGACGAGACGCAGATCGGGAGTGCGAACGACTTCGCCCGGCGGCGCCGGGTCGACGACGCGTGCCGCTTCCACGTGCGCGACCTGAACGACGTGCCGTACCCGCTGGAGGACGGGAGCGTCGCGGCCGTCTACGAGATCGGGGCGATCTCCTACTGCACCGATCTCGGCCGCCTCTTCGACGAGGTCCATCGGATCCTCCGGCCGGCCGGGCGCCTGTCGCTGCTCGACATCTGCATGTACGACCGGTACGACCCCACCGATCCCGAGCACGTGCGGCTCCTGAGCGAGACGAAGCCCCTGACCGGGCTGCTCCGCTCGCTCCACTGGGACGATTACCTGCGCGCCTTCGACCGCTCGGGCCTGAAGGTGGTCCGGAACGAGAATCCCAGCATCGACGGCCTCATGGTGCCGATGATCGAGTATCTCTCGGGCTACTTCAACGTTGCGAAGCGCGTGGTCGACGTGCTGACGCGGCTCCGGCTGCTGCCCGCCCACCTCTCCGTGCTGCTCACCAAGTTCACCGAGAACGGCGAGGCCTTCATCGCGTTCGACCGGGGCCGGCTCGGCACGATCGCGCAATACATCGTGGTCGAGAAGCCGCGCTAGGCCCAGGCCCGACCTCGATCCCAGCTCCTACGGCACAGCGCCCAGCTTGAGTGATGGGTTGCGCGTTGGCGCCGGGCCGCGAATAGGGCAGGGCACGCGACGACCGATCCGAACACCACGCCCGAGCCGGCCCGGGCAACGACGGTGTGAGACCGGGCGCGCGTGGCGATCGTGCGCACGAACAGTGCGTTCCGGCTCCCGACTTCGGAATTGACCCCCAGGGGCCAATTGGTGCTTAATCTTGCAATACTGCGCAACACGGAACCCAGGAACACCCTTGTTTTCTGCGGCTCTTTCGGGGTTCAAGGCCCAATTGTTTCTTTTAACGACATCAAAAGTTAGAAACGACCAGGGGCGTGGGTCCACTTTGGGGGCTCGGAGCACGGCGGGCTAGCTGGCGACCTCGATCACTCCAGCGTCGACGAGTCGCCGTATCTCGTCCTCGGGCAGTTTCAGGATGTCGCGGCAGATTTCCTTCGTGTGCTCGGCGAAGAGCGGCGCCGGCCGGCTCTCCGGGAACGTCATGCCGGTGATCTTGAACGGGATTCCCGGGTAGATCTTCCTGCCGACAACCGGGTGGTCGACCTCGACGAATGCCTGCAGGTGCTCGAGTTGCGCGTCGGCCAGTGCATCCACCGACCGTGCCGCCACCCCGGCCGCAACGCCTGCCGCCTGCAGTGTGCGCATCACGTCGGCGGGCTCGTGCTGGGAGGTCCACTCCTCAATCACAACGTCCAGCGCGTCGACGTTTCTCAGCCGGCTGACGGTGTCGGCAAAGCGGGCGTCGCGGGTCCACTCGGAATGACCGGCGGCAGCGCAGAAGCTGCGCCACTCCTCTTCGGTGAAGACGCTGATCGCGCACCACTGATCGTCCCCGTTGCAGCGGTAGATGCCGTACGGCGCCGCGTAGGGAATGCGATTGCCCATCGGTTGCGGCACGTGGCCGTTCACCGTGTACTCCAGGTAGCTGGCACCGATGAGATTGGCCCCGACTTCGACGAGGGACAGGTCGATGAACTGCCCCTTGCCGGTGCGGCGCCGGTAGTCCAGTGCCGCGAGAACCGCCAGGACGGCGTGCTTGGCGGCGAAATGGTCGGGGATCGGCGCCGTCGCGCCGACGGGATACGGGTCGTCCGCATGGGCCCAGAGCCGGAGCATCCCGGAGGCCGCCGCCATCAGCGGGCCGTAGGCCTTGTGCCCGCTGTAGGGACCGGTCTTTCCGAACCCCTGGCTGCTCAGGTAGACGATGTCCGGCTTGATGCGGCGGACACTCTCGTAGTCGAGACCCAGCTTCTCGACGGCACCCGCCCGGAAGTTCTCCGTCAGGACGTCCGACTGCGTGACGAGTGTTTTGACGAGATCGGCGCCCGCTGCGGTCTTGAGGTTAACGCCGAAGCTGCGGGCGTTGCGGTTGATCTCGTTGAAGCCGGGGACGCTGTTGATGTCTCCGCCGATGGTCCGCACGAAATCGAGGTTCTGCTTCGACTCGATCTTGATGACGTCGGCACCCATCTCCCCCAGCGTCTTGACGCAGTCGGGAACCACACCGCCGGTGCCGAGACTCACCACCCTGATCCCGTCGAGAGGTGTCTTCTTCGTCACCGCCCCACGCTCCTCCTGAGAGACCCAACCGGCGGGGCGCCGGCTTGGAGTGCCGATGAACCTCGTTCACGCACGGCGCCACCGCCCGGGGCGATGCCCCGGGCTAAAGAATGGCCGCCCCGTTGGGGCTGTTGTCGTCCAGCATTCGACTCTGCAGGGTCGCAGCCCTGAAAGGGCGGCAAGACATCAGCCCAGGGCAACGCCCTGGGCGACGGCGCAGGTGCGTGTTCATGGGCAGCCTGTAGAAGGATGGTCGCTCCCCTCGGTGACTTCATGCGCGGAACTCCACTCATTCGCAACAACCTCTACCAGAAGCCTTACTAGCAGCCTGTCGGGCTTGTCAGCCAGCAGCGACCCAACCCTGTCCTGAGCCCTGTCGAAGGAGGGGAGCGGACCATAGAAATGACGCTGGCCGCAGGCCCTAGACGACACCGGCCCGGCGCAGCGCGGCCAGTTCCGTCCGAGAAAATCCAAGGCGCTCGCAGAGAATGGCGATGTTGTGCTCGCCCAGGCACGGCGCCGAGCGTTTGACGGCGGCGGGCGTCTCCGTCCATTTGTACGGCGGACCCGGATACTGAAACGTCCCGACCACGGGATGGTGCATGTCGAGGAAGAACTCCCGCGCCTTGGTCTGCGGGCTCTCGATGAAGTCGGCCAGGTCGACGATGGGAGCGATCGGAACACCGGCCTGGTGTCCCGACTCGAACAACTCCATCATCGTGTAGTTCTTCGTGAACTCGGCCATGATGTCGTACAACTCGCGCGCGTTGCCGATGCGGTACATGAACTCGCGCCACTCCGGCTGCTTCAGGACTTCCGGCTCTCCCATGACCTTCACCAGCGCATCCCACTGCCACGGGGTGAGGGCGACGACGCGAACGAAGCCGTCCTTGCACGGATAGACGGGGTAGACCGCTCCTCCCACGCGGAATTCCGGCCCCGGCAGCGGGCCGTCGGGGGTGCGGTTGTACGAGTGCAGCGTGACCATCCATGGGTAGAGCGCGAGCCGCGCATTCTGGTGCACCGACACGTCGATGTAGTGCCCGTCGCCGGAGCCGCCGCGCTCGAAGAGCGCGAGGACGATGGACATGGCGGCCATCACGGAAGTCGCATCGTAGGCGGGCATGCCGGGCAGGCTGCAGGGCGGCTTGTCGGGAAAGCCGGCCTCGATGAGGTCGGTGCTGAGCGCGATGTCGACGATCGGCGAACCTTTCCAATCGCGGTACGGCCCGGTCTGCCCGAACTCTGTGATGCTGGCCATGATCAATCCCGCGTTGATCTCGCGCAGCGCCTCGTAGCCCAGGCCTAGGCCCGCCAAGTATCCCGGCGCGTGGCTCTCGACCAGAACGTCCGTGGACTCGACCAACCTGCGAAGTATCTTCTTGCCGTCTTCCGTCTGCAGATTCAGGGTGATGCCGAGCTTGTTGGCATTCCGGAAGAGGAACGGGAGACTGCGCTCGAGACCCGGGACGTCGCCGGCAAACGGAGGCACCCGGCGGGTCGGATCCCCGTCCGGGCTCTCCACCTTGATGACCTCCGCCCCGAGATCGGCGAGCAGCTTGGTGCAGTAAGCCCCCTTGACGTCGGCGAGGTCGAGCACGCGATACCCGGTCAGCGCCCCTTCACGTCCGTTTTCCATCCAGTGATCGCCTCCACGCCCTATCTGCCCACGTCGACCTCGATGCCGCGGGATTTAACGACCTTCTTGAGTGTCTCGACCTGCGCCTCGCCGATCGTCGGAATCTCTCGCCAGGGATACGCCTTGCCCAGGGCGGCATACTTCGCCTCGCCGAACTTGTGGTAGGGGAGCAGCGAAATCTTCTCCACAGCGGGCTTCAGTGGGAGCACGAGGTCGCACAGTTCTTCCAGCACCTCCTCCGAGTCGTTGAAGTGCGGGATGATCGGATAGCGCACCCACACCGTGATCCCCGACTTGGCCGCCGTCCGGCGCAGGTTGTCCAGGATCCGCTCGTTGGGCACGCCGGTACCTTCCTGGTGTCGCGCGGAATTCGGATGCTTGACGTCGTAGAGGACCAGGTCGGTGAAGTTCAGGACCTCGTCTAGTATTTCCCAGTCGGCGTATCCCGTCGTATCGAGAGCGGTGTGCAGCTCCATCTTCTTTGCCTCGCGCAGCAACCGCAAGGCGAACTGCCACTGCAGCAGAGGTTCGCCCCCGGAAACGGTCATGCCGCCACCGCTGTGCCGGTAAAAGCCGGCATCCCGCCCGACGGGATCCATCACTTCGGCAACGGTCATGTACCGCCCGGTCGCCTCGATCGCTCCCGAGGGGCACACCTCGGCGCATTGCATGCGGGAGTTGCACTTCTCCCACTCGATCGTCCGTTTGTTCTCCGCGATGGCGATCGCATGTTCCGGGCAGACCTCGACACACTTGCCGCACCGGATGCACTTGGCGTCGCGAGTGATGATCTGCGGCTCCGCTTGCAGCGCCTCCGGGTTGCTACACCAGGCGCAGCGCAGAGGGCAGCCTTTGAGGAATACCGTCGTTCGTATGCCCGGCCCGTCGTGAACGGAGAAGCGCTGGATGTTGAATACCACACCCCTCAGTTCGGCGACGTCGTCGTGCATTAACCCGCTACGGGTCCGACAATCCGTCAAGCGGGATTCCCAATCCACGATCCGCTAACGACCCAACGACTGCGCGGTCCGGTCGATGATGCTGTCCTGGCACTCTCTGGACAGGTCGATCCAGAAGGCGCTGTAGCCGGCAACCCGCACCTGGAGATCGGTGTACTGCTCCGGATGCTCTTGCGCGTCCCGCAGCACCTTGGTGTCCGCCACGTTGAACTGGATGTGCGGGATGGTGCCCTTCGCGTGCCACTCCTTGAGGTAGGCGGCGAACAGCTTCCGGTTCTCCCCTTCGAGGAACTGGGGCATGAACCTCTGGTTCAACAACTGGCTGTGCATGTAAGGGATCTTGGCGACCGAGTTGAGCACCGCGGTCGGCCCCTGCTTGTCGGCGCCGCACATGGGGGACAGCGTGCCGTCGCTCAGCGGCGTGCCGGCCAACCGGCCGTCCGGAGTGGGGCCGCAGGCCAGACCGACCGATTGGAAGCCGGCGGCCGTACTGCCGTCGATGGTGACGGTATACCCCCAGGCATCCTTCACCTGGTTGAGCGTTCCGTCGTGGACCCTGGTCAGGGTCTTCACCGCCCAGGCGTCGGCGTAATCGTCGTCGTTGCCGTATTTGGGGGCGCGCAGGAAATCCTGGTGGATGACTTCGTGTCCCTGCCAGTTTGCCGCCAGCGCCTCGAACAGTTGATCCATGGTGTACTTGCGGTCATCGAAGATCAGCTTCTGGATGGCCGCCAGCGAATCGGCGACATTGATCCCGCCCAGCAGGACCATGAACGGCCAGGTGTCGTGCTCCTTGTGCAGTCTGGTCAGGTCGATGCCCCTCTCCACGGCCTCGTCGAGAAGGAACGAGTTGCAGGGGTCCGGGCTGTACTCGATGACAATCTGCTGCCCGACGTTCCAGGAATTGATCCCGATCTTCATGTAGAACAGCAGCCGCTCGCAGAAGGCATCGAGAATCTCGTCGGCGGACCGCATTTCCCTGGGGTCCTTGAGCTTGGGTTTGCCGGGGATGTCGGGGGCCTCAAACAAGCCCAGGACCTCACACAGCAGTTTGGTGGAGAAGACGGCCCCGATGGTGGCAATCCCCGACGCCGTCACGGCCCGGCCGCGGATGTGCGGGTTGACGCAACAGCCCAGCTGCACCCGCTTGGCATCCGCTTCGGACCAACCCCGCGTGTAGCACCACTTCTCCAGCAGTTCCTGATGGTGGAAGGCCGGTTGGCCGCTGCCCATCCGGTTCAGGTCGATGGCTCGTTCCAAGACATCGGGATTGATGTCGCGGTGGTAGAGCAGGCAGAGCGGAGGCTGGCAGACGTGGAGGTTGGCGAGCGCCTCCATGGCCATGCAGCTCAAATCGTTGGACACGTCGTTGCCGTTCTCGTCCGCTCCGCAGATATTGGGCGCCCAGCCGACGTCGAAGCCGGCGGTGGCGCTGAAGATCGCCGGCCACTCCAGAGGAGAGCCGACCTCCTGCGCCTTGATGAACAGACACTCGACCAGCTCCATCGCGTCCTCGCGGGTGATCCTCCCGGACTTCATGTCGGCTTCGTAGAAAGGCCACCACACGCGGTCGATGCGGACGCCGCTGCCGTTTCCGCACATCGCCATGAAATGCCCGACGATCTCGACGATCCACATGAACTGCAGGGCTTCGTGAAAGGTGCGCGGCGGGTTCGCCGGAACCCACTCGAGCATATCCGCCAGTTCCTCCAACTCCTTCTTGCGCACCCGGTCCGTCTCCGCCGCGGCCTGCTGCCGGGCCAGTTCGGCGTGTCTGTGGGCGTAGCGGATGATGGCTTTGCCGCACATGAGCATGGCTTGCCACTGGTGTTTCTTCTCCAGGTACTCCGCCGGGGGCATCTCCCCGATGTTCTCGTCCAGCTCTTTCAGCTTGGCCTCGATCGAGTCGATCCTCGCCTGCAGTCCGCCGGCGTAGAGCGTTTCGTAGTCGTAGCCGGGCAAGCCGCGGCTCTCCTCCCAGGTCTGCGGGTAGACAGTGACGAACGTCGGATCGCTGCCGACGATGGGCCGCAGGAAATCGGGCATCTCGGCGTAGATCCGATCCCGCACGCAGCGGTCCTTCCAGTACGCGCAGATGTCTTCGACGATCTCCTTGCGCTCCTCGTCGGTCACCATTTCGGAGTAGCCGCCGGAGGTCACCCCGTCGGGCATCCACCACATGCTGGCCTCGGGGTACCAACGGATCTCGTCCGGCGCGCCGTTGGCGTCGCCGACGATGAGCTCACCGGGCTTGATGAAGATGGGCATCTCGTCGCACATCTTCTCCACCGACCGCGCCTTGCGGATCACCCACGGCTGTCCTTCCGTCTCCTTGTACGCCTGGGTCACCAGCCGTGCGCGGTCGAGGTCGACCCGGACCCCCTTGCGGAATTCGCATTTGCCGAAGCCGAGGGCGACGCTCATCCACTCCTTGGTCACCGCCGCTTTCCAGCCCACGGCCTCCCTGAGCTTGGCGGTGCGGGGCGTGGAACCGAAGCCCCAGTCGAAGGGCACGCTCTTCGTGACCCTGTCCGCGAAGGAAACACTCCCGGGCTTCGGAATCTCGGACCCTAGCTTGAGAGTCTGGTGCATGACTTCGTTCCTCCCCCCGTTTTGACCGGGACCAATGGACGACCTTTGCGAAGCTTCACCGCCGATTCGAAAATCTGTTCACCGAGTTTTCACCCGCACCTTACCCCGTCATCATCTACCACGTCTGCCGGGGGTGAGGCTATTGTTTACTTCGGCCTAATGTTTTGTCAATATCGGCCGGCGCCTTGCCGCATGACGGCTCGTTCCAGTAACGAAGCTGGCGGGGAAAACGTTGGACCGACAGGGCACAGGCTGTGCAGGGCCGACGCCAATGCTCTTGTCAGCCAGTCATGAGCAACGTGGGGCCACGGCGAGACACATGGACGGAGCGAAACGGAATGCTTGAAAGGGCTCGCCTGACCCGCCGCGAACTCCTCCGCGCCGCCGGCGCTGGCGCACTTGCGCTTACGTTCCGGAACCTCGCGTTTCGAATACCCATGGCCAAGGCCGCTCCGGCCGAGGCCGCTGCGGATTCCGCGCCGGCCCTCGCCGGCGTACTCGTCGACTACCGGAACTGGGAGGACGTCTATCGCAAGCAATGGACGTGGGACCGCGTCGCCAAGGGAACCCATTTCGTCAACTGCTTCTACCAACGCGGCTGCTGCTGGAACGTCTACGTCAAGGACGGCATCGTCTTCCGCGAAGAGCAGTCGGCGACCTATCCGGCGACCAATGCCGAGGTGCCGGACTTCAACCCGCGCGGCTGCCAGAAGGGCGCCTGTTACAGCCAGCGCATGTACGATCCGGCCCGGCTCCGTTACCCGCTCAAGCGCGTCGGCGAACGCGGCGGCGGGAGTTGGAAGCGGGTGAGCTGGGAAGAGGCGCTGCGCGATATCGCCGACCGGTCGATCGATGTCCTGACGAAGGATGGACCGGAGGGAATCACCTGGGATCCCGGCGGCGCCAACCAGCACGGGTGCGACGCCATCGGCCTGTACCGAACGAGCTTTGTGCTGGACACACCGGTACTCGCCATCAACCAGGAGGTTGGCGATCATCACCCGGGAGCCGCCGTGACCTGCGGCAAGATTATCTTCGCCAGTTCCGGCGACGACATGTTCTATTCGGACCTGATCCTGATCTGGTCCGGTAACCCGGTCTACACCCAGATTCCCAACGCGCACTTCATCACCGAGGCGAGGTACAAGGGCGCAAAGATCGTGACCATCGCTCCCGACTTCAACGCCTCGGCGATCCACGCCGACCTCTGGGTCCCGGTGAACGTCGGCACGGACGCGGCCCTCGGTCTGGCGATGGCGAACGTGATCGTCGAGGAGAATCTTCTCAACCGGCGTTTCGTCGCCGAGCAGACCGATCTGCCGTTGCTCGTCCGTACAGACACGCGCCGCTTCCTGCGTGACAGCGACCTCTCGGCCGGCGGCGACCCGGAGGTCTTCCACATCTTCGATCGCGCTTCGGGACGAACCCAGGCTGCCGCGTCCAGGACACTGGCGCTCGACGGCGTCGAGCCGGCGCTCGAAGGGCAGTACAAGGTCAAGACGACCAAGGGAGAGGTGACCGTCACGCCGGTTTTCGAGCTGCTGCGCCAACGGCTGAAGGACTACGCGCCGGAGGCGGCTGCCACGATCACGGGCACGTCGGCGGAGACGATCCGTGACCTGGCGCGACAGATCGCCCGGGCGAAGGCGGCGACATATCTCACGCAGTCGAGCTTCGGCAGGTTCTACCACGGCCTCGAGATGGAGAGAGCCCAGATCCTCTTGCTGACGCTTTGCGGGCACATCGGGAAGAAGGGCAGCGGCATCACGGGCTTCGCCTATCTGGGCCTCGCCGGCGTCGACGCATTCTACCAGGCCTCGGGCAACCTGCCCCCGAAGCTCGGCATCGCGAAGCTCGGGGCCGCCAACGCGCCAACCATGCTGAAGGACAAGTTCGCTGGCCACTCGGCCGAAATGATCCTCTGCGATCTGGCGCGCGCGGAACATGCCCGCGGCGGGCTCGTCTCCGCCTCGCTCTTCTTCCGCAAGCACGGCGGGCTCGACTCTTACGCCAGCGCGAAGAAGTACGACCCGTGGCTGAAGCGCGAGTTCGACGACTACCTGGCCGACGCGCTCGCCAAGGGGCGGCAGTTCGTGCCGAAAAAGTGTCCGCGCATCTTCTTCGCGGTGGGCGGCAACATCCTGCGGCGCGTGCGCGGCTATGACAAGCTCATCAAGAGCTTCCTGCCGAAGCTCGATCTCCTGGTGACGCTCGACTGGCGCATGAGCAACACGGCACGCCACAGCGACTACGTCCTGCCGGCGGCCGGCTGGTACGAGCGGGACGACATCACCTGGTCCGGGATGGTCGCACCTTTTGCCCACGCCATCACGCGCGCAACCGACCCGCTGGCGGAGTCGAAATCGGACTGGGAGTTCCACTGCCTCTACCTGAAAACGATTCAGCAGCGCGCCGCGGAGCGGAAGGTCTTGGAATTTGCCGATCGCGGCGGGGCCAAGCGCCGGCTGGATCAGGTGTACGACAACTTCACCTTCAGCGGTCGCTACACGGAGAACAACCCCGAGGAACTACTCGAGGAAGTCTTCTCGATCGCCGGCAACATCGGCGGCACGACCTGGAAGGCGATCAAGGAGAAGGGGTTCGAGCGCTACACGGGCGTCGGCATGTCCTATGCGACCCGGACCAACGCCACCGACATAGAACCCGGAGAGACGATCACCGCCAACACCTGGCACACCCGCGACAAGATGCCCTGGCCGACGCTGACTCGCCGCCTGCAGTTCTACATCGACGACGATGTCTTTATGGAGCTGGGCGAGGAGCTGCCCATTCACAAGGACAACCCGCCGATCGGCGGCAACTATCCGCTCTCGCTGACGGGCGGGCACACGCGCTGGTCGATTCACGGCATGTGGCAGGACGAAGCCCACTTGATGCGCCTGCAGCGCGGAGCGCCGCTGATCTTCATGGCGACGGAAGATGCCGCCGCGCGCGGGATTCGTGACGGCGAATCGGTTCGGGTGTGGAACGACGTCGGATCGTGCCAATTGCAGGTTCGGATCTCGCCCGCCGTGCGCCCGGGGCAGGTGATCGTCTACCACGGCTGGGAACCGTTCGAGTTCAAGGATCAGAAGTCGCACCGGGTCCTCTTCCCGGGCCCGATGAACCCGGTGCAGGCCGCGGGCGGTTACTACCATCTGCAGCCGGCGGGAATCATGGGCGACCCCGGGGTGAGTGACCGCGGCACGCGGGTCGAGGTGGAGCGAATTGCTGTTTAACAGTCGACACAAGAAGGGATTCCGCTCGCCCTTCGAGAACCTGCCCATGAACCGAACGTTCCAATCCCGTCATGCCGGCAGTCTCTAAGCCGGCATCCAGGGGAGGCGCGGGGAGTGGATTCCGGCTTAAGGATTGCCGGAATGACGAAATGCGCTGGTTCATGGCCATTCCAAGCCGGCGCCCCGCCGGTGGGGTCTCTCGGAAGGGTGAGCGGAATCCCCTCTCGCGCAACGGTGTTCCCGCTCATGCTGAGGCTCTCGAAGCATGTCCTGAGCACCGTCGAAGGGCATGAGCGCGCATATTGTCACCGGACCGCCAACGGCATGTCGTCGCCATCCGCGGATGCCGCTATGCACTACGGGGACGAAGGCACCAGATGAAATCCGACGATCAAGCCGAACGGATGCTTGGCTTCCGTGCCGAAGATGAGACATGATGGTTCATGGCATTCAATCGGGTGGTGTTCCGCGTCCACGCGATCCAACGCATGTTCCAGCGGGGCATTGACGGCGACGACGTACGCCACGTGCTGACCACTGGAGAAGTGATCGAACGGTACCCGAACGACACCCCATATCCGCGCTTCTGCTGTTGGGCTGGCGTAGCTCGCGGCCGATTCATGTAGTTGCAGCGGATAACGTGGCGTCCGGTGAGACGATCGTGATCACCGTGTACGAGCCGGAATCTGCGCAATGGGAGTCTGACTTCAGAAGGAGAAAGCTATGAGATGCGTCGTGTGCAAGCAGGCGGAGGTGCGGCCGGGCAAGGCGACCATCACGCTTGAGCGTGATCAGCTCACGCTTGTGGTGAAGGGCGTGCCGGCGCGCGTCTGCCCGAACTGTGGCGAACAGTACGTGGACGAGCAGGTGACGAAACAGCTCCTGGAGACCGCCGAAGCTGCCGCCCGTGCTGGCGTCCAGGTGGATATTCGAGAATACGTTGCCGCGTGATCATCGCGCCACGGGTTTGTATGAGGCTACGAGGTGAGCGACGAATGAGCGAGTTCGGCTACGGATGCGAGCACTGCGAGGGGACGGTCCGCGCCAAGCGCGTGCAGCGCGAGGCATTCAAGCACACGGCCGGCTTCGTGATTCTCGCTCGACGCACATCCCCCCGGAGAACCCAACGCGCGCGGCGCGAGTACGTTGAGCCAGTGAACTGCAGTCCTCTCTGTTTCTCGTCATTCCCGCAATCTTTAAGCGGGGATCCATCCCCCACCCACTGGATGCCCGCTCGAGGATTGCGGGCATGACGGATTGGAGCAACCGGTTCATTGGGAGACTGCACCTGGCAGCCGCGTCGTAAGGTCACGTCGACCAACACGGCCTTCTGACGTGGCGAGCAGCGCCCTGCAGATCTTCGGGGGCAACGGGCTGAGCCGCGAGTATTCGATCGAGAAGCTGCTACGTGACGCCCGCGCCTCAATGATCGAGGACGGCTGCAACGATGTCCTGAGCCTGGTCGCGGCTGAGAGCCTGTAATGGCATCAGCGCAAGAGCCGCTGTACATCGCGCACAAGGAAGTCCACGACCGCCGTGACGCGGACCCGGCGGTTGCACTTGCCGAAGGCTATCCGTCTCAGCCCGCCATGCGCACGTCGAGACGGCGACCCAGGGCGGCAATCGCGGCCTCTATCTGATCGAGCCGTGAGGCGTGGTCCAGATCCAACAGCCGGTCAACCTGCGGCAGGTGCCAGCCGAGGCGGCGTGCGAGTTCCGCCTTGCGGACCCCCTCGTCGCGCATCGCCTGGAAGATCCCGAGCTTCAGGGCCACCAGCGCCGTCGGATGCACGGTGTGCTGTCCGCGCCTGGGACGACTCGGCGCGGGCAGATCCTTACCATCTTCCACGTACGCAGCCAGTGCCGTTTCCAGCGCATCGACCGCTCGGAGCATCGCCTCGTCCGCGTCTGCCCCGAAGGTGTGCGCTGCGGGAACGTCCGGGAAGTTCACCAGGGTCGATCCGTCCGAGTCCTTTTCAAGCGTCACCGGGTAGTCCCACATGATTCACTCCTCGTTCTCCAGGGCCAGGTCTTTCTTGATGGCACGGACTAGGCCCGTGCCGAGCTCGCGCGAGCCGTGCATCGGCAGCACCGAACGGTGCTGCCCACGATACACCCGCAGATGGCCACCCTTGCCTGGCTTGAACGTGCAACCATGCTGCGCAAGCCACCGCTTGAACTGGCTGCTGTTCACGACGGGCACCGTAACCCTTGCGTTTCGCGGCGTCAACAGAAGTGTTGCGTCACGCTTAGGGCGTCACCGCGAACGGTGGGATGGGCTCGATCTTCGTCGGCGTGGCGCAGGCGGCGCTGGATCTGGCCCTCGACTACGCGAAGCAGCGCGTACAGGGCGGCGTGCCGATTTTCCAGCACCAGAACGTGAAGATGCGCCTGTCCGAAATGTTCCGGAAGGTGCAGGCCGCCAGGGCGTTGAGCCGACAGGTGACGCTCTACAACTCGATGAACATCCCCCCGAGAACCCAACGCGCGCGGCGCGAGTACGTTGAGCCAGTGAACTGCAGTCCTCTCTGTTTCTCGTCATTCCCGCAATCTTCAAGCGGAATCCATCCCCCACCCACTGGATGCCCCGCTCGAGGATTGCGGGCATGACGGATTGGAACAACCGGTCATTGGGAGACTGCACCTGGCAGTCGCTTCGAAGGTCACGGCGACCAACACGGCCTTCGAGGTGGCGAGCAGCGCCCTGCAGATCTTCGGGGGCAACGGGCTGAGCCGCGAGTGCCCGATCGAGAAACGGCTGCGTGACGCCCGCGCCTCGATAATCGAGGACGGCTGCAACGATGTCCTGAGCCTGGTAGCGGCGGAAAGCCTGTAGTGGCGTCAACGTAAGAGCCGCGCAGGGAAAGTCGGCCTGGTGCCGTTGACGGGGAAGGTCCGCATCGACAACTTCATCTTCCTCACGCCCGATAAATCGAAGCTGCTCTCCGTCTGCTTCTGCTGCCATTGCTGCTGCATGATGACGTCGTTCAAGCACATTCCCGGACAGCACCTCGACCACGTCATGCCGCGCCTCGAAGGGTTAGAGGTGACGGTGACCGAAAACTGCCTGGGCTGCGGGACGTGCGTGGAGACGTGCGGCTTCGACGCCATCACGATCGAAGGCGGTCACGCGCTCCACAACGCCCAGTGCCGCGGCTGCGGCCGCTGCGAGCGCACCTGTCCCAACGATGCGGTGCGGATCAAGGTGACCAACCCGACCGCGACCGAGGACGCCAAGCGCCCGATCGAGTCGTACCTCCGGATCTGACCCTTCTGATACGTTCACAATCTTGCCCGCAAACGATCGACACCGCTCGCGCCTGAAAATGAGGACAGGAACGAGGCCAGCTCAGTATTCTTCCTCGACGTGTTGTGCCAGATCCCACAGCTCATCACCACTTCTGACGAACGTAGGGGTCGAGGGCGAGCTGTCCGCCATCCACGGGAGGGCGTCCTTGCGGATCAACTGCACGACATCATGGATACCTCTGAACCGATACGGAACCGTCATGGCACAAGCGAGTTTGAGATCGATCAAACGTTCGAGCTTCGCTTCGAAACCGATCGCCCCGTGCAGTGGCATCCGCCGGTGTGGGAAAGGACACCGGTTTCAGGCGGCCGACACCGCCGTAATCCCCGACGCTCATGATCGGCCTTCACGCCATGCTCCGCGTCACGAATGGTCTTGCTACCCAGCGACAGCGGCGCAATCCGCGTCCTGGCCAACGCGCCGGGTGCGACATCACTTCGCTCGCCGTTAGCGCCCAGGAATCCTGTGTGACCTATGCGCAGCCACCTGGCCCAGGAGTGCGAAAGGACACGTCAAGATCTCTACTGCGAACGTGACCTCGCGGTGGCCGGACTGCCCTGCGAGCGACTTACGCACCTCTTCCCTCTCATGCCGGATCCCGAGCGCCTCCCTCGTGTTTCCTCCCCTGCACAAGATATCAAAGGGATCAGTGATTCTAGATTCGATCCCGTGCGATCCTCCATATCCGTTTGCGTATAACAAGACACTTTTCCTTTGCACGGCGGCGTTAACGCGCTCCCGTACAAACGCCTCACTGTCATTAAAACTTGGCACGCAGAGGAATCCAACATTCCTCGGAAATTCATTGTCGTCATCCTGAGAATGCAAATCATAGCATATCGCTACTCCCACAATGCCTACCGGAGTATCCACGAGCTTCAGCAGCCCTCGCCCCGTATAGCGTGCGCCGTGCTCTCGATGGCGATCCTCCTCCGGGCTCAAATAATTCTTGTACTGAAAATACGTCTCGGTAGCTTTGCCGTCGTACACCATTATGGGTGCCACATTATACCCGTCAGAGGACACGTGCGTCCCGAACACGATCACTCCCTTGCCGCGCTCCGCTCGCCTCCCCTCGAACCAGCACCCCAGCTCCTGGTACAAGCTCGCAGGCACATGATACTCGGGCAGGCACACCACCAACCGCTGTTTTTGATCTGACGGCTCACCCACAGCCAACCGAAACACCTCGCCCATTCCGCCCTTATACTCCACCGATCGAATCTGTTCCGCATTGAACTCATCTATCGTCAGATCCGTTCCTATCACAGCCACCCTCAGCACCTCCGGCGAACCCTCTTCGCCCCTGTCTTCGTGGCACGCTTCTCGCGGGCCGGCCTTGTGCTCCGACCCACTAAGTAAGACCGTCTTCTTCCTCCTTCCAACCACATATCTCTTGCATGTCCCGCAGTCGTTATTGATCTGATAGGGTCTGCCGGCAGGAGCGACCTGCTTCTGCCCGTGCAGGCACCGTGGGGTGGAAGATGCAAAAGTTTCTGAGACGAGCGCCAAAATTTGTTGCCTTTGCCGTGGCTCTCCTGACTTCTCTCGTCAGCCCGCCAGCCATGCGGCAAGCATGGGCCCATGGGGACCCGGCTGGCTGCAGCGGGACAGGTGTTTCGCTGTCGCTGTCCGTCTTTCGAGCCGACGGTGTCACTCCGGTCAGCCTCAGCGACCAGGTGACCGAATGTGAAACCCTGGTGTTTCAAGCCACGATCAGCTGGCCTGACGTG
>Ga0315286_10001995_pt1 | contig 18854 bp, 12 predicted proteins | sample YL17G10_0_MG_FD_205038 | JGI IMG/M metagenome (GOLD analysis project Ga0315286, IMG submission 205038) | Sediment microbial communities from Yellowstone Lake, YNP, Wyoming, USA - YL17G10_0 | ecosystem: Environmental > Aquatic > Freshwater > Lake > Sediment | place: USA: Wyoming | collected... | reverse complement strand
TCGCAAACCACGGCGGCATCGGCGTTGTGGCCCCGCACCCTGGCCGCGAGCGTACCGTTGACCCCTCCGAACTCCTCATCAACGATCGTTTCGATCAGGAGGTCGCCCTTGAGTATCACCCCGGCTTCCCGGAGCATTTGCGCTGTTACCAACATGGCGGCAATGCCGCCCTTCATGTCATTGGACCCCAAGCCATAGAGCCTGTTCCCTTCTATGACTGCACCGAACGGATCGCGATGCCATGGCTCCGATCCGCGCGGGACCGTGTCCACGTGGCCGGACAGCAGAAGCGATCTGCCGCCGCCGGTTCCCGGCCGGACCGCGATCATGTTGGGACGGTTGCTATAGTCGCGGCCTGCCTGAAAAACAGGATGCTCCACCACACCCGGAACCGTAGGCAGTTCATATAACTCCGCTTTCAATCCCAGTTGTGTCAGCCTGCGGCTGATATATTGCTGGCATTCCGATTCCAGGCCCGTCGGAGGAGTATTTTCAGAGGAGATCATGACAAGATCGGCGATCGTTCGGACCAAGCGGTCGCGGAGCGCTGCTGCTGTTCCGGCCAGACGTTTATCGATCCGCGCCTGGTCTGCAGCCTCAACCTGGTTTTTCATAATTAACTACCTTTATGGCATGGGTTGGTTGATGTCGAATCACAACCTATTCTATGCAGCGCTATAATGATGCCAACCAGGCAGAAAACCCAAGAGCTTTTTGCCTCCGCCATCCAGCATCGGCTTAGACCGTGACAAGGTTTCCGCTTGTGCTCCCGGATAGAAACCCTTATAAGGCCCTCTTGGGATTTTTCATCAGAGGCGGAAAAGCCGAATGCCCCCTGACTGCGAGCGTGCCAATTATGAGTCGTTCTTCTGAGGTGGAAACGGCCAGCGTGCCGGAAGCAACCAGTGCCAGTGGTTTCAAGCGCGTGCTCTCCCTTTGGGATTTGGTACTGTTCGGCCTGGCTTTTGTCGGACCCACAGCGCCCTATTCGATGTTCGGCATTGCTACAGTCAAGTCCCAGGGACATCTCCCATTGGTTTACCTGATTGCGATGCTGGCCATGAGTCTCACCGCTCTCAGCTACGGTCGAATGTCGGCGGCGTTCCCTGAGGCCGGCTCCACTTACGCCTATGCCTCCAAGGCGCTGCATCCGACTATCGGCTACTTTGCCGGCTGGGGAATGATCCTCGATTACATCCTGATACCGCTTCTTAGCGTTATTTATGTCGGACTGACGGCCACCAAACTCGTTCCTCAGATTCCTTTTGTGGTCTGGGCGGTTCTCACGGCCGTTGGCATCACCGCCATCAACCTGCGCGGGATAAGGGTGACGACGCGCGCCAATAAGGTGTTGAACGCTATCATGATAGGCTCGCTGGCCTGGTTCATCCTCGTAGCCATTCGCGCCCTGACACGGGGGATCGGCGAGGGAGAACTCCTATCGCTCAAACCCTTCTATGATCCCGGGAACTTCTCCCCTGCCGCCGTAATGAGCGCCACTTCCCTCGCGGCTCTATCTTTCCTCGGGTTTGATGGAATCAGCACCCTCTCGGAGGACGCCAAAGATCCCAGGCGGGATATCTGGCGGGCCACTGTGCTGGTATGTTTCATCGCGGGCGGACTTTTTGTCCTTCAAAGCTATCTGGGCCAGATGGTATGGCCCGATTACCGGACCTTCTCTCCAATTGAAACCGCCTTCATGGACATAGGAAAGTTGATAGGCGGAGATCCGCTGCTTTATTGCATTTCATTTGTTCTCCTGGTCGGCGGCATAGCCAGCGCTGTTACCGGGCAGGCCAGCGCGTCGCGACTCCTTTACGGCATGGGGAGAGACCGCTTGCTGCCGCAGCGCATTTTTGGCTATATCCATCCCCGGCTCGGGACCCCCATTTACAGCGTCTTGCTGATGGGCGGAATCCATTTGCTGGGCGCGTTGCTGCTGCGCTACACGGAAGCGGCCGAACTGGTGAATTTCGGCGCCCTCCTCGGCTTCATGGCGGTCAATCTCTCCGTTTGGCGGCTTTACTTCTGCAGATTCCGGCAGCGGCAGGGAGTCGCGGTCATATTGAACCTGGTCCTCCCCATCCTGGCGTTTGCGGTATGCCTGGTCATCTGGCTGAGTCTTTCCAGTTTTGCGCTTCAGGTGGGCGCCATCTGGATGGGGCTCGGGCTGGTCTACCTCTCATTTCTCACGCGTGGTTTCAAACGGACGCTGACCGAATTGCGTTTGTGAGCGGCAAGACACAGGTGTCTCCCGCCAATGGCCCATCACCCTGTCATTCGTGCCCCTGTAATGGGAACAGTCCCCCATGCCCGGGGAGGGCACCAAAGTGCACGAAAACAGAGAGCCTGACTGGGGCGATGTGGGTCCGCCGCGCCGCGGCGGACATTTGCGCGCTCCGGCGGAGCGCGCCCACTTTGGCCACTGCTCTCAGCCTGTTTTCAAAGCCGAAGAAGGCACCGAAGCAAGCGACCAAGCCAACGAAAAATGGAATCATAGGCTCACATATAGAGCACAGGGGTTCCTCATGATGCTCGCCTTGACTGCTTGAATCTGCTGCCTCACGGAGTATTGGCGACATCCACCCAGTCAATACTCGCTGTCGAACCACCGGCTGAGCACTTCATCCACTTCCGGAAGCCTGCGCCGCATGATGTCGATCTTGCGGCGCAGAAGTTCCGGGAAGTTGGTGCTGAATCCCCAGGTGGTCTCCTCCGGAAGGAGGATCATCCCGATGTCACCCCCCTCCTCCGCAAGCCGGAGGAGCGCTTCAGTGTTTTCGATTTCTCCAGTCACGACATCCCTGAATCGTGCGGCATCGGAAGCAGCCTCCCTTTTCAGATCATCCTCGACAGACTTACGCGAGTACTTGTCCAGGATGCGCTGTCCCTCGTACAGGTTGGCCCCGGTCGCATACACATGCGCGAGAAACCGGAGCTGGCGCTCGTGCGCGCTCAGATAGGGATATCGACGGACACTGTCCGAGTGGTCGCTCAGGAAAACACGGAGTGCTGCAGCACCACGCTGAAACGCCGCACACGCCCGCAGGGAACGGTCGCGGTTCGAGACATACCAATCCTGCGGGGGAAGGCCGCCCTCTGCGCGAAACAGGTGCGCGTGTCCAAAACGCAGGTTTCCTCCAAACGTATGCGCCAGCCACCATTCCCGCTCGTCAGGCGAGAGGGCAGATGCATCCGGGACGAGTGGCCTCACCAGGGTGCGGCGCGATGCGTACTCCGTACCCATTGCGAAGCCGATCTGACCTCCATTCTGCTGGAACGCGGCGTGGATATCCTTCCACGCGTTAACCAGCAGCGCACCTCCCTCAGATCCGCCAAGGTCACGGGCAACCCGGTCCACCAGCGCGTCGCCTCCAGCCTCCGGATCCAGAAGGAACCGCCGGTAGAGTTCCTGCATGACCGACCTTGCCTTTATGGGGGGTGAGACAAGGCCGCCCAACGTGTTCAGTGCGTCGAGTCCCAGTTCCCTCGCCCGCTTCAGCCGCTCGACCAGGTAGTACGGGAGGGGAAACTCCGATGTCGGCGCCACGTCGAAGCCGAAGAAGTGCTGCTGGTAGTAGATGGCCCGGCGCCCCGTTTCGCGTTGGCGCGAGAGGATATATCGGTCCACTCCAAGCGGATCCCGAAAGGCAAGGCCCCAGGAAGCCCAGTTGCCGGCCGTGATATCGACCTCCTTCGACACGCTGTCGAAGAACTCATCGATCTCGCCGCGGCTGTTTCCGTGCGGCTGCACAGCCACCCGGATATCCGGGTTGCCTTCCTGCCAGCCCTCTTTGATCGCGAGAAAGAACCTCCGCATCCGCTCGCCCATGGGTATGTGGCGGCAGTGCTCGGGGCCGTTACGCCCCGAATAGAGACCCTTCTCCCAGCACAGGCCGGCCCCGCTGTCGTGGATAATGATATAGACCTCGGCAATGCCCGGCACCTCCCGGGCCAGCAGCCCGGCAAGTGTACGGTAGTGTTCGAGCACCTCGGGGCGATCCGTGCATAGCGAGTATCGGGGAGTCATGCTCCTCAATGGGTGGTCCACGCGCGGACCGCGCAGATCCGGCCGCCGTTCCAGGAATTCCGAAGGCACGAAGCGGGGCTCATATCCGGTGAAGACGGGTTTCAAACCGAACGACTGGATAACTCCGACTACCTGCTTGAGGTCCGCGAGGTTCCGGCCCAGGTAGTCTCTCGGAAAGACTCCTTCGAAGAGCGGGGACGAGACGAACTGGTCCATTGACGGGCCCCAGTATGTGTACCAGGGGTAAGGGTCACGGGGATGGCCCTGCTGGACCAGTTTCGTGCCCACAAAACGATTGCATTCCATGCCTGTGTATCCGAGCCGGACGGCTTCCCGCACGTGGCGCTCGAGGTCGAATCCGATCGCTCCCTTGTTTTGCCCCGTCAGCAGGGCATCCCAGAGCAGGTAGCGGTCTCTGAACGGAAACACGACCGTCTCTTCGAAGGTCTCCGGCAAAGAGGGGCGCTCGGCCAGTCTCTCTTCCAGAAGGAGGACGGCCTGATACACAGCACGCGGGCTCGAGCCCTCGACCCTCACTTGCCTTGAGTCTGGAATCGATCGAAGCGAAAAGCGGTCGTCTTTTTGTCGCTCATCGACAACCAGAACCACGCCGCTTGCCTCGGTTCCCTGGATGATTTTGATTTCGAGGCCGTGCCGCTCCCGCATGAAGGACTGGAGGTCCTGAGCTGCCCTGACCAGGGCCTGGTGGGGCGAGTGCGGCAGGCAGATGGCCCAGTCTCCCGTTATGGCGAGATCGCCACGCTGGCGCGGTGAGGCGGGCGCACGGTTCGAGATTCCGATGGCCCAGGCGGAAAATGCGAGGACGAAAAACACCAACAGACGAGTTCTCATATCGGCCACTCTCCTGTACAGGCCGGGCCGGCAGTTTGCGGTGCCGGTCCTGCTCCCTGCTGAAACGGCCAGCTGGACTGAGTTGGGACAGTATACAACGCCGGCCCGTCAAACCGCCTGTCGGTCGTCAAAATCCCGGCCGCGTTGAAACGGTTGACTTTCCGTGCCCGGCAGGGCTCGCCCGACCCAGTGATTCCAGAAAAGCAGCCGTCCAGGGTTCTGGCAAGGCACTACTGTCCACACTGGGTCCTCCCGTGCTCGCATTAGCTGTTGCAGCTTGCGCCCCACCAAGTATTGCCGACACACAACTGATAGGGCAACATGGTACACTGGAGACGTGAAGGTTCGCGAGGTAGTGGAAATGCTTGAGAGGGACGGATGGGACCTCATTGTGACGAGAGGCAGCCACCGCCAGTTCAAGCACCCCACCAAACCCGGACGGGTGACGGTGAGCGGTAGCCTCGGCGACGACATGCCGAAGGGAACGCTAGCCTCAGTGAAGCGACAGGCCGGACTTCACCGACAACAACCATGAAGAAGCTTCAGTATCTTGTGCGCATAAGTAAGGATCCCGACAGCGACTGGGGCGCATCTGTTCCAGATCTTCCTGGATGCGTAGCGACAGGCAAAACACTCGACGCAACCTTGCGCCGCATCCAAGGGGGCATCGAACTGCACCTTCAAGGAATGCGTCAGGACGGGATCAAAGCTCCACGGCCGCGACATCGCGTGGTAACCCCCAAACGTACATCTCAGCAGGTTGACTTCTACGCCACGATAGAAGTCGCATAGCACGTGCCGTGGTGCTTCCGCAATTAGCCGTTGGCAGCTGATTGCTGATCTGGGGAAGCTGTCCGCCAAAATCCCGGTCGCGTTGAAACGGTTGACTTTCCGTGCCTCGGGACCCGGCACTTCCCAGGCATGATGCGGTTGGATTTCCTGCGCAGAGAGAGTCGGCGCGAAGGGCGGGACACGCCCGGGCACTCCAATAACCGGCCAGCCGGCCAAGGCGAATCACAGCTTCCACAAAGCCTTTCGTTAAAGGACATCTCTTGAGCTAGAATCGCTCCACGTTTTGAAGCGTCCGCAGTCCCACACGCAGGCAGTCTGGCTGGAGGATGGCGCACTCATGATCGGAAAGACGCTCGGCCATTACCAGATCACGGAGAAGTTGGGTGAAGGGGGCATGGGCGTCGTCTACAAGGCCCGTGATACGCACCTCGACCGCTTTGCCGCCCTCAAGGTTCTTCCTCCCGAGAAGGTATCAGATCCCGACCGGAAGCGCCGGTTCATCCAGGAAGCCAAGGCAGCTTCGGCGCTGAATCACCCCAGCATCATCACGATCTATGACATCGACCAGGCCGATGGTGTCGACTTCATCGCGATGGAGTATGTCGCCGGCAAGACGCTGGATGAGTTGATTTCCCGCAAGGGGATGCGGCTCTCCCTGGCCCTGAAGTATGCCGTCCAGATTGCCGATGCCCTCGCCCGGGCACATGGCGCAGGGATCATTCACCGTGATCTGAAGCCGTCGAATGTAATGGTGGACGAGCACGGGCTCGTGAAGGTCCTGGACTTCGGGCTGGCGAAGCTGACGGAGGCTGCGGGGCCGGAGGCCGAGACCGCAGCGACGCGCACTGGAGAGGGCACGGTCCTGGGCACTGCCGCCTGCATGTCACCGGAACAGGCAGAGGGCAAGCACATCGACACGCGGTCGGACATTTTCAGCTTCGGGTCCATGCTCTACGAAATGCTGACGGGGCAGCGGGCGTTCCGGGGCGACACGAGAGCATCGACGATTGCGTCAATCCTACGCGAAGATCCGAAGCCGGTCAGTCAGGTGGCGGAAGGGCTGCCTCGGGACGCAGAGAAGATTGTCAGGCGGTGCCTGCGAAAGGACCCTGAGCAGCGTTTTCAGACCATGGCGGATCTCAGAGTTGCGCTGGCGGAATTGAAGGATGAATCCGAATCCAGCCAATTCTCCGGGGCAGCTATGACCGAGCCCAAGCGGACTCGGTGGCATAACAGGCGCCGCGAATTGATGGCCTGGATCGCCACCGCTTTCTCGCTGGTCGCTTTAGGCATCGTGATATGGAAACTCCGTTCTCCTGCCCTCGCTCCTGGCCTGCGTCTCACCCGTCTCACGTGGGACGCCGGCGTGAGTGCGTGGCCTGCCATTTCACCTGACGGCAAGCTCGTGGCTTACGCCTCCGATCGCGATGGCCAGAACAACCTCGACCTGTACGTCCAGCAGATCCCGGGTGGGACGGCAGTTCGAATTACCACAACAGAGGAAGCTGAGACTGAGCCTGCCTTCTCCCCGGATGGGCTTTCGATCGCATTTTCCTCATCGAAGGATGGAGGCGGTATCCACATCATGCCGGCCATTGGCGGCGAACCGAGACTCCTGGTCCGCGGCGGTCACACACCCCGTTATTCGCCCGATGGGAATTGGATCGCCTACTGGAGCGGCCCGATCACGAGCGGCAATCCAACCGCTGAAGGGATGGGTCGTGTCTTCGTGATTTCCAGTGCAGGCGGGACGCCGCGCCAAGTCCATCCCGAATTTCCAATGGCTCGATGGCCCCTCTGGTCGCCGGACGGCCGCCTCCTCATTTTCCAGGGTGTCGCACCAGGCCCCAGCCTCAGTGCCGCAGAACGGTTGGATTATTGGGTGACTCCTGCGGAGGGTGGTAAGGCGGAGTCCAGCGGATTGCTGACGCGGCTAAGCAGGGCCAGGATAAAGGGCCTGTTTTTTGACCTCACGTGCTGGAGCCGCGATGGCCTATTCTTCAATCCGCCTCTGGGTGAAGACCTCACTTGGGGTGAAGCGCAGAAGAGAATATACCGGTGCCCGTTAGACCGGAACGGCAAAGCATCCGGAGAGGTGATGCAAGTCAGCAGCGGCACGGCCGTTGATGTGGATGCTACGGCGGCGCGAAACGGCCAAATCGCATTCGCAAGCGGCGGCCGCCGGCTCAACATCTGGGGGCTGCGGATCGAGGGAAACACCGGCAAGGTGCGGGGCTCGCCATACCGCATCACCGAAGGCCTGGCGCCGGCGATCCACCCCAGCCTCTCGCGCGACGGGTCCAGACTGCTTTTCGATTCCCAGCGAAATGGCATTCAGGAGGTGTGGCTACGAGACCTGACCACGGGTAAGGAGACTGTGGCTGTGACCGGCGGTGCGGGTGGGGGCTATTTCTTGAGGTCAAGCGGGCTCCTTCACCATTGGAGGCCCGACGGTGATTATCTGCTGGACTTATCTACCGGCGAATCCCGCAGGATCGTCGAAGTGGGAGGCATCGGGGGCATCGGGGACTTCGATCGAAAAGAAGAGTGGGCGCTCCTGCGACACGACACTCCAAACGCAGCCTGGGATGCCCTCGACTTGAAATCGGGCAAGCGTAGTCCGCTTCTACGGACCGAACATTGGCCGATTTATCTCGCGCATTTCTCGCCGGATGACCGGTGGATCGTGTTTCTTGCGTTTACAGGCCCGGGAACCGACCGCATTTATGTCGCTCGGCCGCATGGGCTTCAGGAGATCCCGCAGACCGAATGGTCGCCCATCACCGACGGGAGCGCCCTTGTCGACAAACCGACCTTTTCGCCGGATGGGAGACTGATTTACTTCACGCGCGACGAAATCGGGTCTCGCAGCATTTATGCAATCCGTTTCGATCCCGAAAGCGGCCGCCCAATTGGCGGACCTTTCCTCGTGTATGAATTTCGCGGCCCAAGACTGTCGATGCTGTCTGTAAATCTGAGTGATCTTGGGCTGGATGTCGCTCAGGATAAGATCGTAATGGTCCTGGCGGAGTCCAACTGGAATATCTGGATGGCTGAGCCGGGTTCGCATCAGTAACGCAGAGGGGGACAGTCAACGTGACAGTCCCCCAACAGGGCCGAGAGGGTTTCCTGTGATTGGTCAGACAGTTTCTCACTACCGGATCATCGAGAAACTCGGCGGCGGGGGGATGGGTGTCGTCTACAAGGCTGAGGACACCAAGCTTGGCCGCGCCGTTGCTTTGAAGTTCCTGCCCGAAGAGCTGTCCAAAGACCGGCATGCGCTTGAACGATTCCAACGAGAAGCGCGCGCAGCCTCTGCCCTCAATCATCCCAACATCTGCACCATCCACGACATCGACGAGCACGAAGGCCGGAACTTCATTGCGATGGAGTTCCTCGAGGGACAAACGCTGCGCGAGCGCATTGCCGGTAAGCCGCTGGAAATCGAGGAACTGCTGGATCTGGCCATCCAGATCGCCGACGCTCTTGATGCCGCTCACGGCAAGGGCATCATGCACCGGGACATCAAACCCGCGAATATATTCGTCACTGTGCGCGGCCAGGCTAAGATCCTCGATTTCGGGCTGGCAAAGCTGAGCTCGGAAGGGCATCCCACGGCAGCAGCCGCAGCGCCCACGGCGGCAACCGCCGAAGAGTTGCTCACCAGTCCCGGCACCACAATCGGCACGGTCGCCTACATGTCCCCGGAACAATCCTTGGGGCAGGACCTGGATGTCAGAACGGATCTGTTTTCCTTTGGCGTCGTTCTCTATGAAATGGCCACCGGACAGATGGCCTTCACCGGTGCCACGTCGGCAGCTATATTCGATGCCATCCTGCACAAAGCCCCGGTCGCGCCTGTACGTTTCAATCCCGGCTGTCCGGTGGCGCTCGAGCAGATTCTCGACAAAGCCCTCGAGAAGGACCGCCGGATGCGATACCAGTCGGCGAAGGATTTGCTGACGGACCTCCTGCGCCTTAAGCGGGAAATGACATCGGGCCCTGCCGTGCCCGTTGCCCCGCGCAGGAGATCGCGCAGGCTCGTGATTGCGCTGGTAGGGGGACTGTTGCTGGCCTGCGCGGCGCTGGTTCTCTGGTACGGCATGCGTCCGAGCGCCCCGATACGCATCGAGGCGCTGGCGGTGCTGCCGCTGCAGAACTTGAGCAGGGACCAGGCCCAGGAGTTTTTCGCAGACGGCATGACCGAAGCGCTGACCACCGAATTGGCTCAGATCGGGACCCTGCGAGTGATCTCACAGAGGTCCCTAATGCAATACAAAGGCACGCAGATTCCACTCCCGGACATAGCGCGCAAGTTGAACGTCGATGCGATCGTGGAGGGTGCGGTCCTGCGGGATGGCGAACGCGTGCGCATCGATGCCAAGCTGTTTGATGCGCGCACCGACAGGTCCCTCTGGGCCAACAGTTACATACGCGATCTTCGGGAGATTCTCAGTCTGCAGCGTGAGGTGGCAGGGGCAATCGCACGCGAGATCCAAATCAAACTGACCCCCGAAGATAAGGCACGTCTGGCAAGTGCACGCCGAGTGGATCCAGAAGCCTTCGAATTGTATCTGAAGGGGCAACAGTACTCTTGGACCAATAGATCGATCGAAGAGAGCATCTCGCTGTTGGAGAGGTCGGTAGATAAGGATCCGGAATTTGCGCCCAGTCGTGCAGCATTAGCTGGGGGTTACAACTCCGCTCTCCGATCGGGGTCGCGACCGCCGGCAGAAGCTCTACCCCTGGCAAGAGCCGCCGTTCTCAAGGCGATCGAGTTGGATCCCAGGCTGCCGGCTGCCCGGGTGGCGTTGGGGGACTTGAAGTGGAGTTGCGACTGGGATTTCGTCGCTGCCGAAAATGAATTCCGGCAGGCTATCGATCTGGACAGAAATAATGTCGGCGCTCACGGGAGCTTGGCCACTTGTCTGTTGCTGGTGGGCCGATTCGGTGAATCCCGGGCGGAAGCACTCCGCGTCGAAGAAATCGATCCCAACTCGTCTCAAGAATCTGCATTCCTCCTTTATATCGCGGGCAGGTATGCAGATGCTCTTGGCCGCTTCAAAAAGGCCAATGATCTGGGTGGAACCAGCGCTACCAGGCTGGCGATGGTGGCAAGCTGCTATGCACGGATGGGTTTGGCGCGCGACTCGCTCGCAACGGCTGAGTAGGCCAGGAAACTCGTACCCCCCGGCACGGAACAGTGGGCGGACTCGTACTTGGCGGATCCTTACTGCCGAGGGGGGAAGCAGGACGAGGTTTCCGGATGGATCGTAATATGGGAGCGCCTGTCCAGGCAGCGGTATGTTGAGCCTTTCCTCATGGCGATGCTGATCGCCCCCACGGGTAATCGGGAGAAAGCCTTCGACTGGCTCGAGAGGGCTTATCAGGCACGCTCCCCCAATATGCCGTGGCTCAAAGTGCACCCAAACCTTGAAAATCTTCGGACAGATCCGAGGTTTCAGGACCTGGTGCGCCGTGTTGGGTTCCCTCAGTAGGAGGACCTTCTGTGATCGGCCAGACTGATCCTGAATGGCTTGTCGTCGTCAGTCACCCCGGATTAGGCCGCCGCTCTGCGAACACGCAGTTCAGCCTTGTGACCGGTAGCAGAAAGAACGCGAATCAACAGATCCGTTGAGATGCCCCGCGTATTCGCATTCGCGATGGCCGTAACACGAGTGCGGGATGTCCCGGCACGTCTCGCTATCTCTGCGTGAGTAAGCTTCCCATTTTGTATGATCTTCGCCAAAGCGCAGGTGAGTTCAGAACGAAACTCCATTTCTCCCGCCTCGGCTTTGGACAAACCTAAGGCTCGTCCCAGATCCTCTGCGCTGTTCACTCGGACAGGCTTGTCAGAATTCGATTTTCGCATCTAAAACCTCCCGCAATCTTCGCCGGGCCAAATCGATCTCGCGCGTCGGCGTCTTCTGCGATCTCTTCTGGAACGCGTGAAAAACGATAACGGTGCCGATTTTGCCGGTCGCATAAAAGACGCGCACGGTTGTGGTCTCATCTCCGACCCTTAGTTCCCGAACGCCCCGTGCAATCACTGACATCGGGCGACTGAGAGGCATTCCCGGAGTGACCCCTTTCTGCAGGTCTCTGAGAGCTTCCCCGATCTGTCGTCGTATGGATACCGTTTGCATCCGAATGAATTCCAGTGCTCTGGGGTGAAAGTCAATCGGCTTCACAGTTCTATTATGTCCTGAATCGGAGACAGGGGCAAGCGGAACGCGGAAGCCGATATGCGTCTTCGATATCCAAGAGGGGGTAGATACCAGCTCCTGCAATGCCCCTCAACGACAAGCGCCTGAAGAGGTGCGGTTGTGTTCTATGGACTCTGACATCCCACACCGACTCAAACGCCGGAAGGGATCACGACGGCCGCTGATCAGGATACGCAACAAGCCCCGGCGAACCCGAGGTCAAGACGGCATCAGCATAGCTACCTCTAAAGATCCAATCCGCTGAAGTTGCCACTCTGCCGAGCGCATCGACCGCATGCGCCTTCAAATATCATCCGGATCGGCTGCCCGACACCTCCCTGTTTCCACGCTGGCACATAGAGGCAGACTCTGCCCGTCCATGCATTCTGCTATCGCTGTCCCACGGAGAAAGCTATAATCAGCACATCGTTCCACCCTTTTAGTGTAGTTGTCGGTTGTCTGCTCACTCTGGCTCAAAGGGGTGATCGACATGGTCGGCCAGACGGTTTCGCATTATCGGATCATTGAAAAGCTCGGCGGCGGGGGGATGGGCGTCGTCTATAAAGCCGAAGACACCAGGCTCCACCGTTTCGTTGCCCTCAAGTTCCTGCCCGAGGAGTTATCCAGAGACCATCACGCCCTGGAGAGGTTCCGGAGAGAAGCCGAAGCGGCCTCCGCCCTCAACCATCCCAACATCTGCACCATCCACGACATCGACGAGAATGAAGGCCGGCCCTTCATCGCGATGGAGTATCTCGAAGGCAAGACTCTCAAGCACCGGATTCAGGGAAGGCCGCTTGGTACGGACGAAATCCTCGATCTGGCGATTCAGATTGCCGATGGCCTCGATGCGGCACACTCAAAAGGGATCATCCATCGCGACATCAAACCGGCGAACATCTTCATCACCGACCGAAGCATCTCGAAGATCCTCGACTTCGGACTAGCCAAACTCGCACGCGCAAAGCTGCAAGGTGGTGAGGCCATCAACGCTACGGCCACTACTGAAACAGCCGAAGCGATGCTGACAAGCCCCGGCACCGCTGTAGGGACCGTGGCTTATATGTCGCCCGAACAGGCGCTGGGAAGAGAACTGGACGCCCGATCGGATCTCTTCTCGCTGGGTGTCGTTCTTTATGAAATGGTTACCGGAACCCTTCCTTTCAAGGGGGACTCGCCGGTTGCGACCTTCGATGCGATTCTGCACAAGGCGCAGACCGCGCCGGTCCGCCTGAATCCGGAGTGTCCCGCCGAGTTGGAGCGCATCATCAGCCGGCTGCTGGAGAAAGACCGGGATCTCCGCTACCTGCACGCCGCCGACCTCCGGGCGGAATTGAAGCGCCTGAAACGCGACTCCGAATCGGAACGTGAGGGTTTGATGGGTGTAGTTCGCGAGCCGCCCCTGTGGCGGTCAAAGGGGTGGGCGCTGAGTATCAGCGTCGCCACGCTTGCGCTGGCGGGCGTTGTGGTGGTTCTGGTGGGGCTGAACGTGGCGAACTTGCGCGGCCGCCTGTTCGGGCGAGCCGCTGCGCCACGCATTCAATCGCTGGCCGTGCTTCCCTTGAAGAATTTCTCGGGCGATCCCGCCCAGGAGTTCTTTGCGGATGGCATGACCGACGCGTTGATTGCCGGTCTCGCCCAAATCAAGGCCGTCAAGGTGATCTCGCGCACCTCGGTCATGCAATATAAGGACGCGAAGAAGTCCCTGCCGCAGATCGCGGGGGAGCTGGGGGTGGACGGGATCGTCGAGGCCTCAGTGATGCGCTCCGGAGGCCGGGTGAGGATCACGGCCCAGCTCATCGAGGCGCGGCAGGATCGGCATCTCTGGGCGAGAAGCTACGAGCGCGAGATGACGGACGTGCTGGCGCTGCAATCGGACGTGGTGCAGGCGATTGCGGATGAGGTCAGGGCCCAAGTAACGCCGCAGGAGAGCGAGCGGCTCAAGATGGCGCGCCGTGTTGATCCCGAGGTTTACGACGCCGCGCTCAAGGGCAGGGCGATACTCGAATACGCGATGCGCGAGGAACAAATTCACCAGGCGATCGAGCTGTTCCAGAAGGCGGTCGACCGGGATCCTACGTACGCCCCGGCCTGGGCGGGATTCGGCAAAGCCAGGTGGACGCTGGCCGCCGGGGGGTTCGAGTTTGTCGCGCCTGGGGAGGTGCGCGACAAGGCGATCGCGGCGGCCCAAAAGGCGCTAGAGCTCGACGAGAATCTCCCCGAAGCTCATGAGGCGCGCGCGGGTATCGCCATCGACGCGGAATGGGACCTTGCGAAGGCGCAGCGGCACTACGAAAGGGCCCTCGAGCTGCGGCCCGGCTACGCGGCCGCTCACAATGGATATGGCGGGATGCTCGGGTTCCCGCTTACCCGTTTTGACGAATCACGCCGGCACCTTGACCGGGCCCGCGAACTCGACCCGCTTTCGCCTTGGAACGACCTCATCTTGGGCTGGTGGTGGCTGAACCAAGGACGGCTTGAAAAGGCACTCGAGGAGGACGAGCGGGCGCGACAACAGAATCCGACATTTTGTTACCCCCCCTGGCAAATGGGACATGCCCAACTCCTTCTCGGGCGGCCTAGCGAGGCCGCGCCCGAGTTCGAGGCGGCGCTCAAGTTGCTCCACCCCGACCGCCCTGCAAATTTCGTCGCTTCCCTCGGCTTGGCATACGGGCTGGCAGGGCGCCGAGCTGACGCTCTCAAGATTCTTGCGGAGATGGAGGCGGTGTCGCAGAAACGCTACATCTCGCCGTATTATCTTGCCGCGGTATACTCAGGGTTGGGTCGAATGGACGAGGCTTTTGGGCTCCTCGATCAAGCGCTGGAGCTGCGGATTCCTCCGCTGGTCTATTGTACCCCCCACGACCCCTTCCTTTTTGCCCTACGGCGCGACCCGCGTTGGAAGCCCTTCATTGACCAGCTCCGGCAGCTGGTGCGGCTGCCTCCGGGCACTCCGGATCCGTATTCTTAGCACAGGAGGGAATGGCAGCGTACGATGTAATGGCTTGGATGGGCTTGTCGAGAGCAGACCGTCGGCCTCTACGGGCTCCTTCTCCGATAGCTTGCGTTCGACCCGTACTTCTGGGCGCTGATACAGGGGATGGGTTTCCCTGAGAGATGACAGGCACTGAAATGATTGGCCAAACCATCTCGCATTACCGCATCACGGAAAAGCTCGGCGCCGGCGGCATGGGCGAGGTCTACAAGGGACGCGATACGCGGCTGGACCGTATCGTGGCTCTCAAGATCCTCAGGCCCGGTGCCTCTCCCGGCGCAGATGTGCGGCAGCGCTTCGAGCGTGAGGCGCGCGCAATTGCGGCGCTCAACCATCCTCACATCTGCACACTCTTCGATGTCGGCCGCGATGGAGAAACGGATTTCCTCGTCATGGAGTACTGCGAGGGTGAGACGCTGGCCCAACGCCTGATCAAAGGGCCCCTTCCCATGGAGCAGGCGCTCCGATACGGCACGGAAATCGCCGACGCACTGGACAAGGCGCACCGTGCCGGCATCGTGCACCGGGATCTCAAGCCGGGCAACATCATGATCACCAGGAGCGGAGTGAAACTACTGGATTTCGGCCTGGCGAAGTTGCGCCCCGCGAGTCCTGCCACAGGGGAGCTGCTGACCAGGGCGACCGCGGCCGAGCCGTTGACGGCCGCGGGAACGATCCTCGGGACGCTTCACTACATGGCGCCGGAACAGCTGGAAGGCAAAGAAGCCGACGCGCGCGCGGATATCTTCGCTCTGGGAGCCGTGCTCTATGAGATGGTGACCGGCAGGAAGGCGTTTGAAGGATCGAGCGCGGCGAGCGTGATCTCGGCGGTGATGACCGCCACTCCGAAGGCCCTCGCGAGCCTGCAGCCTCTGACCCCGCCCGCGCTTGACCAGACAGTCACAGCCTGCCTGGCAAAGGATCCAGAGGATCGCTGGCAGAGTGCTGCGGATATCGCACGTGAATTGCGCTGGATTGCGGAGAGGCCGACGGAACCGGCGCCCCAGACTGGGGCAATGACGCAACGCCGTACTGCCGGCACCGTGATCTGGGCAGCGGCTCTTGCAGTTCTAGTGTTTCTGGCCGGAGGAGTTGTTTCTCATTTTCTGTTGAAGGCCCCGCCTACATTAAAGGAGTCCGAGTATTTCACGCTGAAACTTCCTGCCGATGCCCCTTTAGTTCAGCCCAGGGATCTACCATTCGGAATGGATGCTGCTTCACTAGCGATTTCTCCCGATGGCAGACGCTTTGCCTACGTCGCGATCAATAATGGTGTGCGACGGCTCTATGTGAGACAGATCGACGAGTCCCATTTCCGACTCCTGAAGGGAACCGACGGAGCAGTGAATCCATTCTTCAAACCTGACGGAGAATGGCTGGGATTTCACAGCGAGGGCAGGCTTAAGAAGGTAGCATTCAGCGGAGGCTCTGCGTCAGATGTGTGCCCTATCCCAGGCAATATATGGGGGGCGAGCTGGAATCGCGACGGATCGATTATCTGCACTGATGAATCTGGCAGCCTCTGGAAGGTCTCTTCGGAGGGCCAGGAAACCAAGGTATTCGATCCAAAACTGTCAAGCGATGCGATTAGTTACCCCAGCCTGCAGCCCGATGGTAGGAGAGTGTTGGCAACCGGACGGTTTTCCGGTGATTCTAGAATCCTCTTGCTGCCTTCCGGGTCTGTGCAAACCATCTTTGGCATCGGGAGCAATCCCGTATTAACACCCACCGGCCACCTGGTGGCTGCCGGACAAGGATTCCTTCTCGCTGCACCGTTCGATGCAAAGAACAACAGAGCCGGCGATCCCATCACTGTGCTGGAAGACTTAAGAACTACCTTTCTCTCTGGAGCGCAGTATGCAATCTCCGACACGGGGACTTTGCTCTACGCCTCCGGAGGCGCAGCCGACGAAGGGAAACTGGTCAAAGTGGACCGAGTTGGAGAAGCGCAGGATCTTGGCGTACCTCCCGGAATCTTTCAACATGTCTCCATCTCTCGCGATGGGAATTATGTTGCGGTCTCCATGCAAGAGGGCGGCAAGATGCAGGTGTTCGTTGCCGACCTGAGGCGGCCTTCCTTGTTGGTCCGGCTTCCCTCTGATGGAACGATCAACGCCGGTCCTATCTGGAGCCCGCAGGGCGACAAAATAGTATTCCACTCCGATCGTGGAGGCGTGTCGAGATTGTGGATTCAGGCCGCAGATGGCAACTCCGCCGCAAGTCCGCTTGAGGAAGTAGGGCGATGGAACCTACCGGCGGAATGGACTCGCGATGGGCGGCAAATCATTTTCTCAGGATATGGCACCAAGTCAAACCTGGTATTAAAAGTTTTGGAAATAGGCAGCAGGTCCCAGTCGCGAATCTTATGGGATTACGGCAGTGACAATTATTGGGGCTTTTTGTCTCCCGATGCGCAGCGGTTGCTCTACGTGTCCTACAAATCGGGCGTCAGTCAGATATACATCAGGCCCTGGCCAGTTACTTCTGCACAAGAGATTCAGATTTCGATCCAGGGTGGGTCGGATCCTTTGTGGAGCGTGGACGGGAAAGAAGTGTTTTATCGCAACGGAGACCAATCTATTAAGGTGACGGTGCCGGATTCATTGGATTCCTGGGTTCCCAAACCCATGCTGATGTTCAAGAAGAACTTTTTAAATGTTGTTGGCAAACCATGGGACGTCATGGACAACCAACACTTCGTCATGATCCAGCCGACCCATCCCGATCCACCGAATACCGAGCTGTATCTCGTCCAGAACTGGTTTGAAGAACTCAAGCGCCTGTGCCCCATAGGAAGATGACATGATCGGTCAGACCGTTTCGCATTATCGGATCATAGAGAAGCTGGGCGGCGGGGGGATGGGTGTCGTCTACAAGGCCGAGGACACAAAGCTTGGTCGCGCGGTTGCATTGAAATTCCTACCTGAAGAGCTGTCCAAAGATAGGCATGCGCTCGAGCGCTTCCAGCGGGAGGCCCGCGCGGCCTCCGCCCTCAATCATCCCAACATCTGCACCATCCACGATATCGACGAGCATGAAGGCCGCCACTTTATCGCGATGGAGTATCTCGAGGGCAACACGCTCAAGCACAGGATTCAGGGAAAGCCGCTCAGCACTGACGAGATCCTGGATCTGTCGATCCAGATCGCCGACGGCCTCGATGCCGCCCACTCAAAAGGGATCATCCACCGGGACATCAAACCCGCGAACATTTTCATCAACGACCGGGGGCAGGCCAAGATCCTCGACTTCGGGCTGGCAAAGCTGGCTCCGGAGCGTCATCCGGAAGCCACGGCCCTGCCGACCGCAGGCACGGAAGAGTTGCTGACCAGCCCGGGCACAGCCATAGGCACGGTCGCCTACATGTCGCCGGAACAGGCACTGTGTCAGGAACTGGACGCTCGAACCGACCTGTTTTCTTTCGGTTCGGTCCTCTACGAAATGGCCACTGGAACTCTTCCATTCAAGGGAGACTCGTCAGTCGCGACTTTCGACGCGATTCTCCACAAGGCAGCGACCGCGCCTGTGCGGTTGAATCCGGAGTGTTCTGCCGAGCTGGAACGCGTCATCAACCGCCTTCTGGAGAAAGACCGTGATCTTCGCTACCAGCACGCCGCCGATCTGCGCGCTGACCTCAAGCGTCTCAAGCGTGACTCAGACTCAAGCCGGCAGACAGGCCAGGAAGCTGCGGCAACAAGTCTGGAGGCTCCCGAAAGGGCGACTCCTTTTCGTAAGGGGCGCGTCATAGCGGTGCTTGTCTCTGCAAGCGCCGTCCTCGTCGTATGCGCACTCGTATGGCTTTTCAGACCTGCGCTGCCCCCGCCCAGCCTGGGTGGTTTCGAGCAGCTTACTCATGACAGCCGTACGAAGGACGGGCCCCTGGTGACCGATGGCGCTCGCCTTTACTTCAATGCCATGATGGATCAAGGCTGGAAGATTGCCCAAGTGTCCGTTGCAGGGGGGGAGGCGTCGGTCGTAC
>Ga0315286_10001994_pt1 | contig 18861 bp, 15 predicted proteins | sample YL17G10_0_MG_FD_205038 | JGI IMG/M metagenome (GOLD analysis project Ga0315286, IMG submission 205038) | Sediment microbial communities from Yellowstone Lake, YNP, Wyoming, USA - YL17G10_0 | ecosystem: Environmental > Aquatic > Freshwater > Lake > Sediment | place: USA: Wyoming | collected... | reverse complement strand
GTTCGTGGGGAGCGACATGCCCGAGGTCCGTCGCGGTGGAGCGGAACTGCTGGAGGCGGCACGACGGCGGCTACTGCTGTTCGACGTGCCGCAGAGCTTCATCGACACGCTGGAAGGAACGGGACAGCCGCAGCGCGCGGTCACGCTCGAAGCCCCGGCCTCGGGGTTCGTCACCTCCAGGGAAGTGTTCGCGGGAGCCCAGATCGAACCCGGTGTGACGCTGTTCACGCTAACCGACCTGTCGAAGGTCTGGGTCGAGGGTGACGTCTACGAATACGAGGCCCCACTCGTGCGGCCCGGACAGCAGGCCCGCGTGACCCTCGCCTACGACCCGTTGCGCGTCTATGTGGGACGGATCAGTTACATCTATCCGTACCTGAATCCGGATACCCGCACACTCCGAGTCCGCTTCGAGTTCGACAATCCCGGCCTGGTGCTGAAGCCCGGCATGTACGTCAACGTCGAACTCGACGCGCAGGCGGCCGAGGGCGTCCTGATCCCCGATGCGTCGATCCTGGACACCGGCCCGCGGCAGATCGTCTATGTGAAGACGGGTGAAGGCCGCTACGAGCCACGCCAGGTGACCGTCGGACTCCGGAGCGACGGCCAGGCCCAGATCCTCTCGGGGGTGAAGGCGGGCGAGGCGGTCGTGGACCGGGCCAACTTCCTGCTCGACTCGGAGTCCCGCCTCCGCGCCGCCATCGGGCGTTCCCCCCTCGCCGACACCGCCGGAGGGGGCGCGCGATGATCCGGGAGATCATCGACTTCTCGGCCCGGAACCGCCTGCTCGTCCTGCTGGGCGTGGCGGGGCTCTGCGTCTTCGCCGTCTTCATCCTGCACCAGATCCGGCTCGACGCGCTGCCCGATCTCTCCGACACCCAGGTCATCGTCTACTCGCGCTGGGACAGGTCTCCCGACATCATGGAGGATCAGGTCACCTATCCGATCGTCTCGGCGCTGCTGGGAGTGCCTCACGTCAAGGCGGTCCGCGGCTTCTCGGACTTCGGCTATTCCTTCGTCTACGTGATCTTCCAGGACGGCACCGATCTCTACTGGGCGCGTTCCCGGGTCCTGGAGTACCTGTCCAAGATCCAGGCCCGGCTCCCGGAGGGCGTGCGCACCGAACTGGGCCCGGACGCGACGGGGGTGGGTTGGGTCTTCCAGTATGCCCTGGTCGACCGCTCGGGCAGGCACTCGCTCGATCAACTCCGCTCGTATCAGGACTGGACGCTTCGCTACGCGCTCCAGTCGGTGCCCGGAGTGGCCGAGGTGGCCTCGATCGGCGGCTACGTCAAGCAGTACCAGATCACCGTGGACCCCAATCGGTTGGCGGCCTACGACCTGCCGATCTCCACCGTGATCGAGGCCGTCCGGAACTCCAACAGCGAGGTCGGCGGCCGGCTCATCGAGTGGAGCGGCACGGAGTACATGGTGCGGGGCCGCGGCTACTCGAAGAGTCTCGAGGACTTCGGCAGCATCGTCGTGAAGACCGGCGCCGGTGGCGTTCCGGTGCTCCTGAAGGACGTGGCGCGGGTCGGCCTTGGCCCCGAGATCCGCCGCGGCGTGTCCGACCTTGACGGGATGGGCGATCACGTGGGCGGCATAGTGATCATGCGCCACGGTGAGAACGCGCTGAACGTGATCAAGCGGGTCAAGGAGCGGCTCCACGACCTCGGGCCGTCCCTGCCGAAAGGGGTGGGGTTTGTCACCACCTACGACCGGGCGGACCTCATTACCCGGGCGATCGGGACGCTGAAGCACGAGCTGGCCATCGAGATGATCATCGTGTCGCTGATCATCCTGATCTTCCTCTGGCATATCCCGTCGGCCGTCGTGCCCATCCTGACCATCCCCGTCTCGGTGCTCCTGTCCTTCATCCCGCTCTACTACTTCGGCGTCACCGTCAACATCATGTCCCTGGCCGGCATCGCCATCTCGATCGGCGTGCTGGTGGACGGGGCCATCGTCGAGGTGGAGAACGCCTACAACAAGCTCCATCTCTGGGAAGCGGGCGGCCGCAAGGGCGACTTCCACGCGGTCCGGCTCGAGGCGCTCAAGGAGGTGGGGCCCTCGGTCTTCTTCTCACTGCTGGTCGTGGCGGTGGCGTTCCTCCCCATCTTCGCGCTGGTGGACCAGGAAGGACGGCTATTCAAGCCGCTGGCCTACTCCAAGAACCTGGCGATGGCGCTGGCGGCGTTCCTGGCCATCACCCTCGACCCGGCCCTGCGGATGATGTTCACCCGCATGGACCCCTTGGTCTTCAAGCCCCGATTCCTGGCCAGGCTCGCCAGCCACGCCTTCGTGGGCACCTACCATTCCGAGGAGAAGCACCCCATCAGCCGGGCCATCTTCAAGTTGTACGACCCGGTCTGCCGCTGGGTTCTGCGACGGCCAAAGACGACCATTCTGATCGCCGTCGCGATCGTCGCCGTCAGCATCCCCGCGTATTTCAAGCTCGGCTCGGAGTTCATGCCTCCGCTGAACGAAGGCACGATCCTCTACATGCCGACGACACTGCCCGGGATCGCGGTGGCCGAGGCCCAGGCGCTGCTCGAGACGCAGAATCGGGTCCTCAAGTCGTTCCCCGAGGTGGAGCGCGTGTTCGGCAAGGCGGGACGCGCCGAGACCTCCACCGACCCCGCGCCCTTCTCGATGATGGAGACGACGGTGATCCTGAAGCCGCCGCAGGAGTGGCGTGGCAGGCGGCGCTGGTATTCTTGCTGGGCGCCCGACTTCCTCAAGGGCTTCCTCCGCCCCATCTGGCCCGACCGGATCTCGTGGGACGAACTGGTCGAGGAGATGGACCGGAAGCTCCGGATCCCCGGCGTGACCAACGCCTGGACCATGCCGATCAAGGCCCGCACCGACATGCTGACGACGGGGGTCCGCACCCCGATCGGGATCAAGGTCTTCGGCTCGGATCTCAAGGAGATCGAGAAGTTGGGCAGCCAGCTCGAGGGCCTGATGCGGCAGGTGCCGGGCACCCGCAGTGTCTTCGCCGAGCGGGTGACGGGCGGCTACTTCCTCGACTTCGAGCCCCGGCGTGACCAGCTCGCCCGCCACGGGCTCACCATCGCGGATGTCCAGACGGTGATCATGTCGGCCGTGGGCGGCGAGAACGTGACCACCACCATCGAGGGCCGCGAGCGCTACCCGGTCAACGTGCGCTACCCCCGGGAGCTGCGGGACAACGTGGACCGTCTGCGAAGAGTCCTGGTGAAGACCCCCGCGGGGCCGCAGGTGCCCCTGGCCCAGCTTGCCGACATCCAGCTGGTCACCGGCCCGGCCATGATCCGGGACGAGAACGGCTTCGTGGCCGGATACGTCTACGTGGACATGACTGGCCGGGACATCGGTGGCTACGTGGAGAAGGCCAAGAAGCTGGTCCGGGAGAAGCTGACCCTGCCTCCCGGCTACGTGCTGCAGTGGAGCGGCCAGTACGAGAACATGATACGTGTGAGCCGGCGGCTCAGAGTCGTCGTGCCCGTCACCCTGGTCCTGATCTTCATCCTGTTGTTCGCCAACACCCGTTCGGCATTCAAGTCGCTGGTGGTGATGCTGGCCGTGCCGTTCTCTGCCGTCGGCGCAATCTGGCTCTTCCACGTCCTCGGCTACAACGTTTCCATCGCGGCCTGGGTGGGGATGATCGCGCTCCTGGGCCTGGACGCGGAAACGGGCGTCTTCATGCTGCTCTTCCTGGACCTCTCCTACGACGAGTACCGCAAGAAGGGGCTGCTGCGGACGCTGGGTGACCTGGACGAGGCCATTCTGCATGGGGCAGTCAAGCGGGCGCGACCCAAGATGATGACCGTCTGCGCTGCCTTCATGGGGTTGCTCCCGATCATGTGGTCGACCTCGGCCGGCGCGGACGTCATGAAGCGAATTGCCGCGCCCATGATCGGTGGCCTGGTTACATCGTTCTTGCTCGAACTCCTGGTCTACCCGGCCATCTACAAGCTCTGGAAACTGAGGACCGAGATGAAGGGGCTCAGGTCATGACCGATGCGTTCGCCGCACCCGGAGCGGCGACCCGAGCGCCCCGCAAATCCGCCGTTCCCCGACCGCGATCCCGGCGGGCATATCCCCACAATCCCCGAGGCCTGGTTGCCAAGGGAGAGGAGAGACTGACGATGACGATCCGGAAGCAGCACCTCGCAGGCACGGTGGCGATGTTGGGAGTGCTCGTCGGGTTCGCGATTGTGCCTAGGCCCGCCCTGGCCCAGTGGGGGACGACGGGAGGCGGTGGAGGGCACGACCACTCCCGGAACGAGCCCGCCGCGAAGGCCCCGGCCGCGGACCGCAAGCTCCAGAAGTCCATCGACCTGCTGCTCGGCGATAAGCGCGGGCGCGCTCTCCTTGAGGACGCGCTGCTCGCCGATCGGGAATTCATGCGCTCGTTCATCAAGCTCTTGACGGGCATCCCGGAGTGGCGCGCGCTGGCGGCGCAGGGTCTCAAGGCGACTCCGATGGGCGGCGGCTCCCCGGCACGGCCAGCGGACGCGCGGCCAGCCGTGCAGTACGCGTGCCCGATGCACCCCGACGTGACCTCCTCGACAGCCGGGCAATGTCCCAAGTGCGGGATGAAGCTCGAGCGGGTGGCAGCCGCCGGGAAATAGGCCCCGCCAGCCGGCGGAGCTACCCCTGCCGCCGGCTCGAAGACCACGACCCATTCCACACGAGGAGGCGACGACCATGAATATGATCTTTCCGCTTTTGCTACTGTCCCTGTTCGCGAGCGGCCAGGCTCTCGCTGCCCAGCCCTCAGGGCCGCGAGGCCCGAGCAGCGCATAGCGATCAAGGTGACCTCCAAGGCTTTCGAACCCGCCACGATCCGACTGAAGGCCGGACGCCCCACCGTCCTGGTCGTGACCCGGATGACCGACAAGACGTGTGTGACGGAGCAGTCAAGGATCGGAAGATCTGCCAGTCCCTTTCGCTCAAGCGCGCGGTGGAGATCCCCAGTTCCCGCCCCAGCTCCGAGATTGTGGCCTTGCCCCGGGCCAGCCGGGCGACCTGCTCACGCTTGAACGCGGGCGAGAACAACCGTCGCCCGCCCGAACCCCGTGGAACGTTCTCCATGACACCCTCCTCGAAGGTCTGATGCTCCCTCGCGAAGGCGTTTCGGCGAATTGGGGGTCAGAGCACTGAAATCCTGGCCTGTCCGGGTGCCTCTTCCAGCCGGACTCATGGATGCCCCCGCGGACACGCTACGTGGTCCACCTCGACACCGGGTGCGAATGATGGAGTCGCGCATGGGCTCGATGGGCGGGATGGCGGGTCACGGTGTCCGGACGATGTCCGGTGACATGGTGTTCCACTTCACCACGCTCGACTCGAGCGGGGACGGGCGCGACGGACACCACCGAGCGAGCGAGGTTTCCCGCGAGATTGGCTCCTGATCGCACTCCTGGTCGCGCGCCGGACCGATCGCACCTGCGCGACCGAGCTGGTGCCAAGAGCGCACGGCATGGACGAGAAGTTGCCGCTGGGCAGGACGGTGGCCATCCGTTTCACTCCCGAACGCCCGGGCACGCTGGAGCACGCCTGTGCCATGGACACGTACCATGGGAAGATCGTGGTGCGGTGACCGGGTCTGCCACCCGGGCTGGGCCGGGCCGACCGAAAAAGCCGCCACCCCGCTCGCCTAACGTCGAGCGGGGTGGCTCTTTGCTGGGAGAGGCATCCGCAGTCTCGGGGGCCGCACCCAAGGATCTTCGGACACGCTCTCCCAAACTTGTGGATTCTGATGCGCGGGTGGCTGGAAGGATTCGGGGGATTCGGGGGAACCGGAGGATGGTCTTCAGGCACCCGTCACGGGCCCCCGGTCCGGGCAGGCGGCACCGGCCTGCGCGTCCGGCGCATGAGTCTGCTGGCTCCCGCGCTGTGCCGGGAGTATCGTCGCCCCATTGCTGGGCTGCCAGCGCATGCTGGCCCGAGACGGACGCCTCCAATGAAGGACTCCATGAGCGTTCTGCGCCGTGACCCCACGACGAGTCGCTGGGTGATCTTCGGAGATCCGCCCCCGGCGGTCCGCGCGTCGGGAGATTCCTGTCCCTTCTGCGCCGGGCACGAGTCCATGACGCCGCCCGAGATCGTCGCCTGGGGTCCCTCCCAGCGCCGCGCCGACGCGCCGGGCTGGCAGGTCCGCGTGGTGCCCAACGCCCGCCCGCTGCTGCGCATCGAGGGGAAGCTCGAACGCCACGCCGATCTGATCTACGACACGACCTCCGGCACCGGCGCGCACGAGATCGTGATCGAGACGCCGGAGCATCATCGCAGCCTCGTCGCGCTGCCGAAGGCGCAGGTCGCGCTGGTGCTGAAGGCCTGGGCGGAGCGCATCCGCGACCTGAAGAAGGACCCGCGATTCCGCTCCATCTTCGTCTTCAAGAACCAGGGGGCGCGGGCCGGGGCGTGGATGCCCGACCACGCGCACTCGCAGGTCATGGGCCTGCCCGTGACGCCCAAGGCGCTCAAGGAGATCCTCGACGTCGCGCGCGCGCACTACCGCGACAAGGAGCGCTGCGTCTTCTGCGACGTCCTGCGCGAGGAACTGGAGAATGGCCAGCGCCTGGTGCAGGTTACCGAGCACTTCGTGGCGCTGGCGCCCTACGCCTCACGCTACCCCTACGAATACTGGATCCTGCCACGGGAGCATTCCGCGGACTACGAGACCACCGAACCGGCGCTGCTCGACGACCTGGCAGGCGTGCTGCTGGCCTCGCTGGGGCGGCTCGAGGACATCCTGCCCGAGCCGGCCTACAACCTCTTCCTCTACAGCAGCCCGAACCGCGACTCGCGCAAGGGGTACTGGACCACGCTGGCCCAGGACTTCCACTGGCATATCGCGGTGATGCCGCGGTTGGCGCAGACAGCGGGTTTCGAGGTGGGCAGCGGTCTCTACGCGAACTCGGTGCTGCCCGAGGACGCGGCGCGCATGCTTCGCCTCTGGGCGCCCGGGGCCGACGACGAGGAGGGCGCCCAGCCAGGCTAGTCCAGCCCGAGGGCCTCGAGGTCGTCCTCGTCGAAACCGAGCAGGTGACCCATCTCGTGCTGCACGGTGGTGCGCACCTCGTGGGCCAACTCCTCGTGGTCCTTGCAGTAGCGGAGCAGGTTGCGGCGGAACAGGTAGATGGCCTCGGGAACGCCGGGCAGGTCGAGGTGGCTGCGGTCGAGCAGGCTGCGTCCGACGAAGAGCCCGAGCAGATCAGGCGGCAGGGGCGGGTCCTCGGCCGTGAGGATCTCGCGCCAAGGCAATTCCACGACCAGGACCGGCGTGTCGAGCGCCTCGGAGACCTGGCGGTGCATGTGACCCGGCACCTCCTTCAGTTTCTCCTTGAAGAACGCCTCGACGAGTCCCTGGCTTTCCTCGACCAGCGCCTGGAATTCCTGGTCGGGGATCTCGAGCGGTGGGGTGAAGGCCACCGGGTCGATAGCCCGGGCTTCGGCCTCGTGCTGCAGCGCGTGCTCCGGCTGGCCGAGGTACTCGTAGATGCGGGCCAGCAGCTCGTGTGCCTCGGCCAGGTCGGGGGTCACGGCCACGGCGCTCAGGGCGTCGTCGCGCGCCTGCTCGAAGCGCACCAGTTCGAACCGGGCGACGGCGCGCAGGTAGAAGAACAGCGCGGGGTCGGCCGAGCGCTCGGCGCCCTCCAGGGTCTCAAAGGCCAGGCTTGGCTCGCCCTCGTCGAGGCAGACGGCCGCCTCCACGATACGCACGTCGGGATGACCTGGGCGTGCGCGCAGGAGCGCATCCACGACCCCGCGGGCCTGCTCGACGTCGCCCTGGTCGAGCAGATCCCAAACCTGGTCGACCTGCGCCCACTCGATCTCGGACAGCGTGGCGTAGCCCATCGCAAGAGACCTCCGCGCGCGCAATCTAGCGCGCCCGGGTCCCTTACGCTACCCACGTCGGCCACCCATGCCGGCCGGCTGTTCTCCGGGGACCGTGCCTGCGCCCGACCGTCCGGCTTGCTGCTCAAGTGCCCGCCGTCAACAGGATGTCAATCTCGTTCGCCGCGGGCTACATTCCGGCCGCGCGCGGACCACATCCTTGACGCCCCAGCGCGGCGAACCGTAGACTCAAGTCGCGTCTTCTACATGCCGTTGCCGTGAATCGCACCTTCCTCGCTCCAGGAGAACCCATCGCATGAAGACCCTGCTGTCACGGATCCTCGTCACCGCGCTGCTCGCGGCCGTCGCCTGGGTGTTGCTGGCCGGCGCCAGCGCGCCCCGGGGAACCACTCTCGAGCCGGACAAGCTCGTCATCCTGTCCACGAGCGACGTCAAGGGCAAGACCGATCCCTGTGGCTGACACACCCCCACAGGGGGGCTCGCCCGGCGGGCGAGCTTTGAAGACAGCATCAAGGCGAGCTATGGCCAGGTCCTGCTGGTGGACGGTGGCGGTTTCTTCCCCGAAGATGACCTGCACCAGGACGCCGCGTGGTTCCTGATGGACGCCATGAAGCTGATGGGCACCGACGCGGTGGGGATGAGCGAGAAGGAACTGCGCTTCGGGTTGAGCTACCTGAAGGCGCAACGCAAACGCACACAGTTGCCGATGGTGTGTGCCAACCTCTACGAGAAGAAGACCTCGAAGCTGCTGCTGGCGCCCTATGTGTTGAAACAGGTGGGTACGGTGAAGGTGGGTGTCTTCGGGCTCATGAGCAACGTCGTGGACCTGGGCCCCTCGCGGGACTCGCTGCGCGTCGAAGAGCCCTCGGCCGTGGCCAAGCGAATGGTCGCGGAGCTGCGCAAGAAGGGCGCGAAGGTGGTGGTGCTGCTCTCGCAGTTGGGCAAGGTCGAAGGCGAGGATCTGGTGACGGCGGTGGACGGCATCGACGTGGTGATCTTGGGTCACGGCGTGTCGCTGCTGCAGAAGGGGCGCCTGATCAAGGCCACGGTGGCCTGCTATAGTGGAGAGCAGGGCCAGTATGTCGGGCGCACGCTCCTGTCGCTCGATTCCCGGCGGAAGATGACGACCGGCGAGAACGAGACCTTCATCCTTGGGCCCGACATCCCGGACAAGAAGGAGATGGCCGCGCTGGTGAAGGGCTTCAACGACAGCTTCAGAGAGAAGCAGCAGAAGCTGCAGAAGGAGAAGGCCGCGAAGGACGCCGAGAAGGCGGCACAGGGCGCGCCCGAGCACTACCTGGGGGGTGAGATCTGCGCACGCTGCCACCCGGCCGAGGCGGTGCAGTGGAAGACCACCAAACACGCACAGGCCTGGGAGGCGCTGGTGGCGGCGAAGCAGGATACCGTCGCCCGCTGCGTCGGCTGCCACGTCGTGGGCCTGCGGCAGCCCGGCGGGTTCAGCGACCTGGCGAGCAGCCCGAACCTGACGGGCGTGCAGTGCGAGAGCTGCCACGGCATGGGCTCCACGCACGAGGCGTTCAGTGCCGCGCCGCGCAAGGTCACCGAGCAGACCTGCCGCATGTGCCACACGAAGGAGACCAGCCCAGGGTTCGACTACGCCCTGTACCAGTCCCACATCGATCACAAGGGCACGGGGACGAAACAGCCGCTGCCCGGATCGCCCATGAGGAAGTTCCTGCCGACAGGCAAGTAGCGTCGGGTCGTACGAACACCGCGGAGCGGGCTGCTGAAAGGCCCGCTCCGCGTCCGTTCGCGGTCCGCCTCACGGGCTGGAAGCTCCGGGAATGAGGGCTCTCGTCTTGCCGCCGCGCCTGCACGGTCCCGTTTCAGGATTCCGGGTCAAGCGGCTCAGGACTGCCCCCCCGGGACGGGCTCAGCCGCTCTTGGGTGGGTGTCGGGCGTGTTTGGAGCCGCCGGTCGAGTGCCGGGCTGAATCTATAACGTGTTCGGCGGCAAGTGGTTGAGTCGGCTCGACTGGATTCGCCTGGGAAGAACGTTGACAAGCCCGCAGCCTCGCCCTACGTTCTAAAAGAATTCTGCTAGGCGCTCGTGCCCCGACATGGAAGTGCCTCGCGCCTTCCGGACTGACGACACGCGATTCACGCGCAGGGACGCCGCGGATTTCGAATCGTTCTTTTGGCGTGCAGTTCACGAGAAAGCGTTATTGAGAAGATGATGGGCCGCTGCCGGACTTCTCATGTTCCGGCGCGGCGAGACCGAGAGGAGGTGAAATGGAAAGGATGCGGAAGAATCTCGCTCTGGCGATGGTCGCCCTCTTGGCGCTGACCCTCGCGCTCGCCGCGGTCGGTTGTGCTCAGAAGAAGGCCGAGGAAGTGACCCCGGCTCCGGTGGCTGACACCACCAGCATGATCCAGGACACGACGACGATGGCGCCCGATACGACGGTCCAGCGGTAGCTGTAATCGTCATCCTGGTTGACTGGCGGGAGGGGGGGAGCAGCATCCTCCCCTCCCTGCAGTTTTCCGGGGGAAGTCCGTTGTCTGTGTCCTTCTCCCCGCCCGGTCCGCACCCCGGCTGGATGCTTTGCCTCCTCCAGGGTGAGCCGGCAGGTTCGCGAGCCTTCCCCGGCCTGGCTGCCGAGCTGCAACCCGGCCGAGCCCTGCCGCGTAGACGTGAGCAGACTTGGAGGGTCCGTCCGTGAAAGCCCATCGCCTGCTGCTCGCCGTGATTGCCCTGGCGCTCCTGCCGGACTCGCTGCTGGCCGCCCGGACCTCCACCGTGCGTGAGCAGAGCCGGCAGGTGGTGGAGGCGCGGGACCTCACGGGCCTCCGGGTCGAGAATCCCCGTGGCTTGGTCCAGGTCAGCCCGAGCCGGGACGGGCGCATCCACCTGACCGCGCTCAAGCTCACGACCAGCCGGATGTCCTCGCGGGCTCAGGAATTCGCCCGCGGAACCCGGGTCGAGACCTCCACCGAGTCGGGCCGCTTCGTGGTGCGCGTGCACTACCCGCAGCGGCGGACGCTCCACGCCAGTCTCTTGCAGCTCCTTAGAGGTGAGTTCGACCTGCCCAACGTCGAGGTGCGGCTGTCCGTCGAGGTGCCGCCGAGCCTGACCGTCGATCTGGAGACCGCCAGCGGCGATCTCGAGACAAGCGGCCTGGCCGGATCGCAGTCGCTCCAGACCACGAGCGGTGATATCGAGGTGCATGCTGCTGCGGCGTTCCTCTCGATCACGACCACGAGCGGGAACGTCATGGGCTCCGGGCTGGGACGGGCGCAGGTGCGCAGCGTGAGTGGCGACGTCGCGCTGGAAGTCGCGCGCGGTCCGCTCGACATCCGTACCACCAGCGGGGACATCAACTTGAGCGGTGTCACCGACAGCCTGGACCTGTCCAGCGTGAGCGGTGACATCCAGGTGGACCGGGCGCCGCGAGGCCTGGATGCCGGCACCACCAGCGGCGGCATTGTCGTGGATGGCCTGGCCGGCGGCCTGGTGCGCCTGCGCTCGACCTCGGGTGAGGTGCGCTTCGGGCTCGACCGCAGCCTGCGCCGGGCCGACGTGAGCACGGTCTCGGGTGGAATCACCGCCCGGCTGGCCGATGGGCTCGGCTGCGATCTCACGCTCAAGAGCACGAGCGGCACGCTCGACAGCTCCGTGCCCCTGAAGATCCGCAGCGTCTCGCGCCACGAGATGTCAGGCGTGGTGTCCGGCGGAGGGCCCCGGGTGGTCCTGCACAGCCTCTCGGGCGACATCGCCGTAACCGGCGGGGGGAGATGACCATGCGAAGACTCGGCGTGCTGATCCTGGCCCTGGCCCTGGCCGCTCCAGTGACCGGCCTGGTCGTCCTCCTGCGCGGCGGGGCGGTCCCAATCGCGAAGGCCACGGTCGCCCTGTTCGAACTAGTCGAGCCCGGTTTGGCGGTGGCGCAGGTGACGACCCTTCCCTTCAAGTCCCTGCCGCCCGAGAGCGTCTCCACGCTGGAACGCGAGCGCCCGGCGCGCCGTCGCGTCCGCGTGAGCATCGAAGTCCCCGAGGTCCCGGTGGTGCCGGAGGTCCCGGAGCCCCCGGCAGCGCCCGAGGCCCCCGAGGCCCCGGCGGCGCCCGGGCGCGTGACCCGTTCCGGCGACCTGACACGCGTGGGCAGCGACATCCACATCGAACAGGACGAGGTCGTGCGCGGCGACGTCACGGCCATCAGCGGCGACATCACCGTGGACGGCACGGTGCACGGTGGCGTGGTGTCCTTCGGCGGGAACGTCTACCTGAACCCCACCGCCCGGGTGGACGGGGACGTCGTCTGCATCGGCGGTGAGTTGCGCGAGGAGCCGGGCGCCTACGTGAGCGGGGAGCGCGTGACCGCCCTCAGTGGGGGACGCGGCGAGCGTATCGCGCGGCGCCTGCGCGTCAGCGAGTCGCACCACGGGCGCGACTGGGACCGGGGTGGCCTGAAGCTCTTGGGCGCGCTCATGGGGCTGTTGATCGCCATCGGCCTCACCGTGCTTGTCGCCTGGCTGTTCCGGGGCCGCATCACCGTCGGGGTGGAGACCTTGAAGCGCCAGCCGGCCGTGTCGCTGGGGATCGGGGCACTGGTCCACGCGCTGCTCATTCCCTCGATCGTCGCGCTGGTCCTGGTCATGGTCCTGCTGTGCATCACCATCGTGGGGATTCCGCTCGCGCTCGCGGCGCTGGTTGGCTACCTTCTGTTCTTCGCGGTCTTCTGGATCTTCGGTCTCGTGGTCGGGGCCGCAGTCGTCGGCGAACGGATTGCCGTCAGGCGGGGCGTCACAGCGATGCCGTTGTGGCAGTCGGCCATGCTGGGCGTGCTGGCGGTGATGGGGGTGGGCTTCGTGGGCAACGTCCTCGCGGTCGCGGGGGTGCCCGGCTTCGGTGTCCTCGGGAGGATGGTCATCGTTCTCTCTGAAATCACGATGGTCGTCATGGGCGTGATGGGTGGAGGCGCATGGCTCAAGTGGGAATTCACCGAGGGCGTGTTTGGCCGCTGGCGCGGGCACTTGGAGCGCCGCAACGCCGCGCGCGTTCCGACCGCTCCCCACGGTCCGCCGCCGGCGTCGCCGTACGGTCCTCCCGCGTCCGCGCCGCCGGCTTCCCCCGGGTCCCGGCCGCCACCGGGGCCGGAGTCTCCGCCGTCCGACCCGGCGCCGGGTGCCTGAGCCCGACCCGTCGCGCACGCGTCACCCGGGGAACCGCTGTCTCCCGGGTGGCGCGTCTTCATGAGGAGGCTGCGCTCTGAGCCCCGCGTCGCTCTGGGTCCTCTGCCTGCTGCTCTTCGCAGACGGCGCCACCTTCTCCTTCGCCACGACGCCGCTGCTGCTGCAGTACGCCAAGCACCACGCGCCCTGGTTGGTGGCGCTGGCCGGGGGGGTGTCGAGCGGCCTCGGCAGCGCCCTGCAGTTCCTGCTCCTGCGCTGGGTGCTCGGTGCGCGGCAACCCTGGATGAAGCGCTTCGCTCCGAGCCGCGAGCGGCTGGCGGCCGCGCTCCAGCGCTTCCCCTCGGCCTCCTTCGCTACCATCGCCCTGGCCCGTGCCACGCCGCTGCCCGACGCTCCCATCAAGCTGGTGGCGGCCGCGGTGGCCTACCCGGTGCCCTTGTACTTCCTCGCGGTCCTGCTGGGCGCGCTGCCCTACTACTTCGCCATCGCGCTCCTCGGACGGCTGGTGAGGATCCCCGCCTGGATGCTGATCGCGGCTGTCGCGGTGATCGCGCTCTCCGTCGCCGTGGATCAAGTGCGCCGGCGCGTGCGCGGGAACCCGTGAAGCGCCTCCGCCGCCTGTTCCGGGCGCCGCGCCGCCCCGCCGCCGGGCACGCTCCGCCGCCCGCCGTCGCTACTCTGTGGGGATCCCGCCCGCCGCCCGCCACAGGTCCGCGATCGCGCGCGAGACGGCCCGCCGCGTGAGCGGCGTGGCGTCCGCGGCCGAGATGCGAACCGCGGCCTCGGGCAGCGCGTCGAGGAAGGCATCGTTCTGCAGGCCCACGAGCACCGTCGGGCGCGCGCGGCAGAGTGCGCGCAGGCGCTCGAACTCGGAGTCCGCCAGTGGCACGCGGCTCGCGATCGCGACGAACTCGACGCCCGGCGGTTCGCCCGCCCCGGGCTCGCCGAGCAGCAGCCGCATGGGCAGGCCGGCGCTCGCGAGGCAGCCGCGGAAGCCCGGGCCTTCGAGGCAGTCCGGCGCCTCGACGCGCCAGGGCAGTGCGACCGCCTCGCGCGGCAGCGCGCCGCGGACCACCAGCCCGCGCGTGGCGATGCGCTCCAGCCGTTCCTCCCAGTCCACCGGCGTGAGGGTCGCGAGCGGCTGCGCCAGTTCCTCCACCGTGGGTTCTGGGCAGGCGCGCCCGAAAGACTCGATCCGCTCTGCGGAGGTCTCGAAGTCCACGCGGTCGAGCCAACCGCTCTCGAGGGCCTCGGCGAGCCCGGTCTGCAGGGCCGGCATGGAACCGTCGTCGCGTGCGACGAGCAGCAGGTCGCAGCCCGCCTCGAGCGCGAGCATGGCGGCATCGAGGGGCGTGCGCCCGCCGGCCGCGCCCTTCATCTCGAGCGCGTCCGTGATGCAGACACCCTTGAAGCCGAGCGTACCGCGCAGCAGGCCCCGCACGATCGCGCGCGAGAAGGTCGCGGGCCGTGCGGCGTCCAGCGCCGGGTAGAGCACGTGCGCGGTCATCACCGCCGGTGCGCCGCAGGCGGCGCGGAAGGGTTCGAGGTCGCGGCGCTCGATCGTCACGCGGTCCGCGTCGCAGACCGGCAGCGCCAGGTGCGAGTCGAGTGCGGTCGAGCCGTGCCCGGGGAAGTGCTTCAGGCAGCAGGCCACGCGCGCGGCCTGGAAGCCGCGCACTGCTTCCGCGACGCCGTGCGCTGCGGCTTTGGCGTCGGTGCCGTAGGCGCGCGGGCCGATGACCGGGTTCGCGGGGAGCGCGTTCACGTCGGCCACTGGCGCGAAGTCCCAATCCACACCCAGCGCGCGCAGGCGCTGGCCGGTGACGCGCGCCGCCCACTCGATGTCCCCGGGCCCGGCCCCGCGCGCCAGCAGCGCCGCGTTGGGCGGCACCAGCAGGTGGCCGCGCAGTTGCGAGACGAAGCCACCTTCCTCGTCCACGGCGATGAAGAGGCGCTGCGGCCGCGCCAGTTCGCGCAGGCGCACGGCCAGCCGCCGCAGATCCTCGAGGTCGCGGAAATCGCGACGGAAGACGAGGACCCCGGCGGGCGGGAACGCGGCGAAGTCCCGCTCCCAGCCAGGCGTGAGCCCACTCTCCGGCAGCCCGGTCATCATGCGGCGCGCGATCGTCCGACGTGCATTCATGGCGCGGAAGGTGGGGGAGCGGCGCATGGCTGTCAATCGGTCGGGGTGTCAGGGTCAGTTCGCCCAGCCGCGGTCTTGCAGCGCCCGTGAGGTCGGAGCGCCCGTACGTGCCCCGCGCGGGTATGATCGTGCTCGACGGGGCCCATCGCCCCGCCGTGCATCAGGTTGTCTGCCCGGATGCGCCGGTTGGACCGGTCCACGACTCGCGGGATTCACGACTCCCTGCCCGTGGCGGATCCGGGCCGTTTCAGGAACTGGTGCCCGCGGCCTTAGACTTGTCACGGATGTACCGATGACCCTTGCTCCCGAAGACGACTCTCGAAAGGCGCCACCGATGGCATTGATGCGCGGCAGACGGACCGGCCCCCTCGTGGCGGCCATGGCGCTGGCGCTCCTGCTGGGCTTCGGCCTCGCGCGGGGCCTGCAGGCGACCGACGACCTGATGACCCAGTTGCACCTGTTCGGCCAGGTGCTGAACGTGGTCCAGCAGAACTACGTCGAGGCGCCCGACAGCGAGAAGCTCATCCGCGGTGCCATCGACGGCATGCTGAAGACCCTCGACCCGCATTCGGTCTACTTGCCGGCGCAGCGCGCGGAGCGCATGGACGAGGAGTTCCGCGGCGAGTACTCGGGCATCGGCATCCAGTTCGAACTGCGCGACAACGCCATCGTCGTGATCTCGCCGCTCGAGGGCACGCCCGCGTTCCGGCTGGGGCTGCGCGCGGGCGACCGGATCACCCAGGTGGACGCCAAGCCGCTCGCCCGCGGCCTCACCAACGACGACGTCTTCAAGCTGCTGCGCGGGCCGGCGGGCACCACGGTCGAGGTCACGATCGTGCGCGAGGGCGAACCCGAGCCGATGAATTTCTCGATCGAGCGCGCCAAGATCCCGATCGAGAGCATCCCCTACGCCTACATGATCCGGCCGGGCGTGGGCTACGTGCGCATCATCCGATTCTCGGCCACGACCGGCGAGGAGCTCGAGAAGGCGCTCGCGACCCTGCAGGGAGCCGGCATGAAGTCGCTCATGATCGACCTGCGCGCCAACGCGGGCGGGCTGCTCAACCAGGCGGTGGACGTCCTCGATCAGATCGTGCCCAGGGACAAGCTGCTGGTCTACACGCGCGGCCGCATCCCCACCGCGAACGCCGACTACCGCAGCTCCGACCGGCCCCGCATCGCCACCGACGAGCCGCTCATCGTGCTCATCGACCACGGCAGCGCCTCGGCCTCGGAGATCGTGGCCGGCGCGGTGCAGGACCTGGACCGCGGCCTGGTGGCGGGTACCAACTCGTTCGGCAAGGGGCTGGTCCAGAACCAAGTCGCCCTGGGCCCGGGCGGGAGCCAGGGCAAGCTGCTGCTCACCATCGCCAAGTACTACACGCCGAGCGGGCGGCTCATCCAGCGCGACTACGCGGGCAAGGACCAGCAGGAGTACCGCGAGGAGGCCTACGAGGGCGACGTGCCGCCGGACTCGGTGCTGGCCAAGCGGCCGCAGTTCAAGACCGTGGCCGGCCGGAAGATCTACGGCGGTGGCGGCATCTATCCCGACGTGATCCTCAAGGACGGCCCGTACCTGACCCGTCCGCAGATCGACATGATCCAGAAGCGGGCGTTCTTCCCGTTCGCCGCGCACTATGTGACCGTCACGCACAAGGACACGCAGTGGACTGAGAGCTCGTTCGGCCCGGACTTCACGCTGAGCGAAGCCGAGTGGGCGGAGCTGCGCGAGTCGATGGTCAAGGGCAAGGTGGTCGTCACGGACTCGGTCTGGCAGGCCGACCGGCTCTTCATCCTGCGTCAACTGCGCGCGGATCTTTCCACCTCGGCGAACCTCGGGCAGACGACACGCTACCGGATCCTGGTCGAGAACGACGTGCAGCTGAACGCCGCGCTCGACCTGTTCCCGCAGGCGACGAGACTCATGAGCCTCTCACTGGGCGAGCCGGCGAAGGCCGTCAAGCCGGCTCGGACGGGCGGGAAACGCTAGCCTGGACGACGAGAATCCCCGGGCTCCGCGGAGGCCGGGGATTCGTCATGTCCTGGCGGAACGCCCTGCGGGCGAGGCTAGTGCCCGGGCGGTTCCGGCTCGCTCTCGGGCGGTGCGGCGCGCAGCCGGCGCACCTGGACGCGGTCGCCCGCGCCGATGCCCAGACGCGTGGCGCAATCGCCGCCGACCTGAGCGAACTCGATCCGTCCGCTCGAGCCCACCACCGCCATCACCGTGCCCAGCGGGTGCTCGCCGTAGGAGTGCGCGAGGCCGCGGATCGTGTGGTCCAGCACCCGCACTTCGAGCGCCCGCTCGGGCACGTCGGGGAAGGCGCGCGCCAGGTCCTCGGCGTCGATGTTCGTGAGCGCGTTGCCGAAGTGGTCCACGAACATGACGCAGCCCTCGATGACGTCGTCGCGGATCTCCGGCGCGGAGTGCGGCAGCCGCACAGGGTCGCGCGCCTCGGGGCCCAGACGGTCGGGGGCCACCCCGCCGGCGAGGTGCGCGGCGACCGGCGCGAAGACATCGCGGGCGTGGAAGGTGCGCGAGACCGGTTGGCGGAACCAGCGCGCTCCGGTCAGCGTCCAGGCGCGGGCTCCCGGGTGACGCAGCGCCCATTCGAGGATCCCGTTGTCGGGGCCGACGAAGGCCTGTCCGCGCGCCGCCACCGCCAGCGCGCGCCGCGCCGTGCCTACTCCCGGGTCCACGACCGCGAGGTGCACGGTGCCCGGCGGGAAATCGGGCGCGGCCGCCTCGAGCAGGAAGGCGGCGCGGGCGACGTTCCCCGGCGGTATGTCGTGTGTGAGGTCCACGATGTGGGCCTCGGGGCAGACCTGGTAGAGGACGCCGTGCACCACGCCCACGAACCAATCCCTGCGGCCGAAGTCCGAGGTGAAGGTGATGATGGGGCGTGACATGGTCAGTGACCTCCAAGGTGCGCCGCAGCGAGCATAGCCGACAACCGCTCCCAGGCTCCATCCACCGTCAGGCGCTCGAGACAACGCAGGTCTTCGCAGTGGTCGCGGGCGCACGGACTGCACTCGGCGCGCGCGTGATAGGCGCGGTGGCCGGTCTCGGCCGGATAGGGGAAGAGCGCGACCGGCCGCTGTTTCGAGTACAGGCCGAGCGTGCGCGTGCCGACCGCGACCGCGGTGTGCACGGGGCCGGTATCCCCGCACACGAAAGCCGCGCACAGCGATTGCAGGGCCACCAGGCGCGCGAGCGGCCAGTTGGCGACGACCCGCGCGCGCCCGCCCAGCGGCGCGGCCACGCCGGACGCCAGCGATTCCTCGCCCGGCCCGGCCGTCACGAGCGCCACACCGTCGGGCCAGGCCTCGAGGAAGCGCGCGGCCAGCGCGGTGAAGCGCCCGGGAGCCCACCGGCGTGTCGGCCAGCGGGCGCCGGGGTGGAAGCCCACCAGCCGGGCGCCGTCCGGCACGCCGAGCGCGGCCAACGCCGCGCGCGCCGCCGCGCGGGTCTCCTCGCGCACGTGCAGTCGTGGCGTAGTCTCGGGCGCCGGCCAGCCCAGCGCGGCGAGCGAGGCCAGGTGGAAGCCCACGGCCGAGAGCGTGCGCGGGCGGACGTGGTGCGTGTAGAGCGTGGAGCGCCAGCCCTTGCCGGGGTAGCCGACCCGGACGCGCGCGCCGCAGAGGAAGGTCCAGAGCGCGGTGCGCGGGTTGCAGAAGAAGTCGAGCGCCACCTCGGGCGCGAAGCGCCGCAGGCGGGTG
>Ga0315286_10001993_pt1 | contig 18861 bp, 19 predicted proteins | sample YL17G10_0_MG_FD_205038 | JGI IMG/M metagenome (GOLD analysis project Ga0315286, IMG submission 205038) | Sediment microbial communities from Yellowstone Lake, YNP, Wyoming, USA - YL17G10_0 | ecosystem: Environmental > Aquatic > Freshwater > Lake > Sediment | place: USA: Wyoming | collected... | reverse complement strand
AGGTGAAGCCGTCCTTCAGGGTGAAGGCCAGCTCCTGCGCCGCCGTCGCCCCCGCCTCGCGGATGTGGTAGCCGGAGACCGAGACGCTGTTCCACCGGGGCAGGTGGCGGGTGGCGTACTCGATGGTGTCGACCACCAGGCGCACCGCCGGGCGCGGCGGGAAGCACCAGCACTTCTGGGCGATGAACTCCTTGAAGCAGTCGTTCTGCAGCGTGCCGCCGAGCTGCGCGAAGGGCACGCCCTGCTTCTCGGCGGCGGCGAGGAACAGCGCCCAGACGATGGCCGCCGGCCCGTTGATGGTCATCGACGTGGTGATCTCGCCGAGCGCGATGCCGGCGAACAGCACCTCCATGTCGGCGAGCGAATCCACGGCCACCCCGCACATGCCCACCTCGCCCAGAGCCTTGGGGTCGTCGGAGTCGAAGCCCATCAGGGTCGGCACGTCGAAGGCCACCGACAGCCCGGTCTGGCCGTGCTCGAGCAGGTAGCGGAAGCGCGCGTTGGTCTGGCGGGCGCTGCCGAAGCCGGCGAACTGGCGCATGGTCCACAGGCGGCCGCGGTACATCGTGGGGTGGATGCCGCGCGTGTAGGGGTAATCGCCCGGTACTCCGACGTCGCGCGCCGGGTCGCGGCCGGCGTCGTCGGCGCTCGTGTACACCGGCGCGACGGGATTCCCCGAGATGGTCTCGAAGAGGGCGTCGCGTCCGCGGGCGGCGGGAGCGGCGCCCGGTGTGGCGGCGGCCGGGCGGGGGACGGGCGGGGGCTGGTTCATGATCGCGTGCCTTCCTCCTCGGGGCAGGTCCCGGGCGCGGGCTCCGGAGCGGCGGCCGCCTCGTCCGGCCAGGCCTCGTTCCACAGCCGGGCCGCCGCCTGGTGCGGCGACAGCCGGCGCTCCTCGAGCGCCGTCAGGATCGCCTCCCAGCGGGCCGCGTCGACGCGCGCGCGCAGCTGCCGCGTGGCCCGCTGGTAGACCAGCTCGCTCACCCGCGCGTGCAGCCGCAGGCGGCGGCGCGCCGCCAGCAGCTGCTGGGTGCGCAGGTGCTCCAGGTGGCGCTCCACCTGCTCGGCCAGCGCCGGCACGCCCTCGCCGTTGCGCGCCACGGTGAGCAGCACCGGCGGCGTCCAGCTCCCCGGCGCCGGCTGCTTCAGCCCGAGCACGGCGCGCAGCTCCTGGGCGGCGCGCTCGGCCCCCTCGCGGTCGGCCTTGTTGAGCACGAAGAGGTCGCCGATCTCCATCAGGCCGGCCTTCATCGCCTGCACGCCGTCGCCCGACTCGGGGACGAGCACGACCAGCACGCTGTCCACCGCCTCGGCCACCTCCAGCTCGGACTGGCCCACCCCCACCGTCTCCACCAGGACCCGCGTGAAGCCCGCGGCCTCGAGCAGGTCGCACACCTCGGTGGTGGTCACCGCCAGCCCGCCCAGCGAGCCGCGCGACGCCATCGAGCGGATGAACAGACCCTCGTCGCCCGCCAGCTCCGCCATGCGCACGCGGTCGCCGAGCAGGGCCCCGCCCGAGAACGGACTGGTCGGGTCCACGGCCACGACGGCCACCCGCTCGCCGCGCCCACGGTAGTGGCGGGCCAGCTGCGAGACGAGCGTGGATTTCCCGGCTCCCGGCGGCCCGGTGATGCCGACGCGCACCCCGCCACCGGTGCGCGGGAAAGCCGCGTCGAGCACCGCGCGCGCCTCGGGCGCCTCGTTCTCGACCAGCGAGATGGCGCGCGCCAGGCTCATGCGGTCGCCCGCGAAGGCCCGGTCGATCAGGCGGCGCAGGCCGCCGTCGGCATCCGGCTGGCTGGCAAGGGATTCGGTGGCCATGCGCTCCGTTCGAGAAGGCGGAAACCCGCGCTGGGCAGCGGGCCGCGGGACCACCCCGAAAGGCCGGTCCGGCGCCATAGCACTGCTCGGAATGTGCGGTTGAATATCCGGGGAGGCGGGCGGGAAGTCAAGGCGCCGCGGGCCAATCCGTCGTGGAGTCCGGGCCCGGGCCGAGGCGCGGCCACATCGGCTACCCGCGCACGCGCACCCGCGGGCCGTCCGCCGCCGCGCCCTCCCGCGTCCCGGTTTGCCCGAGCACGTGCCGGGCGATGTCGAGCGCGGCCGCGGGCCGCCCCAGCGCCTCGCACGCCTGGCGCATGGCGCGGGCCAGCGACGACCGGGCGAGGATCCGCTCGGCCAGCTCGAAGACCTCCTGCGGCGCCCGCGCCCGCAGGGCGGCGCCCGCCCCGGTGAGCGCCCGGCTGTTGCGCTCCTCCTGGCCCGGGGTCGGCCGGTAGATGACCAGCGGCACCTGCCTGGCGAGGCTCTCCGAGCAGGTGAGCCCGCCCGCCTTGGTGACGTTGACGTCGGCGGCGGCGAGCCAGCGATCGACGTCGTCGGTGTAGCCGACCGCGCGGATGCGCCCCGGGGCGGCGCGCTCCAGGTCGCCGAGACGGTGGCGCAGGGCTTCGTTGCGCCCGCACAGGACCACCACCTGTGGCGCCGACGGCAGCCCGAGCAGGCCCTCGGCCAGGCCATGCAACGGGCCCACGCCGTTGCCGCCGCCCATGACCAGGACCACCGGACGGTCGGGCTCGAGCCCGAGCGCGGCGCGCGCTTCGGGCTGCGGGACGAGCCGCGCGAACTTGAGGTCCACCGGGATGCCGGTGACCTCGACCGCGCTCGCCCGTACTCCCCAGTCGGACAGCTCTTCCTTCACCTCGTCGGTAGCCACGAAGTAGCCCGTCGTGCCGTCGTACACCCAGAAAGGATGCGCGCCGAAGTCGGTGATGACGCAGTAGAGCGGCGCGCCGAGACGCCCGCGCGCGGCGCGCGGCGCCAGCCCCTCCAGGGGCAGGAAATGCGTGCACACCACGGCGGCCGGCCGGAAGCGCTCGATGGCGCGCTCGAGGCGGCGCAGGTGGAACCGGTCCAGCCGCACGCGCGCCCGCACCGTGCTGCGGTGGAACGGTTCGCGCTCCGAGCCCCAGTAGAGCAGCCCCCACACCTTCGGCGCCCGCTTCACCATCGTGTCGTAGGCCTGCGCGTAGGTGCGCTGGAAGAAACGCGAGGCGAACGCCAGGGTGTTGAGCGCGTGCACGCGGCTGGTCGGATCGACGGCGCGGAAGGCCTGCTCGAGGGCTTCGGCGGCGCGCCTGTGACCGGCGCCCGCGGTGGCGTGCAGGATGAGGATGCGGCGGGCTTCGCCCAAGGGTCTCTCCGCGGCCGCGGTCGCTGCGGCGGGTCGGCACCCGCCCGGGGCCCCGCGGCCGGGGTCTGGGCGGTCAGGGGTCGGGTTTCGCCCGCTAGTCTACCCCGCGCCGGGGGGGGGCACAATGCGGGCCGGAACTGGCCGGTGGGCGCAGGTGTCGGAGAATGAGCGCCTTGCGGCGGGACTCGCGGCCCGCAACCCGGTCGGCGCCGAGCCTGGCATGCGGAATGCAATACCCGCCGGTTGTCGGCGCTCCCCGCGTGGGTCGGTGGTACGCCGGCGCCTTCATTGCCCGGGCGGAGTCGCGAAGCTCCGCCCGGATTTCTTTTCCCTCACCGGTAGACCGCTTTGACCCGCCCCCAGGTCGTGCCCTCGGGCGGCAGCGGACCCAGGACCTGGTTGGCGACGTGCGCGTTGAAGGCGTCGGAGAGCTTGATGAGCGCGCACACCTCGACACATCCGGACGGATTGCCGAGGGCGGCCAGCGGGATCGCCCACTCGACGCCCGTGGCCACGCCGTCTCCCGAGCCCGCCGCGCACCCGTCGGTCACCCCCGCCAGGTTGCTGTTGTTCACGGTGGCTTCGATGCCGTACGGATCGGAGCCGCCCGAGAGCGTGCCGGGTCCGCCGGCCTCCGCGCCGCCGAGAAAGTAGCCGGCGCCGCCCCCGCCCGCCGGCAGCTCGCCGTAGTAGGCCATTTGTCGGCGCGCAGGGCGTTCTGGCCGCCCGGGCGTGCGTGACCAGGTCGTCGTAGGGGTACGTCTGCTCGCCGAAGGACGTCTGGATGGCTTGCACGCTCAAGGGCGCGCCGTAGGCGGGGTCTGCGGTGCCGTCGATCGTCACGGCGAAGGCGGGCGGGGCCAGCGCGAGCCCCGTTCCCAAGGTGAGAAGCCACGCGGTCCTGGTCATGGCGGCGGACCCTCCGGGGTGCGGGGGAATCGCACTCCCCCGCGGGTGGCGCCGCGCCGGGCCCCACCGCCCGCCTACCGTGGCTCCCCCCCCGCCCCGAAGGCGTCCGGGTAGTGCTCGATCGCCAGCCGGCGCGTCTCCTCGTCCACCGTCACCACGTCGAAGCGGACCGCGCGGGCCAGGCCCTCGCGCGCCGCGTAGGCCTCGGCCGCCGCCGCCAACCGCCGGCGCTGGGCGGCGCTCAGCACGCCCGCGGCCCGCTCCCACGCCGCGCCCGATCGCCGCTTCACCTCGACGAACACCAGCCAGCCGCCGCGCTCGACGACGAGGTCCACCTCGAAGCGGCCCACGCGCACGTTGCGCTCGCGCACCCGGTAGCCTCGCCGCTCGAGGAACCACGCCGCGAGCCGCTCGCCCAGCCGGCCCGAGAGGAGCCGGATGTTCCCTTCAGCCATTGGTGCCCCGGTTGCGGGGGCGGGGTACCGGGGGCAGGTGAAGACCGGGGGCGGGTGAAGACCGGGGGCGAAGCGAATCCGGGGGCGGACGGGGACCGGGGAGAACGAGAACGGGGCGGACGAACGCCGGCCCGGCCTACCCCGCCTCGGCCTGCACCCCGGCGACCGCGAAGAGATCGAGGTTCGATACGGGGGCGAAGGAGTAGCGGTGCCAGGGGCAGGGGCCGTACTCGGCCAGCGCCGCCAGGTGCTCGGGGGTGCCGTAGCCCTTGTGGCGCTCGAAGCCGTACTGCGGGTACTCGCGCGCCAGCCGCTCCATGAAGCGGTCGCGGAGACACTTGGCGACCACCGAGGCGGCGGCCACGGCCAGGCTCTTGGCGTCGCCGTCCACCACCGCGTCCTGGGGCAACGGCAGATCGGGCAGGCGGTACACGCCGTCCACGAGGACGTGCGACACCGGCACCCGCAACGCCACCCGCAGGACGGCCCGCCGCAGGGCGAAGAGGGACGCCCGGTGCGGGTTCATGCGGTCCACGCCGCGCGGCCCGACGAAGGCCCACCCTACGCCCAGAGCCACCTCGCGGATGCGCTCGAACAGCTCGGCGCGCCGCCCGGGCTCGAGCTTCTTCGAGTCGTCGAGACCGGGCAGCCGGGCGCGGATGGGCAGGCAGACGGCCGCCGCCACCAGGGGACCGGCCAGCGGGCCGCGCCCCACCTCGTCGGTGCCGCAGATCAGGTCGGCCCGCGTCAGGCGGCGGACCTCGGAATCGAAGCGGCGCAGCGTGAGCCAGCGGTGCGAGTAGCGGGACCCCATACGCCTGGAAGTACGCCCGCGCGCGGGCCGGGGCAAGCACAATGTGCACCGGCGCCGCCACTTTTTCCCATGTAATCGTTTTCCGTGCCGGCGCGCACCCGGTGGGGTAGAGTCCCGCATGGACGAGGAACCCATGAGTCTCTCCTCCACCCGCTACGACATCGCGATCATCGGCGGCGGCATCGTCGGTCTGGCCACGGCCATGGCCCTGGCCGAGCGCACGCGCGCTTCGCTCATCGTCCTCGAGGCCGAGTCCCGCCTCGCCGCCCACCAGACCGGCCACAACAGCGGTGTCATCCACTCGGGGCTCTACTACAAACCCGGCTCGCTCAAGGCGCGCGACTGCGCCGAGGGCCGCGAGGCCCTCTACCGCTTCTGCGCCGAGCACGGCGTCCCCCACGAGCGCTGCGGCAAGGTGATCGTGGCCACGCACCCCGCCGAGCTGCCCCGGCTCGAGGAGCTGGAGCGCCGCGGCCGCGCCAACGGGCTGGCCGGGTTGCGCCGCCTGCGCCCCGAGGAGATCGCCGAGCGCGAGCCGCACGCCCGCGGCGTGGCGGGGCTGTTCGTCCCCGAGACCGGCATCGTGGACTTCACGGCGGTGTGCGAGGCCTACGCCCGGCGGGTGCGGGAGCTGGGCGGCGAGATCGCCGTCGGGGCCCGGGTGGCCGGCTGCCGGAAGGCCGACGGCGAGCTGGTGCTGGCGACCGGGCTGGGCGAGGTGCGCTGCCGGGCGCTGGTCAACTGCGCCGGGCTGCACTCGGACCGCGTGGCGCGCCGGTGCGGGGCCGCTCCGGAAGCGCGGATCGTCCCCTTCCGCGGCGAGTACTACGCCCTGACGCCCCCGCGCGAGCATCTCGTGCGCCACCTCATCTACCCGGTGCCCGACCCGCGCTTCCCCTTCCTCGGCGTGCACTTCACCCGCCTGATGCGCGGCGGCGTCGAGGCGGGACCCAACGCCGTGCTGGCCTGGGCGCGCGAGGGCTACGGGCGGGCCAGTTGCTCGCCGCGCGACGCCGCCGAGATGCTCGCCTTCGGCGGCTTCTGGCGCCTGGGGCTGCGGTACTGGCGCATGGGCCTGGGCGAGGCCTGGCGCTCGCTCAGCACGGCCGCCTTCGTCGCCGCTCTGCAGCGGCTGGTGCCCGAGATCCGCCCCGCCGACGTGCGGCGCTCCGACGCCGGCGTGCGCGCCCAGGCGCTGGGGCCCGACGGCAAGCTGCTCGACGACTTCTGCATCGCCGACGGCGAGCGCGCGATCCACGTGCTCAACGCGCCGTCGCCGGCGGCCACCGCCTCGATCGCCATCGGCCGCACGATCGCCGCGCGCGCCGCGGAGCGCTTCGCCCTGCCGGCGCGGACCGCGGGTCCGTAGGGGCGCGTTCCGGGAGGCCGTCATGCTCGAGAGGATCTTCCGCCTGCGCGAGCGGCAGGCGCGCGTCTCGACCGAGGTGCTCGGCGGGGTCACCACCTTCGTGACCATGGCCTACATCGTGGTCGTGAACCCGGCCATCCTGTCGGTCGCCGGCATCCCCACCGGGCCGAGCACGATCGCCACCATCCTGACCGCGGCCTTCGGCTCGCTGCTCATGGGGCTCTACGCCAACCGGCCGATCGCGGTGGCGCCCTACATGTGCGAAAACGCCTTCATCGCCTTCACCCTGCCGGCCCTGGGCGTCACCTGGCAGCAGTCGCTGGGTGCGGTGTTCGTGAGCGGGGCGGTGTTCCTGGTCATCACGGTCTTGCGCCTGCGCTCGTGGCTCGCCAACTCCATCTCGCTCAGCATGAAGCACAGCTTCGGGGCCGGCATCGGGCTCTTCCTCGCCTTCATCGGCCTCTACAAGACCGGCATCGTGACCAGCAGCGTGGCGGGGATGCGGCCCGAGGCCCTGCTGCTGCCCACGGGGGCGCTGGCCGCCCCCGGCGCCCCGCTGCGCATCGGCGACCTGCACGACCCGCAGGTGATCCTCGCCGTCCTCGGCTTCCTGGCGATCGGACTCTTGCTCCACCACCGCGTGCGCGGCGCGCTGCTCGTGGGCATGGCCGTCACCGCCCTGGCGGGCTGGCTTCTGGGCGTCGGCCAGGCGCCGCGCGCCCTGGTCGCCTGGCCGTTCGGCGCCGAGCCGGGCTGGGGCGCGGTGGCCCTGCGGCTCGACATCGCCTCGGTGCTCCGCTTCTCGTTCTTCCCCGTCCTGCTGACGCTGTTCCTGATGAGCTTCCTGGACACCTTGGGCACGCTGCTGGCGGTCGGCGCGGCCGGCGGCATGCTCGACGAGAAGGGGAACTTCCGCCAGGTCGAGCGGCCCATGCTGGTGGACGCGCTCTCCTGCATGTTCGCCGGCTTGGCGGGGACCTCGACCAGCGGCGCCTACATCGAGTCGGCGACCGGCATCCGCGAGGGGGCGCGCACCGGGCTGGCGGCGGTGGTGACCGCGGCGCTGTTCGCCGCCGCGCTCTTCTTCATCCCGCTCGTCGAGCCGCTGCAGAACCTCGCCTACGCGTACGGGCCGGCGCTCATCGCCGTCGGCGCGCTCATGCTCGGCTCGCTGGCCCGCATCGACTTCGAGGATTGGACCGAGACCATCCCCGCCTTCGCCACCGTCGCCATGATGGTGTTCACCTACAACATCGCCAACGGGCTGACGGCGGGGCTGCTGTTGCATCCGCTGATGAAGCTGGGGGCGGGGCGCTTCCGGGAGCTGCGCCCGGGCGGACTGGTGCTGGCGGGGCTCTGCCTGACGTACTACGTGTTCGGGCTGCCCCACTGAGGCGCGGGCAGGGGACGCCCGCGCGGGATGAAGAAGTAGTTCACCACGCCCGGCACCGCGCGCTCGGTGCGCTCGAGGCGGTCGCCCGCGGGATGCCAGGCGTCGAATCCGAGGTCGTGCAGGAAAGCGAAGACGTCGTCGCTGGTGTGGCCGAGCCGCGTCGCCATCTCGTCGCTCACCTCGCACAGCACCACCGGCAGGTCGGCGCGCAGCAGACCGGCCCCGCCGCGCAGCACCAGCAGCTCGGCGCCCTCGACGTCGCACTTCACGAACGACACCCGCGGCAGGCCGCCGGCGCCAGCGTCAGGTGGGCGAGATAGTAGTTCTCGACCTGGCGCCCCTCGCGCGGCACCTCCATGGTCAGCTCCCCCTCGCGATCGGCGACCGCCGCGGGGTAGAGCACCACGTTGGCCAGCCCGAGGGCGGCGACCACGTGCCGGAGGATGTCGAAGGTCTCGGGGATCGGCTCGAAGGCGTGCACGGCGCCCGGGGACCCGACCAGCCGGGCCAGCCGCACCGTGTAGAAGCCGGCGTTCGCCCCGATGTCGAGCACGGTGTCCCCGGGCGAGACGACGCCGGGCAGCCAGCGCATCTCGTTCTCGAAGCCGCCGCCGCGGCGCAGCCGGCGCACGTAGGAGCGCTTCTTGAGCCAGCGCAGCGCCGGCTCCGGCACGGCCCAGAAGACGGCCCGCTTGATCCACAGCCTCATGGTGGGCTCCCGCGCGCCCGCCCGGGAAACAACGGCGCCGGCGGGGCGTGCCGCCCGGCGCCGGCGCTGGTGACCGGATCGTCCTCGCCGCCGCGAGCCCCCGGGCAGCGGGCCCGCCGCGGCGTCCCGCGCGCTACTCGGCCTTCGGCGCTACGACCTCGCGCCCGCGCGCCTCGGCGATACGCCCGGCCTTCCCCTTCTTGCCGCGCAGGTAGAAGAGCTTGGCGCGCCGCACCCGGCCTTTACGCGTCACCTCGATGCGCGAGACGTTCGGCGAGTTGAGCGGGAAGATGCGCTCGACGCCGATGCCCTCGGTGACCTTGCGCACCGTGAAGGTGTGGCGCACGCCGGCGCCGCGGCGGTTGATGACCACGCCCTGGAAGATCTGGGAGCGCTCCTTGTCGCCTTCGACCACGCGCACGTGGACCTTGATCGTGTCGCCGGGGCGGAACTCGGGGACCTCCGCGCGGCGCAGCTTCGCTTCGAATTTCTCCATCAGCTTCATGACGCCCTTACTCCTTCTCTGTCTCCGGCCGCTCCCGCTCCACTCGGGCCAGGTAGCGGCGGTCCGCTTCGGTCAGTTCGGCGCGCGCCAGCAGATCCGGGCGCCGCTCCCACGTGCGCCGCAGCGCCTCCTGGCGCCGATGGCGCGCGATCCGGCCGTGATCGCCCGATAGCAGCACCTCGGGGACCTGGATGCCTCGAAAGTCCGCGGGCCGGGTGTAGTACGCGCAGTCGAGGAGGCCGGAGTGGAACGAGTCGCTCTCGGCGGAGTCGAAGTCCCCCAGGACCCCGGGCAACAGCCGCGCGACGGCGTCCAGGACGCACAAGGCGGCAGGCTCGCCCCCGCTGAGAACGAAGTCCCCGACCGAGAGTTCCTCGTCGGCGAGGTGGAGGCTGACGCGCTCGTCCACCCCCTTGTAGCGGCCGCACACTAGCACAAGGTGGGCCTGGCGGGAAAGCCGCAGGGCGTCGTCCTGGGTGAAGGGCTTGCCCTGGGGGGTCAGCACGATGAGGCGCGCCCGGGAGCCCGGTTCGGAGCCCGTAACCTTGCCCGGAGCCACGCTTTCGACCGCCCGGAAGATGGGCTCGGCGAGCATCACCATCCCCGCCCCGCCGCCGAAGGGCTTGTCGTCGGTGGTCCGGTGGCTGTCGTCGGTGAACTCCCGCAGATTCACCGCCCGGGCCTCCAGGACGCCCCGTTCGCGGGCGATGCGGGGCATGCCCAGGTCCAGAGGAGCGGCGAAGAACTCCGGGAAGATGGTCAGGATGTCGACGCGCATGCGGGTCGGTCCGGGATACGGGGTGTGCGGCCGGCGGGCGGGGTCAGGGGCGCCCGGATTCGGGGGCGGCGGGGCCGTCCTCCGGCCCGCGGGTCCCGCCGCCGGAATCGGGGCGACGATAGACCTCTTCCAGCCCCGCGGGAAGACGCACGGTCAGGCGGCGCGCCTCCGGGTCCCAGCCGAGCACGGTGCCGGGGTGGTACGGGATGAGGATCTCCCCCGCCGCTCCGGCCACCTCCAGCACCTCGTTGGCGCCGGTGGTCAGCACGCTGCGCACGCGGCCGAGCCCCCGGCCGCTCTCGTCCACGACCTCGAGGTCGAGCAGGTCGTAGTGGTAGACGACACCCGCGCCGGCGTCGGGCAGCGCGGCGCGCTCCGCCTCGAGCCACAGGCCGCGCAGCTCGGCCGCCTTCTCGGGGCTGTCCACGCCCGCGAAGCGCACCAGCAGGTGGGGCCCGAAGTCGCGGCTGGCGGCCACGGCACCGGCGGCCACCACCTCGCCGTCGGCGCGCACGAGGCTCACCGTCCGCAGCGCGAGCAGTTCCGGGGAGCGCAGCGGGGTCTGGCTCACCACCACCTCGCCCGACAGCCCGTGCGGCCGCACGATGCGACCGAGCCGCAGGCGCCGCGGGCGGCGCTCGCCGCTCACGGAGCCCGGGCGGTCCTCACCGGGCGCCGCTTCGCTCACTCCGCGACCTCCACCGTGGCCGACCCGCCCGCCTTGCGGGCGGCCGCGCCGACCACCATGCGCAGGGCGCGGATGGTGCGGCCCTCGCGGCCGATGATGCGCCCCTGGTCCTCCTGGGCGACGTGGATCTCGTAGAGCACGGGGTCGCCGTCGAGCACGCGCACCTCCATGGCTTCGGGGTGCCTCACGAGCCCGCGGGCGAGGTGGCGGACGAGGTCGGTCAGGTCAGTGGACAAGTTCGGAGTCCTCACACGCCGGGAGCGGCGTGCTTGACGGGCACGCGCGCCAGGCGCAGCCCGAATGCGGTGAGCGCCAGGGCCCAGGCCAGCAGCCAGGGCAGTGTCTGGTGGAAGCCGTGCGCCGCGGCCACGCCCACGCCGCTGGCGGTCAGCGCGGCCGCGCAGGCGTAGATGCCGACCGCCGTGCGGCGCGGCCCGCGCACGATGGTGTTCAGCCGGTGGGTGGTGTGGTCCTTGCCCCCCTGATAGATCTTACGGCCGTCGCGGATGCGCGTCACCACCACGAAGCAGAGGTCGAAGACCGGGTAGCCGAGGATGAGCAGTCCGGCCACCGAGCCCTCGATGTCGGGCCCGGCCGCGGCCGCCACCAGCGACAGGGCCCCGAGCGAGTAGCCCAGGAAGAGCGACCCGGTGTCGCCGAGGAAGATGCTCGCCGGCGGGAAGTTGAAGTACAGGTACGTCGCCGCCGCCCCCGCCAGCGAGAAGGCGATGAGCGCCTCCGCCTGCCGGCCCCACGAGAAGAGCAGGATGCCGAGCCCGGCGGCGAGGATGGCCGACATGCCGCCGACGATGCCGTCCATGTTGTCGAGGAAGTTGACGGCGTTCATCATCGCCACGAGCCAGAAGAGGCCGAGCGCGACGCCGACCCAGTCCGGCAGCCCGGCGGCGGGGAAGACGCCGCCGAGGAAGAACAGACCCGCCACGCAGAACTGCACCGCGAGCTTGAGCCCCGGGCGCATGCCGAAGCGGTCGTCCCACAGGCCGAGGGCGAGCGCGGCCAGCGCCCCCGCCGCCCACCAGAACGCGGCCGGCGGGACCGGCGCCTGCATCCGCGCCACGGCCAGAGCGGCCGCGACGAAGACGCCGGCCGCCACCGCCACCCCGCCGAGCAGCGGGGTCGCGTGGGTGTGCAGCTTGCGGGCCTCGGGATGGTCGAGATAGCCGGTCCACCAGGCGATGCGGCGCAGGAGCGGGACCAGCAGCAGCACCACGGCGGCGGCCGCGGCCCCGGCCAGCACCACTCCCCAGCCGGTGTGCGGCAGTCCTTCGGGCCCCATCCACGGGGCGTACCAGGGTCCGGTGGCGATCACGGCATGAGCTTTAGCACTCCGGCGGCATCCGCAGGAAACAAAAACTCTCCGGCCCCCGCGGGGGCCGGAGAGTCGGTTGCGGCGGTCGCCGGGGTGGCTGCGGCCCTAGCCGCGGCCCGCCAGCGAGGGGATGTCCGACATGCGGCCGGAGTCCGGCCCGCTGAGGCTTCGGTAGTACTCGATGGTGCCCCGGAGCAGCTCGTCGAGCGAGAACTGCGGCCGGTAACCCACCAGGCTGTGGATCTTGTCGAGCGACGGGACGCGCCGCTGCATGTCCTCGAACCGCTCGCCGTAGACCTTCTCGAACGGCACGAATTCGATCTCCGACCGCGAGCCGGCCGCCGCTTTCACCTTGCGGGCGAGGTCGATGACCTTGACCTCTTCCGAGGTGCCGATGTTGAACACCTCGCCGAAGGCGCGCGGCTCGTCGGCCAGCATGAGGGTGCCGCGCACCACGTCGCCGACGTGCGAGAAGCAGCGCGACTGCTGGCCGTCGCCGTACACCAGGATGGCCTCGTCGCGCAGCGCCTGCTGCACGAAGCGCGGCAACACCATGCCGTAGGCGCCGCTCTGGCGCGGCCCGCAGGTGTTGAAGCAGCGCACCACCACCACCGGGAGAAGGCGCTCCTGGAAGTAGCCCATCGCCAGGTACTCGTCGACGGACTTGCTGGTGGCATAGGACCAGCGCAGGACCTGCGTCGGCCCCAGCAGGCGATCCTGGTCCTCGACGAAGGGCACCTGCGTCCCCTTGCCGTAGACCTCGGAGGACGAGAACAGCACGACGCGCTTGTTGTTGGCGCGGTGTGCGGCCTCGAGCACGTTCTCCGTGCCGCGGATGTTGGTCAACAGGGACCGGAGAGGATTCTCGAGGACGAACTTCACCCCCACCGCGGCGGCCAGGTGATAGACGAAATCGACCCGGTCCGTCACCTTCTGGACCAGGTCGGGGTCCATCACGGAGCCCTCGACGAAGTGGAAGCGCGGCTCGTCCTGGAGGGTCTCGAGATTCTCGCGGGATCCGGTGGAGAGGTCATCAAGAGCCCAGACCTCGTCGCCCCGCTGGATGAGGGCCTCGACGAGATGCGAGCCGATGAACCCGGCACCTCCAGTGACCAGAACTTTCATAGCCTCCCTCGGGTTACGATTCCCTTGCGTACCAAGTCGGGCGGGGGCGGGGTTCCGGACGCAACTCGGGCCACGGGGGCACCCGTCCTGACGGAGGTGTACCCACCCGAGACTGCGAAGGTAAGCACCCCAAGCCAGTGTGTCAAAGGGTTTTTCGGCACGCCGACTCTCCAGTGTATCGGCAAAGTCCGCCGGGTCTTAAGCGCTTTCTGGGGGCTCCGTTCGCAGGTCGTGCCGACGCCCCGGTTTGGGGGTGAGACCCGACCCGGAACCTCTCCGGGAACCCTCCCCGAATCCTCTCTGTTCAGTCCTACTAGACAGCGTCTCGGGGGCGGAAGCCCCTGGCGGGCCGGCGCCGGGTCCCGCCCCGCCACTTTCTCCCCCGCCCCCGGGGTCAACGCCGGGCCAGCAAGACCCCCAGCCGGTCGGCGTAGGCCTCCCAGCGGAACCTCTCGCGCCCCCACTCCCGCGCCGCCGTCAGGCGGGCCTTTTCCTCCGCCGAGCGCGGCCACGCCTCGGCGATGGCCGCGGCGTACTCGTCGGGCTCGTCCGCGATCCGAATCCATCGCTCGGCCCCGGCTCCCAAGGCGGTCACGGCGGAGCGCGAGGAAACCGCGGGGACTCCGGCCGCGACCGCTTCGATCAGTTTGTTCTGCACACCGGCGGAGAAGCGCAGCGGCGCGCACAGCACCCGCAGCCCCCGCAGGGCGGTGCGCAGATCCTTGGCGTAGCCGGCGAGTTCCACGCCCGGCAGCTCGGCCAGCGCGCGCACCGCCGGGGCCGGCTCGGGCCCGATGAGCCGCACGCGCGCCTCGACGCCTCGCGCCCGCAGCGCCGGCAGGATGCGCCGCGCCAGGAAGACCGAGGCATCCACGTTGTGGGGCACCGCAAGGTGGCCGAGGAAACCGACGACCGGGTCCGCAGCCTCCGGGATGTCGCCTTCGAAGAGCGACTGCTCGACCCCGTTGGGGATGACGACGATCTTGTCGGCCGCGGCGCCGAAGGCCGCGCGATCGGTCTCCGAGACCACCCAGCCCTCCTCGAAGGCGTCGAGGACGGTGGATTCGTAGCGGCGCACGCGTCCCGCTTCGAGCCACACCGACGGCCGTTCGAACCAGGGCGCATGCGCGAGCCGCCGCTCGAGACCGAGGGCCAGCGAGTCGCAGAGCGACACCACCCGCAGCCGGGCGGGCACGGCGCGCGCCAGCGGCACGGTGCGGATGAGATGGCAGACCACGGCGTCGAAGGGCGCCTGCGCGCCCGCGAGTTGCGCCAGCCGCGCGCGCATCCTCGGCTCGTCGTAGTAGGCGATCTGCAGCGGCCGGCCGGAGAGCAGGCCCCCCGCCAGGCGTACCAGACGCCCGGGCAGCGGCAGCCGGCCGGCGATCAGGCGCACCCCCCAACTCTCGAGCAGCCGGCGACCCTCCTCATCGCCGTGGGGAGAGTCGGCGAAGGCGGCGAGCGTCACCTCGAAGCGCTCCGCGAAGACGCGGATCATGTGGAAGGCGTGCAGCCGGTCGCCGCGGTCCGGCGGATAAGGGAACCGCGTGGTCAGATAGAGGACCCGCGGCCGGCTCGCCGTCATGCCCGCCCTCCCGTCGCCACCGCCATCGCCGCCTCCAATCCCTCGCCCACGGCGCGCAGGCTGTAGTGCTCGCGCACCCAGGCGCGGCCGCTCTCGCCCAGGCGCGCGGCCAACCCCGGGTCGGCATCGAGGGCCAGGACGGCCGCCGCGAACTCGGCTTCGCCGGCCGCGACCAGCAGGTGCTCGCCGGAGCGCGCCGGCAGCGCCCCCAGCCCTTCCGGCGTGGTGACGACCGGAGTGCCCGCGCCGAGGGCCTCGAGGATCTTGACGCGCAATCCGGCGCCGGCGTGCAGCGGCACCAACGAGGCCCGCGCCCGCGCCAGATGCGGGCCCACCTCGGACACCTCCCCGAGCCAGGTCACGCCCGCGGCCTCCCCCGCCACCGCGCCGCTCACCGCTCCGCGACCGACGACGGTGAGCTCGGCGTGCGGCGCCCGCTCGCGCACGCGCGGCCACACCGCCCGCAGGAGCCACGCCGCCGCGTCGCGGTTGGGCAGCCACTCGAGCGACCCGACCAGCAGGAAACCACGCCGCCCACCGGCGGGCGGCGCCGTCGGCGGCGCGTCGGGCACGCCGATGGGCACCACCCGCACCGGCACGCCCGGGACGCGCGCGCGCATCCAGTCGGCCTCCTGTTCCTGCAGCGCCACGAGGGCGCGCGCCGTCTTGAGCAGAGCCGGCTCGCAGGCCCGCATGCGCCGCGCCTCGGCGGCGTAGAGCCAGCGCCGCGGCGGCCGGCAAGTGCGCGCCACGCTCTCCAGGAACTGCGTCTCCACGTTCTGCTGGACGATCACCCACGGCACGCCGGGCACGGCCTCGCAAAGATAGGCCAGATGGAGGTTCTCCAGAACGGCGACGTCGGGGCGCCAGGCCCGGACGCACTCCGCCGCGCGCCTGACCAGCGCCGCCGAGCGATAGCGCCAGAGGGTCGCCGGCCAGCGGCTCAACCGCGAGGCCAGCCAGGCGCGAGCCGGCGCGGCGGGCCGGTGCGCGACCGTCTCCACGGACAGGAGCCCGGGGGGCGCCAGGGCCGCGAGATCCTCAGGCCCCGGCCGGCCGGCCGGCGCCAGGCACAGGAGCCGGCACTCGTGATGCGCGGCCAGATGGGCGATGTGCTGGCCCATGCAGATCTGCCCGCCGTCGCGGGCCGGCCACGGCGGCCGCGGCGTGACCATCAGGACCCTCACCGGCGCTCCGCGATCGCGCGCTCGATGGCGGCGCGGCAGCGCGCGGCGGTGTCGTCCCAGGTGTAGCGGCGGGCCCACTCGCGGCCGCGCCGGCGGCGGGCCTCGGCGTCCGCCGGCGCTTCGGCGCGCGCCCGCTCCCAGGCGTCCACCCAGGTGGCGGGATCGGCGGGGTCGGCCCAGAACGGGGCATCGCCGAGGATCTCGGGCAGGCAGGTGGTGCGGGAGGCGAGCACGCGCGCGCCCGCGGCCAGCGCCTCCAACGGGGGCACACCGAAGCCCTCGGCCCAGGAAGGGAAGACGAACGCGTCACAGGCGGCGTAGAGGTCGGCCAGCGCGTCGTCCCCGACCGCGCCGGCGAACGCCATGCGGTCGGCCACGCCCAGGTCGCGCGCCAGATCGCGGACCCGCCGCGTGTCGGCCCCCGGAGTCCCGACCCCGACGAGTTGCGGCACTTCCGCACCCCGCTGCCGCAGCAGCGCCAGGGCGCGCACCGCCACCGCCAGGTTCTTGCGCGGGTGGGCCACGCCGCAGTGCAGCCAGAACGGACCGCGCACTCCCAGGCGCTCGAGCCGCGGCCGCGACTGCGCCGGGTCGCGCTCGGCGAAGAAGCGGGGCTCCACCCCCGAGTGGACGACGTCGATGCGCTCCGGCGGATACCCCAGCGCCGCCGCGCAGCGGTCGCGCACCCACGCCGACGGCGTGGTCAGCCGCGCGGCGCGCGGTGCGACCTTGCGGAGCACCCAGCTCCAGTAGAAGCCCGAGGGCCCCGCGTAGTCCTGGGGGCGCTCCAGGGGGGTCACGTCGTGCACGGTCATGACGAAGGGGATGCGCGAGCCCGCCGGCGGCGAGAAGGCGAGCGCCACCAGCAGATCGGGCGGGGCGCGCCGCAAGGCCCGTTCCCAGCTCACCTGCTCGCTCCACAGGCGGCCGCCGCGCACCGCAGCGGTGGGCGGACAGACGACCTCCTCGAAGCCGCCCGCTCCCTCCCACTCCGGCGGCCGCACGCCGCGCGTGTACACGCGCCACTGCCAGTCGCTGCGCGCCGCGACCAGCCGTACGCCGACGCGGGCCTCGAAGCGCTCGGTGCCCGAGCGGGCGTTGAGCTGGTTGATCAGGCCGAGTCCGAGGATCATGTCTCGTGGGGCGGAGGGAGACTCCCCGCGCCGCCCGGCGGGTCGATCATCGCTCGCACGGCGGCTGCGATGCCGGCCGGCGCAGCGGCCCTGCGGCCGCGGTCACTTGAGGACCTCCAGCTCGAAATACATGTTCTCCGCCGGACATAGGAACGCCCAGTGGGCCTCGTAGCGACTCGTGAACCGATTGGCGAGGGCGGCGAGGCCGAGCAGGCGATAGGCGCGATAGAAGGCCAGCCGACGCCGGATCAAGCGGTACCTCACCGCACACTTCACCCCCGGCATGGTCCTGCCTGCGACACAGAAATCGAAGCTCCCCGCCGCCAGATGGTGGCGGTGGGTCGGATCCGTGTATCCGTCCTTGTTGGTGAAATGCGGGGTCCGGATCTCGACGCGCGCCCCCGCCCGGCAGATGCGGTGGATCTCCTCGAGAGTGCGGGGGATGTCCTCCACGTGCTCGATGACGTCCTGGCAGATCACGCGATCGAAGGTGTCCGGACGGAACGGGTACGGAACGTGGTTCAGGTCGCAGACGAGGTCCGCCCCGCCGGCCGCCAGCGAGACGTCGCACCCGATGGTGCCCGGCCGGCGGTCGTCCCCGCAGCCCATGTTGAGAACTCTCATCACCTCTCCGCGCGTACCGAGTTAGGCACCGGGCTCCGCCCCCGCCCGCCCGGACCGCGAGCCCGGGGCGGAGCGCTCGCGCGCCGTCACGCTCTCGGGAAGCAGCAGCAGGAAGTGCGCGAGCAGGAGCTCGGTGGCAATGAGCCACCACCATACCAGGCCGTGGGCGCCGTCGCGGAAGCCCCCGCGGACGATCAGACGACCGAGGAAGAAGCGCAACGGTCGCCACACCAGTGCGCGGACCGAGGGCCGCACGCCCTGGGCCCGCCACTCCTCGGCGCGCCCCAGGGCGTTGCGGCCGATCTTGTCCAGCAAGACGGCGAGCGTGGGGGCCGAGTGATGATCGATCTTGCCCGGCAGCCGTGCGGTCGGCCCGTCGACGACCAGCGTCTCGTGGATGTGGCCTTCCCATCGGCTGCGCGAGCGCAGGGCGAGGCGGAGCACGTAGGTATCCCTCACGCCACCGTGCAGGATCGGCCGCCCCAGGAAGTAGGGAACCGGGCACAGTGCGTAGGCGACCGGCTCGCCCGGCTGCGGCTCTCCGGCGATCACCCGCCGGACGGCGGCTCCGGCTTCGGTGTCCAGAACCTCGTCGCTGTCGAGGGCCAGCACCCAGCGCCCCTGCGCGGCTTCCCAGCCGGCGTTGCGCTGGTCGGCAAAGCCTGCCAGCGGACGTTGCAGGACCCGGGCCCCGGCCGCCCGCGCGATGTCGGGGGTGCCGTCCGTGCTTCCGGAGTCGATCACCAGGATCTCGTCGGCAAAGCCCACGCTCTGCAGGGTTCGCGGCAGGGTCTCCGCGTTGTCGCGGGTGAGGATGAGGACCGAGAGCGATTTCATTCCTGCGGCCTCCGGGCTGCCTCTCGCGTCTCTGGCATCGCTCGCGCCCGGGCCTTGCGCGCCAGCTCGAGCGCGACGCTCCAGTCCGCAGGCAGGACGACCCGCAGCCCGGCGACGAGCAGGAGAAACGCTCCCGCCCCCGCCGCGATCCGCGCCGCCAGAGGCCCCGGCACGTAGGAAACCACGACGCCCATCGCCGCCGCCGCGACGGCGGCGCGCGCCAGCCA
>Ga0315286_10001992_pt1 | contig 18861 bp, 12 predicted proteins | sample YL17G10_0_MG_FD_205038 | JGI IMG/M metagenome (GOLD analysis project Ga0315286, IMG submission 205038) | Sediment microbial communities from Yellowstone Lake, YNP, Wyoming, USA - YL17G10_0 | ecosystem: Environmental > Aquatic > Freshwater > Lake > Sediment | place: USA: Wyoming | collected... | reverse complement strand
ATGATCTGCTTTGTCTCGCTCGTGAAGTTCGGCTCCCCGGAAGCATTGAAGCGCGGAAAGACGAAAGCAGGGAACGAGCTGTTCGGGCCCGGAGGGAGATACGCGAAGATCGGTATGACACCGGCCTTGTCGGAGGCAAGCGAGGTGGACGTCCGGAAGTCGGCCAGCGTGGCGGTCAGGAAGTATCTGTTGATATCGAGAACAGCGGAGGAAGAGGAACCGGTCGGGACGGTTCGAAAGCCGATCTGAATCACGATCTCCTTGCCTGGCGGAGCATTCACATACTTCATGACCTGCTCCTGCAGGGAAGTGTCGTTGGGCCTCTGAAGCAGCTTCATGCGGGCGAGCGCCATGCGGATTGGCCTGGCCGTCAGTATCCTGAACTCGAACACCTGTGTGCTCTCGACCTCTCCCCAGGTGGGCAGCGCCGCCCCCGAAAACCTCTCCCCTATGCCGGCAGTCTGGCCCGCGATCGGCGGCACGTTGCCGAAGCCGTTCGAGTACGCCCAGGGAGATTTCGAAAGCATCTCGAGGCACTCCTTTTCCGACCAGCTGGTGAACTCCTTCGTCTCCCAGAATTCCGCTGCAAAAAGAGGCGTCGCAATAATGAGGAAGGTCCAGGCCAGCGACATCCTGAACTGTTTGTTGGTCATGATGATGCCCTATCAGCGCCGGCAATGCCCATGCAACCACTCCGTTTCAGACATCTGATGTCCTCGTCCCAGGTTCCGTCAGAAAGTCAGCTCTTCCTTAAACACCAGCTGCTTCGGATTCATCTTGACGAAGATGTCGTATTTCATCTTGTTGGAGCCGACGATTGGCGCGAACACCGAACGGAAGGTGACCTGCTTGGTTTCGGCGGTGAAGTTGGGTTCCCCGGAATCTTTGAAGCGCGGGAAGACGAAGGCAGGGAGGGAACGGCTCGTGCCCGGCGGCAGATAAGCGGCGATTGGAATAACACCGACCTTGTCGGCGGCGAGCGAAGTGGAAGCCCGGAAATCGGCCAGCGAAGCGCCCAGGAAATACCTGTGAATATCGTAAACAGCGGAGGACCCGGTCGGGACCGTTCGATAGCTGATCTGAATCACGATCTCCTTGCCCGGCTCAGCGTTCACATACTTCATGGCCTGCTCCAGGAGGGAAGGGTCGTTAGACTTCTGAAGCATCTGCATGCGGGCGAGCGCCATGCGGATGGGCTTGGCCGCCAGCAGCTGGAACTCGAACACTTGCGTGCTCTCTGCCTCTCCCGAGTTAGCCTCTCCCGCCCCCTGGGACCGGCTGTCAATGCCCGCAGTCTGGCTCCCGATTGCGGGCACGTTCCCGAAACTGTTGGAATACGCCCACGGCGATTTCGTGAGCATCTCCTTGCACTCCTTGTCCGTCCAGCTGGTGAATTCCGTCGTCTCCCAGAATTTCGCCGCAAACAGCGGTGTCACGATGAGAAGAATCAAGATGGGTGTCAACTTATGTGGTTTCATATTCATGATGATCGCTCCTTGACGCATAACCCATCAATTATAGCCGCCGGCGAGTGCAGATTCACTGATATTCAGCCTGTGCGTGAATCCCATCAGAAGCTGTGAGAAAATCGCCGTGTTTGAGCCTGCCCGAACGATTCCTGTGCCGCGCCTTCAGCGCGTCCATGAGAAGGTCCGTTCGTGGCAAGCACAAAATCCCCTGCAGGCGATGTTGAGCCTTTTTAATCCGGCCGTTTCTTTGGCTGTGTTCGAACAAATCCCTGGGCACAACACCTCTTCTACCATCGGATTAAAACAATAAATCCATTTCAACTCCGTTCGCATATCATGCTGGAGAAGCCGGCACTACCAGCCAATGTGATGTGACCCTTCGAGTTCCTACCGAACAATCGATGCAGAATATTATAGAACTCCTGGATGCTCAGGTTTGCAGCCCTGATTGGACCGAATGTCCTGATAAGGGGTCAGGGTGCCGCGCCGAGATCGGCGAGAGCAGCTCTGACCTTGGGAATATACTCGCGGTGCTTTTCCGGGTCGGCACGCTTGAGGAATTCCCTGTACATGGCTACGGCCGCCTGCATGTTGCCGGCATTCTGGGCCATCAGGCCCAGGTTCATGTATGGTTCAGGCAGCTCGGGACTGTATTGGATGGCCAACTCCAGGTGACGCCGGGCCTCCTGAAAGCGTGCGCGCTGAATCTCAAGGATGCCGAAGACGTTGTGTGCCATCCCGTGGCGCTCGTTCTGCACCAGAGTGGCTTCAAGAGTGCGCTGGCAGTCTGCCAGGCGTCCCAGCTGCAGATAGGCCGTCGCCAGATTGTCCATGTTCTGCAGATTGCCGGGATTGAGCTTCGCGGCCTTCTCCATATATTCGATCGCGCGGTCCAGGTTTCCGCGCTTCACCTGGATTTCCCCCAACTCCGCCAGGATCTCGTCGTTTTCGACTTTGTTATCGATAGCCCGGTTGCAGGTTTTCTCCAGTTTGTCCAACTGGCCCAGCCGCTCGTAACACATTTTGAGTGTTGTATAGATGAGCGGATTCGTTGGATCCTTCTTCGAGATGGACTCGAGCAGGGGTGCTGCCTCCTTCCACCGGCCATGGTTCGCGGCGTCCGATGCCCGCTGCAGCACCTCGAGCACTTCAACGCGATCCTTGGGATCAGGCCCTGACATGTCGATCTGAAGCGTGCGCCGCCCTGAGCTCACGTAGCCCAGCGCATTCAGTTCGCGCCGCCGTTCGTCGTCGACGAGCTGAGGTTCAAGCTGCTCCACGCTCGTTGGCGGCCCTGCGACCTCCCAGACCTTTTTTTGCAGGTGGTCGGCGTCGGCCGGATACTTTCCGACCACGTTGGTGGCTTCGACGCCGTCGCTGGCTATCCGATAGAGCTCCGGCTTGGGTGCGACGATCAGCTTCCAATCGTCGGTTCGCATCCCGCGCAGCTCGGACCAGCCCATGGCGGTCTTCGGGTACAGCGTCTCCATGTAACAGTAGTTGGTGCGGACACCCTTCCCCTCCACGATGGCCGGCTTCAGACTCACGCCCTGTGCCATGCTGCCGGGAGCCAGGCCGAGGAAATCGGTTATGGTCGGCAAGATGTCTATGGAGCGCACCTGTTGAGTCACGACCCTTCCCCGGGGTACGCCAGGACCCGCAACCAGCAGGGGAATGTGCACCGTTGAATCGTACAGGAACACTCCATGAGTGTATTCGCCATGCTCACCCAGGCTTTCTCCATGATCTGCCATGATCAGCACCAAGGTCTTTCCGCCGAGTTCCGACTCGGAAAGCCAGCTGAGCAGCCTACCGACCTCGTGATCGGTGTAGGCTACCTCGCCGCCATAGGGGTCCTTGGCATATTGCGTCTTGTACGGATCGGGTGGGTCGTAGGGGAAATGAGGATCGTAGTAGTGCGCCCAAAGGAAAAAGCGCTTTGCCGAGCCAGCGCCCGCGGAGGAGTGAAGATGCCGCTCCAGCCAGTCGATCGTGCGCCTGGTCACCTCTTCACCCGGGATCTCAGCAACGACGCCTGGGAGTTTTCCGCCGTTCCTCTCGTACTTCATTTCGTCGGAATAAGTAGTGAACCCGCGGCTAAGCCCGTAATGGCGGTTCAGAACCGCCGAACCTACAAAAGCAGCGGTCTGATAACCGGCCTGACTCAGGATGCCCGCAAGGGTTGGAATTTGCTGATCCATGACGAAGCCGCCCATGTCCCGCACCTTGTGAATCTGAGGGTAGGTGCCGGTCAGGATGGACGCATGAGAGGGCGCCGTCAGCGGCACCTGGGCGATTGCCTGTGCAAAGCGGACACCGCGAGCTGCAAGGGCATCCATCGTGGGCGTGGCCACGGTCTTGCTGCCGTAACAGGAGAGATGGTCGGCACGCAGCGTGTCGATGGTGATCAGCAGGATATTCATTTCTGTCCGCGGAGTCGTTGTGCCTTCGGTCTCGCCCGATTCCGGCCTCCGCGAGCAACCGGCAATCACCAGGAACAAAGCCACTATCACCAATAAAGCTTGTCTGTGCATGATGAAATAGTTCCCTACAAAGGGCGAATCTTCAAGCTCCGGCTGTTTGGTGTCGTTGCGCCGAAAACGGTCCTCGTCGATTCCCGAAGGAGAAATCACCCGATGTGCAATAATAACTAGGTATACTCTGTTCCCGCATTGGTTCCTTCTTTGTTCTTGGCCCGCGACAGGCCTTGGGGACGTCTGTCTGATAACCGCGTCTATTATGACCTCGCCTATTATCCACCCGGAGGGAAGGACCCCAGAAGTCTGCGGCGCATCAGTATCTCGGTCAGGGATCATCCGGAGTATGTTGTGCGCGCTTAGCGAGGCTATATTTTATCGGAGCTGCGCGGGTCAGACACGAGCACTCAAGAACCGACTCCTCAGCGCGAGTTGCAGCGGGCGATGTCCCGGCCGTTGCCGGTGACAGATATCGGCGCCTCGGCTCTCGCCGAGTGCTCTGCGCCTGAAATGGATCAGCCGCAAATCGAGCTGAATTTTGCCCAGTCCGGCATCTTTGAGCTGCACGCGAGCTTGAGGACCGCAAAGTCGAACCAGAAAGCTCAGCGTGCCGTAGCGTTCGTCATAGCTCCCTGATGCCGCCTTGAGTGCGCTGATCTGAATTCCATGCGGTCGGAGCACTGCCACACATTCGTCGCACCCGTGCTGAGTGCCGCGATCGGAGTGGTGAGCGCCGCCAGGCTCAGGCAGACCTCGTCGAAAATGGCCCAGGGCGATTGACTCGTCAAATGATGCAGCCTATCATGCCCGGGAAGAGATATGATGCCTCTCCGCACTTGCGTGCTGACGACTCTCCTCCTGCTGGCAACGTTGCTCTCCGCCACGAGCGACACCGGACAGGACTTCGTCGTTGAAAACATAGCCGGTCGGGTCGGGCTGAACTTCAGGCAGAACAATTTTACCACGGAGACAAAATACCCCTTCGAAACCATGGGTGGGGCGGTTGCTGCGCTCGATTACAACAGCGACGGCTACCTGGACCTGCTTTTCCTGAACGGCGCTCCATCGCCATCCCATGTCAGGACCGATCCTGCCTCTTTCAACCGGCTCTACAAAAACAACGGCCCGGGGCTTGCCTTCACTGATGTGACCGAGTCGAGCGGGCTGTCGGGCCGGGGAGTTCGGGGCTACCCTCAGGGTGTGGCCATCGGAGACTATGACAACGACGGTTTCGTTGACGTCTACGTTACCAACTTCGGCGACAACGCGCTGTACCACAACAACGGTGACGGCACGTTCAGGGATGTCACTGCCAGGGCAGGTGTCGCCATGAGTGGGCACCCTTTCAAAGCCAGCGCCTGCTGGCTCGACGCCGACAACGACGGCTATCTCGACCTGTTCGTGACCCGCTACTTCGACTGGACCTTCGAGCAACATGGCGACTACTGGTGCGGAGACCGCAAGCCGGGCTACCGGACGTACTGCCGCCCCGATGTTTTCAAGCCCATGCCCAACGCGCTGTTCCACAACAACGGCGACGGTACGTTTACCGACGTTTCCGAGAAGTCGGGCATCAGCAGGCCGCTGGGCAAGGGAATGGGCGCGGCGATCGCGGACTTCGACGGCGATGGCTGGATGGACATCTTCGTCACAAACGACAAGTGGCCCAACACCCTTTATCACAACAAAGGCCAGGGTGTTTTCGAAGACGTGGCTGCTAACGCCGGCGTCTGGACCAACGAAAACGGCGTTACAGTTTCCGGCATGGGCTGCGATTTTAACGATTTCAACAATGACGGTCGGCCGGACATCTTCTACACGGACGTTTTCTCCGAGTGTTTCACTCTGTTTCTGAACAAGGGTGGCGGCCTCTTCGAGGACTGGACCTTTCCCTCGAGCCTTGGTCCGCTCAGTGCGAGCCACAGCGGCTGGAGCACGAAGTTCATGGATTGGGACAATGACGGCTGGAAGGACATCCTTACCGCAGGGTCTCATGTGCTCGACAATCCAGAGATGTACAATTCCCGCGCCCGCTACAAGGAATCGTGCTTTTTCTTCCACAATACCGCGGAATCACGGTTTGAAGACCTTTCCGCCAGGATCGGCGCGGACTTCCAGCAGGTGGGCGCTTTCCGGGGACTGGCGGTCGGGGATTACGACAACGACGGTTCACTCGAGGCGGCGGTCTCGCGCTTGAACGACACATGCGTCTTCTTCAAGAAGAAGAGCGGTCCGGCGAAAAACTGGCTCCTTCTCTCGCTCAAGGGTACCAGGAGCAACCGCGACGCCATCGGTGCCCGCGTGCAACTGACCCTCCCGTCGGGCATGCGGATCTATGATCACGTCACCACAGCCAATGGCATCTACTCCGCGAGCGACAGGCGTCTTCACCTCGGCTTGGGCGACGCGAGCGTCGTGCGGTCGCTGGTAATCACCTGGCCCAGCGGAACGGTGCAGAAACTCGACGACGTGAAGGCCAACCAGGTACTGCAAGTGGCGGAGCCCAGCCGATAACGGATGGGCCCGAGGGATCCAATGCGGAATGCAGATTACGATTCAGACAGTGGAGATCCTGGGTGTGATACTGTCGTCATGATTTCTGTGCCGCACCTTCGGCGCTCGATCTATCGGCCATCAGGACCCCGCGCTGACGCGCGGGGCTACCCTTGTGCCGCCTCTTCGAGGCTAGTCTGGAAGTCATTGGCATGGCTTGAGCTTCGACCGGGCAAGCCAGGATGAGAGGCGCGAAGCGCCGGCAGTGAGTAGCGGCCCACCACCCCCAAAAACCGGGGCGGTTACTTGTTTCGATAACAGCTTGCAGAACCAGGAGTTCTGCGAGCTGTCACTGGGGAGCCACACGCGCGTAAGCGCGTGGGTCGACAAGGCTCACAGAATCGAGATGGGCCTGAAAGGCCGGCACATTTGGGTTTGACGATCTATTCACACTCTCGGAGTGATCCCCCGGGTCGATCGCGGAAGCCGAGAGCCCCGGGGCGACAGACGACGTGCGCATGTCCTGGGCAGCGGCTCAGTGTCTGAATCCCAGGAATTTAGAACCTGGAATATCGAACATGAAAAGTGGAATGTAAGATGGCTAAATTGAAAGACCGTCGAATCCATTCTACCTTCTACCTTCTACATTCTATATTCCCTCCGCAAGTCAGAGTTGCGGTTCTCGTTCTTCTGTTCCTGACCGGTCGGACACCCGCGGACGCGGCTCAGCAGAAGGCGCCGCAGGCATCCAGGGAGGCGCGTGCGCAGCAGGCGTTGAACTCGGCCCTCGATGCCTACCGCGAGGGCCAGCTCGATGCGGCCATCGCCAGGGCGCGCGAGGCCGATGCCGCCCTGCCCGACAACCCGCAAATCCGCCTCTACCTGGGTCTTTTCCTGTATGAGCAGGCGAACAACAGCCTTGAGGCCCAGTCACTCATGGAGTCGGTGCTCGATCGCTTCCCCTCCAACAACGACCTGCATCTCAAGCTGCTCGATTCCTACCTGAAATCCGGAAGCGACGCAAAAGCCGGCCAGCTGCTCGAACGGATGCAAGGCAGGATGTCGGTGGACAGCAGGCTTGCGTTCAACGCCGTTTACACGTTGATCCAGCACAATCGTTTTCCCGACGCGAAGAGAGAAATCGACAAGGTTTCCCGCAACCTCCAGGGCGAGGTGCTGTTCATCGGCGGGATGATTTCCTTCGGCATGGGGAAGAACGAGGAAGCAACTGATCTTCTCCAGGGAGCGGGGCGTTTCGGATTTCCGCCACCGGATTCCAGGCAGTTGCTGACGCTCGCGGCTGCCTGGTATCGCCTGAAGGACTTCAGGCGCGCGGCTCAGGCGTACGAGGGTTTCTTCGCCCGTCATCCCGATGCGCCGCCCGAACAGAGGTTCCAGCTCGGGCTCTGCTATTACGGTTACGGCGACTTCAACCGCGCTCTCGAGCAGATGCTCGAGATGCGCAAGGCCTCCCCGCTGGTTCCGGAGCTCAACTTCTACATCGGGAGCATCCTGATTGAGCTCAAGAAGACGGAAGAAGCGCGGCCCTACCTTGAAGCGGAACTGGAAAAGGACCCGGCCTCATTCAAAGCCATGACCAAGCTGGCCTACGTCGAATACCTGGCAGGCAATGGCGAGCTCTGCCGGAAGTGGCTGGAACAGTCGGCGTCAGGGAATCCCCGCTGGTTCGAAACTCATATGGTGTACGGCCTTCTCTACAACCGTCTGGGGGAGTATGACAAGGCGGTCCAGAGCCTCGAAGCCTGCTTAAAGGAGGAGCCCGAATACCCGAAGGCACACTTCCAGTTGTCGCTTGCCTACCGCCGTCTGGGCAATGAGGAGAAGGCCAGGCAGTACCTGGAGAGCTTCAACAAGCTCCAGGATGCCGCGACCGCCCGGGCCCAGGAGGCTCTCGGCCTCCGCGACAAGGCTCCCGAATGAGGTATCCCGTCAGTTGCGGGTGTCCCAAATCCGATATTACTGCGGCTGCGGCGTGGGTCCGCGCCGCCGGCGCGGACATCGCGCGCTTCGGCGAAGCGCGCCCGACTATCCTTGCGTCTCAAGCACCCGGTATACGATTGTGTCTACCTTGTGCTTGCTGTCCGAGGTGATGTGCCGCTGGTCAGCGCCGATCGGAGGTTCGTCCATGCCGTCCGACGTCAAAAGACGCTGGCCCGCCATATAGAGCAGCTCGAAGAGATCCATTAGGGATCAAGGAATCTGTGTTCTAAACTCTCTGGTCTGGCTTCCTGATTCCGTCCTGCACGCAAATTGCTCAATGGTGTGGAGGCCGACTGGAATTTTTGATATAAACTGCTTCAGGAGCATGAATTTCCGGGAAATTCGACCGGTTACGGGCCAATGGATATCCAGCGGTGCACCTATGACTGATCCGCTTCTCGAGCAGGATCCCCTGCTTGCTGAGATCGTCAGACGCCTAGTGCGGGCCTTTCGTCCGGAACGTATCTATCTTTTCGGATCCAGGGCTAGAGGGGAAGGGGGGGCCGACAGCGACTATGATCTCATGGTCGTGGTTCGTGACGAAATGCCCACTCCTTGTGTGCGACGGGGCCGGAAGGCCTACGAGGTGCTGCGAGGCACTGGTGTTGCCGCCGACGTCCTAGTCTGGACCGTGGAGAGTTTTGAAAGCCGGCGCCACATCGCCGCTTCGCTTCCGGCCACAATCGATCGGGAAGGCAGATTGCTCTATGCAGCATGATCCGTCTCTCAAACCCATCGTGGATCCTCTCGTGCCACTCACTCAGTATGCTTGGGAATTTCGCTACCCCGGCGATCCGGAACCGCCGACTGCAGGGGAGGCGGATGAAGCTCTCGCATTGGTTCGGAAGGCGTTGCACGCGCTCTTGTCCCGGCTTCCGGAAGAAATCCGTTGTTGACAAGCTGACGAGGCCAGGACAAGGCAGCATCACCGGGCCAGACCGGACGGGCAGGCTTGCCGGGATCCGGAGCTTGCACTCATAGGAACTGCTAAACAACCGCCGGCGAGCGCCGATCGACACGGATGAATTTACCGGGGGACCCAAAACAAAAGCCCCGGCGGCGCTGGTGCGCCGGCCGGGGCTATCAGAGTGATTAGCAGCCGATCAGATCAGAACGTGATCCGGGCGCCCAACTGAATGGTTCGCCCGCCGCCGTATTTCGAGAAAATGCGGCCGAACTCCTCCGGAGTGCCGATATCCGTGTTCGGATCGCTGATCCAGGTTCTGTTGAACAGGTTGAGAATGTCGGCCCGGATTTCGAAGTTCGCCGCTTCATTGATGAACGGTAAGCGGGTCCGCTTGATGAGCGAAAAATCCTCGCCGCCCCCTGAGAAACCCCTCAGGTTCGGTTCAAAACGGACGCCAGTGCCCAGCCGCAAGGCGACATTGTTTTCTGTCGTCGGGACAGGGCCCCAGGCCGCGGAGTTCAGGTAGGGTGTTCCGTTGGCTCGGTCCGGATCGCTCGGCTTGCTGCCGGAGACCATCTGGTCTCTTCCCAGCAGGCGGTCGACGTAGAAGCCGCTGTTGCGGAGAGCGTAGGTATCAGGACCGGAGCCGTTCCCGATGCCGAGCGGTGAGCCGGAGCGGTAGTTTTGGATAGCGCTGACGGTCCATCCGCCGAGAATGTAGCTGGCGAAACCACTCTTCAGCCAGCGCCCTTCCGGGCCGAACGGCAGATCGTAAATCCAGGTGATCCGGAGGTCGTTCGGATAGTTCAGGCTGGTGACGGAATAGTCGAGCGCTCGGTTATAGATTGTCTGACCATAACCGCCGTAGTAGCCGAGGACATCATCCCCTGTGGCCAGAGCCTTCGAGAAGGTGTAGGCGACGAGGAAGCTCAGGCCATGAGACGTTCGTTTTGTCGCCGTCATCTGCAGGGAATGATAGTTTGACCAAGCCCCGTTCGAGCGATGAGCACCGACGCTGTAGTACTGGGGAAACTTCTTCAATGCGTTTCCGACCGTGCCTTCGTAACTCGCGTAAGGCTTCTGGATCTCCGGGTGATCGCCGATGTCCTCCAGCAGCGCGTCGCCGAGCGAAAGGTACTTCGGATCGACCTGGTCGAGGTTGAACTTGTATCCGTCCTGCAGACGGGTTCCCCTGGTCCCAACGTAGTTGGCTTCCAGGCGGACTTGCCAGGGAAGCTCGTACTGGATACCGAAGTTCCAGTTGTAAACCTTTGGATACTTGTTGAGTTCCTGTGGGTAGGAAGGAATGGAGTTGCCGTTGAGCTGGGTGGGGTCGTAGTTCGGCAGGGCGCCCGTGTACTGCTTGTAGGGATTGTCCCAGAAGTACGACGGATCATTCCCGCCGCCCGCCCGGCCTCCCTTACGAGAGTAAACGTTGGAGCCGTCAAACCCGTTGAACCAACCGAACGCCCAGCCGTCAAGCAAAGGCGGGGCGTAGTTGATTCCGAATCCGCCGCGCAACACCATTTTCTGGGAGGGCGAGTAGGCAAACCCGACCCTGGGGGACCACTCGCCATAGTAGAGGTCCGCCCACCTGGTCTTGCCGTTACACTCCGGGCAGTCTCCGAGGAAGGCGAGGGCGCCGGGGTAACCGTCCGCACCGGGATTTGGCATTGTCGGATCAAGGGCGGACATCATATTGTTCGGGTTGGTGAAACCTGTCGGTATGTCCCAGCGGATGCCGAGGTTCAGCGTCAGCTTGTCCGTTACCTTCCAGTCATCCTGGAGGTAGAGCGCCGTGGTTCTTGACCTGACACCCTGCGTCATGCCGTGGATGGTCGTGCCGGAATTTCGGACTGCGCCCAGCATGAAACTCGAGAAGGCGAAGCCTGTTTGTAGTCTGAAGTTCGGCAGACCCGTTTGCTCGCTGTCGAAAGTGTAGGAGCCGGGAGTGTCCGAGAAGGTCGAGTTGATGTAGTAACGCCGGTGTTCGAACCCGATCCGGAAGCTGTGCCTCGATTTGATCCAGGTGAAGTCATTCAGGATGATGCTGCTCCCGTTGGGCTCGTAGCCGCTGCCCTGATGCCCCAAAATCTTGTACTGGCCTGACAGGACGTTAGCGGGACCGGTAAAGCTTACCTGCGGAAACGAGTGTGTGCCGACGTTCTGAAGGCCGAGTGTCGCGGCCCAGTCTTCTCCGCTGAGGAAGCTGTTGGAGTCGTTGTTGTTTGAGAACCGGTTGTAACCGTAACCGAAATGGTTCAGCATGGTTGGACTGATCGTCCAGTCTTCGGCGAGGCGGACGATCTGTCCCGGCGTTGCCTGCAACTTGTCACCTGCGGCGGGCACGTTAGGGATCTTCCCCGGCAGAAAATATCCGGTGCCGCCGTACCCGTAGCGCAGACGGTACCGATCGTTTTCCGTGAACGAGAAGTTGAGCTTGTGTTTTTGGGTCACCACCTGGTCGATCTTGATCCCGGTGTTGTTGATGTGCATCTCAGGGCAGCAACCGCTGATCTTGATAGTGTTTCTCCGCATGGTCTCCCCGACCAGGCTTCGCCTTGGGAACGTCGGATCGGGTATCATATACTGGGGATTGAGGATATTCGTGGACACGGCGCTCCACCGGTTCTCGGGGATTATATTCCCGGGGAACGGGTCCCGGATCCAGGTGCCGTTGGGCAGCTGCTGCGTCGAGAGCGGGTCATAAATCTGACCAAAGATAACGTTTCGTCCGAGGGCGTCCTGACCCACGACCGTTCCCGATCTCGAGTCCTCCGTGAAAGCAGGATCGAAGAGGCGCGAGAAATCGCCGCGCTTTATGTCCGCAGTCGGAGAAGCGTCGTAGCTGGAGCTGGGGACGTAATTCGCCTGGTTGTTCTGCTCGAACGAAAAGAAGAAAAACGTCCGGTCTTTGACGACCGGCCCTCCGGCGGTCACGCCCCAGTTGTTTAGCTTGGTTGTTGCTTTTGGGGCTTTTCCCGTGGCGGGGTCCGGGGCGGCGAGGTTGGCAGACCAGCTGTTGGCATTGAGGGCAGAATTCTGGTGGAACCAGAAAGCGCTGCCGTGGTAGGCGTTCGTACCCGACTTCAGCCCGAAGTTCGCCAGGCCCGTCTGGGTGTTGCCATACTGGGATGAAACAGCCCCGGTCTGGAGTTTGAACTCGCTCACGGCATCGATTGTCGGCGTAAACTCATTGGTGTTGCCGCCGTTGAGGTCGAATCGGCCGACCGAAACACCGTCGATCAGAATCTCATGCGAGAATTGCTGCCCGCCGTTGATGGAACCAGCCCATCCGTTGCCCTCCGTGCCGGGCATGGCTTTGAATATGAAGGTTTGCAGCTGGCGCGTGCCGTCGTCGACCATGATAGGCCAGGTGTGGACCTCCTTCTCGGTGGAGAACGTGCCGATTTCCGGCGAGGAGCTCTCGAGCAGCGGAGTGCCAGCTTCGACAGTGACTGAATCGGATATCTGTCCGATCTCCAGGGTAAAATCCACTGTCAAGGTCTGGGCGATGGCAACGTCGATGTTTTCACGGACCACCTTCTTGAAACCGGCCAGCGTTATCGTCATCCTGTACTTGCCGGGAGGGACATAGGGGAGGCGATAGATGCCGGCTTGGGTTGTGGTCGCTGTAAACTGGACACCAGTTTCCATGTTGGTAGCGACCACGTCCGTCCCCGGCGCGACGGCTCCGGTGGGATCCTTCACCGTTCCAGTAAGGGTTCCGCGTCCGCTTTGCGCCATTACGGAAGAGGCGAGGCAAAGAGTCAGCAGGAGGCTGACCAGAATTGTTGCTCGGAAGAGTTTTGGCATGTCATACCTTCCTTGGGAAATTGATAGATCGTTTCATCAAGACACTCGGCGTAATTCCCCGTGATGAGTTCGTCGCCGGTGGCCCGGCGAGTTGCGGAGAGCCGGCAACAGGCACGCTCTGAAGGCGTTGCGATGCTCCGCAACGGAAGCGACGAGATGTGCATTTGCAGAATCTCACTGAGTGAAGGACATAGACCATTATCTCGTGCCCCGTGAGGCACTATGGAAAGCAGGGTTGTTCGGTTCATTCTGCACAGGTCTAACCGCGCAAAACCCATCCTATCTGATACCAGGTGTGAATCGCATTGGAAGCGCGCGGCTTCCACCGCGATCCCTGCCGGACAGCATAGGAAGTGAAGAGTTAGTTGTCAACAAGAATCAACCCGATTCTGTGTGCCTTCATTTTTGGCTGACCAAAATCCGATATTTCCGCGGCTGCGGTGTGTGTCCGCGCCGCCGGCACGGACATTGCGCGCTTCGGCGAAGCGCGCCCACTCCCTCCGGGTGAGCCCCCACAAATAACTGACGCCATACTCGAGTCTGGCCGGCGGCTGGTTGTGTCCAACCGTCTGTCACCTCTGAAGTGACTCGCCTGGATGCGGTTGACCGTCAGAGTCGTCTGCCTTATTGTGTTTGCCGTGACCCGTCTCTGGTATTTCCTGGTGCTCGCCCTCGTTTCTCTGAGCTTTCCGTTTGGTCTTTCTACCCCCGGCATCGGCGCCCAGCGGCCGGACTCGAACATGGAGCAGGGGATGGAGGCCTTTCGCGAGAAGGACCTGGCCAGGGCCGAGCAGTTCTTCCTCGCGGCCTCCAGGGAGGAGCCCGCAAGCGCTACGGCGCACAAGTGGCTCGGGATGACTCTCGCCGCCCGCGAAGCGTACAAGGAGGCGCTCGCTCCGTTCCGTCGCGCATGCGAACTGGATCCCGGCGAAGAGAATGCCTGCTATTACCTTGGCAGGACCCTCTATACACTGAACCGCTTCGCTGAAGCGAGGGAGGTCTTTGAGCTTGCATTGGAACACCAGAAGCTTACTGCAAGGCCCTTGCTGGGCCTTGCGCTGACGCTGGAAGCGCTCGGCTTGACCGTTGAGGCGGAGGGTCGCTATAAGGAGGCTATTTACAAAGGCGAAAGACGCGCTCTGATCGACTATGGGCTTTTCTTGTACAAGAACGGGAGGGGTCAGGAAAGCATTGAAGTCCTGCGCAAAGCAGATGCTCCGGAAGAACTGCAGAGGGTGATGCGAGCTGTCTCAGCCGCAAAGGCTCCCAAGCGGATGCCTTTGGCTCCTCAGCCGGTTCGGTTCGACCCGTTGCCGCTGAGCATGACGGTAAAGAACGGCGCCGCCGGGAACAAGCATCTGATCGAGACCATGATCGCAGGCGTAGCCGTGCTGGACTTCGACAACGACGGACGGCTCGACGTCTTTGTGGCCAACGGCGGCGTGATGCCGAGCCTCGAGAAGGTGGACCCGAGCTACTCCAACAGACTCTTTCGAAACGCTGGAAACGGGCAATTCTGCGACGTGACTGAGAAGGCAGGGCTCGGAGGCAAGGGTTACTGTATGGGAGTAGCCGCGGCTGACTACGACAACGACGGCTGGACCGACCTGTTCGTGACCGGTGTCCGCGAAAACCGGCTGTACCGGAACCGGGGCGACGGCACGTTCGCAGATGCTACGCAAGAGGCGGGAGTGGCGGGGAACGGAACCTGGTCTGTAGCCGCCGGGTGGTTCGACTACGACAACGATGGCTGGCTCGACCTGTTCGTTGTCCACTATGTACAGTGGGATCCGGCGCAAGAAATCTTCTGTGGATCCTATCAGTCGGGGTATCGGTCGTATTGCCATCCCAAGTATTACAGGCCGCTTTCCAACAGGCTGTATCGCAATCTGGGCAACGGCAGGTTTCGCGATCTGTCAGACGAGGCCGGCATCGCGGCCCACCAGGGCAAAGGGATGGGCCTGGCCTTCAGCGACATCGACCTGGATGGCCGGATGGACATCTTCGTCGCGAATGACACGGTGCCGAACTTTCTTTTTCGCAACCAAGGCGACGGCAGGTTTCGCGAAATGGCGCTTGAGGCGGGCGTGGCCTACAACAACAACGGCGTGGCGACCTCTTCCATGGGCGCGGATTTCCGCGACATCGACAATGACGGGCTTGAAGACCTCTTCGTCACAGCCATTACCAACGAGACGTTCCCGCTCTTTCGCAACCTGGGCGGGGGTCTGTTCATGGACGTTGCCGGTCCCGCCCGGATTGCCGGCGCCAGCCTGCCATGGAGCGGTTGGGCAAACGGCGCCTACGACTTCAACAATGACGGGTGGAAAGACCTTTTCAGCGCGAACGGGCATGCGGTCGACAACGTGGACCTGATCACGAGTCACAAGGCCCGACAACCGAACACGGTGTTTGTGAACCGTGGAGACGGCACCTTCCAGATCGCGATGTTGCCGGGGGAGGCCCTGCATCGTGGCTGCGCCTTTGGCGACATAGATGGTGACGGGCGCATGGATGTGGTTGTGACCCGGCTGAATGAAGCCCCGCTTGTGCTGAGAAATGTGACAGAAGGGTCGGGGAATTGGATTCGTTTTCGCTTGCGTGGAAGCAGGAGCAACCGGGATGGGATCGGGGCGCTGGTGGAGATCGAGACCGATGCCGGGAAGCAGTGGAACCGTGGCACGACCTGTGTAGGCTACGGCGGGTCCAGTGAGCCCTCCGTTCACTTCGGACTCGGCTCGGCGAGCCGGGTGAGCAAAGCCTGCATCCGATGGCCCTCCGGCGCGGTTCAGGTGCTCGCTGATCTAGAAGGCCGACGGCAGCACGAAATCAAGGAACCGAAGTAGGCCCCGGGCGCCGGACGGGGCAAGGATCGCACTTGATCTCAGGAAAGAGGGCCATCCCCGCTCCGCGAGTGCAGGCTGGCAGCCGGCGCCTACTCGATTCTTATCTTGCCCGTGGGGTACCAGCCGTCGGGCCTGATTCCTGCAATTGCGAGCTTGACCTTGGACTGGCCCGAACTCGGATCGACGAGAGCAAGATCGAGTTCGTAGTCCCCGGGAGGCGTACCCGGCGGGATGGTGACTCTGCTGTCGAACAGGTTGTCTCCCGGAAGCCACGATGTGACGTCGGCCGTCGTCACCAGCATGGTCGTCTGCTCGCCCGCGCGCAGCCGGAGCGCCAGCGGAAACCGCCGGTAGCACGGCGCGACTCCCCTGTTCTCCCACCACTCAGGATCGAAGGAGATCTTCCTGCCCTATGCGTCCCTGCACCTTTCAGAAGGTCAGCTCTTCCTTGAACATCATCTGTTTCGGATTCATCTTGATGTAAATGTCGAATGTCTTCTTCTTCCCTCCGACCGTCGGCATGAACTGGGATCGCAGGGAGATCGACTTGTCATCTACACTGAAAAGCGGCTGCCCGTTCGCGTCCAACCTGGGGAAGAGGAAGGCTGGATTCGATCGATTCGGGCCCGGGCTCAGGTACTCTTCGATCGACACATTGCCGGCTTTATCGCTAATGAGGTATGTGTTCGTGCGTAAATCCGCGATCGTGGCCCCCAGGAAGTACGTATGGATGTCGTGATTATCCGAAGAACCCTCGGGTGTGACCCGCCAGCTAATCTGGAGTGCGATCTGTTTTCCCGGCGGGGCATCGACATACTTCGTTGCCTGCTCCAGAAGCGAAGGATCGTTGGCTTTCTGGAGAAGCTGAAGGCGTGCCATGGCCATCCGGATTGGCTTGGCGGTAAGCAGCCTGAATTCGAACGTAGTCACGCTATCGGTCTGGAAGCTCTGCACGGGCACAGGGCGGCGCGCCAGCCCCGTGTCGTCGGTTCCGCCGGAGGTCTGGTCAGAGAGTATGGGCCCCCGGTTCTGGCCAAAGCTGTTGGAATACGCCCACGGCGATTTCGTGAGCATCTCCTTGCATTCTTTGTCCGACCAACTGGTGAATTCCTTTGTCTCCCAGAATTTCGCCGCAAACAAGGGGACCGCGACCAGCAGCGCACAGATGAAGAATGCTTTGTTCTGCCTGACTATCATGGAAATGACTCCTCACTTCTCGGGATCCGGCCGTTTGGCCGTCCGGATCTCGGTTATCTTTACCCAATCGATGTAGAGATGCTCAATATCATACTGGAATTTACCGGACCAGGGTGCAGGCCAGTTGCCCACCCATAGCTGCGCGGGTGATCGCGGCACATTCTTCGTCGAGCTGAACAGGAACTTTCCGTCGAGGTAGAAGTCGACCCGGGGCGGTCCGTTCGTTCCGTCAAACCAGTCCCATCGATAGATGTGGAAATTCCCGTCGTTCTGAGCTCCCCCGAGGTCCTCGTGTCGTTCGTTGATCTGCGTCTCGTCCGGGTAGTAGGTGTTCAATCCTGCCCAGCGCGACCAATCGGCGCCAAAGGCCTTGCCGTTGGCGGGCATCTCGATGTCGATCTCGGTGTAGTCGCCCTTGCCTTGATAGTAATTCCAGATGCAGGAGCAACCGCCGGGCTTGGGCAGGTTCTTCATGCGGACTTCATACCTGCCCCCACCCCAACGCTGGATCGTCCATACGAGACCGCCCACCCGCGTGCCGTCGTCGACTCGTCTGTAGCGCCGGGGATCGCCCGTCTCGAAATGCGCCCGGACGGGTTCGATTCCCTTGACCGGTCCCCGGTAGAGGTCCCCGTGCGCCTCGGTATCCAGGACGGTCACGGTCTTTCCTTGGTCCTCCAGCTTCTTCAAGCTGAGGTTTTCAGGGACGACACCGCGGTTGTTCCTGCCCCAGACATGGAGGCCTGGTACCCAGTTTGTCGTGTCCAGGGACGGGCCATCGAATTCGTCAAAGAAAAGAACACGCCCCGAAACGACGGATTGATCTTGCGCAGATGATATTGTCAGGGTGAACCAGAATAGGGCCGCTGCCAGGATTCGCTTCATAATCCTGAGATTATATCCCCTCACGATAACTGATACACGCTGATTCAATCAGCGCTCGTATGGCATAGGTTATTATTGCGGACATTCGCCACTCGCAATTTACAGCTCGATGCCTGCCGGCGCTTTGCGCCTGCTTCGCCCTTTCAGGGCTCCAATGAAAGTTGGTCTGTACCCAGGGTTCCGGATCCCGCTAGCGCGGGATCCCTGAAGTTTTTCGATCTACGCATATGTATGTTTATTGTCATTGACATACGCCGTTTTTCTGATATGCTGCCTCCATATTTTCCTGGAGGGCAGCTATGTCAGACAATCCTCGCAAAGATCTCCTCGACGTTTTAGAGGCCATTTCAGAAGCTCAGTTGCGTACAATCCGCAAGCTGCGCGGGCCACAGGCCTCGACCGCAGCCGAGGGCGAACAACCTCTTGAACGTATGTCTCATATAGACATGGTACAGAACATACTCTCGTCTGTGCGGCGTCCTTTACATATCTCCGACATCCTTGAACTTGTCTCGAAACAATTCGGCGTCGATCTGGATCGCGAATCGGTTGTCTCGGCTCTCGCCAAACGAGTGGCACGAAAAGACCGTTTCGCTCGTACCGCACCTAACACGTTTGCACTCCTGCCGGAAAGGTAGGTGGTCTGTGAGACTACTCCCGTGTTTGCTCGAGATGCTGACGCATTGGAAGAGCAGTTTTGCCGATCACCGAACTCACAAGCGAGCCATAGGCTTTGCTCTGGCCTTCCTCGTATGTCTGGGGCGGCGCAC
>Ga0315286_10001991_pt1 | contig 18864 bp, 15 predicted proteins | sample YL17G10_0_MG_FD_205038 | JGI IMG/M metagenome (GOLD analysis project Ga0315286, IMG submission 205038) | Sediment microbial communities from Yellowstone Lake, YNP, Wyoming, USA - YL17G10_0 | ecosystem: Environmental > Aquatic > Freshwater > Lake > Sediment | place: USA: Wyoming | collected... | reverse complement strand
ATTATAATGATGCATTGAACAACGATGAAATTGATCTGATTCTCATTTCAACGACGAATGAGATCCTTGCAAAAATTACCCTGGCTGCGGTCACTGCCGGTAAGCATGTGCTCGTAGAGAAACCTGCCGGTAGAACACCCGCAGAGCTTATTCCGATTATTGAAACAGCTGAGAAAAATAATGTTTTCGTAAAAGTGGGGTTCAATCACCGGTATCATCCCGCTTTATTGAAAGCAAAACAACTGGTGGATTCTGGTTGCATTGGATCTCTGATGTTTATTCGCGGCAGATACGGTCATGGAGGCCGTCTCGGATATGAAAAAGAGTGGCGAGCGATTCCTGAAAAATCCGGGGGAGGTGAGCTTATTGATCAGGGAGTTCACCTGATCGATTTGTCACGGTGGTTTCTGGGGGAACTCAGCGTCGTTAAAGGTTTCGCACATACCTATTATTGGGATATGCCGGTTGATGACAATGCCTTCCTGATGTTAAAAAGTTCAAACGATAAGATTGCATGGCTCCATGTCAGCTGTACGGAATGGAAGAATATGTTCTCCTTTGAAATTTATGGGGAAACAGGCAAACTCCATATTGAAGGTCTCGGAGGAAGTTATGGAGTTGAACGGTTATTTCTTTATAAAATGCTTCCAATAATGGGGCCGCCGGAAACAACAATGTGGGAATATCCTTTTGCGGACAATTCCTGGGATCTTGAGTTGGATGAATTTATCCGGTATATCGAATTGCAGAGAGAGCCTGAAGGAAATATACGTGACGCAAAAAAAGCACTCGACATTGTCAAGATTGTATATGATGAGTGTAATTACAGGGTGAATGTATGATTATCACACGAAGTCCTTTGAGAATCTCCCTTGGGGGCGGGGGAACAGATCTGCCCTCATATTATCAAAAATATGAAGGCTTTTTAATTTCTGCTGCTATTGACAAATATGTCTATATTAATTTGCATGACACCTTTGTTGACTATCTTATCATAAAATACTCCAAAATGGAAGAAGTAAAAAGTATCAATGAGATAAAACATCCCATCATTCGCGAATCATTAAAACTATTGGGATTTGACGCTCGCTATCTTGAAATTGCAAGTCTTGCAGATATTCCGGCAGGTACTGGTTTGGGATCGTCCGGGAGTTTTACCTGTTCGCTTCTCAAAGCTCTTCACACACATAAAAAAAACATTATCACTCCGGCAGAACTGGCAGAACAGGCGTGTCATATCGAACTTGATATTCTTGGTGAACCTGTTGGGAAACAGGATCAGTACATCTCTGCATATGGTGGGATCAATTGTTTTACTTTCTGTAAAGATAATCGGGTAAAAGCAGAAAAACTCAATATTTCGCAGGAAACTCTTTACAATCTTGAAGACCATCTGCTGCTCTTCTTCACCGGTTACTCCCGATCCGCGTCTAATGTTCTCAAGGAACAGGATGATAAAAGTAAAAAAAATGATTCATCAATGATCGATAACCTGCATTTCGTAAAAGAGCTGGGATGCAAAAGTAAAACAGCATTCGAAACCGGAAATCTTGAGGAATTAGCCGATATTATGAATGTCCACTGGGAACAAAAGAAGCATCGGTCAAACGCAATGAGCAATGACCGAATCAATACATGGTATAATATTGCCATGAAGAATGGTGCTCTCGGGGGAAAGCTCATTGGTGCCGGGGGTGGTGGGTTTTTGATGTTTTATGCTGAGGACACCAAAAAACTCCGTCATGCGATGGCGCATGAAGGACTTCGGGAAGTCCGCTTCCGGTTTGATTTTGACGGAAGCAAAGTGGTGACCACATCATAATGCTGCCGGTTGTCATTCTTGCTGGAGGGCTTGCCACTCGCCTGTATCCGGTTACCCGGACAGTTCCCAAGGCGCTAATCTCGGTCAATGGCCGGCCCTTTATCGATCACCAGCTGTCGATCCTGAAAGAAAAAGGAGTATCTCATGTTATTCTCTGCATTGGTAATCTTGGTTCTTTGATAGAGGAATTTGTGGGGGACGGGTCGCAATGGGGATTGGAAGTACGATTATCCTATGATGGGAATGTACTTCTGGGAACTGGTGGCGCAATAAAAAAGGCAACCCTTATACTTCCGGATTCATTCATGATCCTGTACGGGGACTCCTATCTCGATATTGATTTTAAGCCGGTAGTGAAGAAGTTCTACGCTGAAAAACTTCCGGTCCTGATGACCGTTTATCGAAACCGGAACGTACTGGGTGCAAGTAATATACTCATGAAGGACGGCAGGATTCTCAAATACGATAAGAAAGATCGTGACCCTGCAATGGAATATATCGATTATGGGCTTATTGTGATACGTAAGGAAGTTTTTGATAAATATCCTTCAAATGAACCGTTCGATCTAGCGCTTGTTCTTTCTCAATTGGTGGATGCAGGATTGGTTGCATCCTATGAAGTTGAACAACGCTTTTATGAGATTGGATCTGTTCAGGGAATCAAAGACACCGAGAATTATATCAGGAATCGCACTGTAACCTCATAATATTGGTGAGTTTCATGAAAGACGATGACTATATCTCTTCATATCTCGATGATGCAATTGCCATCATTAAAAAAATTGATCGTTCTCAAATCCAGAAGATGATCCACATCCTCCAGGAGGTTCGGACAAATAGCGGGCGCTTATTTATTTTGGGAGTTGGCGGGGGAGCAGGTCATGCATCCCATGCGGTAAACGACTTCCGGAAAATTGCCGGGATTGAATCCTATGCTCCGACTGACAATGTGTCCGAGCTTACTGCACGTGTCAATGATGACGGATGGGAAACTGTGTTTGAGTGCTGGTTGAAAGGAAGTAATCTCACAGTAAAAGATTGCATCTTTGTTTTTTCTGTCGGTGGGGGAAACGCAGAAAAAAAGGTGAGCGTGACTCTTGTCAATGCACTCCATTATGCAAAAGAAATGGGGGCAAAAATAATCGGAGTTGTAGGGCGTGATGGCGGGTACACGGCAAAAGTAGCTGATGCCTGTGTCATTATCCCTACCATGAACGACAAGACCGTGACTCCTCAGACCGAGGCATTCCAGGCCGTCATCTGGCATCTCATCGTCTCGAGTCCTTCAATGCAGAAGTACGAAATGAAGTGGGAAAGTACAAAGTAATCTTATGAAGAAAGCGGTATTTCTGGACCGGGATGGTGTGCTCAACGAGCTGGTGCTGACTCCTGATACCGGGGAGTATGAGCCTCCCCGCTCCCCGGACGATCTTGTCCTGTTCCCAGACGTTCTCGAGTCTCTTCGAATTTTCAAGGAAGCGGGTTTTGTCCTTTTCCTGATTTCCAACCAGCCGGATTATGCAAAAGGGAAAACGACCCTTGAAAATATTCAAGCGGTCCACAAGAGACTCGACAGCATTCTGAAATCAGCGGGAATCCGGTTCGAAGAGTATTTCTATTGTCATCATCATGCCCAAGGAATTGTACCGAAATATTCCTTTGCGTGTAAATGCCGGAAACCAAAACCGTATTTCCTTTTGATAGCTGCCCGGGACTATGGGATCGATCTCGAACATTCATGGATGATCGGCGATCGGGATACAGATATTGAATGTGGTAAAGCGGCAGGAACAAGGACGATACTTATTGAAGAGCAGCATTCATCCAGGTCGCGTGGAACCAGTAATCCGGATTTTAAAACAGCGAATCTTAAAGACGCAGTAACAATAATACTTCATAATTAAATTACAATATTACTTCGGAATGTTTTACCATGAGTGGCTTACAGCAGTTTAGGATTAAACTCTACGCCGACGGAGCCGATCTCAACGGCATGATCGAAGAGTACAAGAAAGGAATTGCAGGCGGTTTTACTACTAATCCCACTCTCATGAAGAAAGCCGGGGTCAAGAGTTACGAGGAATTTGCAAAGGCTGCACTCAAAGCGATCCCCGATCTTCCCCTATCATTTGAAGTATTTTCTGATGATCTTCCCGGCATGGAGCGGGAAGCTCGGAAAATTGGGAGCTGGGGTAATAACGTGTACATCAAGATCCCGGTTACCAATACGAAGGGAGAAAGCACAGCATCGCTCATAAAAAAACTCTCTCATGAAGGCCTGAAACTGAACGTAACCGCGATCCTGACCGTTGATCAGGTGAAAACCGTGGCAAAGGCCCTCTCGCCCACTACCCCAAGCATTGTCTCCGTTTTTGCTGGTCGCATTGCCGACACCGGTGTTGATCCCATGCCTATCATGAAAGAATCGGTGAAGATTCTCAAATCAAATCCAAAAGCTGAGCTGCTCTGGGCAAGCACGCGGGAACTTCTGAATCTCATTCAAGCAGAATCCTGTGGGTGCCACATCATCACCATCACGAACGATATCCTGAAGAAGGTGCCACTCGTTGGGAAGGATTTGAATCAGTTGTCACTTGAGACTGTGCAGATGTTTTATACTGATGCGCAGAGTGCTGGATATAGGATTTAACGAACGGCATAAAATTGATTTTTTCAAGAAACATTCCGATCATAGAATCCTGCACCTTGTATTGGGTCTGTTCATTTTCAACAATACGGGAAAATAATTATGACAAAAAGTGGAAGTTTCGAATTCTTCAACAATTATTCGAGTTCCGTAAAAAAGCTCCAGCCGGAGTTATATGATGAGATAGAAAAAATTTTGAATAATGAGTTCAATTCTTTTTTTGAAACAAATAAGAGAAAACCGGTTGTCTTAGATATTGGATCAGCGGGTATCTTACCCTATGATGTAAATTTTACTGAAAAGATTGTAATTTTGGATCTTTTTGATAAACCGGAATATCTGCAGTTGAGTGCGTCGTCTGAATGGATTACCGGCGATATTCTCTCTGATAATGTTATTTCAGAACTTATAAAAAACGACAGATTTGATTTCATCATTATGAGCAGTCTGTTGCATCATTTATGCAACGAAAATAATAATCTTATGAAAAATTTAAAAATTTGCTTTTTCCATTCCCAGTCATTATTGTCAAAAAATGGAAAGATATGCATATTTGAAAGTACTTGTTCAAAATGGATAACAAAATTCGAAGATTTTTTTTACCCTCTATATAGTTGGATATTGCTAAAAGTTTTAAAATTTACGTATGTTCGGATGCTCTCTGTCGATGAAATCGTCACCACATTAAAAGATACCGGGTTACAGACAGAATGGATTCCCTTTAAACAACCCCGATATATTGCCCAGATGTACTGGCGTATTCCGACAAAGATTTATCCCCTCAAAATTAGCGCAATTTTTGCGTATGAATACTAAGATGATTTAATTAATTTTATCCTGATTTAGTAAATACAAAGTTTTTTTGAATTAAATATCCAATGATTGAACTTAAAATAACTTGAACGAGTTTTGCTTCGATTTCTCCCAAATGAATTATTTCCACACCCCAGATAAGTAAAAGAGTATTTATTATGAAAACAATGCCAATGCTCAGTAAATATTTTGAGTATAACTGAATTCGTTTATTCGATTTATACTGGAATGTCCAGTTTTTTTGCATATAGGCCACAATAATTGTTCCCACGCAGAATGAGAATACATTTGAAATTAAATATTGTATCTGGAAAAAAGTCACTAAAGCTGAAAATACTAAAAAATCTATTATTGCTCCGATTCCTCCCGATATACAGTATTTTAAGAATTGTACAATATACCCCGGTATATTAGTGTTCATTAAATCTAGGCCCTCTTCAATTTCATACTTTCCTGAAAAAATTTTGAATTTACCTTGAAATAGACCAATGAGGTTTTTTTAAGGTCAATGCGCATCTAATTCCCCAGGGATAGGGTATAGATTTTCCAAGATATAACTCGAAGAGCATTACCGTAAACAAAATTCTATTAACAATGGGACCACCAAACCGAATCTGAGTTTTTATACTGATTTGTTTTTGGTTTGAATCAAGGTGCTTATTTTTTCTTTTATTTTGGATTTTTATAAGTTTAAACGCCGGATATATGCAAAATCCCAGATGGGTTGATTTAGATAACACAAATCCGCATCCAAGGGACATTTGCTTCAATCCCATCGAATCATATCTACGGAAGTGTTTCAATTGCTCATCATAAAAATCATAGAGTTGGGAATTTGCAGGCACTTCGATAATTGCATATCCTCCTGGTTTCAGAATGCGATAGATTTGCTTTAATGCGGCTTCATCATCTTTGATATGTTCAAGCACATTTAATGCCACAACAACATCCACGCAGTTATCCGGCAGAGGGCAATTTACGAGATCAAATTGGATCAGAGGGATGCCTGGCATTTTTTCTGAAATTTTTTCCAGAGGCTCTGGAATACAGTCAGATCCGATGAGAAACGATTCAGGGAAGGAGGTCTTAATTTCCTTGAGAAGGTATCCCGATGATGATCCTATTTCCAGGATCACGGTGTTTTGATCTTTCTCACTTTTTTCAAGTTCCAGACATGCATAAAGTCTTGATGCCCGGTCGATGTAATGATTACCCGCTTCAGCTGCTTTCTCGTGAAACTCAGTCAGGTCGGCATCCCATCCTGCGTTACACTGAGTATATTTTAAAATTGCTACCTTTTCTGATCCGATTTGAAAATCCCGGCCGGTCCAAACAGGTTCCTTTTCATAACCGGGAGGGGTGGGAAATTTAAACACAATCTCACAAATTCTCTGTTTTTTCCACAATATATTGGGGTCGTCGTTTTACTTCTTCATAAATGCGACCGACATATTCTCCCATAATTCCAAGGGAAAGGAGCTGGACACCTGAAAGGAATGTAATCAGTACAATTGTATAGGTTAAACCCGGTGTCAGTTCAACATGCAGTATCAGTTTTTCAATCAGGATCCACAATCCCAGCAGGAACGCACCTACCGCGATAATTCCTCCGAGAAGTGACGCAAGTTGTAAGGGCCTGATTGAAAATCCGACAATTCCGTTGAATGCGATGTGTAAGGAACCAAGATACCGGTTATAATTGGTAGCTCCAGAAGCCCGTTCATCCCGATCATATTCAACAAACGTCTGTTTGAACCCGACAAATGCAACCATCCCCCGGAGATAGCCATGGGATTCGTTCAATCTTTTAATCTCATCAACAACACGCCGGTCCATCAGCCGGAAATCTCCCGTGTCGGAAGGTATCGAGACATCAGAAATGTTATTAATTACCCGGTAGCCGAAATGCGAGATCCATGTTTTAAGAAACGTCTCCCCTTTCCGGGATCTTCGCTTGGCATAGACAACCTTGTATCCTTCTCGCCATTTCATAAGCATTTCTTCAATTAATTCCGGTGGGTCCTGAAGATCAACATCGATGACAACACAGACATCGCCTTTACAGAAGTGGATGCCAGCCATTGTCGCAGCCGGCTGTCCGAACCGGCGGCTGAATTTTATGAGGCGGACGTTCTCATTTCGTTTAATTTCGTCCAGTATGATTTGCTCGGTGTTGTCGGGAGATGGATCAAGGCAGAACAGGATCTCGTAGGGATAATTTAATTTCTCCAAGACTAGTTCTGCTCTTTTCAAAAATGGATGGATATTGGTTTCCTCACGGTAAACCGGAACAATAATTGAAATTTTAGATAAAATCGTGTTTTCAATCATCTACTATCACTTTTAGCTGTTTTTAATTATTGTAACATTTGAGAATGAATAACTGAAATATCGAGGATCACCATTTCCGGACAACTCTGGTGGTAACTTAGTGCTAAAAACCAAAATATGTTTTCCTTTTGTAAGGTTAAGATTTTCTATAAAGCAGTAACTATTATCATTGCATTCCTTGATTGTTTCATTGTCTAACAAAACAGTCAATGCATTGGCCTCGTTCAAAGAACTATAGTGAAGAAACATATTGATAGATTGATCTGCTATCAAATTTAATTCTAAACTAGGGGTTATATTAGATTGACCGGTCCATCTCCATTTTTTATCGTTATTCGATTCAATATCATACCATCCATTATTATATGAAAATTCGAGTGAAGGTCTTTTTTCGAGATAATATTCCTTATTTAGAATTATTGTATTGTTCAATTCTTGAAAATTTTGAAGGTAAAATATGTCTTCGCCAGATTTTTTTAATAATGTCCATTCACCATTTTGAGGAGAATCCGCATAATACGTGCGATATTTAAGAAAAACTGTTTTATTTTCAAAAAGGAAATAATAAATCCACATCTGGTCCCAATAAGATTTCTCTATGACATTTATTGAAGTAATATTTTCATCTGTGTTAAGTTTGTGAATATCAATAATATTTTTATTAATCATTGTGGACTGGTTTGTACTAAAAGAAATCATTGATGCCATAGATCCGACATTCCCTATTATCAAAAGAGTCAAAAATGAAACAATTACAATTTTTTTCTTTAAATTCATTTTTGTTATGTTCAAATCAAGATCTTTAAAAAAATATAACCCAATAAGTAATATTAATGGAATGAAATAGGTGATTAATTTATAAGCCTTATAACTCTCTCCTGTAAACGTTGGTGAAAAAAAATCTTTTGCGATAAGGTATGAATAAAAAATAATCGTAAAACCAAGGTATGAACCCGATATACAAAATAATTGAAGCTCTTTTTTATAAAGATGATACAATGACAATAATACTAATACCAATATGGGCAGTGAAATAACAAGGGTTGAAAGAATAGGAATAGAATGCATTGAGATATTAGTTCCAACCAATCCGAAAATCCAATCCGGAGATAAAATGGGCATATCCCATCCAGCAATGGCATTATTAAATAATATTAATGAGTTCATTCTATTAATAAATGAAAAAGGTGAAATTAAAAAGGTAAAAAAAAGTGTAAGTGACAAATAAATCGTTGATAGAAAAAGAAACATTTTTGATCGTATTTGAATAAAATAAGAAATGATAAACAAGATCGAAGGAATAAAAAAAAGTGGTAACAGGATAGAATAACTTGTCAGTAACCCAAAACAAAATACGATATTTAATAGTAGGTATGGAAAAAAATCCCGAATTTTATTAAATTTTAAAATTGCATAATAGGTCACTAAAAATAAACACAGAAAAAATCCAATCCCAATAATCTGACCCAAAAAACCCTGGTATATTATATATAATAGATGGAAGCTGGCTCCAACAAGGAAAGTAACTCCCAGAGCTATCTTTTGATTATATCCAAAAATTTCAATACCAATTAAGAATACGATCGGTAAAATAAAAATAAAAAATAAATATATCACAAGATTTTGAATCTGATATGGGTCTAGACCAAAAAACGAACTTGGTAACGCTGTTGATAAAAATGCAGGAAAATAGGTATTTTCAAGAAGCATTAAAAATCCTGGAGTCACATTAGGATCAAATTTTATCGAAGAATATGAATTCGAAGAATGGGTGAGATATTTTGAAATCGTTGCATAAGATACAACATCATTATTTCCAAGGGTGATAGTGTTTGATATCCCATCAATTCGTGAATAGTACGGAAAAGAAATTGCAAAAAAGATAATAATACAAAGAACGATTAGCGCAAGATTTTCTTTTTTTACGGGATAAAGTATTGTTGTAAAGCGATCTTTTTTTATGATGTAAGCTAGTAACAAAAAAAATAAAGGAGGAATTAATATCCAAGTATATTGGCTTGTCCCCCATGCACTATATTCAAAAAAAAACCAACTAAAATAACTTAAATAGGCAAGTCCGACAAATGGAGAAAAATAAAAACAATATTTCTCAAAATCTTTCGGGCATAGGAGAAATGATAATCCTATACCTGAATAGATATAAAATAATGAAATTAATATCGCATAGAGAAAAAAACCCATCATTTAATCGCCTTATTTTAGAAAGATATGCTACATTTTAGGATTAATCAGTGTTCATTTAATTTGAATTTGTTGATGAATCTCAAATATTTCTCCTCAACAATTTCCCAACAATAGTTTTCGTCCACAAACCTCTTACCATTCTCCCCCAGTGTCTTTCTGATATTTCGATTTTTAAGCAAAATTTCTAAACATTCCGTAAATTCCTCATAACTGGAGTACCACAATCCACCATTCGATCGAATACATTGTCCCTTCAAAACATCACAATTACCATTTACCAGAACTGGCCGCTTACAATACCATGCCTCAAATAAAACAATCGATAGGCTTTCAAACAGTGAAGGCATTACGAGTAATTCTGATCCCATTATACAGTTATACTTGTCCTGTTCTGATACAAATCCTAACGGAATAATATCCGGATGATAGGGTACTTCCATAACTGCTTTCCCTAATAGAACGAGTTTTAGTGAGATCGGGTTTTCAATTTTATAGCGAATAAAATAATCGAATAATTCTTTGCATCCCTTTGATTCATCGATACGACCCACATATACAATAAATTTCTTCAATCCATAATGTCGCTCAACTGCAGTGGGGTCAATTATATCGGGAACATCTATACCGGTTCCTATTATATCATGAGGAACACTTTCGTTTTTAAATTTCAAATTTATAAATTTTTTTTCTTCTTCGGTATTATAAAGAATAGCTCGTGGTAAATGAAAGAGATCATTAAATATGGACAAATAAATGGGTGGCTCGTCGTGAGCCGTTGGCACTAAAATTGCCTTATTTGAAACAAGAGGGAGACCAAAAAATGTTGTACAATAAAGATATGTGAAAAAGACGAACAGATCATAGCAGTTTTTGTTTTCTTTGACATAATTCAAAAGTTCTGAGGAATAGGGGCCCTGCAATTTCATCCATTGAATTTCATCATCTCTTGAATGGGGGTATTGGAAAATTTTCTCTGAAAATTGATTGAATTTTTTATTGTCCCGAGGAAAATCAACCGGAAACCTATGTACTATTACATTGTTCAACACTGATGTTCCCACGGGGTACTCATTTTTCCAGGTTACGTAATCAATCGCACAGGTAGTAATAATCTCAATATTAGTTGTTTTTGTGAGATGCTCTGCAACAGTTCTGCACAGTAATTCTGCACCACCGTTCACTTCAAGTCCATATCGTTGGATCACAAATGCGATTTTCAAGATATACCCCCGAAGAATTTTAATGCGATACCTAAAGAGCGGTTATCGCCATTTCCTATCAAATATTCTGGAATAAAAGCATAATCCAATTCGCATTCAAATTTAATTACATCAGGAAATTGGACAAAAATGGGAACATTTAGTTTATACCATCTATTAGGGAGAATAGAATATGATTTAATGCATATGTCCTGCTGTTGCAGTTGCTGTTCATCTGTTTCGACAAGCCTTTTACATATAATTTTTAATTTTCGTTCATATACAATCTCTTTAGGACCGGAATAAAATTCAATTACTATTTCATGTATAGGTTTTGTGAAACTAAGCCATACGTCAAATCTTTTTTCTGTCCATCGAATTTTTCCAATTTCTCTACCCCAATCTTCAAGGTCAAATAAATTTTCGAAGAAAAAATTATGATTTTTAATATTGATACAATTTTCATCTAATCTGTTCAAAACAAAGGTGTTCCAATGATATTTTAAAAAATTATGATTTTTATAACCTTCATTTTCACATTTTATATCCCGAATGAGTCCGTTTTTTAAAAATTTTTGAGTCCACCATTCGTATGTTGCTAAAGAGATATGCCCCAAATCAGGAATATTATTTTCGTCAACGACTAAATTTCTAAAAGATATATTTTTTCTTGCATCTTCCAACCAACATGTCTCGTTAAGGGGTAATCCCGAATAACCAAATTTATTCGGTCCAAATGCAGGAACTGTGATCAGGATTTTATTTTTACATATTTTTTTTAAATTGTTTATTGCCTTGTTAAGAAATGTTGGAGGGAGATGTTCTAATACTTCCATGCATATAACGAGATCATAATCCCCGGAAGCAACGTGATCCAAATCTAAAATATTACCCTTAAAAATATACTTTTTCACTGGGGATGCATTGATAAAAGCATCACTAAATTCAATTCCGTATGCATCAATATTTTTTTTTTGCAATTCACCCACTAATTTACCAATACCACAACCAATATCTACCACTTTTTTAGGTTTCAATATTTTATTTATGTAATTTGCCATATCAATGGCTGACTCATTATTTTTTAGCCATTCCAAAGCATAATCTATATCATAAAAATCCTGTTTTAATATACAATTAGTATATTTTTCTTCAATTTGATCTAATGTAAATGGATCAGAAACTTTCAGATTTTTATTAGTCAATTTGATATCACCTCATTTAAAATTATTTTTAATTTATTTTTTATTTCATCAAATTGAAACGTTTTTAATCTCTCTTTTTGCTGTTCAATTATTTTCCTCTTTAAGTTGTTATCTTCAGTGATAAAATTGATCAATTCAGCAATTTCATCATACTGCTTTTCATTTACGAGTATTCCCGAATTCTTAAGTGTATAGGGGACAGCAGTCGAATTATATGCAATAATTGGAATATTGAAAAACATACTTTCAACCAAAGGAATGCAAAAGCCTTCATGCTCGCTCATGCATAGAAAAATGTCAGCAATTTTGTAATAACTGATTAAATCTTCAAAGGGAACAGGTCCGGTAAAAACAACATCCGAAAGTTGTAATTTTTTCACGATATCACGAAGTTGATTGAGATATCGTTCACATCCATTAAATCCCCCGACAAGAAAAAGTCTTGATTTCGGATTGATTGATTTATAATAATAAAATATCTTGAGTATATTCTCCTGTTTTTTATTAGGTGAGATCCTCCCAACAAATAAAATGTTTACATAGTCGTCCTTATATTTCTGGACAATGGAGGTATTAAATCGGTGATATGTATCAAAATCGATCAAGATTGGCAGAACTGCGGTTCGGGAGAATCCCATTTTTTCAAGTTCCTGTCGATTATATTCGGAATCCCCAATGGCCAGTTTAATAAAGGGAACCAACGACGGCAGGGAATCCCGCCCATCTTTTAAAAGTTTAAACAATCCCTCGTTGATTCCGACAAAATATTCCGGCGGAGTAATGTTATGATAAATTAAAATTTTTTTATCAGGTAATGTTTTGAAAAATTCTGTGATATCTGACCCGATGGAATAATGATAAACCAGAATATTATCTTTGTGTGAATATTTTTCATATTTTTTAACATAAAACGCCGTTGTTTCTGGATGGATGTTCTCTGCAAAAATATGGGAGGTATAACCCCATTCCCGAAAAAGTGATTGCATTAACCTGACTTCATTGCCAATCGCGTCACCCTGACTTAATGTAGGGAGAATCTGGTGGATTTGCATGATCACTCAGTCACATGTCGCAGATTTTTGATTTTCAGCAATTCTTTCATGTAATTATTAACAATTGTCCCCCAACCGAAATTATTCAATACAAATTGTTTTCCGGATTGCCCCATCTTTTTTCTGATCAGTGGACGGTCCAAAAGGAATTGTACCGATTCTTTAAACTCGAAATAATCGATGAAATAAAGACCACCATTACTTTTTACACAAAAATCCTGGGTGACGGTACAATTCCCATGCACCAAAACCGGCGTTTCACAGAGCCATGACTCCATGATAACAATGGAGAAACTCTCATTGACTGAAGGCTGGCATAAAATTGTCGCCGCTGCATATGCATCATATTTGTCCTGACGGGATACAAAACCCAAATCGATAACCTCTTCTTTACATTCTGAAGGAATACCTATGTTGCCGCTTCCAATAAGTACCAGTTTAAGAGTCGACGGATTATCCTGTTTAAACCGTGTAAAAAAATCCAGGAGCAAGGGTACATTTTTTCCCAATTCTTTTCTTCCCGCATAAAGAATAAATGGCTCAAAAATTTTATATTTTTTCCGGAATCTTTCTGGATTAAATGAAAAAGTAGTATCAATTCCTCCACCAATAACAATTTGTCTGCATGTTGGTTGGTAAAGGCAATTTGCCACATCCTTTTCTGGTTCTGAAAGAAATATTAATGCGGCAACCTTTTTGAACATCTTTTTATAAATGGAAAGATGTGCATAACTTTCGTCATGGAGACAAGGAATGAGAATTGATTTTTCCGGATGGATTTGTGATCCATAATACGTTGTCCCAAACATATAGGGTATGAAAAGAAAAAAATCATATTCCGGTCCATGATCCTGGATAAAGGTATACAGATTATCGCTGTTGATCATTTCATGGATAAAAATCTCTTCTTCTTTTATTGAGATTTTTTGATTCAGCATGAGTTTGTAATTAATAGAATCAAAAAGTGCAGTATCCCTTTTTCTCACGGAAAATCTGCGGACGGTAATATGATTAACCTGATATACGCCTTCGTTATAATAATCAGTATTCCAGTCGCTCGAAAATTCTTTTGCACAGGTTGTTAAAATCTCTACTTCAATTCCAGCCTTTTGAAGATTTTCCGCAGTTGTTCTGCACTCGGTTTCTGCACCCCCAGGAATATTTTCTCCGTACCATGGAATGATAAATGCAATCTTCATGAATTGAAATCCTCATGTATTCAAATAAAGCTGAATTTTAAATCATGCATATCCAAAGAATCATTTGTACCGATTTTCAAACATTTTACTTCTTCCCAACAACCGCGTAATCCTGAGCGCCAAATAGTACTGTATTCAGCATCTCAACATTATGGTTATACACATCAACGTTCTTACTTTCAGTTGCATTCATATCAGCAGTCCAATTAATCTTTTTCAATCTATCCTCATCAGAAATCAGTGAGAAAAATTTCTTTTCACATTCCCGGAATCCTACTGCACTCAGGAGGTACTGCAACGTCTGCGGATGTACCGGTCTCTTGTGGGTCATATCGATGTAGAAGTTGACAAACGATACAAATGACAATGGATTCACCGTTTCAATGACAATATGATATCCAAATTTCATCTTCTGGTAGCACAATGCAAGCAATCGGATAAGATAGTCGGGTTCCAGATGCTCCACAACCTGGTCAATAAAGATCCCATCAAGAGTTCTGTCTTCAAGTGTCTCAAGATAGGCGATAGCATCTGAATGCTCTACATCTAACTGGCGGGAAAGACCGTATGCCACCATATCTGGATCAGTATCTACCCCGATACCCCCAATATCATGGTCCTTGAGAATTTCAAGGAATTCACCCCTACCACAGCCGATGTCAAGTACGCGGGAACATTTTTCGAAGTACGGAAGGAAAGCCAGCTGTCTTTGTTTGATATCTTCACGTGAACCCCGGAATCGTTCTTCGAAAAGGAAATAATTCGTATTCTCTTTGGAAGAGAATGCCGGTGGATCACTTTTCTGGACCAGTCCTTTCTGTATCCGTTCTTCAAGAACTTTGGCAAGCCACGCTTTCTTCTCGATGTCGGCATTTATTGCTATTACCGCGTTCTGGACCTCCGCGTGGATTTTATTTTCAAGTTCATGGGTTGTATTTTCAAGTTTTTGGGTTGTATTTTCAAGTTTTTGGGTGGTATTTTCAAGTTTTTGGGTGGTATTTTCAAATTCATGGGTTGTATTTTCAAGTTCATGGGTTGTATTTTCAAGTTTTGTATTTATTTTTGATATCAACGCATCGCGTTCCTTTACGGCCTCGGCAATCTTTTCATCGAGTTCTTCCTCGTTTTGTGCAAGACAATTTAGGACACGCTCCGTTCTTTGGTTGAAGACGGTCTGTTTATATACAATCGGATCTACATAGCGTCGGACTTCGCCATGTACCATTTGCCGTCCTTTAATCAGAAATCTCCCAAGATAAGGATGATGGGAGCTGATAAAGTAACTTGTATTGTGGATATCCCAATTGGAATTGATATATGAGAGATCACGTTGAATTGCATCGTCCGATTCTCCCGCAGGGCAATTCTTTGAAGCGGATCCGATTACAGAATCCGGATCCGAGGGCAGTTCTCCTGCTGCCTGTCGCCTCCGAATATTCTCCCGGATCTTTGCCATGATATCTTCGACGTTGATCTCGTCATCGCGGATTTCTATGGTATTGTTGTCCATGAACCACCTTGTGAAATCGTTTTTTTTAGTATTCGCATGAGGGATATTTCACCAATCTTTAAAATAATGTACTACTCATGCGCTTTAGTCTTAATCATTAGTGTGATAGGGAGATTCCGTGTGACATTCTCAAACCAGAAACATCCCTCCTGAACCATCGTTACCTGAAGGACATACTCGCCTAATGTTTTTGGAGCAACGACATTTAGTAAAAAATTTCGGCTCTCCCTGGGTAATAAAGGATATCGGATAATTGTTCTAATCCCCTCAAATACAAGAAACTCTCCCTTTTCATCAAGCCAATGATAGGTTAGGTGTACTGGGTTTGGTGGGAGGGATACCCATCTCTCATCACTCAAATTATCCAGTGTAATTTCGATTGAAAAATGTTCATCTGGTGCAACAGTAGTAGGGTATGAACCAACGGAGATTTTTGCAGTGATCTTTTTAGTATCCAGCGGATTCTGGATTAATTGATTAAGAATGCGGGAATGTTCTAGAGGGGATCCGGATGCAACCGCAAAAATACTGCGGGCATCAATCGTCTCATTCATTAAAAACGTTCTTCCCAGCGATCCCACGATATCCGGAGGGGTAGCACACCAGACGATTGAGTACGGAAAATGTTTTTCCAGATTTGTCTTGAGCAAATCCGGTGTCTGCTCATTGATATGCATAATTTCTTCATAGTGTGTCCGTGGATTTTTTGGAAGATAACTTCCAATCGAACGGGCGATTGCTCTTTTATTTGCATAGGGAGTCTCATAATTCAAAGCATTGGGTGAAGTATGAAGGATAAATATTCCTCTTGGTTTAAGGAGTCCGGCAACTTTTCGTAAAACGATATCACACCGGTTTTTTTCGATATGCTCAATAAAATCTGTGGCGATTATTCGGTCAAACTTTTTAGCGAAATCAAATAGGAGGAAATCATCGCAAATAAACTCCAGTTTGTCTTTTTTTATTGTATCATTGAATGTCTTTTCTGCAATAGTAATTGCCGATAGGGAATAATCAATACCCGTTACGCTTGCCCCGGCTTGAGCCAAGGCATAACAGAGCTCCCCCCTCCCGCAGCCAATATCAAGAATGGATGTATGACGGGTGGGACTGACAAGATACAATGCAGTAAGAAGTCTTTCATCAGTTAATTGTTTTCCCTGATATTTTTTAAATGAATCATATCCCCCGCAATCCTGTAAAAAATAAGTTTGATCGTATTCTTCACATATCGTTTGATCGGAATAACTATCTCGCCTGATTCGTATTTTTTTAGCAGATTCTTTTGTTTTAATTAATATATTTCCTTCATATGAGGGAATAATGATCGCATATTCTATAAATTGTTTATATTTTTCCAGAAAATATGTATTACTTAACATATTTTCTTTTGACCAGAAATATCCTTCAAGAAGAATCCATTTTGCTTTTGGGAGTGCCAGTTCGAGATCGTGAAATGTTCTGTCTCCATCCCGCTCCCTATTAATATATATTAAATCATTAAACTCTCCAGGAAGAGTAGCCATATTATGAGTATCTGCAATTAAAAATACGGCCTTAAAATTTTTTGTGATTTTTTTTGCCCACTCCATACCCCCTTTTAAACATGCAACGTTGTCCGTGATATTATCAATACCCAGATATCTGGCTTCCGGAACTGCTGACAAAAACGTGATAGCACTATATCCGTATCTGAAACCGATCTCGAGAATTGTTTTTGGCTCAAGAGCTTTACAAATAGCAAATTTCAAGCGGTAACTATCATACCATTCATTGAATAAATACGACAATTCATCGGACGGATTGACAAAATCCCGAAAATCAAAATTTATTTCACGATGGATTTTTAATATTTTTTCAATCACTTATTTCCCACCGTTTTTGTTTCAACCTTACCAAAAATTTAAAATTTATATCATGTTATTTCTAATTGTACCTTAGGTTTAATATTAAAAACACCTGCATAAAGTATTGCATCTTGGTTTGAAAGAATTTTAATGATATCAACTTCGTGACTTAAAAGAAGATACTCTTTGAAAGATCCAATATCATACCCGCAATTCGCAACTCCCACCGAAAATGAATAAGTGCCCGGGAATAATGGAAAATCCATTTCCCATTCAATCTTAGCAATTTGACCTTTCGATAATTTTTCCGTTTTCATCTTCATACAATAGGTGTTCGTCTCAAAAACCGATAATCCCAGATTATTCCGTATCATCAAACCATAATGTGGTTCATCAAGATCCTTGAGGGCTTTGACTTCAAAGACAATTTTAATAACTTTTTCACTCTCAATATACGAAATCTCCTCTCCCTTTTCATTATAAATTTTAAAAGAAACCAGTTCCACTTCACCGGTAGAGATACTTGAATTATTCACATTCTTCAATTTCTCAATCTTCTTAACCTGAACCGGTACATCTCCCTGATGTGATTTCTTCAAGATCATGTTCTGATAAAAATCCACCACATCCTTTGGTTCCCCACAATCAATCAGCCTTCCATGATCCAGCATAATCGCGGCATCACACAACGTCTTCACCGCATTCATATCATGTGATACAAACACAATCGAGCCACCACTCTCCCGGAATTCCTGGATCTTCCGCATGCACTTCTGCTGGAAATATGCATCCCCCACTGACAGAGCTTCGTCAACCAGAAAGCATTTCGGGTCCGCATGAATCGCAATAGAGAAGGCGAGGCGCATTGTCATACCGGATGAATAAGTCTTAATAGGTTCGTGGATGAACTCGCCCAGTTCAGAAAAATCGATGATGGTTTGTTTCTTCTGGTCGATCTCATCCTTGGTCATCCCGATGAGCGTCCCGTTCATGTAAATATTTTCTAAACCGGTCATCTCTGCGTTGAAACCGGT
>Ga0315286_10001990_pt1 | contig 18868 bp, 20 predicted proteins | sample YL17G10_0_MG_FD_205038 | JGI IMG/M metagenome (GOLD analysis project Ga0315286, IMG submission 205038) | Sediment microbial communities from Yellowstone Lake, YNP, Wyoming, USA - YL17G10_0 | ecosystem: Environmental > Aquatic > Freshwater > Lake > Sediment | place: USA: Wyoming | collected... | reverse complement strand
CCAGCACCCGTTCTCGGTCGAGGATTGGGATCCGACGACGCCCGGCAAATTCCTCTGGGAGAAGCTGGTCAAGAAGGGTCCTGACGGGGAGATGTCCCCGATCCACTTCCCGGACGCGCTTCGGTTCGTTCACATCGACCCCTCGGTCAGCGGTGACGCCACCGGTCTGGCAATGGGTTGCGTGTCGGGATTCCGGAAGGTTTTCCGGGAGGACTCCGACGGCAAGAAGTTCGAGGAAGACGCTCCCACGATTTGGATCGACCTCATGATGCGGATCGTTCCTCCGCAGGGCGGCGAGATCTTCCTTGGGGACGTGCGCAGCCTGATCTACCAGCTTTCGGAGCGCGGCTTTCCGATCAGCAAGGTTTCGATGGACTCGTACCAATCGGTCGAGTCGATGCAGCAGCTGCGGTTGAAGGGCTATCAGACCGAGATCATCTCGGTCGACGCGCACCTGGATCCGTACCAGATGCTCAAGGGCACCATGTACGAAGGGCGCGTGTCGTTCTACGACTTCCCGATCTTGATCACGGAGCTGAAGAACCTGCAGCTGGACTGGGTCCGCAAGAAAGTCGACCACACGTCGACTTCCAGCAAAGACGTTGCGGACGCCCTTTGCGGTGTGGTCTACTCGCTGACGCAGAAGTACAGCAAGAAGGGCGGAGCTTCCCCGTACGGCGCCCCTCCCATGATGGGTATTTCCGAGCATCAGAAGCAGGAGACGTACGTTCCGATCGATTCGAAGAGCGGAAAACGCGGGCAGATCCTTTGGCCCGACGAGTACGAAGAGCAGATGATGGAGAAGGAAGCGGCCGAACAGGAAAAGGATAGGGACTTTGAGGGGGGAGACGACGGCCAGATGCCGCCGTTCTTGGTCGGATGAAGAACAAGCTTTTGAAGCTGGTCACCGAGCTTAACGCGCTCGTTCCCCCTGATGTGATCAAGAAGAAGACCGGCGGATTCCTGTGGCCGCCGCGCCCGGAGATGCCGGGTCAAGAGGTCCCGGATTACGCCGCGCAGCTGAAGCAGAACGTGGCCAACTCGGAGAAGTCGGCGCAAATCCAAGCCCGCGCGCGGACTACCTGGCTCAGGGAAGGTGTCCTGGACTACGTCAAGGCGACGCAGGACCCGGCTATTTGGGATCTGGAGACCAGCAAGCTTCGCCCGCAGGTGAAGGACGAGCTGCTCGGCCGCCTGGATAAGGGGCTTGCAGCACTTTCCTTCGATCCCTCGTGGGTCAAGGGCGTGGCCATCATCGGATCCATCGTGGGCCGCCAGTGGCGATCTGATTCCGACGTGGACATCGAGATCATGGTCGACGAAGGGGTTCCTGACGAGGTTGTGCAGGGCGCCATCGACAGCTTTGTTGATTCCGTGAACGGCATGCCGCTGCAGGGCACCGTGCATCCGGTCAACTTTTTCTTCACCAAAAGCAGTCCTCCGATCGAGACGCTGGAGGGCGCGTACAGCCTGGTGGACGACACCTGGACCAAGAAGCCCTCAGAGCCTCCCGAGAATTTTGATCCGGAGACTGAGTACGCTGAATCGTTCAAGGCTGGACGGGAGATCGCCGACGAGATCGTGGAGCTGTTCGCGGAACTCCGTCGGGACGTCTCGGACATGCAGGAACTGAAGAACGTGGACAGCGAGTTCGCCGATGACCTGCAGTTGAAGAAGCTGCAGGCCATCAACGAGACGGTGCTCTGCTTGACCCGGATCTCCAAGGTTCTGTGGCGGGTCCGGGATGACGCCTTCAAGGCGGGCGGGGATCCTCAGCATTCGCCGGAGAATCTCCTGTACAAGTTCGTGGAGAAATCCGGCGAACTGAAGCTGCTCCACAAGCTTTCGGATGTTCGTGGCCGGTACATCGACGATCTGGCAAAGGTGCTCGGCGCTGGGGGTGAGAATGCGTAGCTTATTTTTGCTGTTGCTTCCGCTGTTTGCTACCGGCTGCGGCATTCTGAGCTTCGGGGATGACAAACTGCCTGAAGTCTGGGTGATCGAAGACGTGCCGATCCGTTTCTGGCGCAAGCTGGAACCCGACGACGATCGCCCTGACCGGGTGGCGGAGCTGCTTATCGCAATGAATCGCCGGGTCTACGACGCCACGGACGGTCAAGTCCGTATCGCCAAGTTCACGGTATACGACACGCCGCAGCGCGGGCCGGGCAATCTTGGCCAGGGAGAGCTGCACGATGCGAGCGAGCATCTTAGGGGGCACGCCGCGTTCGGGTCTCCCAAGCTTCCCGGCGTCTGGCACTTCTCTCTGCACGAGGGCGGAAAGCTGGGCCTCTTCAAGCAGGCGGCTGAGGCGAGTCACGAGTGGTTCCACGCCTACGTTGGCCTGATCGATGAGTATAGGCTTGAAGAAGAAGGTACGTCTGCCGCGTGCTCGAAAAAGTGGTTGGACAGGCAGACGTCCGGCGCCTGCACGATGTACATCAACGAGTACAGCGAGCTGTGCCGGAAAGAAACCCACAACCCGAAAACGTGGCAGGGGCAGAAGCGCGGCATGTCCTGCTACGAGTGGCTGGCCAAAACAGTGAAGGACGACGGCAAGGGGCAGATCATAATCCCAACCAAGTGCTACACAGGGCCTTCCAATCCGCCGGATCCCATAGTAAACTTCGTGAAGTAGTATAGAGGGGAGCAGGAAACAGATGGGACTCACGTCGATCCAGGCAGATATCCAAAACGTTCTTGATCTTCTGACGGCCATGTCCACCAGCGACGCCACGCCCGATTCCCTTGGCGACGACATTTCGCAGGCTTTGGAGATGCTAACCAAAGCTTTGGCCGACACGGAAAAAACTTCCGCGGACGTTATCGGGAAAGATGAGGGCCTCAATAGGCTCTGTGCCGTAGTACGGTTGCTGAAAGAAGAGCTTGCCCGCAGGTGGAGCCTGTCGTGAGTTGGCTTTCGACGCTCAAGTTCCTCACGGAACCTGACCAACTGAATACTGTGCAGTTGGCCGAAGAGCGTCGTCCTATCGAGCCTGCGGCCGTCAGCAAGAACGTCTCGAACAAGGACATTGAGGTCTACTTCACCCCGGGATTCCTTCCGCAGGAAATCATCACGGCGCACATGGAAGCTGCGAAGGAAACCTTGGACATCGCGATCTATTCGTGGACGCTGCCATCCCTGGCTGCGGCGGCCATCAACGCCCACAAGCGCGGCGTCGTAGTTCGGGTCGTCGAGGACTACGAACAGGGGAAGGCGGACTACTCAGTCACCGAGCAGCTCGTGGATGGCGGGGTCAACGTCGTTCTCGACGAGCAGTCTGGGCTCATGCACAACAAGTTCATGGTGATCGACGACAAGGTAGTGCTCACCGGCAGCTACAACTGGACGCGCGCAGCGACATCCCGTAACCGCGAAAACTTCTTGGTGATTGCTCAGGACCGGATTGTCCGGGCCTACAAGGAAAACTTTGAAGAGATCTGGCGAAATAACCAGATCTTGAAGCGATAGCAGTAGGGAGTGAGGGGGCGATGAAGGCTTGCACTGAATGCGGCGATACCATGCGTCAGGTGTCGTACGCCGACGGATCCTTGAAACGGACGATGTACTGGTGCGGGTGGTGTGCGACAGAGCACTCGGAGACGAGCCCGCTTGAAGAGCCGCTGCCTGCGATCATGGCCGGGCCGCCTCTTAACGGGATCGTAAAGCTTGAGCAGACGCGAATCGGTCCTCACGGCGGTAAAATCTACAAGAGGCTGTGGTAATGCCGGATCAAGGGGATTCCACGTTTCCTGACGGGCTTGTCGTAGAGGGCAAGTCGTACAGGGTCCTGGTTGACAGCAAGGAATTCTACATCGGAGTTCCTGTTCCGAATCCCCGCGTCCGGCTGCCGGAGAAGAATCTTCGGTCCAGAAACGAATATCACATCACGCTCATCTCTCCGGATGAGCTGCGAAACCTTCTTGATCGAAAAGGTTGGACCATCGAGAAGGCCAAAGAGGATCTGGACGGATACGAGTTTGAGACCGAACCCCAATACTCATGCATGGGGAAACAGGAGAAGGGCGAGAACGCCGTCTACTACATCGTTGTCCGGTGGCCGGAGGCGCAGGAGTTCCGAAAGCTGTACGGGTTCGACAAAACGGATCTTCACGTCACCCTGGGATTCCGAACAGCGGATATCCACGACGTTCCGAAGAACTCCAGCACCTGCATCGGGAAGCTTGGCGAGGACATGGACAGGCTTGAGGAACTCGTACAGCAGCTCAAAGAGGCTGTCCATACCAGGGACGTTGCCGAGGTGCTCGGCGTCGAGGAGTACGACCTGGAGTACGATGCCCAAGAAGCTTCGGTGAAAGGCCACGCGCTGATCAACGTCTTGGTGACCGGAAACGACGGTCTGAAGGGCAAGCTGAACTGGACTGACGTTGAGAGCGCCTCCTCCGGAATATTGAGATCCTTGGAATACCAAGTCATGGGGATGCTCCAGGACAGGGTCAACCAAGAACCAAATGTGGAACTTCCCGACGGTTCGGAGTACACTCCTGACTGGGAAGCTCACGGGAGCATCGCGTGGCCTCAGCAGAATCCGTTCCGGATCAAGAACGGTGAGACCAACGAGATCGAAGTGGAAGTGGAATACAAGGACGAGGTAGGCTAGTGTCGCTCGTCAAGCTGGAGAGACTGACCGGGAAGCTGCGGGAGCAGTTTGGCCGTCCTATCGTCACCATTACCGTCCCCCACGCCATCTGCCGCAACCAGGCGGACATAGACAACCACTTCTGCGACGTGGTGGCGGCGCCGGTGGGTCGCGCAATCGCGGACAAACTCGCCGATTCCCCCTTCCAGCCGAATCTGATCATGCCCACGATCAGCCGGATGGAGGTGGACATGAACCGGCCGGTCGCCCGGGGCCAGTCCTTCAGGACCCAAGTCGACGAAGCTTTGGGATCCAGCAAGTATCTCCTGGACGTCCACTCCTTCCCGGAGCTGGGCGGACCTTGGTCGGTTGACTGCTACCTGCTGAAGCTGAAGTACGGCGCGAACAACGACGATGTGGTCTACGACCTGGCGGATCACCTGATCACAAGGGGGATCAACTGCGCGGTGGTCAGCGCCGAGAAGGAAAACGACGTCGTCCTGTCCGCCATCGAGAGGGGCATTCCGGCGACGTTGGTGGAATTTTCCGAGCCGGTAGTGAATTCTGAAGGCATAAATGGTAGGCTTGTGTCGAACTTCGTGGCTGGCTTTCAGGAGTTCCTCGGAACTAGGGGTTTGGAGGGAGACAGACGTGGGAATCTTTAGAAAAATTCTGGCGGAAGGCAAGGACCTGGCGTCGGTTGTGGACGGCATCAAGAAGGCCGTCATGAACTTCAAGACGCACCAGGACAACGAGGAAGCGCTTTACGGCAAGGAACTCACCAAGGTTGAGGACCAGGCTTCGAAGGCGCTCATGGCCATCGCCAAGGTTCTTGATCAGAACAAGAACGCCTTGGAGGCCATGTACGACGACAAGTGGACCGGCCGCGTCAACCAGAAGCTCGCCGAGTGCGGGCAGACGGTCATGGGCCTCGCCGATCCTCTCGCCGCCACACTGGCGGAGTTCCGTGAAAAACCCAAGGCTGGCGGCACGAAGGACTGCGCAGCCTGCAAGGGCAGCGGCCTGCAGGACAGCGAAGAGTGCCAGGTCTGCCAGGGCACCGGCGCGATGGAGCCGGAAATGGAGCCCAGCGTCAAGGGCGAAAGCAAGAAGGCAAAGAAGTAGGCATCGATAGAGGGAGGATTCATGGCGTTGGACAATTTGGCGAAGGCGGTCCGGACCTTGCACGAGGCCGTGACGGCTGGCCGCATGACGCGAGAAGATGCGGACTCGGATTCGGGTACGCTCTCCGCCGACGACATCCTCGGCGTGAGCAAGCTGGACCCGAAGCTGGCGAAGCAGCGCATCATCCAAGTCAAAAATGCGCTTGCCGGTGCGATCGGCGGAAACAACTACCGAGTGCTGAGCGACGGCGATGACTTCTTTTCACTGACCTTCGACAGACGTCGCAAGCCGACGGTGCTGCGCGCTTTGGAAGCTTTTCCGTGGGCGACGGCGACTGTCCCCCCTGACGACTCGGGTGATCAGCCGGGCAATAGCATGGAGCTGACCATCGACGTCAACCCGGATGGCCGTTCACAGTGGGCTGAAGCTTTGATTCCTGCGACCGGCGGTCCTATGGTAGGCCGCAAGCCTACCGAAGCCGTCAAGAAGGCGGTCGACCCCAGCCACCCGACTGAGCCCATCGAGAACAACGGCGACGCTCCGGCCGGATCGCCGGACGCCTTGCCTCCCTTCGGATCCATGGTAGAGGCGGCGAAGGTCGCCCTTCTGGACCGCAAGGATCCGCATGAAGCCGTCGAAGCGCTTCTCGGAGAAGGCGAGCCGGAAGACGAAACGCTGGTCGTCCGGGCCGTGGAAGCGGCGCTGGCCCTGTTGGACATCGCAGTCAAGGCGCCTGAACCGGCTCCTCCGGAGGGGGAATGATCTACGACCAAGAAACTACCGCGAATTGCGCGCAGTGCGGCAAGGTCACGCGCGGGAACTATGTTTCCTGCAGCAAGTGCGGCAAGACCCTCTGTGATCGCTGCGATGTTCGTGGAACCGGTTGGTGGGAAGAACCGCATTGCGCGGACTGCAAGAGCAAGATCGGCAAGGAAAATCTGAGCGAAGCCGAGAAGGCTGACCTGTACGGTGCCCTCTCCGGGATGGAGGGCGGTCTCAGGCAGTTCCTGGCATCGGCCGACGAACCTGTCGCTCCGATGGACGCGGTAATCGGTGCCACGGCCAAGATTGCTGATCAGGTGCAGGCTGGCGCTCCGGTGACCAGCGGCGAGATCGGCCAGATCATGAGCCTGGTTCCCGCCGTGAGCACCTCCTTCGCCAAGATCTACGAGCTGTTCAAGACCGCGAAAGAGTCCGGAGCCGCTGCCATCGAGCAGGTTCTCGGCAAGGTCCCGGCTGGCAAGCCCAGGGGCCCCAAGAAGCCTCCCACCGATTACAGCGGGATTCCTGACGCGGATATCGCCAAAGGAATCGCGGAACTGGCACCCAAATTCAAGACGGCGCTGGCCATGGTCAAGGATTTGGGCGGCAAGCTTGCGGATCAGACCTCCGCCGTCCTGAACGACATCGACGCTGGAAAGACGGATGGCGCCGAAGGCGTCAAGTCGATCGTGCCGCTCTTCCTTGAGCTGCGCGACTCTTTCGGCTCTTACTACTCCATCCTCAACAGCATGGCCCGCCGGGTGAACCAGCTCCTGAACAACGTCGGGCACTCCAAGGCCAAAGACGCCGCAGCCCCGGGCGCTGAGCCGGTGGCGGAGGCGATGATCGTCATCCCGTGGGGCGACGAGGAGTTCGACGGATACGACGACGGCATGCTGGAGTCTGGGGGCGGGGACGTCTGCCATGAATGCGGCTCTGCTATACGCCCCGGTGAGGGCGTCCCTCACACCCAGAAAGTTCGCGGTAACACGATGACGCTCACTTCATGCCCCTCCTGTGCGCAGGCTCGCAAAGCGCTTCGCAGGCGCCCCAGTAAGGCGGCGGCTGAACCCGAAGGCCCGGAAGATCGTCCGGATTACTCTCTTCCGGATTATGAGGAGAGCATGCCGAAAGACGGCAAAGTACGCGATGCCGAGGGCAGGCTGGTTTCCGTCCGTTGCCGTTGCGGCAGCGACGTCGATCTGACGGATCTGGGCGGCAAAGACACGTCGTGCTCGAAGTGCGGCCGAGACTACAACTCGTCCGGGCAGGAGCTGGATCTTGCCAATTACGACGAGCGCGAGGACGGTGATCCTGATTACGAGGCGCTCAAGAAGAGGAACAAAGCCATGATGGAAGCCAAGAAAGCCGCTGCCAAGAAGGCCAAGACGGAAGAGATTCCGGTCGGTGCGGCGGGCAATCTTCCCGCTCCTTCTGGCGCCCCTCCCATCGGAGTGGAGACGAAGATTTCGATTCCTCCGATGATGCAGGTCGAGCGCTTGGTCCGGTCTCTCAAGAACCAGATCATCGAGGGGCTGAAGTAGCTGATTCGCCGTTGACTCAACAGTGGTTAGGTGGTAGAGTTTTGGCTGATGCAGTAGTCAGTATCGACTGAGGGGGAGATATGGCGCAGACAAGCACAGTGATGCCCACGGGAATTCGCGCGTTCAACACCGTCGTGGTGGCTGGCGCGGCCGAGACCGAAGTCCTGTTCGTCAAGGGCGGCGACGGCCAGCAGCTCTCGCTGGAATCCATCGACGGTTCTTCGACGGCTACGGCCGTCCTGCGGATCTACTCGGTGTCGCAGGGCTTTGCGACGCCTGCGCAGATCGGCCAGACCAACCTCCCGGTTGGAAGCTTCAACACGACATTCGTCGGCATGGTGACCGCGCCGGACGAGGTCATCCCCCAGCCCCTGCCTTTCAAAGCCGCCGTCGCTAACGGCGTGCTCGGCAACGGCGGGCTTCGTATCACGGTGCAGTACGTCGGCGGTGGCACGTTGTCCATCGGGGCCAACGTCGACCGTCGGCTTGATGGGCCTTTCGAACGGTAGGATCTAGGAGCTAGAGGAGGAAGCGATTATGGCACAGAACACGACCATTCTCCCGACGGGGACGCGGGCATTCAACTCGATCACCAAGGTTGGCGGCGCCGAAGAGGCGATCATCTTCGTCGCGAACGGCGAGGGTGGCCAGCTGTCCTTGGAAGCGATCGACGGCACGGTCAGCGCGGTCACGGTGGCCAAGATGTACGCGGTCAACGTCGACGGCTCTGCCACGCAGATCGGCGAGACGTCTCTCGCGATCGGCAACTTCAGCCAGGCGTACAAGGGTGGCATGTACGCCACGGTGCAGGAGTTCCTCAACCAGAAGATCTCCCTGCGCGGTGCGGCGAACCTCGGCCTCCTGAACAGCAGCGGCATCCGGATCACGGTCACGGCCGCGCCGGGCACGCTCATCGCGCTGGGCGCCAGCCTCGACCGTCGTGTGGATGGTCCGTTCTAGTCCTGGATTGCCGTAGGGAGAAGAGACTATGTCCTTCAACATTAATGCGAGCTGCCAGGCGCAGTCCACGGACGGCGTCCTGCTCAGCAAGTCCATCACGAACCTTCCGGTCAACGCCAAGGTTTTGCTGGATGACATCTTCGTGGCTGGCTCGATCGACCTGGCCACGTACCTGACGTCGATCGTCAATCCGCGCGGCTGCTTCATCGTTGCCGATGGCGACGGTTATCAGCTGAAGTTCGACAGCGTGGGTGCCTTCACCGTGAAGGCGTTCAAGCAGACGTTCCTGGAAGTCACGGACAACACCCCGGGCCCGTTGGGGACGTTGGACATCGAACTCCAGGCCACCGGTGCGGCTCAGCGTATCCGCATGTTCGCTTGGGGCGATCCGGTCTAAGCTGGGGGATTGATGGCCAACTTCAATATCAACGCCAGCTGTCAGGCGCAGTCGACTGACGGAGTGCTGTTGAGCAAGTCCATCACGAGCCTTCCGGTCAACGCCAAGGTGCTGTTGGACGACATCTTCGGACCCGGCCCTATCAACGTGGACTTGGTGCCGTACTTCGAGTCCATTTCGAACCCGCGCGGCGCCTACCTCGTGGCGGACGGGGATGGGTTTGGCGTGCATTTTGATGGCGCTCCGCCGCCCTACACGGTCAAGTCGTTCAAGCAGATGTTCTTGGAAGTGACTGACAACTCCCCCGGTCCGTCCGGGGATCTGTACATGAACGTGGAGATGCGCGGTGCAGCTCAGCGGTTCCGTGTTTTTGGGTGGGGTGACCCGACTTAATTAGCGCGAGTAGTACACCAAAGTGGATCTGAGGCGGGGGGGCAAGCTATAATCTTGCTCCTCCGTTTTTCTTTAGGTGGACGTAATGGGCGGACCTCTAGACTGGATCCGGTCGGTATTCGGCCGACAGCAGGCGCGAGTCGATCAGGCCATCAACCCGGCAGCAGGCACAACCGGCGAACCGCTGGGGATGGACCTTTACACCTACTACGGCATGGACGCGATTGGTGACTACCTTCGCGTCGATCAGGACCTGGTAGCGCGGTACCTCGACTACAACGAGATGATCTCCTACCCGGAGATCGCGGCGGCTGTGGACGTCTACGCAGAAGACGCCTGCATCACGGCCGACACAGAGATTCCGTTTCTTGATGGGACTACGCGCACGGTTGGGGACCTGTACGCACGTGGCGTGAAGGACGGCTGGGTCTACGGGTACTCCAGAGAGAAGGATCGGTTCACCGCCACCTGCTTTGAGCGGGTGGACATGGTCAACCCGAATATTGAGATCTTGGAGGTCGTCTACCGGAAGCGGACTGGGGAAACTGGGTCCATCAAGGTGACGCCGGAGCACAAGTTCCTGCTTAGGAACAAGGAGTACGTTCGGGCGTCGGATCTCAAAGTCGGTGATCGGTTGATGCCGCTCTACCGCTGCCAGAGCAGGCTTAGCCCTCGTGCGAAGAAAAAGTACGAGCGGATCATGATCGACCCAAAATCCTCCTGCAAGAAGTGGCTGCCGACGCACATCATGGTGGCCTCCGAGTTGTACACAGCGGTGCAGCTGGACGGGAAGCAGGTTCACCACAAGGACGAGAACACCCTCAACAACGATCCGTCGAACTTGGATCCGAAGACCCCGGAGGAGCACGCCTCCGACCACCACGCCGAGCGGCGGGATTATTCGGACCCGGAACTGGTGGAGAAGCTTCGTAAGCAGATCAAAGGTGGGCGGCGTGGAATTCAGAAAGCCGCTCTCGGTGTCGGGCATAGCGTCAGCGAGTTGTGGCACTTGGTCAAGCGGATGGGGTACTCAGGTTGGAATGATTTCTTGGTCTCGTGCCGGGTGCCGATCCGGAAGCTTGATCACCAGAAACCTGGGACCGACGAAGACCGGCTGGAACAGGCGTTGGCGGCGTATGCGGCTGCTCCGGAGGGAGGGGCCAAACGCGCCGCTAAAACGATTGGGTACAGCACCGGCGGGTTCTACCTGTTCTTGAAGCGGATGGGCATCACGCCGGTCCGATTCAAGGAGATGGCAGAGGCCGGAGTTGACGGTAACCACCAAGTCGTCGAGATCAAGGCCGCCGGACGCGCTGCTGTCTACGACCTCGTGAACTCCAGGCAGACCGGGAACTTCGCTGCTGGTCGCGATGGTCAGTACGTGGTGGTCAAAAACACCCAGCCCAACACTATGACGGGCGACACGGTCTGGATTGAATCGGACGACGAGGAAGTCCGGACCGATCTCAGCACCATGCTCAAGAAGCGCGTGGACATCGAGAACGAGATCTGGGGAATCGCCAAGACCCTGACGATGTACGGCAACGACTACTCTGAGATCTTGGTTGCGAAGGATGAGGGCGTCGTTGGCCTGCATGCGCTTCCGCCTGAGACGATGCGCCGGATCGAGGGGCTGAAGGGCGAGCTGCTCGGCTTTGTGCAGGACCCGACCGGCCAGTTCCGAGTCCAACCCTCTGAGTTCGTCGAGATCTTGGCGAAGAAGAAGCCGATCCCCGGAGGGGTGGCGGTCTTTGAGCCGTGGCAGGTGGTGCATGATCGCCTGCAGAACCAGTATCGCCAGAGCCCGTACGGCTCCAGCATCTTGGAACCGGCACGCTGGATCTGGAAGCGCTTGCTGCTTCTTGAAGACGCGATGCTGATTTACAGGCTTACGCGCGCTCCCAGCCGCTTTGCCTTCTACGTCGACGTCGGCGACATGCCGCCTCGCCAGGCAATGCGCTACATGCAGACCATGCGGCAGAACTTCCGGAAGAAGAAGTTCGTTAATCCGCAGACCGGCAAGCTTGATCTGCGCTTCAGCCCGCTTGCTCAGGACGAGGACTTCTACATCCCCGTCCGTGGCGGCAGGGAAAGCACACGTATCGACGTGCTCCAGGGTCCCGACTTCCCCGGAAGCACGGAAGACACGATGTACTTCTTCCAGAAGCTTCTGACGGCTTTGAAGGTTCCGCCCGCGTTCCTCGGCCGCGAGGAAAATACATCAGCCAAGAACGTCCTCGCCCACGAGGATGTCCGTTTCGCCCGTGCGGTCATGCGGGTGCAGCGTGAGCTGCGCAACGGCCTCAAGAGGGTCTGCAACGTCCACCTGGCCTCGCGGAACATCGACCCGGAGTCCGTCGACTACGAAGTCTTCATGACCACGCCCAGCGGGATCTACGAGCTGGCGCAGATGGAGATTCGGAAGGCCCGCGTCGAATTCGCGGAGCTGCTCCAAGACGGAGAGTGGGTCTCCAAGCGCTGGATCATGCGGGAGATCCTTGGCTTCTCCGACGATCAGGTCGATCAGATGATGAAGGAGCGGGTTGCGGAGGAGGAGTCGGGGGCTCCGCCGGATCGCAGACCGGCTCCCCGGCCGTCCGGGCCTCCGCCCACGGAAGAGCTTCAGCCCGGCGAGAAGTACAAGCGCGGGGCACATGGGCGGGTCATCGTCGACGACATCGATTCCGGCAGCAAGAAGGCCGAGGCGTACGCGAAGAAACACCTCGATGAAATGCTCAAGCACAACAAGGGCATGGACAAGCGGCTGGCTTTTCTCAGCGGGCTTTGCCAGGACATCCGACTGAACATGCCGCGTAACGGCAAGCACTGATGAATGATGCTTGACAAAGGCAACGTCAAGTAGTATGGTCTTAGGGTCAAGCAGATCAACGGAGGGAGGCCGAGTGGGGAACAGCACAGCTGAAACCGAAGTCAAGGTGAGCGGACTTCCCTCAACGGAGCCCGCCGTCAAGTCGGACAAAACCTCGAACTTCTCTGTCATCTCCGTTCCTCCCTATCAGGAAGCCATCTGGCTTGCTGAGATCGGGATCGGCGCGGGAATCGCGACGGCCAAGTACAGCCCCGACGAAATGCTTGAGCTGGCGATGATCGCCAAGGCCCACGGCGCCCCGATGGCGCTGGACTTCGTGGGTAAGGGCGCCACCGCCAAGAAAACCAAGGTTCCGAATCTTCCCGCTCTGTCCGAGGAGCTTCACTCCATCTGCAAGAACTCGATCGAGTGCGGCCTTCAGGGCATCCGCTCCATGATCAACGAGGAGCGCGCCAAGTTCGGCGGGACGGATACGGTCGGGGTGGCCACGATCGCCACGTACGACAACCACGCCATCGTCTTCAACACGAACCGCGAGGTGTTCCGCGCGGCGTTCGCCAAGGTTGACGGTAAGGCCGTCATCGGCTTGGTCGAGAAGCTTGAGCTTCGCCCCATCAAAGAGTACCTCGAAGAGGAGATCGCTGGCCTGGATCAGGCTGTCGATGACCTTCTGGAGGGCCGCAAGGGCAAGGCCAAGATCCGGATGGCTGAAGTCGTCTCCAAGTTCGGGTCCACCTCGGACCTGCTGCGCGCCAAGTACCGCGTGATGGCCCGCCAGATGACCGGCGACCACCAGTGGAAGAAGTACATGGCGGAAAACAACGACCTGGTCCGCAAGCTTCTCCACGGCGAGCTGAGCAAGCTGCGCGAGACGGCCCACAAGCCCCGGTACTCGGTTCTGTATACGACCGAGAAGCCCGTGGTCAAGGTTGGCGTGGCTGAAAAGCTGATCGCCGAGCTGAAGGACCTGGGATCCAAGGCCCAAGAGCTGGTGTCCCGGATCCACGAGTCGGTCAAGGTCAGCGACAAGGTCATGGACGACACGAAATTCCACGACCTGGACAGCGATGTCCAGATGAGCAAGTTCAAGGGATTCGCGGCGGACTACGTCGAGGATCTTCAGGGTCTCCGCAGTGCGGTCCAGGAAGCCCTGACCGACGGCGATGTCACGGCGATGGCGCTGGTGTACGATACGGCCGCCGACAAGTTCGAGTCTTTCAAGCTGGCGGGCCGTCTGATTGAGAAGGTCCTTGAGGACCTCAAGTCCAAGGCCCAGAACAAGTAGAGGGGGTACGAAGATGGTTACGATCAGGTCGCTCGGCGAAGAGCTGCGGTCCCTCGGGTTGCTCCAGGAGTCCGCTCCCGCTGTTGTTGAGACGCCCGCCGCCCCTGCGGTGGACGCCAAGAAGCTTCTTGCCCGCAAGCAGGAAGCCCGCAAGATCCGCACGCGCATCGAAGGGCTCCAGTCCGGCTTTACGGCCGTGAAGCCCGCCGTGATCGCGGAAGCGAAGTCGCCCTCGACGGCGAACAAGACCCGGATCCAGAGCCTGTTCGAGGAGCTGGAGAGCCTGACCGGCGAGCAGACCGAAGCGTCCGGCACCAAGGCGTCGCGCATCATGGGCGACGTGCTGGAGATCGCCCAGGCCATCATGAAGAAGTACGGTTCCCACGACGAGGTGAAGGAAGTCTTCGAGGCGCTCACCGGCGCCGCGCAGGCCCTCACCGGCCGTCTGACCGAGATGCAGAGCGGCGACGCCGAGCGCGAGGTCAAGAAGGTCGTGGCTGAGCTGGTCGAGTCGCTGGAATGGCTGCTCGAAGAGTTCGAGAACGTGACGAAGATGCCGCTCCAGGGCGGCGACAAGGCGAAGCCCGATGATCGGTCCGGCAAGGGCGGCGAGCCCGGCGGCACCGAAGAGCTTCCCGCGCAGGTTGGCGCGAAGTCGCCCGTCGGCGACAAGCCCCAGCCCGAGAAGGTTTAGTAGCAGGAGCTGAGGGGAACAGTGACGACGATTCTGGCGGGTCCTAAGCCTGGCGCGCGGCTCTTCCACGAAGTATTTGGTGGAGTCAGCACCCGTCGGCTTACGCTCGTTGAGGACGTTGACCAGACCGGGAAACCGACTGGGGTGGTGTACGCCAAGGGGATCTACGGCAAGGCCGACGAGCCCACCGGCAACAACCGCATCTACCCGAAGCAGCTCCTGACGCGCGAAATCGCGGCCCTTCAGAAGCAGATCGCGGAAAAGGGTGGCATCATTGGGGAGCTGGACCATCCCGCCGACGGCAAGACCCAGCTCAAGAGGGTGTCCCACGTGGTCACCAAGCTTGAGTTGCAGCCCAACGGTGAGATCTACGGCGAGTCCAAGATCCTGGACACGGAAGCCGGGAAGACCCTCAAGGAAATTGTCAAGTCGGGTGTTGCGACGGGTGTGTCGTCGCGTGGCCAAGGCTCCGTGATGATCAACGAGAACGGCCAGGAGGTTGTCCAAGAGGACTTCCACCTCGTAACGTACGACTTCGTGGCGGAACCGGCGTCTGCGTCGGCGTACCCGACGTTCATGATGGAAGAAAAACATCGTAGGGAGGCGGAGATGGCCGAAGCTGAGAAGAAACCCCTGACCCTCGAAGACCTGAAGGCGAATCACGCCGCGCTGGTCGAGGCGATCCAGACGGACACCAAGAAGTCCGCCGAGGAGACGTTCTCCAAGCGTCTGGCGGACATCCGGACCGAAGAGCGCAATCTCGCCAAGGATGACCTGCGCGAGGCGTTCAAGCGGGAAATCCTCTCCACGCTGGGCGAACAGCGTGCGGAGATCGAGAAGCAGGTTCGCAGCGAAGTGTTCTCCGATCCCAAGGTCGCCAAGGCCCAGAAGGTCCTGGAGACCATGAAGACGGTTCTTCGCCCCCTCATCACGGACGAGGACATCTCCTCGGTCGTGAAGGAGAAGGACGAGGAGATCACCAAGCTCAAGGCGACGATCGCCGAGGGCCAGAAGGCGCGCGAGGAAGCCATCGCCGAGTCGGCTCGCCTCCGTGACGAGATGAAGAAGCTCACGGAGCAGGTCGGCACCGTCGAAGGCGCCGCCCGCGACATGGGCTACAAGCTCTTCCTGGAGCGCTCCATGCAGGGCATGAGCCCCGAAGAGAAGGCGCTGGCGATGAACTTCGTCGGCGACCTCAAGGCCATCCCCACGGCCGAAGACCTCAAGGTCAAGGTCGAGGGCGCCAAGACCCGCGCCAAGCAGGTCCTGGCCGAGGCGGGCGCCAAGAAGGCGGCCGTCACGAAGACCTTCGAGGACATCGAGAAGGAAGTTGCCAAGCTGGAATCCGAGAACGTCGCCCTCAAGGGTGATGTCACCAAGCTGACCGAGGGCATGGAAAAGGCGGTCGGAGCGGCCAAGAGCCTCGGGCTCAAGGCGTATGCCGAGCGCAAGATCTCCGAGAATCCCCGTCGCCCCGAGCTGCGCAAGCTGGTCGATGCCAAGTCCTTCACGACGAAGGAAGAAGTCGACAAGCTGGTCGCCACCCTCACGGAGGAGCGCCGTCCCAGCGAGTCTTTCCGCCAGATGCGTGAGACCCTCGCCAAGGGAACGGGCCGCACGGAAAAGGAAGCGACGACGATCACGGAAGGCAAAGGCGAACTGATGGGCGTCTCGGTGGATGAGATGCGCCGGTTGTCTGGGTTGGGCAAGTAGAAAAAAAGATTCTCCTTTGGAGGGAGGTGGCTATGCGTACTGATGTAGTGAATCTGCCCGAAAGCCGTCGGTCTGTCGCCGACAAGGCTTACACGGGCGCGCTCGCAACGAAGTGGAAAGACCTGCTCGAAGGCGTTCAGGGCGATCACGTGCGTCGTAGCACGGCGATCCTCCTGGAGAACGAGATGTCCTTCCTCCAGAACCTGACGGAAGAGACTCGTGCGGCTCAGACGGGGCCGTTCACGAAGTTCATCTTCCCGCTGATCCGGCGGGTTTACCCGAACCTGATCGCGAACAACATCGTCTCGGTTCAGCCGATGACGAGCCCCGTCGGCGCGATCTTCTTCTTCCGGTACCGTTACGGCACCAACAAGGGTGCGACCACGGCCGGAACCGAGATGATCCCCCAGCCGAACTTCGACCGTTTCTACGGCTCGGAGTCGGTGTTCGGTGAGGCGGTCGGCGTCGGCGACGGCGCGACGGTCACCTTCACCACGGTCCTGGACTTCACGCCGGTGCGCTTGCCCGGTCTGACGCTCACGGCCGGTTCCGTTGTCGGCACGGCCGACGCGGCGGGTGCGATCACGGGAACGGGCATCACGTCCGGCTCGGTCAACGCGGCCACCGGCGCGATCACGATCACGTTCGCGGTGGCTCCGGCCGCCCCGGTCGCCATCGTGTCCAACTACCAGTACAACAGCGAGCTGAACCCCAGCGTGCCCCAGGTCAACCTGGACATCGAGCTGATCGAAGTCCGCGTCCAGACCCGGAAGCTCAAGGCGCTGTGGTCCAGCGAAGCGGCCGATGACCTCCGTGCGCTGCACGGAATGGACATCGAGACCGAGCTGGTCGCCGGTATCGCCAGCGAGCTGGCCACCGAGATCGACCGCGAGATCCTCGATGACCTCCTGGGTGGAGCCCTCGGCGGCGTGCCGGGACTCTTCGCTCCGTCGACGGACACGTTCAACCGGGCCGCGCCCGCTGGCGTCTCCGACTTCGAGCACATCCGGGGCATCATCATCCCGATCTCGAACGTCGCCAACAAGATCCACAAGAACACGCTCCGCGCGCCGGGCAACTGGATCGTTTGCTCGCCGGAAGTCGCCAGCGTGCTGGACAGCCTGCCCTTCTTCCAGGCGGTCGACCCCTCGCAGTACACGTACACGGGGACGATCGTCAAGATCGGCACGCTCCAGAGCAAGTGGACCGTGTACAAGGATCCGTACTTCACCAAGGACCGCATGCTGGTCGGCTACCAGGGCCCCTCGTTCCTGGACACCGGCTACGTGTGGGCGCCGTACATCCCGCTCCAGGTCACGCCGACGTTCCTGGATCCGGCGGACTTCACCCTTCGGAAGGGTCTCCGCACGCGGTACGGCAAGAAGCTGGTCCGCCCCGAATTCTACGGAACTGTGCAGGTCACGAACCTCCCCTGATCCTCTGACTGCACAAGCGTCTTGACATAGTCTCCAAGGAGAGTTAGAATCCTCCTGGTTCGAAAGAGCCAGGAGGATTTTTTTATGCCGAAGTCGACGAAGCAAATCAACTGGAGCCTGCTTCCCACCGGTGAAACGTGGACCACGGAATATGCGTGGTGGCTTGGTCTTACGTTCGGTGACGGCTGCGTGGATTTCAAACCGAGCGATTACCGATATCGCGTCTCGTTGTCCAGCAACAAGGCAGAGCAGGCCACGGCCGAAAAATGGAGGGCGCTGATTTGTCCGGAGGCGACGGTCCACGACGTTTCGGACAACGGGATCGAAACGGTTTTCTACCATAGCGAATTTGCCCAGTGGTTCGCCCGTGCATGGTGGTCCGGCGACAAGATGCTGAACATGCGCTACCCGGCTGGGAAGATTCCGGCAGCCGTGTTCCGGCACTGGGTCAGAGGCCTGATCGATTCCGACGGTGGTGTTCATCTTCGCGAAAGGGAGCGCGGCAATCCCGCACTGATCATCAGCTTCGACTCGTCTGTTCCCGGATTCACAAATGCCTTGGCTCAAGATCTTTGGAGTGCCGGGCTCCCCAAGGTCGGCGTGACCACAACCAAGAAAAAGGACGCGAAAACCGGGAAGATCTTCTTGGGTTGGCGCCTCAAGTGGTCTGGCGCTTCGGCCATTACAGTTGCCGATTGGTTGTATGAAGGATCCGCGCAGAGTATCCAGGAGGACGGTCGGTACGCCACATATCAAGAGGCGCTCAAACAGCGGGCAGGGCTGGCTCTTCCTTGCACAGCGTGTGGTCAGAAGTCGAAGTTCTCTGGCGGCCTTTGCATGGAATGCCTTTGGAAGACCAAGCCCAAGCAGTCGGATAAGCCGTGTTCCGATTGCTGGTCGCGCCCGGCACAGGTGCGCGGTGTGTGCAACGCCTGCTTCAAGGCCATGCAGCGACCATCTGCTGTTAGGGCGAGGCGGGTCTACGGAGCCTGCTCCGGCTGCAAGGAGCTTCTTCGCCATCGTGGTGTGAAGCTGTGCCCGGCATGCGCCAAGCGGAACTGGGAAGCGGTTGCTCCGGCCTGACCGAGAGTCCTTTTTTCTTTTCGATTTGCGGTTGACATTTAAACT
>Ga0315286_10001989_pt1 | contig 18870 bp, 17 predicted proteins | sample YL17G10_0_MG_FD_205038 | JGI IMG/M metagenome (GOLD analysis project Ga0315286, IMG submission 205038) | Sediment microbial communities from Yellowstone Lake, YNP, Wyoming, USA - YL17G10_0 | ecosystem: Environmental > Aquatic > Freshwater > Lake > Sediment | place: USA: Wyoming | collected... | reverse complement strand
CATGTCCAGAGGGCCCTGCTGGGCGAAGGAGAAGCCCCGCTGGCCGTCCGCAAGTTGGCGAGATGAAAGACCCAGATCCATGAGAATGCCGTCCACTTGACCAAAACTGAAAGCGATGGCATAATCTCCAAGGTACCGGAAGTTGGCGGTTTTCAGGATCGCCCTGCTCCCAAAAGGTTTTAGAACTTGTTGCGCCGAACAGATAGCTTCTGCATCGGCATCCAGGCCCAACAACTGGCCGTCGGGCGAAGAAGCGCGCAGAATGGCGGTTGCATGCCCACCCGCGCCGACTGTGGCGTCGATGTATCGTCCGCCTGGCCGAACGTTGAGCCCAGATAGAACCTCGTCACAGAGGACTGGAATGTGCTCCGTGGCTGGGTCCATAGAATCCGGCTCCGCTTTGGTTTAGACGCCAAGGCTGCCGAACATAGTGGCGCGCCCTAGTGGATCGTTGTAGATGCGTTCCTGGCGCTCCTTCCAGGCATTTGGATTCCAGATTTCGCAGTAGGTATTCTGGCCGACCACCACAGCTTGTCTGTCAATGCTCGCGTATCTGAGAAGGTAGTCTGGCAGATTAACTCGCCCTTGCCTGTCGGGCACCTCATCCGACGCATTGGCGAACGTCTGGCGCCCGAACTCGCGGGCCTCAAGCGACGTGACCGGAAGCGCACTGACCTTGGAGGCAAGTGCGTTCCAGGAATCTCTTGGGTAGAGCCAAAGACAGGGATCAAGACCGGTGGTGACGACCAAACCACCGGCCAGTTGTTCCCGGAACTTGGCGGGGATGGTGATGCGGTTCTTCTCGTCAATGTTGTGTTCAAACGTTCCTAGAAACATTTGTGCTATAGAACAACCGTTCTAGTCGATTTTAGGGCGGTTGCCCCACTTTACCCCACAGCTTGCTATCTTCAACCACATTATACTCGGTCCACCCCACTGTGCAAGTCCGGCCTACCACCGCGTGATTCGTGCGCGTTTCGTTAACCTTTGGGTTTGTCGCTGCACAGTCGGCAGATAGGTGTGGCCGGCTGACAGATGTGGTCGCCTCGGCCGCGCCTTTGCCCGTCTGGATTTGGCATGCGCTGCCGAGGATGGTATAATGCAGGGGAAGAGCGCGCTCTTCATGCCGGGAGAGGTAGCATAGCTTGGTCGAATGCGCACGATTGGAAATCGTGTGAGGGTCACACCTCCGCGGGTTCAAATCCCGCCCTCTCCGCTAAAAGCAGAGGGACGCCGCAGGCATCACAGTGCCCGCGGCGTCCTCGTTTGCTAGATGGAATCGTCTATTGGGCGCGGCCTGCTCTCAAAAGTTGGCCTGCCAGGATGCCCCCCAACACGGCCAGGTCCTCGGTGGGCAAGTAGTGGCTAGCGGAGGCGTCGAACAGGACATTAGCGCTGGCGGGGAACTCGTCGTCGGCCAGGTAAAGCACCACACCCAGCCACAGGCAGGGCAACACGCGGAAGTTGAAAGAGGCGTTGCCAAAGGCGAGGCGCTCCCCGCCGAGGGCACGGGCAGCCGTTTCAAAGGCTAGCTTGTTGGTGCCAAACGCCTGAACCAGGCGCAGCGTGGCCCGCCCTTGAAAAGCAGAGTCGTAGCCCAAGGCGCCGGGCAGGTTGCGGAAGGCGATCCATTGGTCGGCCATGGGTGTGCCATCGGCAGCAAGCAGATAGTGCAACAGAATGAGTTGGGTCGATATGTCCACTGGCTGGCCATCGGCGGCTCGCTGCACTGTGCCGGCGGGCCAGAGCACGTGGCAAGCCGTGCCGAAGAAGGGGAGTAGGAGGCGTCCGTGGGTGGGACCCAGCGCCCCATACGTTGCGCCGGCCCGCACGGCGGCCTGGACAGGGTCGAGACGGATGAGTTCCCTGCGCGCTTTTTCCAGAGCGGGTCCGTATGTCTCTTCGGGTGACCTTGGTTTCGCATTCATGTGCATGGTTACCTTGGCAAGCCAAGCTGCCGCGCTGGTACATGCCGGCTCTTGTCAAGTCGCGCGGAAACCAGGCTGGGATACTGTCATTATACCACGTTGTGGGGAAGGCGTCCAAGGAATGGACCCCTCGTGGGGGGCGGCGGAGTCATCGTTCAGGCGGTTGACAGCCGGGCCGAAGTGGAGTATAATCCCCTCGTCCGTGTGAAGCCTGTTCTGTATTGGAGGGGTCTCGACCATGCGCGTGGCGCTCATCAGTCCAAGATTTCGACTGCCAATCGACACCCGCACCAGTCCGCATCTGGCGTTGGCCTACCTGGGCGCGGTATCTCAGCGGCGTGGCGATACGGTGCGCGTCTACGATGCCGACGTCGAAACGCAGCCGATTCGCGAGTTTGTCGCCGACTTCCGACCCGATGTCGTGGGCATTACGGCCAATACGCCTCAGGTCAAGCAGGCCTGGCGCACGGCGGCCACCATCAAGGACGTGACTGACGTTCCGGTCATCGTGGGTGGTCCCCACGTCAGCGTAGCCTCTGAGGATCTGGACTTTGAGTCGCTGCGCCAAGCTGCGGTGGACATGATCGTGCGAGGCGAAGGGGAGGAAACCTGGATCGACATCTGCAACCGGCTGGAGGAGTGGAAACGGGATCAGGAAGACCAGTCGAAGCGCAATCTCTTCGATCCAGGGCTTGGCTTGTGGGATGAAGTATTGGGCATTAGTTACCGCACCACGGATGGGGAACTGCATCGCAATTGTGAGCGCCCGCCCATCGCCGATCTGGATGCCTTGCCGTGGCCAGCATACGACCTGTTCAAGATGGAGCGCTACACGAGCCTGCAGCCCGCTACCGATGCCATCGAAGGAGCCCACTCCTTTTCCTTGATGACCAGCCGCGGGTGCCCCTATCGCTGCACCTATTGCTCTCAATCGGTCATGCCCGTCAAATGGCGGGCACGCTCGCCAGAGAATGTGCTAGAGGAATGGCGGCATCTGGTGCGTGATCGCGGCGCGCAGGAAATTGGGGTGCTGGACGATTCTGCCAACATCCGGATGAAGCGCCTGGATCGGCTGGCCGATCTGCTGATCGCTGATTCGCTCAACACTGTACCCTGGATCTTTGTGAACGGCATCCGCGCCAACCTGGCCACCCCGGAACTGCTGGCCAAGCTCAAGGCCGCTGGCCTGCGGCGCACGGCTTTTGGCGTTGAGACCGGCGATCCCGATATGCTGGTGAGTATCGACAAGCGCATCGATCTGGACACCATCCGTCAAGCGTTCAAGAACGCTAGGCAGGTTGGCCTGGAGACCATTGGCTTTTTTATCATCGGTCTGCCGGGAGACACGCGCGAGACGATGCAGCGCACCATCGATTTTGCCATCGAGTTGGACCCGCTCATTGCCAACTTTAGCATGATGACCCCCTATCCCGGGACTAAGGTGTACGAGTTGGTGAAACGCGAAGGGCGAATGCTGATCAGGGACTGGGAGGACTATGTCTTTTTCGAGCAGAAGGCGCGCTACGAGATGGGAGAAATGACGGCGGAGCTGGTGGAAACGATGTACCGCCGGGCCTATCGCCAGTTCTACCTGCGGCCCAAGCCGATCTTGCGCCGGCTTCAGTCCAAGGGCTTCTGGCTCAACCTGCCGCGCAACATCCGGATTGCCCTGCGAACCTTTCTACCCCAAGCCGAAAAGACCGAGCTGCGCAAGGAACTGGAAGCGGAGGACTTGATCTGATGAAAACGACGCTGGTTTACCCCGGCATTGCCGGTCGCGGGTTCAACAGCCTGAGCCAGGGCATGGATGCCGGCTGGGTGTCGCATGGATTGGCATCCATCAGCGCAGCGGCTAAGGCACAAGGGTTTGAACTGGACCTGATCGACTTGCGTGCTCTGCGGGATTGGGATCACTTCCGAGAGCAGTTCAGCGAACGAGATCCCGACGTGGTGGGCATTGGCATGATGTCTGTGGACTATAACCCAACGCGACAGGCGTTGGAGATCGTGAAAGAGGTCAAGCCAGGGTGCGTGACGATCGTCGGCGGGCCACATGCTACCCTGGCCCCGGACGATGCTCGCACGATGCCCAACGTGGACTATCTCGTAACCGGCGAGGCGGAAGTGACTTTTCCCAGGCTGCTGCGTGCCGTCCGAGAAGGCCACCCTCCCCAGGAGCATGTCATCCATGGCGAGGTGCCAAACCTGGACAAAATCCCGTTTGCCGACCGTGATCTGTTCCTGAACGAGTGGCGTAGGTGGGGATACATACTGGACAGCCCCGAGGTCCCCTTTGTCGACGAGCTACCCCCGCCGTTCCTGACCATCATCGCCGGCCGGGGCTGTGTCTACAACTGCTCATTCTGCAAGCCGGGCGAGGACCTGATCTTTGGGAAAGGGGTTCGCCGCCGCTCGGTCGAGAACGTGATCCAGGAGCTGAAGGAACTTGAGGACAGGTACCACTTTGCCAGTTTCATGTTCCACGACGATTGCTTGACGGAGGACCGGATCTGGGTTACCGAATTCAGCCGGCGTTACACAGAGGAGGGGTTCACACAGCCATTCTTCTGCCAGAGCCGTGCCGATATCATCGCCCGCCATCCAGACATGGTCGCGCTCATGGCCGGCGCCGGGCTCAAAGGCTACTTCATCGGGTTCGAGAGCGGCAACCAGCGCATCCTCAACCTGCTGCGAAAGGGAACTACCCCAGAACGTAACCGCCAAGCGGCCAGCATCTGCCGCCAGCACGGACGTGTGATCTGGGCCAACTACATGCTGGGTATGCCGACCGAGACCAAAGAAGAGGTGATGGACACGGTCAATCTGATCCGCGAGATCGATCCAGACTATTACAGTCCAGCATTTTTCACGCCTCACCCTGGCACGGATCTGTACGACTATTGCGTCGAGAACGACTTGAGCCTGATTGCCGACTATGACAGTTACCGTCGTGACCCCACCGAGCCCAAGATCAAGGGTCAAGACTACGAGTTCCTGAGATGGGCGCGGGACCGCAGTCAGGAGCGTCTGTTCAAGAACAAACTGCGCCGGCGCACCCGCGCCCTAATCGACAAGTACACCGATCCAGCGCGTTACGTGCGCAAGGCACGCCGGGTCTTGGGGCTGCCTGCCATGCCTGCGGGCAGGCCCGGGGGCGGGGTCCGGTAGAGCTTCGAAGGATGGTGGGAGGAGGTAGGAGCCTGACCACACGCGACGGCCGGCGGGGCCTGGGCCGCCGAGGCGAGGACATGGCCGCCCGGCACTTGGAAGGCAAGGGATACGAGATCGTGTGCCGGAACTGGCGCTGCCCGGGCGGTGAGCTCGACCTGGTAGCGAGGGATGGCGACGGCCTGGCCCTTATCGAGGTCCGGACGCGACGGGGCCGGGCGTTCGGATCGCCAGAAGAGTCGGTCACGCTGGCCAAGCAGGCTCGGCTCATGGTCCTGGCCGATGCCTACGTCCAGGCTGCCGCGTGGCCGGGACCCTGGCGCATCGACGTGGTGGCCATTGAAATGGACGATCGTGGACGGCTGCTCCGGCTGGATCACTATGAGAACGCCGTCACGGGGTAATGGGTCCTACTCCCAATCCCTCGGGGGGGAGAGGGCCGGGGTGAGGGAGTCAGAGGAAGGGTTGCCGCTGATCGTGATCGTTGGACCGACGGCGGTGGGCAAGACGGCGCTGGCCGTTCGGCTGGCAGAGGTGGTGGGTGGAGAGATCGTGTCGGCCGACTCGCGGCAGATGTACCGAGGCATGGATATCGGCACGGCCAAGGCCACACCGGAAGAGCGAGCGCGGGTCCGCCATCACCTCCTTGACGTGGTAGACCCAGACCAATCCCTTAGCCTGGCCCAGTTCCAGGAGATGGCCTATGCAGCGATTGACGACATAGCGGGTCGGGGCAGGATCCCCTTTCTGGTTGGCGGCACAGGCCAGTACGTGATGGCCGTGGTGGAAGGCTGGCAGATCCCTCGGGTGGTGCCCGACGATGTGCTGCGCAGGCAGCTCTGTCAGCAGGCGGAAGAGGGTGGAGCGCAGGCGCTACATGCTCGCCTTCAAGCGCTGGATCCGCGGGCAGCACACCGCATCGACCCGCGAAACGTGCGGCGTGTGGTACGTGCGCTGGAGGTATGCCTGACCACTGGGCGGCCCATCACGGAGCAGCAGGAGAAATCGCCCCCCCCGTACCGCATCTTGATGGTCGGCCTGGACATGCGCCGTGCGCAGCTCTACCAGCGTATAGACGAGCGAGTAGAGGGGATGATCCAGTCGGGATTGGAGGACGAGGTTCGGCGGCTGGTGGCAGCAGGCCATGGTTTCCACCTGCCGGCCATGTCGGGTGTGGGCTATGGCCAGTTTGCGGCAACCCTGGCCGGCGAAGCTACGTCTCCAGATGCCGTCCGCGAGATCAAGCGGGCGACAAGGCGATTCGTGCGCCATCAGAGCAATTGGTTCCGGCATGACGATCCGCGGATTCGCTGGTATATCTACCCAGCGGACCTGACGGCCGCCTTCCTTAGCAGTGACCTCGGGCAGTCCGGGGACGCCGAGCCTGATCCCTACGGCCGCATCCTGGAACTGGTGCGCACATTTCTTGTGGAGTCGGCTCAATAGCGGTCGCTGCACGTGGCTCAGGCCAGCGTGGGCCGTGCGGCGCATGCGACGCGGGGCCGCATCGGACGTAGAGGGCACCTATACGCGACCGAATTCTGACCAACGGTCTCCACTCAGAAATGCCGTACCCGACGTCAACTATGACGAGATGGTCATCGTCCGTAGCATCGACTACCGCAGCGTCCGCGAGCACCAATTGCTGCCGTTCCTTGGCCAGGCACACGTGGCAGCCATCCCCAACGGCAAGGCGGACGGCCTGAGCAAGATCCCGCGTATCGGCAAGATGTTTGCGCGGCGGTTGCAGGCACAGGAACGGATGACGCAGCAGACCGGCGAGTTCCTTCAGGAGACGCTGCATCCAAAGGGCGTCGCGTGGTGTGCGAGGGGTGCACATGTGCTCGGCGATGCGGGGGGTGAAGAACGCGAGTGCGCGATTGTGACGAGTGCCATTCTGGGTATTTTCAAGACCAACCACGTCACGCGGGCCGAATTCCTCAGGCACCTTGTGCGCGGGGATAACAGCCACGGGCGTGCTTCGTGCACACCCTCAGAGGGCCGAAACACGCCTTCCACGAGAAGCCGGGTTTCCGAGCCCTCTCTGACCTAGAGGCAACGCATCGTTAAATGTCGCGGACATCCGCAGGAAGGCCAATCGGCGGGTTTCCAGACAAGCGCCAGGCGGCTGCGCACTTTCTTGGATAAAGCGGTATAGACAAGCGTCTCGCCATTCAGGACAACCAGGTCGGCGTGACCGAGACCGATGTTGCCTGGCAAATGGACCAGGATGGGATTGCCGGGGTACTTTTCCCAAGGACCATCGATTTGGTGGCCAGTACTGCGGGCCAGTCCCAGCCCGAACTGGCTGTCACCAGGGTCACCCGGTCCGGGTCCCCGTATCCCTTCGTACAGCATGTAGTAGCGGTCGCCGACCTGGACGACGTCTGCTGAACTGATCATCCGGAAATCGAATAGCCGGTCCGTCGTTGGCCCCTTTTCCAGCAGCGGACCGTACTGCTGAGCGCCAGAAAAGAGGGGATTGTGCCTGCATTGCACGAACCGAGTGACGCTCGCCTTCAGTTTGCCATAGTAGCAGCCCATGCCGCCGGGGCTCTGGCCGACGGCCAAGAACACGTAAACGTATTCACCCTGGACGTAGACTCCTGGCGGCCCGCCCGCCAGACACTCATAGTCATAGCGCACGAAAGGGTGCTGTCCAATGCGTTCCGCGGGCGGGCAGTCCCTCAGCCACAGCTTCCAGATGCCTGTCCTGTCTACCTGCTGCGGCCGGCTCCAAAGTAGCCCGTCTATTGACCGGCGCAGCATGACGCGACCCAGGTACTCGTAGACCAGCACCATGGTTTCACCGTTGTAGGTTACCCGGGGATATTGCTGCTGGACGGTGTGGTCGGCCTGGGCGTCACACGGGCACTTGGCACAGTCAAAGAGACAGACAGGTGGGTCCTCAGGCTGGAACGTATACCCACCATCATAGCTCCGGTAGATGACCGTGCACCCCGGAAAGGCGACGGGGTCGCCGCAACGGTCTATCGTCCCTGCAGATCGCACGCTGGCGTGTAGGTAGGACCACAGCTCACCGTTGTCCATGACAATGGTGTCCGATTCCCCCCTGGGCAGCCCAGTGTCCCACACCTGCACCACGAATCTTGCTCGCCCTTCCCAGAAATCAGCCAGTGTCGGATGCCCTCCTCCGCCCGGCTGCCCCTGGATCTGGGGCCATGGCGTGCGTGTGGGGACGGGCCCCGTGGGCCGCTCGTCATGCAAAGCGAGCATGCCTGAGTCATGCCACGTGGGGAACCGGCCGAGAAAGAAAACGGCGGCGAGCACACTGCCCAAGAGGCAGGGGATCTTGCTCATGGCGGGGCACCTACAAAGGGCTCCCGACAGGGGCGCCCCTACCGATAGGTTTCCAGCAAGGCGCGCACATCGAAACCGTGGGCGTTGCTCCTTAGCGGGTGGTTGGTGACGCGAGTGTGACTTTCTAGGGTGGGCCGCACCTGCTTGTAGAACAATCCCACCGGGATGGCATCGTCCCGATGTGCCTGGCCCATGGCCTTGAGCCACTCGCCAGGGTCGTGGTCAGCGGGCAGTTCCTCGATTTGAGGCCGCCACAGGTCAAACGTGTTGTAGAAGGTGGGACACGGACTCATCGTCTGGATAAACGAAAACCCGGGGTGCTGGACGCCCTGAACAATCAGGTCAGTGAGGTGCTTGGGATTGCCGGAAAAACCCCGGGCGGCAAAACTCACGCCCGAGGCGAGCACCCAGGCCATGGGGTTGATGGGTGCATCCGCTGACCCATAGGGCGTGCTCTTAGTCTTGAAGCCCAAAGGTGAGGTGGGTGAGGTCTGGCCCTTGGTCAGGCCGTACACCTCGTTGTCCATGACCAGATAGGTGATGTCGGGGTTGCGGCGCACCGCGTGGATCAGATGACCGCCGCCGATACTGAACCCATCACCATCTCCTCCAACGGCGATCACTGTCAGATCTGGGTTGGCGATCTTGACCCCAATCGCCACCGGAAGCACCCGTCCGTGAGCAGTCTGAAAACCGTACGTTTCCACGAAGAAGGGCAGGCGGCTGGAACAACCAATGCCCGACACGACGACTGTCTTTGCCGGGTCCAATTGGAGCTGAGCCAAAGCCTGGTACAACGCCGCAAGAGCGCCAAAGTCCCCGCAGCCTGGGCACCAGGTGGGTTTCACGCCCGATTTATAGTCCTTTGCCAGCAGCTCGGGCTTCATCTCTGTGGCAGCGCTGTTAGCCATGGGTTGCCTCCTTCGTTTCTGGGTTCGAGTCTGGCGCCAAGAGCTCCATTACCTTGTCCCGCACCTCCTGGGGCGTGAAGGGAAGCCCTCCGTACTTGTTGAGCGACACCAGATGCAGCTCGGTGTGGGCCTTGACCCAGGCAGCAAACTGCCCGCTGCGATTCACTTCCGGCACGACAATGGCTTTCAGGTTCCGCGCGAATTCCAGAATCCGGTCGGCCGGCAGGGGGTTAATCACCGCCGGTACCAGGGCCGCGACGGCCTGGCCCTGCGCCGCCAGCGTTTCCACCGCCTCTCGGACCACGCCGGATGTGGAGCCCCACGCGAGCACGCCGACCTTTGCCTCCTTTTCTGGCACTCCGTACGTGGCGCAGCCCAGGGGTGGTTCCAGGCCGCACAAGGCGTCAGCCACGATCTCGAATTTTGTCCCACGCTTGTCCAGTTGGGCGGTGTGCATTTCCGGGGTATAGTTGGGAGTGCCGTACTCGTCGTGCTCCAGCCCAGTTGCAGTGAAAGGCGTCGGGTCAAAGCCGGGAACCGCCATGGGGGAAATCCCGCTCTTGGTCAGCCTGTAGCGCCGGTAATCCTGCTGCTCGTCCTGCGACGGACGGGTGCGCTCCACCACCGGGACCAGGGCCGGGTTGGGCATGGGCAGCGTCGAGGTGCGGTGCGCAAGCGATTGATCGGTCAGCAGGATGACCGGCATCTGGAACGTCTCGGACAGGTAGAAGGCGTGCATAGCCTGGTAGAAAGAATCCTCTACCGAGCGGGCCGCCAGGACGATTCGCGGCGCATCTCCGTGGCCTCCGTACAGGGCAATGTTCAGGTCTCCCTGTTCCATCTTGGTGGGCATGCCGGTACTGGGGCCGGCACGCATCGAGTCGACGACCACCACCGGCATCTCGGCCATTGTGGCCAGGCCGAGCATCTCCTGCATCAGCGAGAAGCCGGGTCCGCTGGTGGCAGTCATAGCCTTGACGCCGGCGATGGACGCGCCGATAACGCTGCTGATGGCCGAGATCTCGTCCTCGGTCTGGAGGGTGGTTCCCCCCAGTGCAGGCAGGCGTTTGGCCATCTCCTCGAGGATGTCGGTAGCCGGAGTGATAGGATAGCCGGCGAAAAACCGGCAGCCTGCTGCCAGTGCGCCGGCGACGATGCCCTGGTTGCCCGACATGACCAGTTGCGGTTCGCGGGCAGGGTCGGAGGGAGCCATCCGGAGGGGGTTCTCCTCCTTGATGTTGTCCTTGACCCATTGGTACCCCGCCAGCACGGCCATGCGGTTGCTTTCGACAAACTCGGGGCGGGCCTTGCCGAACTTGTCTTTGATGCTTGCCTGGAGCTCGGCCAGCTCAAAGCCCAATAGAGCCGACAGGGCCCCCAGGCCGATGAGGTTCTTGCCTTTGCGCAGATTAAGATCGCCGGCCAGCCGGTCCAATGGGATGCCAAAGGTCGTGCCTTTGAATCCCTCTGGCGCGTCGTGCTCGCCCGGGTCGTAGATCAGCACGCCGTCGGGGTGAAGGGCCTCGTGGTTCAGGTTCCACGCCTCTTCATTGAAGGCCATCAGGACATCCAGTTGATCACCCAGGGACGGCAGCGGCTGGACCCCGATGCGGAGCTGAAACATCACCGGCCCGCCCTTGATCTCGGCGGGGTAGGTGCGGAAAGTGTGGACGTGGTAGCCGCTGCGTGCCGCAGACAGGGTCAGCACATCTCCCGCCGAGACGACGTTGTCGGATCCCGACTCGCCACCGAGCCGGAGAAGAAGTGTGTCTACGATCATGTTCCCTCCGTATATTCAAGCAGCAAGCGACACGCGACTAGCTTGCAGCTTGCTGCTTGAGTGCTCTTGCCATCGCCGCGATGTGTGCCGGGGTGGTGCCGCAGCAGCCTCCGATGATCTGCGCGCCGGCGTCGCGAAGCTGGACTGCGATGTGTGCCAGGGACTCGGGTGTGGCATCATAGATCACGAGGTCGTCGTCCACTACGCGAGGCAGACCGGCATTGGGCTTGGCCCATAGGATGGCCCGAGGAGCGGCCTGGCGCATGGCCTGGAGGAACCCCCCGAACTCGGCCGGGTCGCTGCCGCAATTTGCTCCGATCCCCTCGATCGAGGGTGCCATACTCCGTGCTGCCTGGGCTGGCCGGACGCCCATCATGGTGCGCCCGTGCGTATCGAAGCTGAAGGTGCAGAAGATGGGCAAGTCGGTGACGCGGCGAGCTCCCTGGATGGCGGCCTGTGCCTCGCCCAGGTCGCTCATCGTTTCGATGAGCAGCAAATCCACGCCACCCGCGACCAGACCGGCCACCTGCTGGGCATAAGCCGCAGCGACCTCCTCCGTGGTAAGGCGGCCCAGGGGCGCCAGCAGTTGGCCGGTGGGCCCCATGTCGCCTGCAACCCAGACCTCCTCTCCGGCCGCTTCGCGGGCCAGTTCGGCAGCACGGCGGTTCACCTCCGCGACGCAGTCGGCAAGTCCATCGTTTGCCAGCCGGAAGTGGGTGCCTCCAAAGCTGCAACTCAGGATCAGATCCGATCCCGCTTCGACGTATTGCCGGTGGAGAAGCCGGACCTGCTCTGGCCGCTCGAGGAGCCAAGCTTCCGGGACTTTGCCTGTGTCCAGCCCGGTGCTCTGCAGCATGGTGCCCGTAGCGCCATCGGCCAGCAGCACGTCCCCGGCCCGCAGTCGCTCCAGAAATGCTTCCGTGCGAGTCATTTTCTCATGCAAGGATCACAACCTCGGAGGCTTAAAGAAGCAGGCAGTCAGCCGTCGGTGCATGACTGAGTACAATGGAGCTGCCATGTTCGGCGTAGCTTCGGTGACTGACGGCTGACTGCTGATGGGCATCATACCCTGGGTGTCGGTTTCCGTCGGTAAGATCGGTCCCCATCTGCAAAACAGATGCCGATTGCTGCACCTCGGTCAGAGCACACATTATGCCAGCGGCACGGTGCGATGCAGTAAACCCTAGACCACAAACGGGATGAACAGCTTGGTTCGTTTCTTCCACTCCGCGAACTCGGGATAGTGCGCTAGCGATCGGTCCTTTCTACGCATGTTGGGGTACCACAACACGGCGATGTACAACCCGATCACGGCCACGGGAATCCAGTGCACGGCCAGCAACCCAAAGCCAAGGTAGATGAGCAGCTCACCAACGTAGTTCGGGTTTCGGCAGCGCGAAAACAGGCCGTCGGTGATCAGCCCAGGGCGCAGCTTGAGCGCCGGGTGCTTTTGCATGTCGGACGCAAAGTGCAAGAAAACCCCGAGCGAGTACAGGCTGATGCACACGCCGAGATACCAGGGCGGCGCCTGAACACCGCGGGAAGCCAGCAGCCAGGGCGCGATCCAGCAAAGAGTCAACCCGCCCACGATGACCAGGGCATACCCCGGACTGCACGGCTGCTCCCACTGGCGGTCGGGAAGGATCCGGCTCTTGAGCACCCACAGCAAGCCATAGGTTCCATGGAGGGCGAGGCAAACCCACACCGTGGGGTTCTCCCACTGATTGTAGATGGCCATCATCGACAGGATGGCCAGAAAGGTGATGCCTTTGTGTGGATCGATGAGGTGCGTCTGCCTCATGGTGTTTGGCGCCTCTCAAATCGGATCGATTCCTCACCATAGTGTGCAGCGAGCGCAGAGTCATGCCGGATTCTGCGTTCGCTGCATTCTCCGCGGTGCCTATGCTGTTGGGGGTTGGTACTTGCCTCCTGATCAGTTCCTGCCGCAGCACCTTGCCGACTTTCTCTCTAGTCAGGGTGAAGAGCAAGCGCAGGACAGGGGGAAAGTACTCTTTGACGTTGGCTACGACCACGTGGCGCAGCCCAGTCTGCCCGCGGATGCTCTGCACCTTGTGGTAGAAGGCGCCGAGGGCCACCAGGATTTCCGCGCCAGCGTCGGTTAGCTGGTGCTCTAGCTCGCCGGGCGCATACAGCGGGTTGCAGGGGAGGGCGATGCCGCCCGCGTGCAACGTGCCATAGTAGGCGATGACGAACTGCGGGCAGTTGGGCAGGTAGATGGCCACGCGGTCACCCCCGACCACGCCCAGCATCTGGACCGCTACGGCCAAACGGTCAACAGACTCATCGAGTTGCCGGAGGCTGATCGCGTGATCCAGTACACGGTTGCCCACTCGGGCGCCAAGGATGATGGCAGCCCGCCCCGGGTGCCTTGCCGCTGTGTCGGCCAATAGCCGGTCGAGAAGGATCTGAGGGAACTTGATGCTGGGCGGCACTCGCTCGTCGCAGAACCTGAGCCACGGTCTGGATCGGCTGTACATGCCCGTTTCCATTTCCGCTCCTTTCGTGCCTGGTGAGAATGGAAGCCGATGTTCGACCATCAAGCGCGCATTTCCCCGCGGGGGTCTGTACGCCGAATGATGTCGCTGATCGTCTGCTGGTTAAAGCCCTTGAACCCTTCGCCGCGCTGGATACTCTCCAGGTGGCTGCCGATGGCCCCGTTTTCGGCAAGCTGGATGTGCTGCGACTCAGTGATCTGGCCAGAAGCGGCCAGTCGATTCAGCCGGTCTGGAGTCACACTCCAGCGCTCCCCCTGGGTGAAGGCCTGGCGGAGGTAGGGAAAGTCGCTGAAGGGTCGCATCATCTTCATGTCTCTCTCAGCCAGGCCGGCCGTCACGGCGTTCAAGTCGGAGCGGCAAGCAAGGTGGTGCAGGCCGGCGCCGAGCATGGCCTCGCCGTGAAGAGCGCACCACAACCCCACGGTGCCCATGCCCTCTCGGGAGGCGAGGGGCCGATGGACGAAATCGCTCTCCACCTCTTCGGGCGAGAGGTCAACGTCGGCGAACACGGCCAGGCGACAAACCGGCTGCTCCATCACTTGGGCACCCCAGCCTGCCTCTTCGCCCGCGTAGAATCGCTCGCGGGAGCGAAACCCAAAAGCCTCCAGGATCTGAATCAGCAGCGGAAACGCGTCGCGGGAGCTGCGGAAAGTATGGTGGTCGTGGTTCGCCCAGCCCAGGCCCCCTGGACTGCCCGCCCGCTCCCGCCACGCTGCGCTCGGCACGGAACGACCGGCTTCGCTATGCAATCCCGTAGCGAAGCGGCGTGGACGGGGACTGGCATCAGTCACCGCCAAGGGAGCGGTCCCTCTCCGCTCCGCTCCGGGGATTGCCATGCTCCGCTGGGCTGGCAGGCTATCCTGCTGGGCCCTCTGTACCTGGCCGGCGCGGTTGCGTTGTTCCCACTGGGCCCGTTCAGCAGAAAAGGCGATCCATGCGGCGCTATCCGTGCCCATGCTGCTGACCAGCGAGCGGGCGAGGGCCAGCGTATGCTCCATGCCGGCCCGCTCGTCGGGAAACAGTCGGGGACGTCCGGCCCACTGGTCATAGGCGCGCAGATAGCGATCCGGATAGTCGGGTGGCATGTCCACCGGGAGAAAGCCCGAATGTCCCCGCCGTTCCACGATCAGGACCTCGCCCTTGTGTTGTTTCCACACCCCGGCCCGCCGATATGGGCTGAGCGGCGACCCCTCGGTGGGGACCACCAGGTGCTGGGCCGATAGAAAGTGGTCAATCCGTTCGACCTGGAGGGCGACCCCGACTGCATCTCCCTGCGAGGTGGGTGTCCCCGAGCGCAACACCACGCGCGGGAAAATGGTGCCCGGGTGATGGAAGATGGTGTCGCCCGCGCCGGCTGGGACCTCTTCGGTCGCGAAGCCTAGGTCCGCCAACTGGCTACGCGGTCGATCTCCGTCGGCCAGGACTATGTGGTCGATCCAGTCCACCAGGCAAGTGCCGGCATGGACCAGCATGTCCTTGGAAAGCCGGCGAAGGGGGCGTACTCTGACCACGAACTTGTCCAAGGGTGCCATCAGCCAGTTTTCGGCCTCGGGATGGCGTTGCCAGTCGAATATGTCGAACTCGTGGGTCACGTCTCACCTCCAACCTGATGCTCCGACCTCCGAGGCTTCCCGAAACCTCGGAGGTCGCGGTCACCTTTGGTTGCGTTCGCTGCTGTGGCCAGGGAAGGTCTTGGAGGTTGGGTCGATATAGGTCTTGGCGAAATTGGCTGCGATGGCGGCTTCGGCTGTGCCGATGGCGATCAGTTTGATCTTGCCCACGTAGGTGGTGATGTCGCCCACCGCGTACACGCCGGGCAGATTGGTGCACATGGTGTTGTCCACCGCTATCGAGTTGCCGACGATGGTCAGTCCCCACTTCTTGATCGGCCCCAGGTTGGCCACGAAGCCAAGACCCATGATGATGGCGTCCAGGTCCAGCGTGGTTTCTGCGCCGGTCCGATTGTCAAAGATCGTGGCAGCTTCCAGGTGTTGGCTGCCATGCAGAGCCTTGAGCTCGTGATACAGGAGCACCTTGCCGGGTGACTCAAAGACCTCCTTGACCGATTCTTCGTGGGCGCGGAACTCGCCCCGGCGATGGGCGAGGGTTACTTCGCGGGCGATTGGCTGTAAGCGCAGGGCCCAGTCCACCGCCGTATCCCCGCCTCCAACCACCAGCACCCGCTCGTTCCGGAACGCCTCCAGGTCATCGACAAAGTAGTAGATCCCCTTGCCTTCCATGCGTTTGATGTCCGGGAGGTCCAACGTGCGAGGGATAAAGGCTCCGGCACCCGCGGCTATGATGACCGTGCGAGACAGATGGTTGTTGCCCGGCTCGGATCTCAGCTCGATCAGGCCGTCGGGTCTGTGCGTGAGCTGTGTGATTTTTTCGCTCAGGCAGACCGTGGGCGAGAATGCCATGGCCTGATCGACCTGGCGCTTGACGAACTCGCGGGCAAGGACCTTGGGGAAGCCGGGCAGGTCGTAGATGTACTTCTCTGGATAGAGGGCTCCCAACTGGCCACCCAATTGGGGCAAGCTGTCGACGATCTTGGTCTTGGCGGCGCGCATACCTGCGTAGAAGGCGGCGAACAGGCCGGAAGGGCCGCCGCCAATGATGGTGATGTCGTAGATGTCCGGTTCGGTCATGGGTTCAGCTCCTGAAGCATGGTGCGACACCTGGGCATTGTATCGTGCAACAGGCGAAAATGCAACTCCACCGGGTGCACATCACGCCGAAGTGACGGCCCGCCCCGGCTGCGTCGGTGCCGCATGTCAATGGCAAGCAGCACATCTCTCTGCCCTTCGCGCTGCTCCAGATCAGGGAGCCGGCGCAAGCGAAGAGAGTCGTCCTGATGCCGTCAGCACGTACAGAGCGTTGAGGGTCACCCATTCGTTCATGTGCTTGGTGCTGGTGCCCCCCCAATCCACACGGGAGTAGCCGGTCTTGGGTTGGCCGGCTGTCTGATAGTACCTCTGTTCCGCAGGGAACCCGCCGTCGGGCAGGCGCTTTGATTCAAGGAGGTCGAGGGCGTCGCCACAGCGCGGGTCGCCGAGAAAGCCGGCCTCGGCCATCACCACCAGCCCGAAGAGAACGTCGTAGTGCCAGTAGTTGGGGTAGTGTAGCCGCACAAAGTCCGGTTGAATGATGCTGCCATCCCGCTGCGTTCTGAAGAGCCGGCGTTTGAGAAAGAGTTCGGTTGCCGCTTCGGCCACGGCTTGCGAACGCTCATCGCCCGTAACCCGTGAGTGCAGGGCCAATGCGCGCAGCGGGATCAGGCTCTCGTGGAAAGAGGAGTGAACCGCGGCGGAATTCTTGTCGCAGTTCCATCCGCCGTCCGGCCACTGCCAGAGCCGCAGCCGGCTGGCCAGTTCTTCCCGGCAGGGATCCCGCTCGTCGGCCAGGTCGAGGGCCAGGAGGGAATAGAGGGCATTTGCCTCTATCGAGGCACAGCGCCGCACCCGTCCTTCGATGGAGCGGATGCTTTTCTGATGCGCCTTGCCCAGCAGCCAGGTGAGCTCTTGTTCGCGCAGGGCGAAGAGGGTTGCGTCGCGGGGCGGGTAGCCCAGGTCGGCCAGGCTGGCAAGCACCCAATGGGCACCATACCACTTAGCGTAGGGGTGATTCGGGATGTTGCCGCCTGCGTCCCGGTCCAAAAGAAGCCGCCGGACCCGCGGAGAAGTGCGGATTTCTTCGCGTAAACGCTGCATTTCCGGCGACGCGGGATTCTCGCGCAGAATCTTGGCCCGGAGCTGATATCGCACGGATGGCTCATTCGATTCGAGTAGCCTTTGCACGACCGGGTCACTCAATGTCTCCTCCAATAGGAACGTTCGGTGTAGCCGCCTTAGTTGCCTGTTCTCCGTAGGAGAGGCAAGCCCTTGCTGTGGGGAAGGGCCAGCCTCTCTTGGCTCGACGCCAACAGCGTCTGCTTCTCAGCCTCCGAGAGAAATGCCACGGTCAGGGCGTTGCGCTGGGCCTGGCGCACCTGGTCGAGCGTCAGGCCGGCGGCTGGCGCGGCGACCTCGTGTTCGTGGCGCAGGTCGATGGCGCTGATGCCGGGATCGTCTGTGTTGAGGGTAACCAGCAGTCCGTGCTCCAGAAATTGCCGGGCCGGGTGCAAGGCATAGGTCGACACGGTGCTGGTCTGGACATTGCTGGTCAGGTTGGATTCGATGCCGATGCGGTGCTCGGCCAGGTAGTCCATCAACGCCGGGTCCTGGATGGCGGTGACGGCGTGTCCGATGCGCGCAGCGCCCAGTTCCCGCAGGGCCTGCCACACGCTATTTGGACCCGCCGACTCGCCAGCGTGCGCGGTGATCTGCCATCCGGCGTCCCGCGCGCGGCGAAAGTGATCGACGAACAGCTCGCCGGGGACGTTGGCCTCATCGCCGGCCAGGTCGAGGGCCACCATGTGTTCGCGCTGGGTGAGGAGCGCCTGGAGTTCCTTCCAGCCGGTCTCTGGACCATAGGTGCGGCTGATAATGCCGATTACGTTGACCTGGAGAGCAAAATCGCGCCGGCCGGCCCGCACGCCGTCTACCACGGCTTCGACCACGCCTGCGGGATCTAGACGGTGCGTCTCGGCCATGAAACAGGGGCTGAAGCGCAGTTCGACATAATCGAGGCACTCACTGGCGGCGTCTTGCGTGTTCTCGTAGGCCACGCGACGGCAGGCGTCATAGTCCACCAGCACTTCGGTCATCCAGCGGAACTTGGCGATGAAGGCCATGACTCCGGGGACGGCGGTGTCCTCGGCTTTGGAGCCGACGACTTGGACGTAGGGACGCAGGGTTTCGAGATCCCAGGCGGGCAGGGGCAGGTTGTGCCGCCGGCCGAGGTCCAGGATGGTTTCCAGGCGGACGTTGCCGTCCAGGTGGCGGTGCAGGTCGATCGCGGGCAAGCCAAGGTCGATCATAGGCCGTTTCTTTCCATCGCAGGCGACTGACGTCGCCAGTGCGTACGACATTATACTATTGATTGGTTCCATGGCAAAGTTGGTCATGCATTCGCTGCATCTTAGAAACTCGACCTTCGCAATCCTTTTGATTTTTTCCGCAGTTTCAATTGACACAACGGGAGGGATATGGTACAGTCGTTTCTTGCGTTGTGGATCTGTCTGCCCAGCGGAGTATGGCAATCCCCGGAGCGCAGCTGCGCTTTGCCCACAGTCAGTGCCGATGACCGAAGGGAGAGCGAGGCAGGAGCGGGCGGGCAGTCCGGCGAAGTAGTCAAACCAGTCGAGT
>Ga0315286_10001987_pt1 | contig 18875 bp, 9 predicted proteins | sample YL17G10_0_MG_FD_205038 | JGI IMG/M metagenome (GOLD analysis project Ga0315286, IMG submission 205038) | Sediment microbial communities from Yellowstone Lake, YNP, Wyoming, USA - YL17G10_0 | ecosystem: Environmental > Aquatic > Freshwater > Lake > Sediment | place: USA: Wyoming | collected... | reverse complement strand
CGGCATTCATGGCTTTCGCTACCTCGTGGGCGAATTGGTCGAAATCCGCCGCCAGGACCCGCTTCACTTCTTCTACACTCACCTGTTTATCTTCCATGACTTAATCTCCTTTCGTATGAGGTTCATAAGTCACTGTAAACAAAGGAATTACCTAGCGCCAGAAAAAAACCTCACACACAGGAAATCCCTGCCGGCCGGCGGCCATCGGCAGTCAATGGCGGGCCGCCCGGGAGCCCCAGAGGGCCCCCGAATCTCTCGAGACGCATCTCGATGGTCCAGGATTCAGTCCTGGTGCTCGGGTCTCGTCTCTTGACGGTATCGTTGACAGGAGGCGACCCACGCGGCAAGATGTATCCGCCCTTCACCGGAGTCTGCCGGCATTGCCTATCGCATGTGTGAAATGTGTAGCTCCAACCCCGATTCCGGATGGCCGCCCAGCATGGTCATCTGCCTGGAACCCGGATAACAAACCGCGTGCCGGTTCTTCTACCGGGTGCTCACGGGGACCGGCGGGAGCGACGCCGGTGTCACTGGCGGGGCGGTCTCGATCACGAACCGGGCCGAGCGGACAGCCGATACGTTGCCCTTGATGTCCTGGGCGATCCACTGGATCGTAGTCGTCCGGTCGAACAGGAACACCTCGCCCGGCTGTCGCGGCCCCGTGGCGTTCCACACGGTTGAGGAGGTCGTGGGCGTCGAGCCGTCGAGCGTGTAGTAGATCACCGCCGGCTCATTGCCGTACTGGAAGGTCGCCCGGATGGGCGTCGCCGAGGTCCCGCCGTCCGGCACAAGGTTCACTACCGGCGGCTCGTTGTCGAACGCGTACTGCAGGGCGGTTTCCAGCAAACCGTAGCTGCCGGAGGCGAACTCCAGTGCCTCGTACCAGCCTTCTGCCGCGAAATTGGGTTGGAAACCGACCCCGACCTGCAGCGTCCCGGCCGTCGTCGAGAGGAATCGTTCGGAGCCCGTCTCGAAGGCGTAGGCGATGATCCCCTTGCGGTACCACTGGTCGTCGGCGCTGCCGCCCGCCGCCGAGTACAGCACGTCCGTAATTGGGCCGGTGCGCTCCGGCAGGACGACCGTTCCTCGCTCCTCCTTGATCCGGCTCAGAATCAGGTCCGCCCCGGAGAAGAAGTAGGCCTCGACGCCGATATTGGGCGCGGGGAGCGTGACGCGGCCGGCCAGGATATAGGCGCCGGGCGACCACATGAAGTAGCCGCCGTAGCTGTGGATGTTACTGGAGAACTTGATGTTCGTGTACGTGTCGACGATCCACTGCTCGTTGCGGATTTCCGGCTCGGACGCCTCCGAAGGTCCCGCGTAGAGGGGGCTCGAGCTGTCCGTCGACGCACCTTCATAGCCGTCGTAGATGGAGCCGACCGTGTTGTTGCGGTTGATATCGACGCCCCAGTAGTCGCGGTAGGCCGGCATGCCGGTCAAGGTCGTCGGGGAGCAGTAGCAGGTCACATTCTTGCGCTGCATGCTGGCGTCGTAGAATGAGTAGAGCGAGCCGTCCGGGTTCGACGTCGGCAGCAGGAAGACGTCGAGGTTGTCCACAATGGACCTGGTTTTCGGGTCGATCACGTAGTTGCGCAGCAGCCGCTCGGCCGTCTCGAGGCACACGAGCGGGGTCGTCCATTCGCGCGCGTGTTGCTGGCAATAGATCAATACGCCGACCTTGGAGCCGTCGCGGTGTTTGCCGATCCGGAGCATCTGCCCCTGAAACGGCCCGCGCGGCACGCTCGCCGGCGCGTGCAGAAAATCGGAGAGGCCCACCACGGCGCGCGGCTGCACGATGCCGGCGCCGGCATTGCCGGCCCACGTGTAGGCGGTCACCAGGGCGCCGGCGGCCGGGTCGTTGTTGATCGCATCGCGGACCTGCGCGGCCGTGCTCGTCAGGGCGCCGGCCCGACTGGTGGCCAGCCGGACCGTGATCCGGTTGCCGGCCACCGAAACGGTGAGCGGGGCGCCGGCCGCGTTGGGGTCGAGGAACTCGGTCTGGATGTCGTTGCCCCCCTCCTGGCCCCAGACATTGGTGAACAGCACCACCGCCTGTGACAGTTGCTGACTGCTCGGCAGGTTGCCGATCCCGGTCGTCCCCGCCATCGTCGCCATGGACTTGCGCTGGTAGCCGTTCGTCAGATGGGGCAGGTTGATGATCTCGGCCAGGTCCGGGAACTCTGCCGCCAGGGCGTTGATCCGCTGCTTGGCCTCGATCGGGTCCATATAGTGCGTGATAAACCCCTTCAGGTAGCCGTCGGCCACGGGCGGCAGGCCACCCCCAAGCCAGGGATTCACCGGCCCCTCGGCGAACGACCCTGTGCTCGATGCGACACGGACCGTGGCCGGCACCGGCGTGGCCGTCCCGAGCGCACCGGCCCGCACGAGCGTGCGGTGGTACATGTACCGGCCGGCGTCGGCGTACTTCGACAGCACCGCGGCCGGGCCGTAGTCCCCCCCTTGCTCCTTCCAGGCCATGGCCAGGCTCGGTCCGCCCGTGCCCGTGCCGAGCGAGGTCCTCGCCGCGACCGAAAGGAACCGGCCGGCATAGTTTGTGAAATAATCGGCACGGAGGATCATGATCTCGCCGCCGGGGTCGAATCCCGCCGCGCTCACGTCCCCGGGGCGCCGGCCGGGTGCGGCGGCCGCGTTCAGGGACCGCTTCTCGGCCGCAATGGTGGCCTCCCGCTCCGCCTTCGCCGCCTCCCAGGTCGAGCGGCCCTCGACCGTGGCTCCAGCCTGGAAGCCCAACGACTCATAGTACGCCCGCATGCTCGGCGTGACAATCGCATTGACCGTCACGCTGCCGTCTCCGTTCTCGCGCAGGTATTCGGCAAGGTCGGCCCCGATGGCCACGAGTTGGTCGATGGCCACCCGGCTCGGCAAACGAAACTCCACGAGGGCCTTTTCCTGTCCCTCGGGGTCCAAGCCAAGCGCCGGGCCATTGTCCAGCGGTGCACCGGCAACCGGCCCGACGACAAAGGCCGGCAGCAACAGGAGGATCAGCCAAATATGCCTTCGATGTATGCTCAGTGCCCCTGGACCGGTCCCGTGATTGAGTGTGGCCTGCGGTCGCACCATTTCTCCATCTCCTCCTCAACGGCATCTGTGCGGTGAATTCTGATTGAAAAGAAGGCAGAATCACATCCGCACGCTCAACGTTGACTTCCTATTGTATCCAGGGGCGCGGCTCCAAGGCAAGCACAAAGCAGCCGGGAGAGACCTCGGTGTCTGTGCAGCTCTTCGGGCATCGGGGATTTCGGCCTGTAGATGGGCTTGGGTGGCAGCCGCAAGTCCGCAGGACTTGGGGATGGCTGCGGGCGTTGGGAGCCTGTTGCTGCCCAATGACATGGCTAATGCGGCCATTCCCAGGCTTCGCTTGAGGCTGCCACTCGTCGAGACGGCCCAGCCGAGGGCGGCTGGGCTACACAAGATCCAAAGCCACCGTTGCGTCGGTCGCCTGCGATCGGAGAGCCGCGGTGAACAGCTTGTGCCATAGCACACTCTCTTCGGGTGTGGCACATCCGGCGAACCGTCCGGGCGTCTGGCCTCGGTCCAGCTCGTACAGGAAGGCCGCCCACATCTGGAGAATCGCGTCACAGACGCCGAACTGGAAGATCTCGCCCGTGATCGATTTGTACGTGACCTCGTGCCCCAGGTGGATCGTCTGCCAAGTCGCTTCGCCGCCGGGGGTGTATTCGAGCAGCTCGAGCGTGTTGGCCTCGTTGAGGCTGTACCGCACCGAGGCCCGCGTTCCATAAATCTCGATGTACCAATTGTTCTTTTGGCCGGGCGAAATCCGCTCCGTTCGCAGGTGGAACGGGAAGACGCTGCCCGTGGCCGGGTCCTCGGCCTCACAAAGCATGTTCGCGTTGTCCCAGGTCTCGCACGGGACCATCCCGCCCTTGCCGTCCGGCCGCTCGCGGACGATGTTGGACAGGACTGCTCGCACGTTTCTGGGAATCCAGCCGGCGCGGAACGGCACGGCGCAGACGTGAGGCCCCAGATCCCCCATGACGCCGTACTCGCCGTTGTACTCGATCATGCGTTTCCAGTTGATGGGCTTTTGCGGGTTCAGGTCGCTGCCGTGCAGGAAGCCCACGTTGACCTCGATAATCCGGCCAAAGGCCCCCGCTTCGATCATCCGCCCAATCCTCTGGACCGCCGGGAAGAAGACGAACTGGGATGCGCATCGGACGAAGCAGTTCGGGTGTCTGTGCATCGCGGCCATGACCGCGGTGTTGGCCGCCAGGTCGACGCCGAAGGGCTTCTCGCCCATCAGGTGTTTGCCGGCGTCCAGGGCGGCCGTGTAGAACTCCTCGTGCAGATGGTGCGGCACGGCGATGTAAACCGCCTCGACCTCGGGATTATTCAGAAGCTCGCGATAGTCGCTCGTGACCTGCGCGAGAGTCGGGACGTTCTTCCTGAACCAGTCGATCTTGGGCGTATCGAGCGTGCGGTTGCAGACGGCCACGATCTCGGGCCGAATGGTCATATCAGGCAGATGCAGCCACCGAGCCGCCGCACTGGCAAACTCGTGGCCCATCATGCCGCCACCGATGATCCCAAATCGAACCGTTCGCATTGTGATTTATGATTTACGAATTATGATTTACGATTTACCGGGACTATGCCCCTGCGCGATCCGGCGCCGATCCCAAATCATAAATCATCAATCATAAATCATCAATTCTTATCGTAGGCCATGAAGTAGATCATGGGCACGACCACCAGCGTGAACAGCGTCGAGACGAGCAGACCGAAGATCAGCGACCAAGCCAGGCCGGAGAAGATCGGGTCCAGTGTAATGGGCCAGGCGGCCAGCATGGCGGCGAAGGAGGTCAGTAGGATCGGCCGCGTCCGTAGGGCGCCCGCTTCGAGCAGCGAATTCACCAGTGGCTTACCCTCCTTCTTGCGCTCTTCCACGAACTCGATCAGCAGAATTGCGTTACGCGTGGCGATGCCGGAAAGAGCGATGATCCCGATCATGGCCGTCGCGGTGAAGTAGACCGGGTCGCGCCACCCGTCCACGTCCTTGGCGATCAGCACATTGAGCAGCCAGAAGCCCGGCATGATGCCGATCACTGTCAGCGGCAATGCAACTAATTGGATCGCCGGCAGCAGGTAGCTCTGCGTTTGATACAGCAGGAGGACATAAATCCCGAGCACGGCTACGGCGAAAGCGATTCCCAAGTCGCGGAAGACACGAACGGTGATTTCCCACTCGCCTTCGCCCCCCCATTTGACCGTGTAATTGCTCAACGCCGGCTCGCGACGGACCTTGTCGCTGAGCTGGAACACCGCCACCGGTGGGGGCAAGCCCGCCGTATCGCCAAAGACGTAAACCACCCGCCGCAGGTTCTTGTGATAGATGGGCTGGTCGATCTTCGTCTCCTCGAACCGGCCCAGTTCCGCCAGCGGCGCCGCCTCCCCGCCGACGCCGCGAACCATAAGCTGCCCCAGCCGGCTCACGTGGCTTCGCTCGTCACGAGGCAGCCGCAGCGCGATCCACACGGGATTGACCTGGTCATCCAGGCGGAGCGAAGCCGACTTCGCGCCTTCCACGGCCCCGCCGAGCAATTGGGCAATCTGGGACTCGGAGATGCCGTTCAGGGCCGCCTTCGTGCAGTCCACCACGAATCGCTGCCGGGCCTGGGGCGCGACCAGGATGTCGTCCACATCCACGACATTGGGCGTCTGTTCCATGAACCGCCGGACTTGGCGGGCCCCTGCCGCCAGTTCATCGTAGGACTGGCCCGCGGAACCGTACACCTCGGCGACCAGCGTGCTGATGACCGGCGGTCCCGGCGGCGACTCGACGATCTTGATATTCGCCCCGTGCCGCTTGGCGATAGCCTGGAGATCGTTTCGCACGCGAAGGGCAATGGCGTGGCTCTGCTGCGCCCTGCGCTTCTTGGCCACGAGATTGAAACGCACGTCCGCAACGTTGCCGCCTTGCCGCAGGTAGTAGTGCCGGACCAGCCCGTTGAAGTCGATCGCGCTGCTGGTCCCGGCGGTCGTCGTCACATCCGTCACCTCAGGCACACCGACCAAGTACTCCGCGAGATCGTGGGCCACCGCCTCGGTCGTCTCCAGGGTGGTGCCCTCCGGCATGTCGATCACAACCTGTAGCTCGCTCTTATTGTCGAAGGGGAGCATCTTGAGCGGCACGGCCTGCAGCAGCACCAGCAAACCGGCGAAAACCAACAGCAAGCCAATCACCGTCAGAATGCCCCAGCGCAGAGACCGCCGGCCGAAGATCGGCATCATCACAGCTTTGTAGGAGCGGTACAGCCAGCTTTCCTCTAGGACGAAGGCCTTGCCGTGGGCGTGCTCGGCGGTGGACCGCAGGCACAAGTAGCTCAGCCACGGGGTGATCGTGAACGCCACAAGCAGACTCATAAGCATGGCGATGGGCACGTTCAGGGCCATGGGCGCCATGTACGGCCCCATCATGCCCGTGATGAAGAACATCGGCACGAACGAGATGATGACGGCCAGCGTCGCCAGGATGATCGGCGGCCGGACCTCGTTCACCGCACACACGATCGCCCGGTACGGGTCCAGCAAGCGCATCGCAAAATGCCGGTGGATGTTCTCCACGTCCACGATGGGGTCATCCACCACCAAGCCCAGTGACAGAATCAGGGCAAAGAGGGTCACGCGATTGATCGAATACCCGAGCAGCAGGTTGATCAGCAGCGTGATGCTGAACGTGATCGGGACAGCCAAGGCGATGATCAGCCCCTCCCGCCAGCCTAAACTGTATGCCAGCAGCGCCACGACAATCGCGATGGCCACCAGCAGGGCCTCGATCAACTCGTTGACTTTCTCATCGGCGGTATGACCGTAATCCCGCGTCACCCGCAGATGAACATCCTCCGGCAAGGCCTCCGCCGCAAAAGCGTGGGCCGCCTTCTTGACGTCCTGCGACACCACGACGGCATTGGTCCCCTTGCGCTTGGCGACCGCTACGGTGACGGCCGCATAATCCTGGTTCCGCGTGACGCCGGTGGGCATCGCCATCTCCTCGGCCAGGGGGTCATATTCCGTGTATGCCTGCGGACCGAACGCGATCCGCGAGTACGCCGTGGGTTCCGCCGGACCATCCCGCACTTCGGCCACCTGCTTGAGGAACACCGGCCGCTGGTCGTTGACGCTCACGACCAGGTTCTCGACCGTCTCGGCCGTAGTCAGAAACTGCCCGGCCTGGAATCGGATGGCTTGGTCGTCCTGCACCAGCTCGCCGCTCAGGACTGAGACATTCGCCCCCTGCAAGGCCCGCTGGATGTCACACAGGGTCACGTTATACCCGGCCATCCGGCCCGGCGACAGGTACACCGTGATTTCCCGGGGCCGGCCCGCAATCACATAGGTCCGGCCCGCGTTCTTCACTGCCTGGAGGCGAATCTCCAGTTCTTCCGCCATTCGCCGAAGCTCATAATCGCTGTAAGCCGGGCTGTACAAGGTCAGGCTCACGATGGGCACATCGTCGATTTCGACGGGCTTGACGACCCACCCCGACACCCCGGGGGGGACCTGGTCGATGTTGGCCTGGACCTTGTTGTGCAGCTTGACCCAGCTTCGTTCGAGGTCTTGCCCGACGTAGAACCGCACGGTCACAATGGCCTGGCCCGGCATGCTCGTGGAGTAGATGTGTTCGACGCCCGGGATCTGGTAGAGCAGCTTCTCGAGCCGGGTCGAGACCTGCCGCTCCACTTCCGCCGCATCGGCCCCCGGCATCGAGATCATCACGTCGGCCATCGGTACGATAATCTGCGGGTCTTCCTCCCGCGGCGTAATCAGCAGCGACGCCGCCCCTGCGACCAGACTCATGATGATCAGCAGGACCGACAGATTGCCCTTGAGAAACGTCTCGACAATCCGCGTCATCCAGTCGTGGCCGCCGCCCGCCGGGGTCGAGGAGGGTGCTTCGTGCTCAGCGTTCGTTGGTTCGCCCATGCGACTCCTTCCTACGTGCGTCAATCTCGCGTGGCACAACTCACGGAACAGCAATCCGTTCTGTCTGCTTCAGGCCACTCAGGACTTCGACCATGTCGTCGTGCAACCGGCCGAGGGTTACGAACCGCCGGTGGGGAACGCCTTTGCCGTCCAGCACGTCCACGAGCTGGAGCTGACCGACGTGCCGGACCGCGCGGGCGGGGATGACCATGGCCTGGTACGTGCCCGTCGGGACCGCCAGCGTGCCGAACTGTCCACTGACCAGACTCGCCTGGGGCGGCAGCGACACCTTGACCATCAGCGTCCGGGTCCGCGGGTCTGCCTGCGGGACGATCTCTCGCACTGTGCCTTGCAGCGTCTGCTTGATGGCGTCGATTCGCACCTCCAGTTTTTGTTCGGGTTTTATGCCCGCCGTCAGCGACTCCGCCACCACGGCGTGCAACTCCGGCTCGGCGGGCGTCTCAATGACGAACAAACGCTGTCCTGGAGTCACCATGTCGCCGGGATCGATCATCTTGCGGACCACCCGCCCGCTCAGGGGCGCTTCGATGGTCGTGAAGCTCAGCATCACCTGCGCCTCGCGCACCGCCGCGGCCGCTTGCTGCCTCTGGGCCTCCAGGCGGGCCATATCGCTCTGCACCGCCGTGACCTGCTGGGCGGCCGCCCTCGCCTGGGCTTCGGCCACGTCCTTCTGGGCACGGGCACGATCTCGCTGCTGGTCGGTCGTCGCCTTCTGGGCGAACAATGCCTCTGAACGATTGAAATCCGCAAGGGCCTGGGCCGCCTGGGCCTGGGCCGCTTGGTGCTGGGCCTCGGTAGCCGCCAGTTGCGCCGTCGCGCCGGCCAGAGCATTCTCGGCGGCCGTGACCTGGGTCTGGGCCTGCCTGAGTTTCGCCTCGATGTCTCGCGCATCGAGCCGGGCCAGCACGGTCGCCCCACCACCTTGCGCACCGCTTGGCCCCGTTACGGCTTGGCCCTCATGCACCGTCACCTCCAGCACCTGGGCCATGATCCGCCCCGCTACCTGGGCCTGCGTGCGTGTCTGCACCGTACCCACCTGCTCGACGATCAGCGGGAACTCCCGCCTCTCGACAGCCTGACTCTTCGGGGCTGTGGGCAGGGCCTTTTCCGTGGCGGCCCGCGTGTCCGCCTGAACCTTGTAGATGAATGCACCCGACAGCCACAGCATCAGCACGATCAGCACCGCTGCCAACGCCAGCACCTTGGCGGCTTCCCGCATGGCTGCCTTGGAACCCCTGGGCAAAGAAAGCCGTGGTCGGCGAGTCCTTTTCACTGCACGCGCGATCCTTTTCATAACAATGGTCTCTCCATGCGACGAAGTATGACAAAAAGCCGGATAGCAGCTATTGGACCTGGCCTATAACGCGTATGACCAGGGTTTTCTACAAAATACCCCTCACCAAACAAGAAGTTCTCTCATCCGCCACAAAACCACGACCGGCAGGCAGGTTCCGCTCCTTCTCGGGGATCGGTCACCCGATGAACAGATTCACATTCGCCGACCCGGCCTTGTCCAGGTACATGGCCACACCGCCCTCTTCTACGCCGTCGATCAGCTCCTCCCGTTTGATGCCCATCAGGTCCATGGTCATGGTGCAGGCCACCAGACGCACGCCGCTCTGTTTGGCGGCAGCGATAAGCTCGGGCAGGGAAAGAACGTTTTTCTTCTTCATGATGCTCTTGATCATGGCGGTTCCCATGCCGGCCATGTTCATCTTGGACAGGGTCGTCTTGTCGGCCCCGCGAGGCATCATCCAGCCGAACATCCGCTCGATGAAGGTCTTGCGGACCGGCACGGACCGCGAGCGGCGCAGCAGGTTCAGGCCCCAGAAGGTAAAGAACATCGTCACGTCACTGCCCATGGCGCAGGCCCCGTTGGCGATGATGAAGGCGGCCATGGCCTTGTCAAAGGCGTCGCTGAAAACGACGAGGGTCTTGTGATTGGAAGTCGCCGCTGGCGCAGGCGTCGGGGAAGGCTGGCCTTTCTCCACCACCGCAGTGAGCACTCCCTTGTTGAGCTGCTTGTCCCGCAGTCGGCTGCCGGTGGTGTGGCACCAGCCCTCCAAGTCTGCGGCAAAACTGGGTTCCGATACGGAGATCCTTACGGCCTGGCCGGGCTGAATCTGATCCATGGCCTGCTTGAGCCGCAGGATGGGGCCCGGGCACTGGAGGCCACAGGCGTCGATCTCGCGGACGACCAGAGTTTCAAGTTTGAAGTTTGAAGTTTCAAGTCTTCCCACTTCCGACTTCCCACTTCCAACTTCCTGGGTTTGCCCGGTGTCCTCCTTGACCTCGCGTTGGACCTTGGGTCTGCCCGACATCAGCCCCATCGCCTGGCCATAGGTCTTGTACCCGCCTGTGAGATTGCGGCAGGCGATGCCGTTCTGGGAAAGGATACGGCAGGCCAGATAACCCCGAAGGCCAACTTGGCAAAAGACCAGGATCTCTTTGTCCTTGGGAAGCTCGCCCAGCCGGCTGCGCAGCTCGTCGAGCGGGATGTTGACCGACCCGGGGATGGTGCCTTGCTGGACTTCATGCGTGGTGCGCACGTCCAGGACCAACTGCTTGGGGCCGGGGTTGGCCACATCCGCCACGTGGCAGATCCCGACCTCTTTTCGCAGCACGTTGGCGGCCACGAATCCCGCGTAGTTGACCGGGTCCTTGGCGGAGCCAAAGGGTGGGGCGTATGCCAATTCGAGCTTTTCCAGGTCATACACGGTCATTCCGGCCCGGATGGCTACGGCCAAGACATCGATCCGCTTGTCCACGCCGTCGGCCCCGACGCACTGGGCGCCCAGCACTTTGCCGCTTTCGGGGTCGAACAGGAGTTTGAGGCTCATCTGCATTGCCCCCGGATAATAGCCGGCGTGGCTGGCCGGGTGCACGTAGATCTTCTCATAGGCCAGGTTCGCCCTCTTGAGGGCCTTTTCGCTGAGCCCGGTCATGCCCACGGCCAAGTCGAAGACTTTGCAGATCGCGGTGCCCTGGGTCCTGTCATAGGCGGCGTCACCACCCAGAGCGTTGATCGCCGCGATCCGGCCCTGCCGGTTGGCCGGGCCGGCCAACGGGATCACGGTGGCAAAGCCGCCGACCAGGTCCTGGACCTCCACGGCATCGCCGACCGCGTAGATATCGGGGTCCGAGGTCCGCATGTGATCGTCCACGACGATGCCTTTACGCTGGCCGATGGTCAAGCCGGCTTCAGCGGCGAGTTTGACCTCCGGCCGGACTCCCACGGCGAGGATGACCAAGCCGCAGGGGATGACCCGGCCTGTGCTGAGCCGTACATCCAACTGGCCATCCCGCTCTTGGATGGCTGTGACGCTGTTGCCTAAGCACAGGTCCACGCCCTTCAGATGCAGATGCTCGTGCAAGGGCGTGGCCATCTCCGGATCGATCGGGCCCATCACCTGGGATTCGAGTTCCACCAGAGACACGGCAAGCCCTCGATGCACCAGGACCTCCGCCATCTCCAGGCCGATATATCCACCGCCCACCACGACGGCCCGCTCGCGCGCGAGCCCGGAAGGTGAGAAGGTGGGAAAGTCAGAAGGCGAGAGAGCCTTCCGATCTTCTTCCGTTCTTACGTTCTTACCTTCTTCGTCCTGGCCGGCGTCCACGACCGCCTTGATCGCGTCCATGTCCGCCAGGCTGCGGAGCGTGAAGACCCTCTTGTGGTCGGCGCCGGAGATCGGAGGACGGACAGGCTCGGCCCCGGGGCTCAGGATCAGGGCATCATAAGGCTGCTCATATCGCTTGTCGTTGGCCCTATCGTGGACCACCACGTTCTTTTGCTGGCGATTGATGCGGATGACCTCGCTGCGGGTGCGGATATCAATGGCAAACCGCTGACGCATCGCCTGGGGGCTTTGGACCAGGAGCCGGGCCCGATCCTGGATGATGCCGCCGACGTGGTAGGGAAGGCCGCAGTTGGCAAAGGAGATGTCGCTGCCTCGCTCCAGCAGAACGATCTCGGCGTCTTCGCTCACGCGTCTGGCCTTGGCCGCCGCAGACGCCCCGCCCGCCACCCCACCCACAATCACAATGCGTTTACGTTGACCCATGTTCATACCTCATTCATATCGGGACTCCATGTGCCCCCAACTTCCATAGAGCATCCATGTCCGACACGACCCATTTGACTTCATCTGCGTTGCGCCTCTACGCTACGCGCCACAAGATACCACGACACGGCATTCAATCTCAATAGCTCTGGCCGTCTGTTTTGGGCCGCAACTCCGGATATTCTAATCGTTTTCTCATTCGAGGCTTCCTACGATGGGCCGGTCGCAATGCAATTGCCCAGAAAGGAGCAGATTATGTCAAGGCGATGGATGAGGGAAGCTGGCTGTCCGGCGTCAACGGGGCCAGGTTCGGCCTGATGATGCCCGGCAAACCCAAGGTGGGCGATCGGTACTACCAGGAGCTGGCGCCGAAGGTGGCCCTCGACCGCGCGGAAGTCGTCAGCCTCACAGAGAAAGTCAAGGTGCCCGCCGGGACATACGAGGATTGCCTGAAGACAAAGGAGTCGAGCGGCCTGGAGAAAGGCGTCGAAGAGAAGTTGTTCGCCCCCGGCGTAGGTCCCCTGAAGGACGGCGGCTTCAAACTGGCGAAGATTGAGACGCCGGCAGTTAAGCGGCCCGACCCGGTGACAAAGACCTTCAAAGCGGCGTTCCCCAAGGGCGAAATCCTCAAGGTGGACGCGGAGGAAGAGAACGGCGTCACCGTCTACGACATCGAGTTCAAGGATGGAGCGACTGAAAAGGAGACGGACATCACCGCCGACGGCACCATGCTGGAGTTCACGGTCGTGATCCCCGTCAAACAGGTGCCCCCGGCGGCGATGAAGGCCGTCCGGGACGCCGCCAAGGGCGCGAAGATCGGCCGGATCGAGCGAGTCGAGATCAGCTACGAGGCCAAAGACGGCAAGACCATCAAGCTGGACAAGCCCATCACCCGCTTTGCGGTTGAACTCGCTAAGGGCGCCCGGAGCTCGGAGATCGTCGTGGACCCCGAGGGCTCCGTGGTCGAGCCCGCCACGCTTGACGCCAAGAACTGAAGGGGTTAGAAATGGGCTCATGCAAGAGATAAGTATCGGGAGATTCATCGCGGTCCGGGCGGCCGGTTTGTGCTTTCTGGCCGGCTGCGCCCACTATGAGGCCAAGCCCTTGTCGCCCGAGCAAACGGCAGCCCAGTTCGAAGCCCGCACGCTCGACGATCCGGCACTGAAGCAGTTCTTGGAGCAGAACCTCAAGCGCGACCTCCCAAGTTGGCCATTGCGGGAATGGGATAGCGGCACGCTCACGCTCGTGGCCCTCTATTATCATCCCAGCCTGGATGTGGCGAGAGCCCAGTGGGCCGTCGCCCAGGCAGGCATCAGGACCGCCGGCGAGCGCCCCAACCCAACCGCCGATCTGGCACCCCAATATACCTCCAACTCCGAAAGCGGCGTCTCGCCCTGGGTGGCGGCTCTGACCCTCACCGGCACCATCGAGACCGCCGGCAAACGCGGCTACCGCATCGAGCGGGCGAAGCAAGTATCCGAGTCCGCCCGGCTCAACCTCGCCGAACAGGCCTGGCAGGTGCGAAGCCGCCTGCGGACCAGCCTGCTCGACCACACGGCGGCCCAACGCCGCGTCGCCATGCAGCAGGAGGCGCTGGCCGCCCAGCAACGGGTCCTCAAGCTGCTGGAAGGTCGGCTGTTCGCCGGCGCCATTGCCGCCACTGACCTGACCACACAGCGCGTGGCCCTGATCAAGACGCAGGCCGACTTTGCCGACGCCCAGCGTCAGGCCATTGAAAGCCGTGCCGCGGTGGCCCAGGCCCTCGGCTTGCCATCGCGGGCCATCGAAGGATGCACGCTGAAGTTCGACCCGTTGCAGCCGGCTGAGGCCGGGCGCGACTTGGAGTCTACCGAAGCCCGGCGGCGAGCCTTGCACAGCCGCGCGGATATCCTCGCCGCCCTGGCCGACTATGCCGCCAGCCAGTCCGCACTCCAGCTCGAAATCGCCAAACAGTATCCCGATATCCACCTCGGTCCCGGCTATGAATATGACCAGGGCGCGCACAAGTGGGGATTGGCGGTTGGCGCGGACCTGCCCGTGTTCAATCGCAATGAAGGCCCGATCGGTGAGGCCCGGGCCAAACGTACCGAGGCCGCCTCGCGACTTCTCGCCCTACAGGCCCAGGTCGTGGCCCAGATCGACCTTGCCATGGCGGCCCGGGCCGCCTCGCAGGAACAGTTGCGGCAGATCGACGCCTTGCTGGAGACGCAGCAACGCCGCGTCCGGTCCATCGAAGAGATGGTCAAGGCCGGCGCCGCCGATCAGCTCGACCTGAGCTCGGCCCAGCTCGAAGTGTCCACGACCGAGCTGGCCCGTCTCGATGCGATGGTCAAGGCCCAGCAGGCGATTGGCCAGCTTGAGGACGCCATACAGGTCCCCTTGGATCTTTTGCCGTGCGTCGAGCAAGACCCCCGCACCGGCGACGCAGAAGAGAACAAATCGTGAGCAAAACCGTTGAATATCATTGCGAGGAGCGCAGCGACGAAGCAATCTCAATCCTTGGCGGGGGAGATTGCTTCGCTTCGCTCGCAATGACATCCTGTGCCCATGAGGAGAATAAATCGTGAGCAAAGTCATTGCAGGAATCCTGGTCGGCCTCGCTCTCGGCGCGGCGGGCACGGTGATCCTCCTGAGATATCCCAGCGTCCAGGACCTTCTGAAGTGCGCCAATGGCGAAGCAGAGCAAGCACCTGAAGAGCCGACCGAGGAATCGTTCGTCCAACACGACGCCGAAGGCCAAACGGCCGTCAAGCTTGACCCGAATACGCAAACCCTGATGGGACTGAAGGTCGTGTCCCTGGCGGCCGCCGAGGCCCCGGCCGAGGCCAAAGGCTGGGGCCACGTTCTCGACCCCGCCCCGCTGGCGGCCCTTTGGACGGAAGCCGCCTCGGCCCAGGCCGCGTTGCAGGCGTCCACCAAGGAATTCGAGAGGCTCAAGATCCTGTATTCACAGGACCACAACGCCTCCGCCCGCGCCCTGGAGGCGGCGGAAGCCGCGATGAGCCATGACCGGATTGGGCTCGAATCCGTGCAGTTGCGTCTGCTGCTGGGCTGGGGCAAGACAATCGCCTCGCAGGAGGACCTGCCGGCATTCGTCCGTTCCCTGGTCGCGCAGGAAATCGCATTGATCCGCGTGGACCTGTCGCCCGGCGAAGGCCCGAAAACGCCGCCCGCCGGTGGCCGCCTCGCTCCAGTGAGTGCCCCCGAAAACATGATCGAGGCACAGGTCCTCGGTCCTGCCCCCACCGCCGACCCGCAACTGCAAACCGAAGGTTTTCTCCTGCTGGTCAAGGGCAGTTCCCTGCCGCCCGGCACAGCCGTCATGGCGTGGCTGAGTCTCCCTGGGCCGAAACGCTCCGGCGTGATCGTGCCGCGAAGCGCCCTGCTGCGGCACGAAGGCGAGACGTTCGTCTATCTCCAAATAGGCGACGACCTGTTCCAGCGCAAAGCCGTGGAGCTGGAGCGTCCGGTCAGCAACGGATGGTTCGTCGATGCGGACCTCAAGCCGGGGGAGAAAGCCGTCGTTGTCGGTGGACAACAACTGCTCTCGGAGGAACTCAAGGGACAAGGGGGAGAGGAGTAGATCTCCATGCTGCAAGCTCTCGTCCGATTCTCCCTCCAGTTCCGAGGCGTGATTGTGGCCCTGGCCTGCATCCTTCTCGCCTACGGACTCTACGTCGCCAAGAACGCCAAGCTCGATGTCTTCCCGAACTTCGTTCAGCCGCAGGTGGTGATTCAGGCGGAATCGCCCGGCCTGTCACCCGAGCAGGTGGAGTTGCTCGTCACGCGCCCGGTCGAGACCATGGTCAACGGCCTGGGCGACATGGAATCCCTCCGCTCGGAGTCCATTGAAGGGCTGTCCATCATCAGCGCCGTATTCAAGGAAGGCACGGATGTCTTCCGCGCCCGCCAAATGCTGGCGGAGAAACTGGCGGAGACGGCCGGCGAGCTGCCAGCGGGTGTCCAGACACCACGCATGACGCCGTTGACCTCGTCCACGATGGACCTGCTCAAGATCGGTCTAGTCTCAGACAAGATGACGCCGATGGAGTTACGCACGTTCGCCGACTGGACGCTCAAGCCGCGACTCCTCTCCGTGCCCGGCGTGGCCGCCTGCCGCGTGTTCGGCGGCCAAGTGCGCCAACTGCAAATCCAAGTCCGGCCGGACCGCCTGATCGCTTACAGCCTCGCGCTATCCGATGTGCTGGCGGCCGCCAAGGTCTCGACCGCCGTCATGGGGGCCGGCTTCGTCGAGACCAGCAACCAACGGATCACGATTCAAACCGAGGGCCAGGCCCTAACGCCAGAAGTGCTCGGCGAGGTTGTCGTGACTCACATCAATGGCGGTAGCGTCCGGCTCAAGGACGTGGCCGACGTCGTCGAAGGCGCAGAGCCCAAATTCGGCGATACCATCATCATGGGCAAGCCCGGTGTGCTGATGACGATGGCCAGCCAGTTCGGCACCAACACGATGGAAGTGACGATAGCCCTGGAGGCAGCTCTAGCGGAGATGAAGCCGGTCTTCGAGAAAGAGGGCATTGCGCTCTATCCCCGCCTGCACCGGCCCGCGACATTCATCGAGACCGCGATCCGCAACATGAGGCACTCGCTGGCGCTCGGCGGCATCCTGGTGGCCGTGGTGCTGTTCCTGCTTCTGGGCAGCGTCCGTACGGCGTTCATCTCGCTGACGGCCATTCCTCTGTCGCTGCTGACGGCCGTCATCGTGCTCGAAAAGATGGGCATCACCATCAACACGATCACGCTGGGCGGCCTGGCCATCGCGCTGGGCGAAGTCGTGGACGATTCCATCATTGACGTGGAGAACATCTTCCGCCGGCTTCGCGGAAACAAGATGCTGGCAAAGCCGCGCCCCGTGTTTGCCGTCGTGCTGGACGCCTCGCTCGAAGTTCGCAGCGCCGTCGTGTACGCGACCTTCATCGTAGCCCTGGTCTTTCTGCCCGTGCTGACGTTGACCGGACTGCAAGGCAGCTTCTTTGCCCCGCTGGCGTTGAGCTACATCCTCGCGATCCTGGCGTCCCTGCTGGTGGCGCTAACGCTGACACCAGCATTGGCGTACCTGCTCTTCGACAAGGGTGCGAGAAAGACCGAGGAGCCGCATGTGCAACGTGCGTTGAAGGTCATCTATCGCTGGGTGCTCGGGTTCACCACCCGCTGGCCGCGAACCATCATCGTAGCGGTGATGGTCATCTGCGTCGCCACCCTGACGAAGCTGTCCTCCTTCGGAGGCGAGTTCCTGCCGGAGTTCCGGGAGGGCCACTTCGTCCTCCAGGTCTTCGCCGCCCCCGGCACGTCGCTGCCGGAGATGCTGCGAATCGGCAAGAGTATCTCCGACGAGCTGCTCAAACACCCGAAGATCGACACGATCGAGCAGCAGGTGGGCCGCGCCGAGCTTGGCGAAGACCCCTGGGGCCCGCACCGCAGCGAGTTCCACATGGACCTCAAGCCCATGCCCGGCCGGGAAGAGGCGACAATGGCCGACGAAGTCCGGGACATCCTGAAAAAGTTCCCCGGCATCCAGTTTGAAGTGCTGACCTTTCTTGGCGACCGCATCGGCGAGACGCTGACCGGCGAGACCGCGCCCGTCGTCGTCAACATCTTCGGCGAGGACCTCGACGTGCTGGACGCCAAAGCCGCTGAGGTGGCGAAGGTCCTCAATGCCGTACGCGGTGCGGCGGACGTGCAGGTCAAGTCGCCCCCTGGCTCGCCCCGGATCGCCATACGCCTCAAGCCCGACCGGCTAACGCAATTCGGTTTCCGGCCGGCGGAAGTCCTGGAAGCGATCCAGACCGCCTATCAGGGAACGGTGGTGGCGCAGACGCATCGGGGTAATGAGGTCGCCGGCGTGGCGGTGATCCTGAGTGAGTCCAGCCGCCGGGACCCTGAAACCATCGGCGAACTGCTGCTGGCCGGCCCGCAGAACATCCGCGTGCCGCTGCGCGAGCTGGCGGAGATTTATCCCACGAGCGGACGACACTCGATCATGCATGAGGGCGCCCGCCGCCGACAGACGGTGACGTGCGCGACCAGCGGGCGGGACGTGACCTCGTTCGTGGCGGAGGCGAAGAAGCAGGTCGCCGCCAAGGTTAGTCTCCCCGGGGGCGCCTACGCCGTCTTCAGCGGTGCGGCCCAGGCGCAGGCCGAGGCGCAGCAACAACTGCTGCTCCATTCCGGCATCGCCGCCGTGGGCATTCTGCTGCTGCTGATGATCGCCTTGCACAATGCACGGAACCTCCTGCTGGTGCTGGCCAACGTGCCATTCTCGCTCGTCGGCGGCGTCCTGGCGGTCTGGCTGACCAAGGTGCTCAGCCCCTCCGGCGAGGGCGGGCTAAGCATCGGCTCACTCGTCGGCTTCGTCACGCTCTTTGGCATCACCACGCGGAACTCGATCATGATGATCTCCCATTTCGAGCACTTGGTGGACAAAGAGGGCATGACCTGGGGTCTGGATGCCGCGATCCGCGGCGCCTCGGAACGGCTGATCCCCATCCTGATGACCGCGGCAGTCACGGCGCTGGGCCTATTGCCTTTGGCGCTGGGCACGGGCGAAGCCGGCCGCGAGATCGAAGGCCCCATGGCCATCGTCATCCTCGGTGGCCTGATCACCTCGACCATCCTCAATCTCTTCGTGCTCCCCACCCTGGCCCTGCGCTACGGCAGATTCGAGCCGATGCAGGACACGGGTGATTTATGAAATAGTAAATGTCACAAAACCTGCATGACGGCGAAGATGACGAGAAAGCCCGCGAGCGTCGAGAGAAGGGAAACCAGCGGCGGGTTCTTCTCGTGTGCCTCCGGCAGGAGGTCACT